>Ga0172377_10000959_pt1 | contig 28574 bp, 30 predicted proteins | sample Pumphouse3metaG_FD_119749 | JGI IMG/M metagenome (GOLD analysis project Ga0172377, IMG submission 119749) | Leachate microbial communities from a municipal landfill in Southern Ontario, Canada - Pumphouse #3 metaG | ecosystem: Engineered > Solid waste > Landfill > Unclassified | place: Canada... | reverse complement strand
ATGGCTGTTAACCGATGGATTTTGAGTCCATTGCGTCTACCTATTCCACCATTTGGGCATTGCTTTAGTAGTATAACATTTTGCACTACCTTTTTCAATATTATTTGTAGTTGTTTTTATTGAAAAACAATGGTATTCAATGTAAAATAATAACATTCAACCAGGAGGTGAATCTATGAAATATAAAATAGTTTTCATTGATATAGATAACACACTTTATGATCACACTAATAAAGAAGTACCTGCATCTACAATCGAAACATTAAATAGAGCCCACAAAAAGGGTATAGAAATAGTAATTTGTACAGGACGCAGTCTTGCTCTTATAAAACAACTTGAAATCGATAAATTAGTGCCAATAGATGGCTATATTGCTTGCAATGGAGCAATTGCTTATGATAGGCATGAAAACATTTATTTTGCTACTCCTTTTGATACAAATGAAATTGAAAAAATAATTAACATTTGTAAGAAACATGATGTAGGTATTCAATATATATCTGATAACGTAAGTTTTATTAGTATACCTTTAAACCATAAAATAATTGAAGCTTGTAAAACATTTCATATAAATAATCCCGTTTATAAAGAATATGAAAAAGAACGAGTTTGCCAAGGTATACTTTTTGCAAATCAAGAAGATGAAGAAATTTTAAGGCCTTACTTTAAAGATTTTAAATTAAATCGTTTCCATGAATTCGCACTAGATATTTATCTAGAAGGCGTGAATAAAGGCGAAGCAATAAAAAGATATCTAGCTTTAAAAAATATTGATTTAAATGAAGCAATAGCAATTGGTGATGCAAATAATGATTTAGAGATGCTTGAAGTAGTACCAAACTCTATTGCAATGGGGAATGGAACTGAACTTGCCAAAGCAAAAGCTAGTTTTGTAACAACACCAGTATATGAAAACGGAATAAAAAATGCCTTTGAATATTTAAAAGTTTTTGAATAAGAAAGAGTGATTAAAAATGGAACTAACAATTAAAAAAGTAACTTTGCCAAAAAAAACAAGAATAATTTGTATTAGCGATATTCATGGCAACTATGATGGCCTTATAAATCTTCTTAAAAATGTTGGCTATCGTCATAAAGATATTCTATTCATTTTAGGTGACAGCATTGAAAAAGGTCCAAATTCTTTGGAAGTTCTTCATTTTTTAATGATGCTTGAAAAGCATAATAAAGTCTTTTTTATTAAAGGTAATTGTGATGCAATTTTAGATAGAGACTTTGAAGATGATCACAAAGTTAAGGTTATGTATCGTTATATTTGTGCTGCAAAGCATTCTATTTGGCATGAATTTTTTACTAAATTACAAGTTGAAATTAATGATATTGAAGATTTTAGAAATATTATACCTACTATTTTCAAGATATTCAAAAAAGAAATAGATTTTCTTAATAACATGCCCGTAATAATTGACACCCAAAAATTTACATTTGTTCATGCAGGATTACAAACGAGTAAATTGGAAGACAATGATATTAAATTTTGCATGAAAAATGATGCTTATTTAAAACATGATAGTTCTTTTGAAAAATATGTAGTTGTTGGTCATTGGCCAAACTCTAATTATGGAGATAAATTGTGCTGTTGTAATCCAATTGTTGATGAAGTTCACAAAAAAATTGCCATTGATGGGGGAAATCAAGTAAAAACAGAAGGTCAACTAAATGCTTTTATAATAAGTGGTATAGAAGGCATGCATTTTTCTTACAAAAGTTATGAAAATACACCTATGCTTACAATAACAAATAATCAAGAAAAATCAACAAACCCCTTTAGTATTAAATGGGGCGATAATGAAGTTGAAGTAATAAAGTCTAATGGAAAAGTTTGTGAGGTAAAACATTTAAGAACTGGATACACATTTACTTTCCCAACAAAAAAAATATATCAAGAAAACAATAAATGGTATTGTCATGATTATACAAATTATTTCCCTAAACTTAAAAAAGGTGAAAAAGTATATGTTTATAAACAAGTTCAAAATTATTATCTTATAAAAAAGAATGGATTAATTGGTTGGTATAAAAAAGAAGAAAATAAATAAGAGAATCGCAACTACGATTCTCTTATTTTATTTATACACTGAACATATAAATATGCAGCCCACTTTTCATCGTCATCTTCAAGTCTATACCTTTCATCTGGAAGACATATTTCTAGTATATCTTTATGTATTAAAGTACAATCAATTATCTCATCAATATCAAAGGTTTTAATAAAGTTTTCAATCTTAAGTTCTATTTTGTCTTTAAAGATACTTAAGCCTACATCTTTATAATCTTTTTTATTAAATTTATCGTTATAACTGGCAGCAAATAATTTTAATCCTTCTTTTTCAAGAATTGGATTTTCACTAACTTTTTCAATCTTTTTTTCTAAATCATTGATTTGATAATCGTTCCACTCCGCTGTTGTAATAAAAGGAGGTTTATCTTTAGATTTTAGAAATTCAAAAAAACTATACTTATTTAATTTAACTTTAAATCCACATTTACTACAGTATAATACATTTCTTTTACTATGCATTGTTTCGTATTTACCACATTTTGGACATAAGAACAACCCTAGTTCTAACCATTTTGCTCTACTTGGTCCAAACTGTCTTATCCTATTTTCTTTTTGGGTTTTCATCTCATCAACATTTATACCTTCCCAAATTGCTTTATCAAGTTCTTCAATAGACATTGATTTTATTTCTTCAAGAGAAATAAGGCGGTTTAAACTATAATTTATTTTACTATGATGTGGAAGTTTTGACCACCTTGGAGCTCTTAAGTGAGCTCCTTTTAAACTTAATAAAACAATAGGCATAGCTAATTTTTTTGCTAACTTACTTATTGCAACATTGCGATTAATTATCCTTCCAAACATATCTATATCGCCTTCAGGATAAATCCCAATATTATGACCTTCTTTTTTTAAGCGCAAAATTTCAATAACATCGCTAACATCTGACTTATTACTACTTCTTTTTATATTTCCTAGACAAGTTTTGAAAATAAAGTAAAAGAATTTATTTTCAAATAACTCTTCATTTGCAATAAAATGTATATTTCTCGAGAAAAACATGACATTCAAGTAAACAGGATCCCAATTAGTATGGTGATTAGACAAAAATAGAACTGGTTGATTTCTTGGTAATTTAATCTTATTTTTATTAAATCTTACATGTTGAAAGATTATGACATATAATCCCATTATGCATTTAAACAAAAAATAACATATACCCTGTAAAAACCTTTTCATATTTTACTCCTTTTCATAATTATAATCTGAAATAATTTTAAAATACTCATTTTTAACTCTATCTAAAACTTTATCCCATGATTCTGGAATTGTATCACTTGCTTTTAAACCAATTTCTTCCATTTTCTTTTTATTACTGAAAATTTCAATAATTCTTGTTTTCATACTTTCAACATTTTCTATTGCCACATATCCATTAATATTATCTTTAACAACCTCAGCAGCACTTGAGTCTTTTACAAGAAGAGATGGTGTTTTCATTGCTGAGGCTTCTCTTAATACTAATGGAGCATTATCATAAACAGATGGGAAAAACAGTAAATCAGAAGCAATATAAATCCCTTTTAAAATATCTTTATCTTTTATTGAGCCTAGAAACTCAATATTATTAGTTAATTTGTTGTCTAAAACATATTCTTTTATTATTGCTTCATTGCTACCAGATCCCACAAAATATAAATGATATGATTTATCAATTTCTAGCAAACTTTTTAAAGTATCTATTACTAATTTGATGTTTTTCTTCCAATTTATTTGTCCCACAAACAACAAATTTTTATTATTTTCATTAATTTTATATCTTTTTCTAACCATACTTACAAGTTCTTCGCTATTATTTGTAAAAGTAAAATCAGTCCCATTCTCCATAACAGTTATTTCTTTTTTATAACCGTATTCACGCAAAGTATTTGCCGTAGCATTGCTACAAGCCCACACATAATTACACCTATTATAGAACCTAATAATATATTTCATTATAAAATATGTTATTAATTTACTATGGGTAACCTGGTAGATATCATCCTTATATTTAGAATGAAAAGTTGCTATAATTGGAACATTATTTTTCTTCGCTTCTTTTAGAGCAAAATGTCCCACAGTAAATGGTGAATGTGCATGATAAATTTGAGCCTTTTGCATCCTAATTTTTTTTGCTACTTTCGTGTTTTTGCTATGCAAAGCCACAGCAAAATTCTTTTTGCTTTTGCTGATAGAGATCGTTCTCATTACTTCATATTCAAAATCATCTTTATATTTATAATATTTAGGTGCCACTACAGATACTTTATTCTTTTTTGATAATATTGAAGCGTAATTTTCTACAGTTCTTACTACTCCATCTATTGCCGGAGAAAAATTATCAATGAAAAAAATCACATTTAATTTTTCCTTCACATTTTCCCCTCACCCTCTAAACATTTCACATTATATAGTATAAAAATTTTACTTAAACATAGTCAAGCAAAAGTTAATTTCTAAAATTAATGGTACGCCTGGCACGAATTGAACGTGCGACCCTTACCTTCGGAGAGTAATGCTCTAATCCACTGAGCTACAGGCGCAATAAAAGTGCTATTAAAACAATTTTAGTATAGCACTTTTAGAGTAATCTTTCTATTATTTATAAGCCTAAAATTTTAGCTTTTTTGATTTTCTTCTGCAATTTTCTTTTTTATAGTGTTGGCCCACAAAATATCAGCAACAGGTGCCCATTTACTAGCAGCTTGCTTGCATTTACCACATAATACATGAACATTCTCTGGAGATTCTAAATCTGTTGATTTTGCTTTTGATCTATCAACCATACCCTCTAACTTCTCTGGATTATCAAGCAATGGACATGGTCTTAATAAATTACTATTAAATGGCTGTCCTTGCCTATATTGAGTAAATAATGGTCCTTGTAGAGCTTCTAAAATAGTATCATTGTGAATATTTTTGTCAGCATAATGAATGAAAGCACATGGTTCTATATCACCATTAGCATTAATATGTAAATAACTTCTACCACCCGCAATACAACCATTAACAAATTCTCCATCATTCCAAAAATCTAAAGTAAACAGAGGTTTTGTCTTTCTAAAATCACGAATCACATGATACATTTTCTTTCTTTGCTCAGGAGTAACCATCAAATCTGTGACAGCGTCCTTCCCAACTGGTATATAAGTAAAAAACCAAGCAAATTTTGCGCCAATATTTACCATGAAATTAAAATAATCTTCACTACCTATTGTTCCTACATTTTTGCTTGTATAGCAACACGAAAAACCAAATGGCAGTTTCTTTGCTTTCAATATTTCAGTAGCTCTTACTACTTTTTTAAATGTCCCTTTACCTCTTCTAAAATCGGTATCTTCTTCAAACCCTTCTATACTAATTGCAGGAATAAAGTTTTTTACTTTAAGCATCTCATCTGCAAACTTCTCATCAATTAATGTCCCATTTGTAAAAGAAAGAAAAGCACAATCATTATGTTGTTTACACAATTTAATTATGTCATCTTTTCTAACTAATGGTTCACCGCCAGAAAAAATATAAAAATATGTCCCCAATTTCTTACCTTGAATTACGATATCATTTATTTCATCATAAGTAAGATTCAACTTATTGCCATACTCTGCAGCCCAGCAACCAATACAATGAAGATTACATGCCGAGGTTGGATCAAAAAGTATAGCCCATGGAACATTACAACTGTATTTAGACTTCATTTTATTTTGTTTTGGTGTTCCAATCATAGATGCATTAATGACAAAATTTTCAAATAACTTTCTTCTAACTCCATCATCAACATCTGTCCATAAACTTTTTATTAGACGATACCAATTATTATCTTTATTTTTGATTGTCTCTTTTATTGACTTAACCTGTTTAATTACCCCTCCCCCCAAATCATGATTTTCTAGCCAATCTAGTATTTTTGGAATATTTGTGTCGGGATCCTTATCAATGTAGGAAATGACACGTTTCATTCCAATGGAAGTTACAACTTCCTTAACTGTTTTTGCCATATCTTTTCCTTCTTTCTACCTTGTTACTTAATTTTATGATATTTCATTCATTTTTTTATTGCCCACTATTAAACAAATGTTTACTTTTAGGACAAAAATCAAAAAGTGTCCATCACTTTTAAAGCAAATGGACACTTTTTATCTCTTTTTATGGTTTTAACTCTTGATAATATTTTTTTGAGACTTGAACTACAGCTCTTTTAAATAATTCAACAAATTGTTCTGGTGTAATCTCTGGCCTATTTTTTAGCCACCTAATCATAGCTAGCAAAAATGCATCTGTAAAAAATGTTGCATAGAACTCTTGATGATTAACATCCTCTTCAAATTGATACTTAAGATACTTTTCAACATAAGGATTAAAAACTTCCATAAAATAATCAAGAAAACAATTCTGACATCTAACTTTAAAAATAATATTATAGTAATTTTTGTTATCATAGAAATACTTGCAAATATCTTTTATAAATACCCAGCAATCATATGTTCCATTTTTTGTTTCTTTTTCACGAACTCCACTCAAAAATTCATAATCAAAAATCCAGTTAACTAAATCATATTTATCTTTAAAATGATAGTAAAAACTTTTTCTATTAATCCCCAAACTGGAACAAATATCAACAACTGCTATTTTCTCAAATGATTTGGTTTCTAGTAATTTTTTTAATGTCTCTGCAAGTGCTCTTTTTGTAATAATGGCATCTGGCACCTGACTCACCTCCATTAACAAAACATTACTTCTTTTACTACATTCTAACACATATAGATAAAAATGCAATTTTGAGTCTTTAATATAATTTTTATTTATACAACAATTAAATTTGGCTGATATTGCAAAAGTTTTTCTATATTAATAGAAATCTCATCTTTAGTTATAAAAACTTCATTAATTAGGTCTTCATCTTTTTCTTTATAAAAAATTGGTTTTTTATAAAAATTTAATCTATATCTTGGAAGCGGAGGAATAGATTTTAAAATATTAATCAAATCATTAATCGTCATTTTAGGGTACATAGTTGTTCTACCTTCAAAATTTATTTTACTTTTTAACAAAATATTAATTGTTTCTGCCACATATTTGAAAGAATCTTTTGAAGAATGGCACACTTTACTATAATCATCAGATGTTGCTTTAATATCAATTGCTAAATAGTCAAGATATGGTAATATCTTTTCAATTATTTGTGGCTTTAACCCATTACTATCCAATTTTACTTTATAGCCAAGAAGTTTTATCTTTTTAATAAAATCCAGAAGATCTTGTTGTAGTGTTGGTTCTCCACCACTAATTACCACACCTTCTAAGATTTCATTTCTAGCTTTTAAAAATCTAAAAATTTCTTCTTCAGAGATTACTTCATCTGAATCAAAACTAATCAATTTTCTATTATGGCAATAAAAACAATCCATATTACACCCTAAGCAAAAGACCACACACGATATGTATTTTGGAAAATCAATCGTTGACAATTTTTGAAGCCCACCTATTTTCATTATTTTAACTCTTCCTTTTTAAGAGTGTATTTTAAACGCTCTTTATATTCTTCTTTTTTGCCAACATGAAAATTTTCAACAGGGCGTAAATAACCAACCACTCGACTCCAGACCTCGGTCTTTTCTTTGCATATTGGACAAGTGAAATGTTCTCCTTTTATATAACCATGATTTTGACATATAGAAAATGTTGGAGTTAATGATATGTAAGGCATTTTATATTTATTAAATATTTTTTGAATCAATCTTTTTGCAACACTAACATCATCAATTTGCTCTCCTAAATATAGGTGTAAAACTGTCCCACCCGTATATTGGCATTGCAAATCATCTTGTAAATCTAGAGTTTCAAAAATATCATCAGTAAAACTTACTGGTAATTGTGAAGAATTTGTGTAATAAGGTGTTTCTTCACCACGACAAATTATATCTTTATATTTTTCTTTATCTAATTTTGCTAATCTATAACTTGTTCCTTCAGCAGGAGTGGCCTCAAGATTATAGTAATGCTTTGTTTCTTCTTGTATTTTAATTATTTCTTCACGCATATATTTTAGAATATCAAGTGCAAACTCTTGACCTTCTTTTGTTGTTATATCCTTGCCCATAAAGTTTTCACAAGCTTCATTCATTCCTATTAACCCTATTGTACTAAAATGATTATACCAATAAGATCCAAACCTATTTTTCACATCTTTTAGATAACTTGCACAATATGGATACATTCCATTTTCTGTCTGCTGTTCTATTATTTTTCTTTTAATTTCCAAAGAATTCTTGGCAAGATGAATAACTTTCCAAAGTCTTCCTTTAAATTCATTAATATCTTTTGCTATATATCCAATTCGTGGAAGATTAATGGTAACAACACCTATTGATCCTGTTAAAGGATTAGATCCAAAAAGTCCTCCTCCTCTTTTACGTAACTCTTTAGTATCAAGACGCAATCTACAACACATTGATAATGCATCTTCTGGAGAAAGGTCAGAATTAACATAATTGGAAAAATATGGTATTCCATATTTACATGAAATTTCCATAAATTTATTAACTACATCACTATCCCAAGAAAATTCTTTTGTGACATTTATAGTAGGAATTGGAAAAGTAAATACTCTGCCAAGCTTATCGCCTTCCATCATTACCTCACAAAAAGCCTTGTTTATCATGTCCATTTCTTGTTGAAAATCCCCATATTTTTCTTGTTTAATTTCCCCGCCGACAATAACATTTTGATCTTTTAAAGTTTTTGGAACAACAATATCAAATGTTAAATTTGAAAAAGGACATTGAAATCCTACTCTTGTAGGAACATTTAAATTAAAAACAAATTCTTGCAATGCTTGTTTAACTGCTTTGTAATCCAAATTGTCATAGCGAACAAATGGAGCACAATATGTATCAAAAGAAGACCATGCTTGAGCACCTGCTGTTTCTCCTTGAGTTGTAAATGTAGAATTAACTATTTGCCCCAAAAAAGACCTTAAATGTTTTGCAGGTTTTGATTCAACCTTTCCAGAAACTCCACCCAATCCATTAACAAGTAATAATTTTAAATCCCAACCAGCACAATATGCTCCAAAAAACCCTAAATCATGCATATGAAAATCACCACTTAAATGGGCATTTCTTATTTCTTCAGGATATACTTCATATAACCAATATTGCTTGGTAAAAATTTCTCTTATGTAATTATTTAAACCATTTATACTTTTTTGAGTATTGGCATTTTCTTTTACTTGCCAATCTTTATCACTCATATAATTGGTGAACATTTCAATTGTAGCGCCTATTAATGCATTAGCATTTCTAGCTTCAGCCCTTTTTTCTCGATATAAAATAAAGGCTTTTGCAGTCTGAGCATGCCCATTTTCTATCAATACTTTTTCTATTATATCTTGAATTTCTTCAACATCTGCGATTCCTTCAGGATGTCTTTTATCTACAATTTCAACAACTTGAGTACATAATTTTTGAGACTTACTCCAATCATTACCTCCAACTGCGTTTGCCGCTTTGAAGATTGCCCAAGTTATTTTCTCTTGATAAAACTGAACGACATCACCATTTCTTTTTCTAACCTGCTTCATAATTCCTCCATTTCTTGTGAACAAGCTCCATGGAGTGCGATTAAAATAAAAACCCCTAACTTGGGGGGTGCAAAAAAACCGCATACCCGCTACAACCATACTCCGTGGAGGCGAGATAAGTATAAGCAGGTCTTCCGGCTTAGATTCAACAAGTATATGTCTCTTCCCAATACTAAGTACCAGTGAGTTATACATACACTCTCATCATTACGGCGGCGGGACCGCACAGGAATTCAACCTGTTTCCCTTTTAAGTTTTACACTCATACCATCACATATGTGCCATTGATTTTAGCACACAAGTTTTTTTCAGTCAATCAACTAATAAGTGTACTTTTTTTAAAAAAAACAAAATAATCTTTTTATATTAAGAACATTTTAATTTGTTTAAAAAAATAAATTTTTTCATTTCAAAAAATAAAAATGAATATATCACGATAAATCGCTTTTTTATAGATTCCCAGCAAAATCATTTTAACATTTTAATAATTGAATATATATATACTTTTCTTGCAATTTAATATTTAATGTTTCAAAAATGTTTCATTTTACTGGTTTAAAATAAAAAACTCTTACAAAATAAGGGTTTTTTATCTTATGGCGCGACCAAGAGGAGTCGAACCTCCGACCTAGCGCTTAGGAGGCGCTCGCTCTATCCACTGAGCTATGGTCGCACAGCACATTTAATTTACCATAATTAACTTATCCTTTCAAGATAATCATAATTTTATTGATAATCTTATTAATAAGTGATATATTGTTAAAAATTAAGGAGAAATCACTATGGAATATAAAACACCCCTAAACTATAAATCAAAATTAGATCTCATACAAACAGAAATTGCAATCAAGAAAATAAAAGATAATTTTGAAATTAATATTTCTAAATCTCTTGATTTATTAAGAGTATCTGCACCTTTATTTGTCAGAAATGATTCAGGTATAAATGATGATTTAAATGGAATTGAAAGACCTGTGACTTTTGATATTAAAAATATTGATTATGATGTTAGTGTTGTTCAATCTCTTGCAAAATGGAAAAGAGTTGCCTTAAAACGTTATTCAATAGCTAAAAATCATGGTATATATACCGATATGAATGCTATAAGAAGAGATGAAGATTTAGATAATCTACACTCAGTTTATGTTGATCAATGGGATTGGGAATATGTGATTGATAAAAGCGAAAGAAAACTTTCAACACTTAAAAAAATAGCAAAAAAGGTTTATAAATCTATTTTAAAAACTCAAAACAAAATCACAAAAGAATTCCCTGAATTGACTGCGTATTTTGAAAAAGACCTATATTTTATCGACTCTAGTAAACTTGAGGAACTATATAAAGAATATGATGCTAAAGAAAGAGAAAATTTAATTTGTAGAGAATATGGCAGTGTTTTTATTTATAAAATTGGAGGCAAACTTAAAAGCGGAAACCCTCCTCATGATTTAAGAGCCCCAGATTATGATGATTGGAAACTTAATGGCGATATTTTGGTTTACTATCCTCCATTAGAATGCGCAGTAGAGATATCATCAATGGGTATAAGAGTAGATGAAAAAGCACTTAAAAAACAATTAAAAATTACAAAATGTGAATCTAGAATAGATATGCCTTTTCATAAATTACTACTTAATGGTGAACTTCCCTACACAATAGGTGGAGGAATTGGACAATCTAGATTGTGCTTAGTTTTATTAAATAAAGTCCATATAGGTGAAGTGCAAACTTCTATTTGGGATAAAGAAACACTTGAAACTTCTAAAAAAAGAAAAATAGCACTATTATAAATATAGATATAAAAAAAAGATATTAACATTTGGATGTTAATATCTTTTTAAAGTAACTCTTTAAAAGAATGAATATACTGATCTGCAAAATTGGATATTTCTTCTTCTAAATCTTTTGATACCTCATCATAAACAGCTATTGTATAAGCACCAATTTCATGAGCACTCTTAACAGCAAAAATGGCATCTTCGATAACAATTGTATCTTCTGGTTTAAATCCCATCTTTTCAATGACTTTTGCAAAGAAATCATTATCAGCTTTATGCTTTCCTACAATAGTTTCATCAAATATTTCTTTAAAATATTTATTTACTTTAAGACGTTTTAGAACTTCAGTTGCTAAATCTTTTGGAGTTCCTGTAGCAATACAAATTGTATAACCTTCATTTTTATATTTCTCTAATACTTCAATTACATAAGGTTTTAACTTTATATCATTTTGGTATCTATATAACATTTTAGAACACCATAGCTTTGTTAATTCTTCATAAGTAGCTGGGATAACCTTATTTTCTGTAAGATACTTTGCTATTTGAGAAGCAGACATTATTTCAAATTTCTTCATTATCATATCATAATTTGTGATGTTATAATTTTGAAGTAATTTCAAACCTTCATTTTTCCAAACTGACATTGAATCAATAAGTGTCCCATCCATATCAAAAACCACTAATTTATTTTCCATATTTTTCCTCCTTTCAAATATTATTATGTATAATTAATCAATATTTATCAAGAAACATTGTAAAAATTATACTGTAAATTTACATTTTATCTACATAAAAAAATGTTTAACTTCTAATGGTCACAAAAAAACCAAAAAACACTCGGAAACAAAACTATTTAGAAAATTATTATAATCCCCATAAATTTTGTGTATAAATAAAATGCTCGTCATCATTCTTGCATAAATTATTTGAAATTACAAGTAAAATATATAAAAACGTGGACTCAGTCCACGTTATTTATTATAGTTTAGTCTTCCAAAGACCATGAAGATTACAATATTCATAAACCTCTAATGGTTTTTCTTGATGAACTGCAAATTCAACAATTGGATCTTTACCTACTTCTAGATATTTGCGATGTACACCTTTATCTGTAACTAGAACCACAAAAACTATATGATGAGCTTCTGTGCTTGGATGAACAGTACTCCCAACTTGAACATGTACAACATCATTATCTACTTTTACCATAGGAACATGTTTTTCTGTTGCTCCATCTGAAGTATTAGCAACTAACTCTTGCATTGGTTTTCCACAGCAAACTGGTACAACTGTACTATCTACTACCATATCGATAAGATTACCACACATATTACATCTATAAAATTTCACCTTCATAAAATTACCTCCTTAATCAAGTGAATCATGTACTTTAATTATAGCATTAATACATATATAGTCAAATCTAATAAAAACTTAATTTACTACTGATTTTGAGATTTTTTCTGAAATTTCCTTTTTAATTGTGCTCTAAATAATAAGATGTTTATTACCAAAAAGAAGAAAAGCAAAATTATCCAAGCAAGTCCTGGCATATTTGGTGCAAGTCCTATTATCAACATAAGAGGAAATCCAAAAACTATTGCTGCAGTACTTCCAGTAACAAGATTATTTGATGCTGGAGTTTTAAAATCTGGGTCAACCTCTCTTAATAATGCCACACCAGTACTTGCAGTTCCTGTTAACATTCCATACATTGCAAGAAATCCCGGTATTTTATAATCTTTGTAGAAAATTTTTGATAAATATTTTACATACAAGAAAGTAATAACACCACCAAATGTAGTAATAATAAAGAATGGCACCCATAAATCAGACATAACTTCAATATTAATTGCAGAAATTGCAGCAATTATCATAAAATCAAAAACGACTCCGGCAATTCTATTTAACATAAAATTATTAGTATATACTCTATTCATTAAATGAACACTTTTTAAACCTCTAAATATCTTTTTATATAGTAAAGCAAATAATGTTCCAAAGATAAAATTAAATCCCCAAATAAGTGGACGTAATGTATTCACTCCAAAATTACCAAAAATTCCAGTTTCAATAAATAATTTATCAAACCCCCACATAAAACCAAAGCTAGTCATAAAAACTAACATTACTAAACATATTTGAACAGTAAATTTGTCAATAGCTTCTGCAAGAGGAATTTCATCTTCTTGAGAAACAAGTTCACCTATATTTGTTTCACCCGTTTTTTTATTATCATTCCTAGTTAATTTTCCTTTGCGAATTAAGTAATTCATATAAATTACTCCTAAAGCACAAGCCCAAATAAAGCCTAAACTTGCTATAGAAAGACCAAATGATTTACCACCTATAAAACCATATTGCAATTCAAAATTAGTTCCAAAGTTATTTGCCTGACCTGGTCCTTGACCAAATCCTAATGGCAACAATATCCCACTTGCAGCAAATAAGTCAGGGAATATAGTATACGCTAACACTATAGTTATTCCCAATCCAATAACGGCTTGTATTAAATATGTTCCAACAATAATCAATCCACTATTAATTCCATCTTTTAAAACTTTTTTATTTTGTAATTCTCCTTGACCATAAGCTGTCTTTAGTCCTAATGCAATAAATCCTATACATAAAGCATGGTATGTTATTTTATCTAAAAAGTCTGTTATTAGAATATTATCTAACAAACCAATGCTTTTCAAAATCAAGGTAACAAAACCCCCAATAACTGCAGTTGGCAAAAGTGATTTCCTTAAAAAAGGAACTTTTCTTCTTAAAATGTTTGATAATAAAAGTATTAAACATAAAATCCCTATTTGAATCATTGAACTCCACATATCATATTCCCAAAAAACCATTGCATTTACCCTCTTTCTTGTTTTTTAGTGAGTAATAAATAAACATATATAATACTCCACTTCTTCTTTTATTTCCGCGTATCTGATAATATTTATCATCGACATGTAATAATAATTTATTTTTACCTTGAACACTCATTGATTTTATATCAGTAAAGTTCAAAGTTATTTTAGCATCATTTTTTTCAATCTCAATTCTATTTTTATATAAACGAGATTGTCCTTTAAAAATCAAAGTCTCTTTATGTTTTAATCTATGATTTAAAATAAAATAAATATCATTATCAATTTTTATTGGATCTTCATCATCGTATTTATCATAATCAAAATCATATAAATAACCTTTTTGATAATCATACCATTGTTTGACACTATGAAAATGAATTTTCCCTTTTATTAATTTGAACGTTAAATCTTCTTGATATTCAGCTTCATAACCACATTTTTCACACCTTATACTATTTTTTTCACTTTTCAGGCTTCCAATACTTCCACAATCTGGACAAACAAATAATGCTCTTTCTAAAAAATGAGCTCTATTTTTACAATTATAATATCTATTATCATTTTTTAAAGCATCAACATTAATTTCATTTTTAATTATTTCATCTAATTCTTCATCTGTCATATTGTTATATTCACTAGGTAAAATTATCCTTTTTATTTGCCCAGAACACTTTCCTTTTCTTAATTTTTCACCCCACCGTGGTGCAACTCCATAACAACCGATTATGTTATACAAAATTAATGGCTTACCAATTTTTTTTACTAATCTTGCTATTGGACTTGGTATATATTCTTCAACTCCGGAATATGTAGCATTACCAGAAATAAATATACCTACAGATCCACCATTTTTCATCATAGAAATAATGTTTTTTGTAGTTGAAATATCAATTTCATTTTTAGTTTTAGAAATCGGTGACATAAAATATTCTAATAAAGAACTAATTATTTTTATAGAAAAAATGTCATCACTTGCAACAAAATAAATTGGCTTTTTAAAAGAAAGTGATAACATTATTGGATCAATTTGGGTCACATGGTTAGATATAATTAAATAGTTTTCCTTCAAATTTTTATAGACTTTTGCTTTATATCCATAAAAGCAAAAAAGGAAAGCCCGTATAAAGGGTTTAAGTATCTTGTTGAAGGCTTTATGTCTAAAATGTGGAACCATGAAAACACCCCTTAGATAAACGCTTTTATTTTACATTATAAGAAAGAATAAATCAATATTATATACTTTTATATTTCTTAATTAAATAATAACTATCACACTCACTAGAATTACAAAAATAACAATTGCTGTTAGAGTTTTGATTAAATGGAACTAATATTACTCTATCTTTCATTTTTTTAAGTTTTTCTAAGCACTTTTCTTTATCACAACATTGAATTTTTGTGATTACATTAACACATTTATCGTTTGTAAAATCAGAAGAATTTCTAATTGAATTAACAGTAAAAGTAAGTGCTTTTTTATATAAATCATTCTGCATTTTAGTTAAATATAATTCTATATCATCAACAAATAATTTTGTATCAATTCTTATAAATTCTATATTAAACCTAACAAATAAATTAAGAGAATTCCCTTCAACATCTTTTATACCTATTTCAATTATAAGTGGCACCCCAATTTTTAGATAATATTCATGCTTTTTTGTATGGGTTTCACTGGTTTCATCATAAAGAACTTTTAATCCTTTTTTTTCTAGTTTATCTAAAAGTTCTTTACACTTTTTATTAACACCTTTTTGAGCGATATTGATAGGTATTATAACCGCAAGATATGGAGCTATTGCTGGAGATAAAATTACTCCTTCTTCATCATTACTATAAATTGCAATGGCATCTAATATTTTACTTAAAAAATAACTCCTAACATAATAGCCATTTTCATCCTTTTTTAAAATTGATCTTGCTATCTCAATTATTCCTTTAGAAGTTATGACCCCAATATAATAAGTTTCATCCTTGTTAATTAAAAGTTTGCCACTAATAATAGGAAGATTGATTATTTCTTTAATAACCCTAGAAAACAATTCAACATTTTGTAATTGTTCATGTCTTGCTGGTTGAATTTCTTTAAAATATGCCTCAACTTCTCTTGAAAAATATTTTGTGGATCCAACTTTTCTTATATAGTCAAAAAACAAAGATTTAGGCGCGCCATTTTTACTAGCAATTTGACAGTCACCTTTTGAAGTTTTAATTTTTTTATGATTAGTTAAAATTAATTTTTCATCTATCATACTCAATATATTATCAAAAACACTACTGCCATAATCCAGAAGTAAAACTTCACCATTTAATCTGGTAGCAAAAGATATTTCGCACAACATTTTATTTAAACTATTCATGTTTTCACCCAATTAATTTATTTAATCTTCGAATAGAATATATTTCACTTGCAACACTATTCCCTTTTTCAAAAAGCAAACCTGACATATTCATAATTCCAATATTTTTTAAGTACTCTGCTTGCTGATAATTTGCTATATTCCATGCTACTGAAATAAGATTATAATTATTTAAAGATTCAATGATATTATTAACAATTAATTTATTTTTTTCATCTTTCAAAATATTTTTTGTCAACTTAACTGGCCATACTAAATAATCTATTTTTCTCAATATTTGATGAACTGTAGTTTGCATTATTTGTGAGGCTGTTATACCAAGACGAATCCCACTGTTACTTATTTTTTCAATTGTTTCAATACTTTCGTGATCATATATTAATTCTTCATAATCTGTTATTACTAAAATTAAAGAAACTTTTTTATATTCCTCTTTTGATAAATAAACACTTGTAAATTCATTCAATAAATCTGAATCACAAAAAACAAATAGTCTATTGTTTGAATAATCTTGCTTAAAAACAAAATTACTAAACCAACTATCTAGTGCAACATCAAAAAATTCATTTTCAAAACCATTTTCTTGAGCTATTTTTAAAGCATTAGAAAATGATTTAATCTTGGTTTCTTTAAAATCAATCTCAGCAAAATATCCAATTTCATTTCCATTGCTAAGAGAAATGACCGGGGTATATTTATTAATTAGTAAATTATTATCTAGCATGTCTTTAAGTTTTGCTATAAGTTTTAAATTATCTTTTTCATTATTATCTAATTCTATATCATAGGCAAAAATTCTTAAATTTTGCTCTCTTGCAATTAATGCTACTTTATAAGCTTGCTTTAGGGCAATCTCAATGTTATCAGTAAATTCGCCTAATTTTGTAAAACCTACACATGGCTTAATTTCAAAATGAAAATTATCAAACGCTATTGTATCACCTATTGAATCAAGCAAAGATTCAACATATTCAGCGATTTCTTTTTTATGATGTAGATGTGGATTGTAAACCACAACATTATCATATCTATATATACCAGTAACAACATCACTCTTCCCATCATAATTTTCAAAAAACCCCCACAAAGTTGCTAAATAAGTTTTGACTTCACTTTGAGAATATCTTCTTTTTATAAGATCATATAGATTAAAATTTATTATCATAATTATTCCATCATTTTTTGCATTCTTTTCTATTTGCCCTTTTATTCTAGACCTAAAAGAAAATGCAGGAGAACTATTTATTGTGGTTATTCTACTTTTTATCAAGTCGCCTTGTTTAATATTGAATCCTTTTAAATATATAATTCCTTTATCTTTATCAAGCGAATTATATGTTAATTTTGAAAGTACTGGAGCAAATCCTATATCTTTTTTTAAGGTCAAGAAAAAATCAATATCAAATTTATCATTATTTACTATTGAATCAATCCATTCATTCCAATCTTTTATTTTATTTTTATCTTTTATCATTGACATAAGTTCATTAAAAGTATAATCTGCATGTTCTATTTCACAATTATGACAAAAATAAGTAATTTTTTTATTTTTATAATCCAATCTAACATTAAAATTTTTTATCTCTTTACTCTTACTTTCAAGTATTACTTTATTAGATAAACTATTTTTCCTTTCAGAATAAAAACGATAAATAATGTATATAATTAAAGGAATAAAAACAAGTAACATATACCCAATAAATATTCCAACATAGCCTAGCAACAAATCAATCACCGCCTACAATTATGATTATATCATGTATTATTTCAACTATAAAGCAAGATAAAAGTAAATTAATCTTAATTTTAGAATATTTATATTGTATAATCATGTCATGGAGAAATACCCAAGTGGTTGAAGGGGTTAGTTTCGAAAACTAATAGGTCTTAATCGATGCGGGGGTTCAAATCCCCCTTTCTCCGCCATAACCATAACTTCAAGATGGAATAAACAAAAAAATCATCTTTTTTATATTTAAATAAGTCTCAAACATATTTTTATTAAACTTTGTTCTTGACTTAAAGTTAACTTTAAGTTGTATAGTGGTATTAAATAAAAAGAAAGCGAGGAAAAATGTTCAGTTTTTTAAAAAAATAAGCACTGAACATGAAAATTGAAATATGATTTTAAATGAAAAATTTAATTTAAGTAATGGAATTGAAATTCCTAAATTAGGTCTAGGTACTTGGTTAGTTGATAATCAAAAAGTTGTTGATATTGTTAAAAGTGCAATAGAAATAGGCTATAGACATATTGATACTGCTCAAGCTTATGAAAATGAAATAGGTATTGGAAAAGGCATAAAAGAAAGTGGCATTTCAAGAAACGAATTATTCATAACTAGCAAAATTCATGCTGGATTCAAAACATATCTTGAAACAAAAGAATCAATAAATAAGTCTCTTAAAGATTTAGATGTAGAATATATTGATTTAATGCTAATTCATGCTCCTCAACCATGGGATAAGTGGCGGAGTAATGAACGTTATTTTGAAGAAAATAAAGAGGTTTGGAGAGCATTAGAAGAAGCATATAAAAATGGTCTAGTAAAAGCTATTGGAGTTTCTAACTTCTTACAAGATAATTTAGAAAATTTATTAAAAAACTCAGAAATCAAGCCTATGGTGAACCAAATTCTAATTCATATTAGCAATACCCCAAAATCACTTATTGATTTTTGTAAAAATAATGATATTTTGGTTGAAGCATATTCACCTATTGCTCATGGGGTTGTCCTAAGAAACGAAAAAATTGCTGAAATAGCAAAAAAATATAATGTATCAATTGCTCAATTATGCATTAAATATATACTCAAGTTGAATTGTTTACCACTACCAAAAACGACTAATATAGAGCACATGAAAAATAATACATTAGTTGATTTTGATATTAGTGATAAAGATATGCAAACATTATTGAATATGGAAACAATAAATAGCTATGATGAATTTAGTTATTTCCCAGTTTTCAGCAAAAAATAGGAGGGATAGTATGAAATTTAATAATGAAGAAGAATTTAATAAATTAAACTTGTTTAAAAAAGGTATTTATAATGATAAATTTTCTAAATATTTTGTTGGAAACTCCTACATTAATCCATTGACAAATTTAGGAATAGATCCTTTATTTATCGCTAATATTACTTTTGAACCAGGGTGTAGAAATAACTGGCATATCCATAATGCACTTACTGGAGGCGGACAATTTCTTATTTGTATTGCAGGAGAAGGTTGGTATCAAGAAAAAGACAAAGCGGCCATTTTGTTAGAACCTGGAATGGTTATTTTTGTTCCTGCTGGGGTCAAACATTGGCACGGAGCCAAAAAAGATAGTTGGTTTAGTCATATTGCAATTGAAGTTCCTGGAGAAAAAACAAGTGTAACTTGGTGCGAAGAAGTAAGCGATAAAGAATACAATAGTTTAGATTAAATAAGAAGGAGTTGATTAATATTAAAAAAAGTTTAATTATATATTTTTCAAGAAAAGGTGAAAATTATATTAATGATGGTTTTGTTAATTTAGAAATCGGTAATACAAAAGTAATTGCTAATATGATAAAGGATTTAATTGATGCTGATATGTTTGAAGTTGAAAAAAAAGAAGACTATCCTTATGGATATTATGAAACAACTAATATAGCAAATATAGAAAAAAGTAAAAACACTCGTCCAAAGTTAAAAAACGAGATTTCAAGCATTGATGAATATGATACAATTTATGTAGGCTACCCTAATTGGTGGGGAACAATGCCAATGCCAATGTTCTCTCAACTAGAAAAATTAAATTTTAAAGGCAAAAAAATTATGCCATTTTGTACGCATGAAGGAAGTAAAATGGGAAATAGTGAAAATGATTTGCAAAAAATTTGTGTGGGAGCAGATGTTAAAAAAGGGCTTGCCATTTTTGGAAGCCATGTTAAAACTTCTAAAGATCAAGTAAAAGCCTGGATAAAAAAAGGAGAATAATATATGAATTCAAAATTTGTTTATGATATCCCAACCAAAATATATTTTGGAGAAAATCAATTAAAAAATTTAGGAAAAGAATTAAGTAAATATGGAAAAAGAGTACTTTTAACATATGGTGGTGGATCTATTAAAAAAAATGGACTATATGATAAAGTTGTAGAAGAAATAAAAAATGCAAATCTAGAATTATTTGAACTTTCCGGAATTGAGCCTAATCCAAGAGTCTCCTCTGTTAATGAAGGAGCAAATATTTGTAAAAAAGAAAATATTGATGTCTTGCTTGCTGTAGGTGGTGGTTCAGTCATAGATTGCACAAAATTTATTGGAGCTGCTACATATTATAATGGAGATGCTTGGGATATATCTTTAGGAAAAGTCCCAGTAGAAAAGTGTTTACCAATTATTACAGTTTTAACCTTAGCAGCAACAGGATCAGAAATGGATACTGGGGGTGTAATAAGTAATCCCAAAACTAAAGATAAGCGAGGAATTTCATTCCCAGTGATGCGACCAAAAGTATCGTTTTTAGACCCAACCAACACTTATAGTGTAAGTAAATATCAAACTGCTTGTGGCTCTGCTGATATTTTAAGTCATATTATAGAAGTTTATTTCAACTTGAATACGGACTTATATATGTTAGATAAAGTCATGGAAGGCTTAATGAAAACAGTTATTAAGTATGCACCTATTGCAATAAAAGAACCGAACAACTATGAAGCAAGAGCTAATCTAATGTGGACATCATCTTGGGCAATTAATGGCTTTGTTAATGGTGGCAAAAGACAAGCATGGTCTGTCCATTGTATTGAACACGAGTTATCGGCATATTATGATATAACCCATGGTTTAGGGTTAGCTATATTAACTCCAAGATGGATGGAGTATGTTCTAGATGAAAACACAGTCAAAAGATTCTATCAATTTGGTATTAATGTTTTTGATATTGATAAGTCTTTGCCTGAAATGGAAGTTGCCAAAAAAAGTATTGAAAAATTAAAAGATTTTTTCTTTGAAACTTTGGAACTTCAAAGTACTCTTACAAAAATTAATATCGACAAAACCAATTTCAAAGTTATGTCAGAAAAAGCAGAAATTTTAGGAAATACAAAATACGCCTTTAAACCAATTAATGCTATTGACATTGAAAATATTTTAAAGATGTGTCTATAAGAGCCTAATTAACTTAAATAGGAGGTCTATCATGTATTACACAGTTGGTGAAATAGCAAAAAAGATGGAAGTTAATGCATCTACAATAAGATATTATGATAAAGAAGGTTTATTGCCATTTGTTAAAAGATCAAATGGAGGTATTCGAATGTTTAAAGATCAAGATATGGGAATGCTTAACATTATTGGATGCTTAAAACAAACTGGAATGTCAATTAAAGACATCAAAACTTTTGTCAATTATTACGAATCTGGTGATGATGATTTTAATAAAAGAATGAATATAATCGAAAACCAGGAAAAATTGGTGCAATTGCAAATGGAAAACTTGCAAAAAAACTTAAATATGCTTGAATATAAAAAATGGTATTATACTAAAGCTAAACAATTGGGATCATTAGACAATGTTGAAAAATTGCCTAAAACTGATATTCCTAAAATGTTTCACAAATTCTTGACAAAATAATTGAAAACAATGTTCATTTATAAAAAACTTATAAGTGAACATTTTTATTATCTTTGTTTACTGTAATCTTTATTTTAATTATAATAATTATTAAATGGGGTGTAATAATGAAAAGTAAAAAATGGAAAATAATTCTTATTGTATTGGCAATCATTATCATGGTTAGTATAGCCATTGCTGTTACACCTTTTGTTTTGTCATTAAAAGATGAAGTAAATCAAGAAAAGTTCAGAAGCTTTATTGATTCATTAGGGATATATGGACCAATAGTAGTCGTTCTTATTCAAATATTACAAATTATTGTTGCTGTTATTCCTGGAGAACCAATAGAAATATTGATTGGAATAATGTATGGCACTTGGTGGGGTTTATTTTTATGCCTTTTAGGTGTTGCTATAGGTTCGACTTTAATATTTGTTTTAGTTAGAAAATTTGGCAAGAAATTTGTTGATCGTTTTGTTAATTCAGAAAAATTTGAAAATATTAAATTTCTTAAAGACCCTACTAGAAGAGATAGTTTGATTTTTTTAATGTTTTTTATACCTGGAACGCCAAAAGATATACTTACATATTTTTCTCCTTTTACAGGAATAAAACTACATAAATTCCTTATAATATCAACAATTGCTAGAATTCCTTCAATTGTTACTTCTACTCTTCTTGGAAATAAGATTTCCCAAGGAAATTTTGCCACTGCAATTATTATATTTTTAATAACTGGCATAATTGGAATATTAGGAATAATACTGAATAATAAATTTATTGAAAAAAAGAATAAAGAAAAAAGTGCTTAAATGCACTTTTTTATTCATCTTCATCATCTTCATCTTGCTTTGTGAATTGTTCAACCTCTACAGCCTTTATTAATCCCTCTTCTATTTTTGTTATTTTTATAGTAATGTTATCATACTTTACTACTTTACCTATTTTAATAATGTTTCTTGCAAGTCGTCTTGTCCATTCACCAACTGTTTTAAATTTAGTTCTTGGATAATCTGTATCATCTAAATAATCATCAAAGAAATCTTCAAGCAAGACATCTCCACTAACCTCAAATATATGATGTCCTATTTCAACTACTCCCTTAGGAAGTTTATCTCCTTCATCATATATTTCTCCAACAATTTCTTCCAAAACATCTTCAAGTGTTAATATTCCCATAAAATCTTTATCTCTTATATTATCAACAACAATTAGCATATGAGCTTTTTGACGTTGCATTTTTTCAAGAGCATATGGTAAAACTCGCCTATAAGAAACTACATTAGCAGCTCTCATTAATTTTGAAAGATTGTACTTGTAATTTTCATCATTTCTAGCAAGGACATCAAAAACATCTCTTTGCCTTACAATACCTATAACTTGATTTTTAACTTTTGATAAAACTGGGATTCTAGAAAATGGTGATTCTCTAATAACCTTTATTAAAGATTCAAAATCAATGCTATCATCAACATATAATACTTTCGATTTATCAATCATACAACTACTTATCGTTTTATCATCAAAATTAATAGCACTTTTTATTATTTCACTTTCTGTTTGTTCAAGAACTCCTTCTTTTTCAATAGTATCTACTATTTCTATTAGTTCATCTTCAGTCGCTGTCACTCTTTCATCTTCATTTTCCACTTTTTCTTCCATTCTATCACTTACTTTTGCAAATAAAATTGTTATAGGATAGAAAACAATAGTCATTATTTTTAAAGGTATTGCCATCCAATAAGCCATCTTTTCAGGATATAATTTTGCAAAGTTTTTTGGAATGATTTCTCCAAAAGTTATAACTAAAATTGAAATTAATACTGTTGCTAATAAAACACCATTTGGACCTAGTCCCAACTTAACAGAAAATAAATATGTTACTACAGCCGATGCTGCTAGATTAACTAAATTGTTCAAAATTAAAATAGTTGCAATTACCTGAGAATACTTTTTATTTAAAGCGTATACTCTTTTGGCTTTTTTTGCACCTTTTCTATTTGTTTTTGCCAAATTTTTAATTCTAATTATATTTAGCGAAGAATATGAAGTTTCTGTCGCTGAAAAAACTGCGGATAAAAAAAGAAGAATAACTAGTAATACTCCTGTAAATATTGATTCACCATCAAAATTGATAGCATAAATTAAATTATAAAGACACGATATATAGGGATCGCCTGACACGAAAAACCACCTCTTCAATTATAGATTATAACAAAATCTAAAAAAATAGCAAATATTTAACTATATAATAATATGCTTTACTTCAATAATTGTAATAGAAACAATATAAATAAATAACAAGCAAGAACATATAATTCCAGATATTATATACATGTTTGCTACTTTAGTTAAAACCTGAAATGCATCTATATTACTTAAATAAAAACTATTAAATGCTACAATTCCCACAATTATTAATTGAATTAGATATACTATAATGAAAGAAACTATAATAAAAAAAGAAATACTGGTCTTAATATTATTTTTAAAAAGAAAAATGTATAAAAGAACAATAAAAGATAGTAAGAAAATCATTTCTATAATAGTTAGACCTTTAATAAAAAGCAGTATTGTAGTCAATACTTCTTTGAATCCAACCTGATTAAAGCGTTGAACATTCAAAAGAGATCTAACCAAGTTAGAAAACGGTAAATATTTATGGGTCGTAATAATTATGTTCAAATTTTGTAATTCATTTGCTTTTAACATATCATATCCAGTAATTATATTTGATATGCCATACCACAAAAGAATAGCTCCCAAAACTAGACAAAATAAATATCTAATTCTACTTTTATTAAATATCTCTCTTACCATAAAAAAACCTCTTTCTTGCTTCTATATTATACATTATTATTGTTGAAATTGAATAATAATAATGATATTATTATATCGCTATGTTAGTAAAAATTAGGAGGCCAAGCTCAAATGAAAGAATTTTTCGGAAAAATCAAAAAAACAATTAAAAACAATTATTGGCTACAACCATTATTACTTGTTTTGTTAGTATTTGTATTAGTATTCTCACTTCAAGGAGTTCCATCTCTTGTAGAGACAGTAAAAGGATGGTTCAACCCTACTTCTGGATGTAAAAGTTGTACAACCGCAACATATGATAGTGCAATTACTGCAACAGAAGGCAGCGATGATACCTATGTTCTTGTAACACAAACTAGTTGTTCAGCATGTGAATCATTTTATCCAGTAGTTAATAAGTTTTTAGCAACTTATCCTGATTACAAAATATATGTTATTGATGTTGAATATAGTGATGATGCTTACAATGATTCTACTTTAAGTGATGCTAAAATATATGAATTTGGAGCTTTAATAAATGTTGCAATAACTACTTCAGGTTATTCTTCAATTTATAATAGTTCATCTGATACTTATGCAATAAGCACACCAACACTTGTTAAATTTAATGATGGAAAAGCTCTTGAAGCTTTAGTTGGTAGTTCTACTTATATTGAATTAGTAGAATTTATGGAAGCAGATCAATAGTTGATATTTAAAAAGTGGACTTAGTCCACTTTTTTATTTTATATAATGTTTATCTTTTAAATTATCTTCCGTTGCTAAATCAAAGTAATTCTGCTGTTTTATTACTTCATATATAACTATAGCAACACTATTTGCTAAGTTTAAACTTCTAGCAAAAGGTTTCATTGGTATTCTAATGCAATTATCATAATTTCTACTTAATATTTCCTTTGGAATTCCTGTTGATTCTTTACCAAACATTATATAGTAATCCTCACTAATATTATTAAAATCAAATTTATCAGGAGATTTTTTACCATATCTTGTAACATAAAAAATATTATTATCTTTATTCTTTTTGCAAAAATCATCATAATCATCATACATATGGTAATCCACATTATTAATATAATCCATTCCTGAGCGATGTAGTTTCTCATTATCTATAGAAAAAGGAATTGGTCCTATAATATGAAGTTTTGCCCCAAAAGCAGCACAAGTTCTCATAATATTTCCAGTATTTTGAGCAATTTCTGGTTGATATAAAATAACATTTATCATATTAAATCCAACTCCTTAAGTATATTTATAACTGCTTGACTTGCCTTATATCTATGAGAAATTTTATTTTTTATATTCGCAGAAATTTGAGCAAATGTAGAATCATATTCTTTTAAGTAAAAAATTGGATCATATCCAAATCCATTTTCACCCTTTATTGAAGTATTAATTTCACCTTCAATATACTCTTTGACAACTTCTACTTCACCTGATGGAAGAGCTATTGCCATTGCACAAACAAATCTTGCTTTTCTATTATCCTTATTTCTCATCATTGATAAAATTAATTTATTTTTAAAATCATAACTCGTTTTTTCACCGGCAAATCTTGCAGAATAAATGCCCGGAAAACCATCTAAAACTTCGATCTCTATACCAGAATCATCTGCGATTGTTAACATACTCGTTTCTTTTGCAATATATTTTGCTTTAATAATGGCATTCTCTTCAAAACTATTTCCATTTTCTATAACTTCAAAATTTTCATTTAAGTCATTTAAAGTAATTATTTTTATGTTAAAAGGCTTTAATATATCTTTAAATTCTTTGATTTTGCTATTATTTTTAGTAGCTAAAAGTATGGTATTCATTTATAAATATTCCTCAACTTTGTAATAATTAGTTATTGTTCTTGCTAGAGCAAAAAAATAATCGCTTAACCTATTTAAATATACAGCTCCTAAAGGATTTATATCTCTTTCTTGCATAACAATGAAATAGTCTCTTTCTGTTTTTCTTACTTGTGATCTTACAACATGAGCATAACTTGAACTTTTAGTTCCAACAAGTGAAACAAATTTTTTTATTCTTGGTAAATTACTTTCTAATTCATCTGTATAATGCTCAATTGTTGTAATATTTTCTTCATCAAAAGCAATATTTTTAGTTGCAAGTTCACCCGCTAGAACACTTAAATTTCGAGAAATATTTAGCAAGTGAGATTTATAAATATAAAAATCATCTTCTAGTAGCGAACATAAAAAAGCTATGTGAGACATTAATCCATCTATGCTACCAATTAAATTAACAAAATTACTACCTTTGTATTCATCACCAAAGCAATATTTTACCTGACCTTTATCGCCTTTACCTCTACCACTCTTCATTAAGATACTCCCCTTCTTTTTTCACTAAAAGTATAACCCTTTGTAATGGTTGGTACAATATTAGCATTAAAATAAAATTACTAGCCCCATGTATCAAATCAAACATTAGTCCAGCCACAATATATGATATACCTGCTTGAAATCCTAATGTAAAAAATACTGTAAGTGAACAAAACGTTCCAAAAGCAAGACCAAAAATCCCACTTATTAGTGCTGGCAATAATGGACCTTTAATTCTGTCTTTTAATAAAGTAATCGTAATTATGAAGATTGGCCAAGTATACATATATGCAATTGTCCAATCACTAAATCCCCAGTATAATCCTTCAATAAACGTAAAACATAACGAAACCAACAAGGTCTTTCTTAATGGAAGTGCCATTGCTATAACAAAAAATAACACTGTAACTATTTCAACATTTGGTATGGATGCTAATGCCACTTGTGCTCCAAAAATTATTGCTGAATATATTGCAACAAAAGAAATAGACCTTATTGACTTCATATTAATAACCTAAATATCTAAGAACAAAAACATCACCATATTCGACAATAATTTCACTTATACCTTTTTGGCAATAACCTGGATATGCAGTATAATTGTTAGGATCTCCAACAGGAAGCATACAAGCAGCGTTTGTCTCTGAAAATATTGCCCAATAGTGGTCTGGAATACTTTCAACATTTTCAACAGATTCTAACCATGCTCCAAAAGCAGATTGCTGAATTGAAACAATTATTTTTTCTTCATTATCTAATGATATTAACAACTCTTCTAAACTTATTCCTGCCTTTTGTATTTCTTCTTTGCTGGTTTTTAATAACTCATCTTCATTATTATAAACCATAACACTAACCTCTTGGGCTTCCAATTTTTCACGTAATAAATCTGCATTCTTTTTTAATGAATTATAATTACTAAATTGAACTACATTAAAAATAATTGACACGGCTAAAATAACATAAACTAAATAACTCTTAATCCACTTTTTCATAAAAAATTCCTCCCTAGTGAACTGTATACCTGGAAGGAAAAAATCTTTTTGAGTCTAAAATAAAGATTCAATGTCCCATTCCCAGGAGATACTTTATGGATAAAAAATAGGTAGGTCTCCTGGCTTAGCTTCTTCCTACTCAACACCTTCCCGAATATCAGTGGTTTTGTTTTTCGTCAGCATCACAGTTGCT
>Ga0172377_10000957_pt1 | contig 28578 bp, 26 predicted proteins | sample Pumphouse3metaG_FD_119749 | JGI IMG/M metagenome (GOLD analysis project Ga0172377, IMG submission 119749) | Leachate microbial communities from a municipal landfill in Southern Ontario, Canada - Pumphouse #3 metaG | ecosystem: Engineered > Solid waste > Landfill > Unclassified | place: Canada... | reverse complement strand
TAGCGCTTTTTATAGAAAACCCCGATTTTGAGACATTATGCTCGTTTTCGGGGTTTTGTTTCAGTAAAGATACAACTTATTTATCTATAAATCAAATATTTAATCCTTTTCTGAAAGTGCCTATGTATAGGTGGCGGAATGGGCACTGCCCTGATACTGAAAAATGTGTAAACAGATTTATATAACTCTGTGAAGGGGCCTCAGACGATCTGAAACTATTTTGGATGTTCTAATATTTCCAAGTCGTAGATACGCGCCTTGTCAATGACAAAACGAACCAAAGTAGCTACGGTATGTATGCCATACTTGCCGGCTGCACCCGGATTGATATGTAACAGATTATTTTTGGGATCGTTCACTACTTTCAAAATATGCGAATGTCCGCTGATGAATAATCGGGGGTGAAATTTCTTGATCAATTCGGAAGCTTCCCGGGTGTATCGTCCCGGATAACCACCTATGTGTATCATTAACACTGAGACTTCTTCGCAGATGAACTGTTGAAAAAGAGGATAGGTTGTACGTACTATTCCACCGTCAATATTACCATAAACTGCCCTGAAAGGTTTTAAAGCTGATAGTTGGTTGGCGGTCGCAATATCCCCTATATCACCGGCATGCCAAATCTCATCGCAATCTGAAAGAAACGACAATGCCCTTGCTGAAACATATCCATGCGTGTCTGAAAGTAATCCGATCTTTTTCATAATTTGAACAAGAAAACACTAAGGTAGTAAAGCTGCGCCATGTCAAAGATCATACGACAAGCACAAATTATACTCTCCTGCTTAGGTGAGCACCTGATATTGCATTCCTTTTTTATCAAGTTCAGCTAACAAAGCCGGCAACTGTATGGTATCTTGAAGGTTAAACGTAATAGTAACTTGTACATATCCTACCGGCACACTGGTGGTGGAGCGCTCGTGAGCAATATCATGAATACTGGCTTTCATCTTTTCCAATATAGACAGTATAGATTTTAGCATACCTGCCTGATCAGGTATCAGAACCTGAATGCGTGCACGCATACCCTCGTCCATCACCCCTTTATCTAAGATCTGTTCTAAAATACTCATATTGATATTACCACCGCTGATGATAGGGACTACTTTTCGCCCTTTCACCTTAGCTTTGTTAAAAAGGATGGCAGCCATAGCTGCTACCCCTGATGGTTCGGTGAGTATTTTAGCCCGTTGCAGCAACAGATACGCTGTACGAGCCATCTCAGCATCGTTGACTACCACAAACTCATCTACTATATTTTTTGCCGCTTCAAAGGTCAGGTTTCCGGGTGATTTGACTGCTATCCCATCGGCTATCGTATTCACTGTATTGAGTATAACCGGTTCGCCATTTTCTATGGAAGCTTTCATTGACTGAGCCCCTTCAGCTTCAACGCCTATGATCCGTATATCCGGATTCAACTGTTTTAGTGCAATACCTATACCTGCTATCAACCCACCTCCACCTATTGGGATGATCACATCATCAACTTCGCGCAATTGCTCAAAGACTTCAAGGCCAACAGTGCCTTGTCCGGCTATGATATAAGGGTCATTGAATGGATGAACGAAACTGGCACCTGATTTCTTTTGAAACTCCAGCGCAGCCTGAAAAGCATCATCAAATGTATCACCCGTGAGTATCACTTTACCGCCATAGGATCGAGTAGCTATCACTTTGAGAGGAGGTGCAAAAACCGGCATAAAGATCGTGCTCTTCACTCCTAACCGTGTAGCGGCATAGGCTACACCCTGTGCATGATTGCCAGCCGAAGCACATAAAACCCCTTTTGCCTTCTCGGCAGAGGTCAGCTTACTGATCTTATAATAAGCTCCACGAACTTTAAAAGAACCTGTGGTTTGAAAATTCTCTAACTTCAGATACACATCAGCACCCGAAAGGGTGGAAAAAGATTTGCTCCGCTCAAGCGGAGTCTTTTTAACTACCTCCCTAAGAAGGGATTGTGCATGAATAATATCGGAAAACAAAGGCAAAGGAAGGGAACAAACAGCTACGGACATAGTTTAAGTTTAAGGACTGCAAAGATACGAAATGACTGAGTAATTATGCCCGAAAAGCCAGCCAGAACAAGCATTTTTATTGCTATCAATATCATTTTAGAGAATTGGCCTGCTATCCTGCTCTTTTTTAATCTGATTTAATACACTTTACTACTCTTTGAAGTCATAAAGCCGCCTTTACACGATCATACAGGACATTATTGGATCACTCTGAACAGGGTAGCTTAGTCAGTATGGGTTGCATGAGAATGTTATCGGCAGAACCAACTATGATTAAAACAAATAAGAGCTGTTACATTATACGTGATCAACCTGATGGCATAAGTTTTCTACTTCTTTAATTATTTTTTCCTTTGTTTGAGGACTTATTTGAATAGTATCAAGCAGTTCGGGATTTTCATTCAGATCAGCACACAATACTGCTCCTTTTTCAATCAATTCATGTTTTTGTTTTTTAGTAAGATTGGTGATAGCCGTAACAGGAAATAAGCCAGCATTTTCTACCAATTCTTTCAAGCTCCCTACTAAAGGATAATCCCAATCAACTAAGTGCAACCCAACACATTTGCCATAAGTCTTGGCATCTTCCGAAAAACGAGTATTAGTTACTACCCATCCCTGAAATTTTTTTCCCTGATTTTCCTCTTGAGTTTCCCATACACTTTTCACATCCAGGAACCGTGATTGTATATATAAAGGTGTTTGCACATTACTTACCTTTCCGGCTGTGTTGTGGTATTTACACTCTATCATATATTTATTCCTGTCGTTCCAGGCTATGACATCCACTTCATGGCTGACACATCTACCGGATAGGATACGTCCTACCTCCACTCTAAACCCGTAATATCGCATCAACTCGCCTATGTATTTTTCAAAAGGATATCCGGTAGGCCCTAACTCCATAATGGCTTTTTTCAAGCTATAACGAGCGGCAAGCGCATGCAGCTGCCTGTGTAGCAGCATGAAAGCTTTTCTATAAATTTCTTTGGTGCTGATACCCTCATACAAAGTGCTGTGTATCTTAGGTAGTATCAGGTCAATAATATCTTCAGAAGCGCCTGAGTTACGTAACGATCGGCTTAGCTTTGCTTCCGAGAACGGTTCTATTACTCCAGTAGATTTCTTGACGTGGACATGTTTGCTCATAAATTATCCTTTCCTTAGCCGAATGTAAAGATAAGGAAAACGATTTAACACAGCAGGCTTTTTTTTTGAGTAATTGTGAAAGACGCCTAACAGTATCAGCTGCCGGAATCTGTCTTATTTACTTTGCTTTGGTTAAAAGCTCTAACAGTACCACTGCATTATTATGTAGCTCATCCTTAGCTGCGTACAACAATGTAACTTCCTGATCAGTTGATAGCTGGCGAAGCTGATCTAATGCTGCCGACTGCTTGTTGAGTTCTTCAACATATTGTTTTTTAAACTCTTCAAATCGTTCGGGCTGGTGCCCAAACCATTTACGAAGCTCGTTGGAAGGGGCCAGCTCCTTTTTCCATTCGTTCAGAGCAGCCTCCTCTTTACGTATCCCACGAGGCCATAGCCTGTCAATCAACACCCTGTACCCATCTTCTGATGATGGCTTTTCATATATTCTCTTTATTTTCATAAGACCTGATCTAAAATTGATCGCAAAATATCTGCTTTGAAAGCGGATTATATTCAATAAAAAAACCAGACAGTACATGCGTTATCAGCAGCGTTACTGTCTGGTATAGTAACAAATAAGAGAAAAAAATGTTTGCAAAAAGTGTTGTGTTAGTTCAACACCTTGTTTGCATTTGTTTCTGTGAACAAACTTATATCTCTTTTTCGCTTATCAGGGTTTAGATGAATAATCCTCAGGCTGTAACCAGGTTTTCTTCCAATTCTATTGCCTTAGGGAATAAGATATTGTTTTCTAAATGGATATGCAGATGCAGATCGTCTTCAAACTCTTTCAGCAATGCAAAGGTTACTCTGTAAGTATTACATGCATCGGCTGGTGGTGTGTAGTTATCGGAGAGTTCGGCAATTTTATGGAAACGGTCGCCTTCGTTATCGTGCTCCATCATCATCACCTTGATAGGGTTTTGTACTGTTCCGAAAGGAGCTTGAACAGAAGTTTTTGCTGTCTCAGCTTTTACCATTTTCCGGATAAATGGAAACAGTTGCAGCTCTTCTTTTTTCATGTGCATAGCCAGTTCTCCTGCCGAATCATAAAAGAGTTGTCCGATCTCGTGCAGCTCCGGGTGTCTATCGCCATGAACCCTGACAACCTTATCTAAATACGGTTTAATCTCCTGAATTTTAGCTTCCACATAGCGATGGTGCTTTTTCTCTATATAGTCGGCCAACAGATCTAATGGCCATGAGTTATAATCAATGGTAGAATCGCTTGATTGAGCTGTGGCTTGCTCCAACTGTTGAATGAGGTGACTGATATCTACCTGCTTTTTGTTGCATGCGTTTTCAATGGAGGTGTTTCCATTGCAGCAGAAATCAATTTTGTTCTTTTTGAAAACTGAAGCCGCGCGATAATCCTGGGCTACCAGCTCGGCAATAATGGTGTCTTTTGTGATGTTCATAATAGAATTTATTTATTTAATGGTTATTACTCTGTTTTTTCAGCAATGATTGCAATAGCATGAATATTTTTTTGATAGGTTCTGAATGTCTTTCTCATAGCGCTCACACGTTTTCTTGCGTTGGGATGTATCATGATGTTGAATACGATACGTATGCTGCGTAACCATCCTTCATCTTCTATAATTCTTTTCTTTTCAAGCAGATACATCTCGTTGGTGGTAACTTTTCGGATCATAAATCCGGCATCCTTTAAAAGTGTTTCCCATTCTTCCTGTCTCAATGGTCTGGCATTGACTTGTATCACAGTAGCAAGCTGTTTACGGATTTCTTTTTCTAACTTTTCATCCGTATCTCTGAGTGCCAGCTCGTGTATGGCATACAACCCTCCTTTTTTGAGGATACGATAGGCTTCCTGAACGATTTCTTTCTTTCGGCTATCGTTTTGCATGGTGAGCATGGCTTCACCAAACACCTTGTCTTTAGATTCAGCCTCCAGTACAGTAGCACTGGCATTTGCTGTAAGAAATCGAATATGAGTTCCGTGCAACTTTTGTTTCAACATATTGATCACCTCTTTGTCGGTATCAATTCCAACATACGACTGCGGTTGCTGTTTTAGGGCCAATGAAGCTGTAAATCCAAGGCCTGGAGCAAACTCAACTATATCTGTTGCCGGCGAAATAGCCAATTCAGAAAGCAGGAATTGAGTGAGACTCCTTCCACCGGGACGTAACACACGTTTACCCATTCTGGCAAGCAGCCAATGACCGGGAGCTGTTGTGTAATCTTTGATCTTCATCTATTCGTGCGGTATCTATTTCGGATATTTTTATCTTATTTTAATTCAGAAAAAAACTATCTGCTCAAAACGGTCTTACCTGATCGGTAGGCCATAGCAAGCTCAAATATAGTAGTGGTTATATGCATTTCTTTTATTTCATTTCTGATGATAACATATTTATCATGCACCGGGCATGGATACATGGCATTGCACTGGCTTAGTCCTAATCCACAATTTATATAAAGGGCTTCTCCGTCTATAGCCTGTACTATATGGCCTATATGAATGGTCTTCAATTTTTCGGCATTCATTTCAAACCCACCACGTGGCCCGGTATGTGACTGAATAATGCGGTGTTTGGTCAGTTCACCAAGCACCTTGGCCGTAAAAGCTTCGGGCGAGCCCGAGTGCTGAACTATATCAGCTATCTTGGCCCGCTTACCCTCAAACGACTGGGCAGCAATATAAATCACTGCCCTTATCCCATGTTCACATGCCTTGGATACCATACTATCCGGTTTTAAAGCGGTAAAAGTACAAATTATTTTATTTCGGACTATTTTATCCGAAATGTTTTTTATTTTGTAAAATATCGTTACCCGTTTTATGCGGGCTTCTATCAGGAAATGATGTAAAAAAAGAAATTAGTTAAATTACTTCGGGAGTATGTCTATTCTAATCCTTTCACCTTAGGAATTGCAGCCACAAAGTCTTTCAGATAAAAGGGCTCAAAATAAGCGACATCTTCAAATGAACCATCCACAAAGGCTTGTTGAGCTAATCTGGCCATATAGCCAGCCGATGGCACAAATCCATTGACGATAGTGATTTGTTTCTGCTTACTCAGGATTGTGTGACATTTATCAGCTCCATCCCCGAACAGCCATAATTTGTGGTGTTGTACCAGATTTGCAAAGCTTTCTGTATCAATAATAATGGCTTTGGTTGTTTCTTTGGTTTCAAGTCCGGGAGTAAAAACTGTTGCATACACCTCCATCCGTTTAGCATCTATCATTGGGATCAGCAAGTCGTTGGCTTGTATGCGGTTGCTATATATATCAGAAAATCCGTCGGCCATAGCTTGCAGGGTATTGATAGCTATCAGAGGAATATCTTTGGCGTAGCAGACACCCTTGGCAGTAGATACTCCTATACGCAGGCCTGTATATGAACCAGGTCCTCTGCTGACAGCAACAGCATCCAACTCATTGAAGCTAATCCGAGCTTCGTTCAGACATTCTTGTATGAGAACAGTGATCAGTGCTGCATGAGAACGTTGCTCATTACTTTCGCGCAAACTGACTAAGCGTCCCTGACGGGCAAGGCCTACCGAACATACGGAGGTAGCTGTCTCAACTAATAAAATCGTGGCCATGAAACATTACACTTGAACAGGCTGATTGGGATACTGTAGTAATAGCTACTATTATTTAGTTTCAAACAGTTTGTCCTTTTCCACTATTTTTATTTCATCTCCGTTTTTAAGTGATTTTGATACCACTCTGTAAGGTCCGGTGATGACAATTTCATCTAAGCTGATCCCTTCCAGAATCTGAATATATGTGTTATCCTGTACCCCTGTTTTAACAGCTCTGATTTTGGCTTTATTATCGGATGCTACAAATACATATTCTATGATTTCCTTACTTTTATCTGCCGTCTTATCCTCTGTGTTTGTATTGCGTATGCTACGCCTCATATTGCTGGTATCTTCTCTTGTGGTTACTGCTTGTATTGGGATAGAGAGGGCCTGATCCACCCTATTGGTTTGTATATCTACAGTAGCCGACATACCGGGTCTGAAAGGTGATGCTATCTTTTCTTCCGGTTTGATCAGATCGGCATAAGATTCCTTCAGCATCATGATTTTCACATCGAAATTGGTTACCTGATCTACAGATACTCCCTGAGTATTGGCTGAGGTAGCTATTTCGGTTACATAGCCATTGAATTTACGTCCTAAGTATGCATCTACTTCGATCATACATGTATCGTTCAGTTTGACGCGGGGTATATCGTTCTCGCTAACTTCGACCTTAACTTCCATTTCGTTGAGGTTGGCCAGCCGCATGATTTCTGTCCCGCTCGAAAATTGTGAAGCACCTGTAACCCTTTCACCTACTTCAACATTTAGTTTTGACACTGTTCCGTCAGAAGGGGCATAAATACTTGTTCGACGAAGGTTTTCACGGGCTTCACGAAGTCCGGCTTCGGCATTCTGCACCTGAAACTGTGTAGCGCGCAAACTTTCTTTAGCTGCCTCCAACTCGGCAGTAGTGACCTGATAGTTAGCTCTTATATTATCAATATCTGCTTGTGAGATCACATTTTGTTTGAAGAGCTGTTCGTTTCGGTCCAAGTCTAATTTGGCTTTGGTATATTGTGCTTCTGCTTGTGCTACCCTTGCCCTGGTATTGGCCATATTAGCCTTGGCACTGTTGAGCGATGCTTCAACCTGCTCAAAGGTGGACTGATAAATGGTAGGGTCTATCTTGGCTAATATGGCATCCTTAAGAACATATTCACCTTCACGCACATAAAGTTCAACCACCTCACCCGAAATATAAGGGCTTATTTTTACTTCCAACACCGGTTGTATCTTTCCGTTGGCAGCAACAGTTTCTACTATAGTACGCAAAGCCACTGCCTCTGTACTGACATCAGTGTGAGGATGTTTCCGTTTGTTGGCTACAAGTACCATAACGACTATCAACACCAACAACAAGGCAGCTATCCATAGCCATCTCTTATTATTTCTTTTTTTATTTGCCATGATTTGTATCTGTTAAACAGTAAAACCGATAATACAATTTCTTTTTTCTATTTTTGGAACACTTATTTCTTAGTTGGATTTGATCAGGGATTATCTGTCAGGCTAAGCGGTCGTCCCATATAGAAATCCAATATCTTGAGTTTAAATAAATAATCATATTTAGAGGACAACAGCTCTGATTCGGCTGTACTCAGTTGATTTTTTGCTAAATTATAATCTACTGCATTCACCATTCCTAAATTGAATCGTTGTTCGGTATAGTGGAATGCTTCTGTGAGGCTGATCATTGATTTTTCTCTAGCTTTATAGGTTGAATGTGCTGCTAATGCATCGGCATAGGCTGTCTCCACATTTTTGCGCAGGGTATTTTTTGCTAAATCGAGGGTATAGCCAGCATTGAGAAGGCCCAATCGTGACTGTCCGATATAAGAGCTGATCTGGTATGCATTGAAGATAGGGATACTCAGCCGGATTGACAAGGTAGTGCTTCGGTTGTCTCTCAATTGGTTATTAAAATCTTTCACCCGTTCATAATCCGGGTCTAATGGGTTGTTGCTCATCCGTATCTGGTCGGAGTAATTTGTACCTAATGCTGCTGACAGGCTCAGGTCGGGACTTCGGCTTCCTTTAGCAATGGCTAAAGCTCTGGTACTACTCTCAAAATTCATTTCGGCATTCTTGATTTCAGGCATAATCTCCATAGCTTTGTTGTAGATATATTGTACTGGTAACAAGCTTGGTTCGCTACTGACACTCAGTTCGGGTATTTCTATTTCAAAAGGTGTTTCTGCTTCAAGCTCAAGCAATTGTAGAAGGTCTAAATAAGCCAGCTTAAGCTGATTCTCGGCTTGTACGATAGCCACTTCTTCGTTGGCATCTTGTGCCTGAATCTCAAGCAGGCTACCTCGTGCAAGGGTACCGGCTTCCACCAGCTTCTGGGTTCTTTCCATCTGTTGCTTAGTCACTGCCGACTGGGAACGGGCATTATTCACCAACTCTTTACTGAATAGGATCTGTAAATAATATCCAGCTACTGTTAGTGATATATCGTTCTGCATTTTATCACTACCGTATTTAGCTGCTAGATAGTCAGCCCGCCGTTGTTTGATAGTGTTTAACTTTTGAAATCCACTGAAAAGAGCCAGATCACTGCTTAGATTAAAATAGCTTGACTGTGTTTGTGTATTCACATACTGATAGGTTGCCATATCCACCGAGCGCCCCCATCCAAACGAATGTGTGAGACCGCTGTTGAGGCTTGGCAACAAGCTCAGCTTGCTCTCTGTCTGCTTCAATTCACGTATATCCACCTCTAACTTGCTTTGCTGAATTTGAATATTATGCTCTAAAGCATATAAGACACACTCTTCTAATGTCCATATATCTTGTGCAACAGCTTGTCCTGCAGAAAGCAGCATAAAAACCGAAGACAACAACACACACTGCAACCTAATTGAATTAAAAACTCGTCTGCCTTTCATAGTTAGAAGATTTAAGGAATAAGTTTAAGACTGTCAAAGATAGTCGGTATATACGTATGCATCCTGTTAAGGCTTGAAAATACTGCTATCCGTTTTATATTTTTTTCACACATAAGTCTATGGCTATGTCAGCAATGATTGCAGCAATCCTTTTGAGGCGTCTTCCAATAGATCTATCACAAAATCAAATCCTTGTTCGCCCCCATAATAAGGATCAGGTATATGATCGTCGGAATGTTCGCTGAGAAAATCGCTCATCCGGTATATCTTATCTATCTCCTCATCGGTCGTAGCAAGAGCTTTCAGATGGTCGTAGTTGGCATCATCCATGACGATTATCTGGTCGAAGCGATCGAAGTCGGCTGGTTGAAAGGGTCGTGCGATGCTATGTATTTCATAGTCTCGTTTTTTAGCTGCTTTACGCATGCGCGGATCGGCCTGCTCACCTGCATGCCAATTGGAGATACCTGCCGAATCAAGATGTACGGGGAAGTTATGGTCAGAAGCTATCTTTTGAAACACCGCTTCGGCAGCAGGCGAACGACAGATATTTCCCAGGCAGACAAATAAGATACGGATAGGAGGATGTGCCATACTCACCGGTTGTTAGTTGGATTTTCCTTGATTAGCTACTGCCTGCATCAGCTTTTTGATCTCTTCCGGATCGCCTAAGAAATAATCTTTTATTAGATTCATCTGATCATCAAACTCAAACACATATGGTATGCCTGTGGGGATATTAAACTTCAATATTTCGTCTTTACTCATATTTTTGAGATGCATTACCAAAGCTCTGAGGCTATTGCCGTGGGCTGCTATAATAATTTCCTGATGTTTGATGAGCGAAGGTTTGATCTCCTCTTCCCAGTAGGGCAGGATCCGTTCTATCACCTCTTTCAATGATTCGGTAAGTGGCAGAAACTTGGCTTCTACACCTTCATATCGCCTATCATGGCGTGGGTTGCGTTCGTCCTCTTCCGCAAGGGGCTGAGGGGGTACATCAAAGCTACGGCGCCAGAGCAACACCTGCTCATCACCATATTTAGCTGCCGTCTCAGCTTTATTCAACCCCTGCAACTCACCATAATGTTTTTCGTTCAAGCGCCAGGTCTTTATTTCGGGTATGAACATCAGATCCATCTCTTCAAGAACTATCCAGAGAGTTTTAATAGCTCTGGTAAGATAAGACGTATAAGCCATCTTGAAATGAAAGCCATGCTCTTTCAGCAACAGCCCACCTTTACGGGCTTCTTCAATACCTTTTTCCGAAAGAGCTACATCTGTCCAACCGGTAAACACATTCAATTTGTTCCAAACACTTTCGCCATGACGCATTAACACTAATCTTTTCATAAAAACAGAATTTATTTCTTTAAGGGAATTAAGCGAGTACAACAAAAATTTATAAGAATCGGAAAGTTCAGATATATATCAACAAAACTACTTGAACTACTAATTAAAGACTTCTTCCTTAGCTTACTCATTTCGCACATTCGGATAAGGTTCTATATGGTGAGTTGAACTGACTTTATAAAAAGTCAAAGAACATCTCTACCTTTGACTTTGGTCAACAAAATTAAACAAAAAACCTCAGTCATGTTATTAGACAATATAATTCTCCTATGTATTCAATTCCATTTAAAAGGGTGCTCTTCCAATATTTATTTAAGTAATCTGATCGCTGTTCTAAAAAAACCCATGATTCAGTTCTATAAATGCTGAGATAAAAAGAATCGTTGTTTTATTGAGGTTTTTTAACGTCAGTTTGATGACAATCCTACGAATTTGATCGTATATTTGCTATTATGAAGTATGCCACTGTGCCAGTCTTTTTACGCTACTTTTATCCTTCTCTTTTATGGAATAAACCAGAAGGTAATAAAAGACTTTATCTCACTTTTGATGATGGGCCACATCCTGTCATCACTCCTATCGTTCTGAAAATCCTTGATGAGTATCAGGCTCAGGCAACTTTTTTTTGTGTGGGTGAAAATGTGGTACGTCATCCTGCTACATATAAGGAAATACTTGCTCAAGGACATTTGACAGGCAATCACAGCTTCAACCATCTCAACGGCTGGAAAACAGATAATGCCGCCTACTACGAAAACGTACGCCTTTGTGCCGATTATGTTGATTCAATATGGTTCAGGCCACCATACGGACGCATACGTCCTATGCAGATCCAAAGTCTGAAAAAAGAATTTACCATCGTGATGTGGACAGTGCTCAGCTATGATTTCGATCCTGAAATAGACTTAAACTCCTGTATGGACAAGGTGTTGAATAATACTACAGATGGCTCTATCATAGTGTTTCACGACAGCGAGAAAGCGGTTGCCAAGATGATACCCCTGCTTAAGAAAACCTTAGAAACATTTGGAAAGCAAGGATTTAGCTTTGCCAGATTAGATGACTAACACCCTATTTCCTTTACTCACACCTCAAAAACACAGCAAATCTGACAACTCATAAAATTTTAATACGAGCTTTTCGCATCTTTGCAGCATGATAGTTCGATACAAACTACATAATATCATATTATTGGTTTTCGGTTTGCTGCTAAGCCGGTGTGCCAATCCGGTGATGCCGTTAGGAGGCGAGAAGGACATCACCCCACCTCGGGTTGTGAATAGCATGCCAGAAAACTATGCAGTAAATTTTAATGAGAAAAGTATTACCATCACTTTTGATGAATATATCAAGCTAGACAAGATCAGTCAGCAAGCGCTCATCTCACCTCCTTTGAGTGAAAATCCCGAGTATCGTATCAAAGGTCGTAATCTGCAGATCATCTTTCCGGAAAAACTGCGTGAAAACACTACCTATTCTCTCTTTTTTGGGAATGCCATAGTGGATATGAACGAAAATAATCCACTTGAATCGTATAGATTCATCTTTTCTACAGGCCCGGTATTGGATTCCATGTCATTGGCCGGCAAACTGAACTATGCATTTGACGATAAAGCTGCAGCAGATGCATTTGTTATGCTATACAGAACCGAATTAGACAGCATCCCACGCGATTCCTTGCCACATCTCAGCAAACCATACTATTTAGCCAGAGCCGATAAAAACGGAGAGTTTTTGTTTCGTAACCTGCGTCATGAACCGTATTGGATGTATGCCTTAGAAGATAAAAACAGTAATTTCTTATACGACAAAGGCGGTGAAGCTATTGCGTTTGCCGACACATTAGTATTTCCGCAATACATCGAAAAACCTAAACCTCTTAAAGTTCATCAGGATACCATCATGCCAATCGATACCCTGATGTTGGCCGATTCTATCGATCTGACGGTCGCCGATTCTCTTCAGCGTATGCAACAGTTAGCCGACAGTTTGTTGGCTGAAGGAGGCAAATTAGCCGATTCGGTTTTTTCTACTATGTTAGATAAGCACTATTTACGGCTGTTTTACGAGATTGATTCAACCCAACGCCTGCTGCGCTCTGAGCTGCTTGCAGATGGATTACTACGTTTTGCGTTTCGATTTGATGCCAGACAAATACATATCAAATCCCTCACTGCCCTGCCCGACTCCTTCCAATATGTTCAGGCATACAGCCACAAAGCCGACACCCTGTTCTGGTACTTTCGAAGCGGCATAATAGATTCAATCCAACTGCATATCACCTATGATACCCTGATCAACGACACCCTTCAACTATCGTTGATCCCAAAACAAACAGCAGCTCAGCAAAGAGCCAGTAAAAAAGACGATCAGCCTGCTAAAATCGCATTTACCACCAATCTTCAAAACAAAAGGTTAGATATAGGGAAACCACTGATCTTCAACTTCTCTGAACCGATCACTCATTATCAGATGCGTGATTCAAGTCGCTTTATAGCCGGAACCGACACCTTATACAATCAGCTTCGATTTATTCCTTACGATAGCTTAGGCTTGCAATATACCCTTGACTGGGAGCCGTTTAAACCTGAGACAACTTACAACCTGCTTGCACCCGATTCGATCTTTTTCAGTCTGAATGAAAAATCAAACGATACTATTGCGCTGAGCTTCACCATCCCATCAACCGGCGATTATGGTAACTTATATCTGAATATGATCATGGAAAAAGAAGCGCATATGATAGTGCAATTGTTATCTTCCAAAGATGAAGTGATGCGAGAAGAGTTTATTGAGAAATCAGATAAGATAAGCTGGGAACTTTTACCTCCTGGGAAGTACAGGGTTAAAGCCATACACGACAAGAATGCGAATAAAGTTTGGGATACGGGTAATCTGATACAACGATTGCAACCTGAGAAGATAGGCTATTTCGAGAAAGAGATTGAAATACGTGCCAACTGGGATTTGGAAGAAAGCTGGGAACTTAATCCATAACTATCAGGGCAATAGGCGTTTAGTGATATACAATTAAGTAGTTTGTGTAAAGTCTTATTTCTCCGGCTCCAATATTTCCACTTTAAAATCGTCCACTAACACAGTTTTATCAGCTCTCAACCATAAATATGTTTCTAAGCGATCGCGTTTGGTAGTAGGTTCGGGTGCGAGGTAGCGAAACTGAAACCTCTGCCAACCCCCTGTCTGATCGGGCTGCACAGGAAAAGTACGGTACTTATACACTTTTCCTCGCATACTCCTCTTCCATCCCCTGTATCCATAGGTAGTCACCAACAGCAAATCATCCGTATTCAGGGTATCATCTGTCATCAGCCTGAAACTGATCAACGCCCAATAATGATTTTTACCGGTGATTTGTTTATGAGGGATTTTTATAGCCGGACTATACGTCAAGGATTTATCCAAGCGGCAAACCTGATTATCGGGATCATTCGGATCGGTTATCACAAAGGTATTAGCACTGCTTTCTGTGTCTTCAAAATCAGTAAGAGCAATGGTTCTTTGGCTATAGGCTATATGTTCGGGCAATTGACCATGCTCTTTATCGTCCATATAATAGTCTATCATCAACAATTGCTTATCGGCTTCGGTTATCCGGTTCTTTCCAAACACACGCCAATAATACTCTTTAGTCATACGGCTGCCGTGTATAATACCCATCATGATCTGCCATGACTGAAAAACAGTAAGCACCATAAACCCTATGAGTAGTACTGTAGAAAAAATTTTGACCATACTAAAACGGCTATGGATCACGGTTTGGATAAAAGCTGCCAAGGGCAGCGCCAATACGGCATACGACTGTATGAAAGCTCTCCATCCATAACTTACCAAGGAGGTAAAAGACGCCAATATCAATAGGTTCAGAATAAAATACACAAAAAGCGCAGGAAATATGCGTTGGTGTTTTTTCCTGAAAGGCACAAAACCTATTATGGCAAAGATCATAATAGGGGCATACAACAGCCAGCCTTTTCTATAGCTGAACAGCACCCAGGCAAAACGCGGCCTGAAAATATCCAACATCGACTGGGGGTCGTTATAAGTGCTGAGAAAAAATTTTCCTGTATAGTGATAATAATAGGCTAGTTGGGGCATTCCCATCAAAACAGTAAAAAGCACTAACCATACTAAATGAGTCCAATGTTGTTTAATTAGTTTGATCTTTTTATTCAGGCTTGCTCGGTCATATACCCCCCAAAGAAGCGGGATGAGGGCTGAGGTAATCTCGCTGGGTCGGGAAACGATGATCAATCCTAACAAAACACCTATAGCTATGGCATAACGACGAGCTTGCACAGTGTGCCACCGATGGCTAAACCATAGCAACAGAGCGTAAAAACTGAATAAAATAGTATGAGGCGCACCCCCATCAAAGGTAGTCCAGAAAAACAGATTACTGCCAATATACAAGGCCAACAAACTGAAGATCGTTGTTCGCTCATCAAAAAACTGTAGCAATAATTTTCGTATAAAAACCAACCCTACAGCTACATAAAAGAGGGCTGCCAACATCATGGCATACTGGTATGGCAAAGAAAATCCATCAGCAGGATACGGACTAAAGCCGGCTGCAATATGACCTATCAAAAAGAAAGGAGACAACAGCATTGCCATACCACCGAAGAAACGGATCAGATGATACTCTCCCTCGGGTTGCAGCTGATAAAACATTGGTGTATTACCATATGTTTGATTGATATTCTCTAACCAGCTCAGTTCGCTGACTGCCGGATCGTGATATATAAAAGTGGCGGGCAAATAAAGATATAAACCAAAATAGTCATAGCTGAGGATGTTGTTCTGCGGAAAATTAAATTTCAAACTTCCAAGCAATGCTATCAGAATGATGACCAGCCAGAGCGAAGCACGATTTTTCGATACCGATGATGTAGTGATCATGGTGGTGGATATCGTTAGTTTGATTAGCGTTTATCGTATTGTTCTTCGTAATATTTCAAATAGTTTCCGCTTGTTACTTCATCAAGCCATGTCTGATTTTGCAGGTACCAGTCCACAGTCAGGCGTATCCCTTGTTCAAACTGTAGAGATGGTATCCATCCTAACTCCCGTTGCAGCTTACCCGAGTCAATAGCATAACGTAGGTCGTGGCCTGCCCGGTCTTTGACAAATGTGATCAATTGTTCGGATTTCCCCTGAGGACGACCTAATTTCTCGTCCATGACCTTGCAGATAACCTTGATCAGGTCAATATTTTTCCATTCGTTATGTCCGCCAATATTATATGTCTCCCTGATCTTTCCTTCGTGGAAAATGACATCAATGGCTTGGGCATGGTCTACCACATAAAGCCAGTCGCGTACGTTTTCACCTTTTCCATAAACAGGCAAGGACTTGTTATGCCGTATATTGTTAATAAACAGTGGGATTAATTTTTCGGGGAACTGATTAGGGCCATAGTTATTAGAGCAGTTAGAAATAATCACCGGTAAACCAAATGTGTCGTGATACGATCGGACTAAATGATCGCTGCTGGCCTTGGAAGCTGAATAAGGGCTGTGCGGATCATAGGCTGTAGTCTCGGTAAACAATCCTGTATCACCTAAGGAGCCGTAAACCTCATCAGTTGAGACATGATAAAAAAGCTTTCCTTTATAATCCTGCTGCCAATGATGACGTGCGGCATTGAGAAGATTTACCGTGCCAATGATATTGGTCATCACAAATTCCATTGGGTTTGAGATTGAGCGATCCACATGCGATTCGGCGGCCAGATGGATCACACTGTCAAACTTATGCGTTTCAAAAAGTTGTTGCATAAGCTCTCCATCAACTATATCAGCTTTAATGAAACGATAATTAGGTTTATGTTCTATATCTTTCAGGTTGAACAAATTACCTGCATAGGTTAGTTTATCCAGGTTAAATATCTGATAATCAGGGTATTTATTTACAAACAACCTGACGACATGCGAACCAATAAATCCGGCTCCTCCTGTAATCAATATTTTTCTCATAGTATGTGTGATTTTATTGCTTGCGTGAACGTTTTTTGTATGCCTGCTCCCATTTCCATGCTGAATAGGTCATTTCGTCTAAATTTTTTTCTGCTTTCCATCCCAATTCGGTGTTCGACCATTGAGGATTTGCCCACACCTGTTCTACGTCACCCTCCCGGCGATCGACTACAATATAGTTCAATCGTTCGCCAGATACCTTCTCAAAAGACCGGATAACATCCATGACCGAATAGCCTATACCTGTTCCAAGGTTAAATATCTCGAAAGGTTTTTTCATGCGGCTTTGTATCATACGTTGCACTGATATCAGATGAGCTTTGGCCAGATCAACCACATGGATATAGTCGCGTATGGCAGTACCGTCAGGGGTGTTATAATCATTTCCAAACACCCGTAGTTGGAGGCGTATTCCGATTGCGGTCTGTGTGATGAAAGGCATCAGATTATTGGGGACACCCAAAGGCAGTTCCCCTATCAAAGCTGTTGGATGCGCACCTATAGGGTTGAAATAGCGCAGTGCAATAGCTTTCAAACCGGACGAACGTATGGTATCGGATATGATCTCTTCAGAGATCTGCTTGGTATTGCCGTAAGGCGATTCAGCCTTTTTTACAGCTGCCTGTTCGCTGACTGGTAACTCATCAGGCTGCCCATAAACCGTACATGAAGATGAAAACACCAGGTTTGGGATCTGCCGACTGTTCATGGCCTCCAAAATATTCATCAGCGAAACTAAATTATTCCGGTAATACATCAGAGGCTGTTCGACCGATTCGCCTACTGCTTTATAGGCTGCAAAATGGATGATGCCTTGTATATCACTATGCCTCTGGAAAAAGTCCATAGTTTTTTTGTAATCGGCCAGATCAAACACTTCAAGCACAGGTCTGATGCCTGTGATGGCTGTTATGGAATCAATCACACCAGCGCTCGAATTACTAAGGTTATCTACAATAACGACTTCGAATCCTTCTTGCTGCAACTCTACCACAGTGTGTGAACCTATATATCCTGTACCCCCTGTTACAAGTATTTTCATATCGTTTATTATATAATGGTGGCTTTAAAGTGGCTGTCAAACATTTTCTTTTTTTCTATGGGTTATACTTTATGCACCCTGTTGTCTTTCAGTATATATATCTCTTTGCTTTCAGGGCATACGGCTTTTCCTTCCTGATCAAATTTCAGTCTGTGACCATATTGGCTCATCCATCCTATCTGTCGGGCTGGGTTCCCGACTACTAATGCATAAGGCAGCACTTCGCGTGTTACTACAGCTCCGGCACCTATGAACGCATACTCACCAATATCATGTCCACACACTATGGTAGCATTGGCACCTATAGTAGCTCCTTTTTTAACTAATGTACGGGCATATTCATTTTTTCGGTTTACTGCCGAACGAGGGTTAATCACATTGGTAAACACCATAGAAGGGCCAAGAAACACATCATCTTCACATATAACACCTGTATAGATGGAGACATTGTTCTGAACCTTAACATTTTTTCCTAAGACTACCTGAGGCGAAATCACCACATTTTGTCCGATATTACAACCTTCACCTATCACACTATCGCTCATAATATGTGAGAAATGCCAGATTTTCGTTCCTCTTCCAATAGTACTGTTATCATCAATGACAGCCGTTTCGTGGGCAAAATAATTTTTTTGTTCGGTCATATGTTTTTTAAGATTGAACTGGTTGTTAAACGGTTTTGCAAGATAGTTGTTTTTTGTTATGTATTTAAAAAACTCAATACAGTCTGGCTGATATATTGAAGAGTTGCCTCATCCATTTCAGTATGTATAGGTAATGAAAACACTGTTTCACTCAGATTCTCTGCTATGGGAAAGTCTCCATCTTTATATCTGGGATCTAAGTATGCTTTTTGCAGATGCAGGGGTACGGGATAATATATTGCAGAGGCTATCCCATTACGTTTCAGATATGTTGCAAGTGCTTCCCTGTCTATCTGATGGGTAACTAAAGTATATTGATGGAACACATGATCGGTAAAGTCAGCCGTTATTGGTGTGCTCAGTTTGTCGCAGCCTTCAAAAGCAGTGTTATAGTAGTTAGCGGCCTGTTTTCTGGCATCTGCATATGTATCAAGATATTTTAATTTAATCTGTAAGATGGCTGCTTGTATGCTATCAAGTCGTGAATTAACTCCCACTATATCATGATAATAGCGTATTTTCATACCGTGATTGACTATCATACGCAATTGTTCGGCTAAGGTATCATCATTGGTAAATACTGCTCCTCCATCGCCATAACAACCTAAGTTTTTAGACGGGAAAAATGAAGTACATCCAATATGACCAATGGTACCGGCTTTCTTAGCTGTGCCATTTTTTGCATACCAAGTAGCGCCCAATGCCTGGGCTGCATCTTCAATCACAAAGAGATTATGTGTATCAGCTATAGCCATGATACGATCCATGTCGGCACATTGCCCAAAAAGATGAACCGGTATGATAGCTTTTGTTTTAGATGTGATAGCTTTTTCAATGGCATGAGGATCAATATTGAAGGTGTTGGGGCATACATCAACTAAGACAGGCCTTAGCTTGAGTAAAGCAATCACCTCGGCTGTAGCAATAAAGGTAAATGTCGTAGTGATCACCTCATCGCCCGGTTGCAGACCAAGTGCCATTAAGGCTACCTGAAGAGCATCCGTACCATTCCCACAGGGGATGACATGTTTTATATTCAAATAATGTTCAAGGTCTGATTGAAAAGCTTTCACAGCCGGCCCATTGATGAATGCCGCAGAAGCAATAACATCCTGTATGGCTGCATCCACTTCGTCCTTGATCTTATAGTATTGACCTACAAGGTCAACCATGGGATATTGTTTCATGGGTTTTCGATAAATGTATTTGACTGCAAAAGTATTGAGGATTTACAAAGAATAAAAGAGGAATAATAAAACTGTCCGTTGACTTTAAACTGCATTTGTTCGGTGATGGGGTAATGAGCACTTTGTGGATGAATCTTGTCACTCATATCAGAATCGTTTTTTGTGATAATCGAAATATTGGTTTTCCCGATAATATCTGATTCGTTGTGCGATGATCAAAAAAATCTCTAAACGTCGCTCGCTAAACCACTGTATGGCCTCCTGTTGTTGGTGTACGGCATCAGCCAAGCAGAGCAATAGTTCAAATCTATGTGATTCGAGCCAGTGCCGTGCCTTAGGCTGTTGATCAATAGCTGCATCTAACGCAGCAAGATGGTAAAATTTGTGTTGCATCATCCAGTCAAAAGCCTCTTCGCTACCACGAATAGCGCTACTCAATGCAGCCAATTCAGGATAGCCATTCTCCATCAGCCAATGAAAAAAACTTTCGTTCTCACCAAAAGTCTCGGCAAAAGCCATCAATATTTTGACCGGATAGTGTTGCATTCCATTATTTTCAAGATTACCCGAATACACTAACTTCAAAGCCATCAGCCTTTACTTTTTCTGCTATAGCTTCCAGCTCTGCCAATGGCACCTTATATAATCCCCCTTCTGGAGTACTGCGTTCAATGGTATATACCATCACATGTTGAGGCATGATTCTATGCAACAGTCCGAGCCATGCCTCTAATTCCTCAGATGTTGCGTTATCTATAGCTTCTCCTTTATGAGTTCCGCGTACAAACAAGCTTTGAATGGTGAGCTTCCCATCGAATGACTGTAAAAGGCGGATATATTCCTCCAGACGAAAAGCTTTGAGAGGTGTATTGATCTTCCGTATTGTCTTTTCTCTACCCCCATCAAGCTTCAATAAATTATTATCTACCTTTTTCAAGGCTTCCCGTATCTCGGTTTTATGTAGCATGCTACCGTTTGAAAGTACGCTTATCAGGGCTTGCGGGGCGAAGCGGTTGCGTAATTGTAGGGTCGTGTCAACTATAGCGGCAAATTCCGGATGCAAAGTAGGTTCTCCGTTGCCGGCAAAGGTGATGCTATCAGGTTCAAGATCGGTTCCTTGAAGTTCGATAAGCTTTTTCTCCAACGCTGTTTTGAACTCTTCTTTCCTGGGCAGGCTGTTTTTCAAAACTTGATGGCTATTGGTCCATCCACACTCACAATAGATACAGTTGAAGCTACATATTTTTTTGTGTGTAGGAAGCAGATTGATCCCTAAAGAAACACCCAAGCGGCGACTTCGAACCGGCCCAAATATCAATTCATCGAACAAAAAAACGGCCATAGGATTTTTATGCAAAAATACAGCTTTTCAGACAGTCTGTTTTCACCATTCAATGGCTTGATGGGACTAAAAATACTACTTTTGCGAATCAGGTGATTACCCGAATTAAAAACAATATGACCTTTACTGCCGTTTTATGCTGGACCTAAAACATATTAGACGACCTATTGCATCCGAGTTGGATAAGTTTGACAAGGTTTTTCGACAGGCGGTACAGTCGAAAACACCATTGCTGAATACAATCACCCGATATATCATCAAGTCGAAAGGCAAGCAAATGCGCCCTATGTTTGTGTTTCTTTCGGCAGGCGTGTCTGGCGGGATCAATGAAACGAGCTACCGAGCGGCAACTCTTATCGAGCTGTTGCATACAGCTACTTTAGTTCATGATGATGTAGTAGATGACTCATACGAACGCAGAGGGTTTTTCTCAGTCAACGCATTATGGAAAAATAAGATAGCCGTTTTGGTAGGCGATTACTTGCTTTCAAGGGGAATGTTGTTAGCTCTGCAACATGATGATTTTCAACTTTTAAAGATAGTATCCCAAGCTGTGAAAGAGATGAGTGAAGGCGAGTTGCTACAAATAGAGAAAGCCAGAAGATTAGATATTGAAGAAGATATTTATTTCGAAATCATCCAAAAAAAGACTGCCTCGCTGATTGCCTCATGCTGTGCAGTTGGTGCAGCTTCGACCGGTGCCGATACAGATCTGGTAGAACGCATGCAGCGCTTTGGAAATTATGTAGGCATCGCTTTTCAGATCAAAGATGATATCTTCGATTTTGAAGAAAGAAATCAAACCGGTAAGCCCAGCGGTATTGACATAAAAGAAAGAAAAATGACTCTTCCTTTGATTTATCTGTTGAACAACAGCAGCCGAGCCGAAAGAAGAAAAATCATCAACCAGGTGAGAAATCATCACGATGACCCGCAGCAAATATACAGCCTCATAGAAACAGTACGCCAGTCGGGAGGATTAGAATACGCAAATAAAAAAATGCATGAGTATGTAAACAAAGCATTGAAAGAGCTTAGCGGATTACCCCAAACTGACTATCTTGACTCGTTGAAAAACTTAGTGAAATTCAGTATTCAACGCAATAAATAATCTTTAATACGGCATAAACCATGAAACATATTTTTAATTCAACAGCCTTTATTTTATTGGTTTTCATAGGTTTTTCATGTACAAAACCAAATAAGGGGACGCTGTCATCTCCAAATGGCACTATCAAACTTGATTTTTATCTCACCAGTCAAGGTCAAGCAGCTTTTAAAGTCTATTATAATAATAAGATGATATTAGATGAGTCAACTTTAGGGGTTTCACTATATGAAGAGCCTGATCTGATGGAGGGATTTCGCATAACGAAAACAGAATATCGCAATATGGATGAAACCTGGGAAATGCCCTGGGGCGAGCAGCGTTATGTGCAAAATCATTTTCAGGAAATGAAAGTACTGCTCACTGAAAAAGACAACTTAAAACGAACTTATGCCGTTGTATTTCGATTGTTTGATGATGGGTTAGGTTTCAGATTTGAGTTTCCTCAACAACCTCATATGGCCGATCTGAAAATTGCGGAAGAAAACACCTTGTTGCAATTAACCGAAGACTATACTTGCTGGTGGATACCCGGTGACTGGGACATATACGAACATTTGTTCAACAAGAGCCGCTTCACGGAGATTGATGCTTTAAGCAAACGAGATCATCCCAATCTGGCTCAAACTTATATCCCTTTCAACGCAGTGAACACCCCTTTTACCATGCGCTCAGACAATGGGACACATTTAAGCTTTCATGAGGCTGCTTTACTTAATTATTCCGGTCTGACATACGAGATCATTCCTGACAAATTACAGCTTCGCTCGATATTGGTAGGTTCCGAGCGTACCCCTTATAAAGTTTCTGTGGCCACCCCTTTTCATACTCCTTGGCGCAGCATACAAATAGCCGATAAAGCCGCCGATCTGATCAGCTCCCGTCTGATAGTAAATCTGAACGAGCCTAACGTATTAGGTGATGTCAGTTGGGTCAAGCCAACAAAATATATAGGTATATGGTGGGAGATGCATCTCGACAAATCTACCTGGGACTATAGCGGTACACAAGATATGTCTGCTTCACAAGGAGCCAGACCGCATGGAAAACACGGCGCTACCACAACCAACACAAAACGATATATTGATTTTGCGGCCGACAACAATATTGGAGCTGTATTGGTAGAAGGCTGGAATACGGGTTGGGAAAACTGGATAGGCACCGATAAACGTGAGGGCATCTTTGATTTTGTTACTCCATATCCGGATTATGATCTGCAAGAAGTAGTCGATCATGCCAACTCTAAAGGAGTTCGTATGATCATGCACCATGAGACTTCGTCTGCTGTAACAACATATGAGCAGCAGATGGATACTGCTTATGCCCTGATGGGACATTTAGGTATAGATATGGTCAAAACGGGTTATGTAGGTACTATACTGCCCAAAGGTGAGTATCATCACGGGCAGTTTATGGTAAACCACTATCATAGGGTCATTCAAAAAGCGGCAGAGAAAGGGGTGATGGTCAATTCTCACGAGCCTATCATGGCAACCGGTCTAAGGCGTACCTATCCCAATGATGTCTCCCGCGAAGGTTTGCGCGGGCAGGAGTTCAATGCCTGGGCATCTGATGGAGGAAATCCACCTTCACACCTGCCTACTATTGCTTTCACACGAATGCTGGCCGGCCCTATTGATTATACACCCGGAATTTTCAATATCAAGTTGAAACCATACAAAAAAGACAATCAGGTGAACACTACGCTGGCACAGCAGTTAGCTCTGTACGTGGTGATATACAGCCCTCTGCAAATGGCAGCCGATCTGCCCGAATATTATGAAGGACATCCGGCATTTAAGTTTATACGGGATGTAGGCGTGGACTGGGAACAAAGCCTTGTACTGAACGGAGAAGTAGGAGAATATGTAACTATTGCCCGTCAGGAACGGACAACAGGTAATTGGTTTGTAGGCAGTATCACCAATGAGCAAACCCGTGAATTAACTATAAAAACCGACTTTCTCGATCCCAACACTACGTATAAAGTCACCCTTTATGCAGATGGCAATGATGCACATTGGGATAAAAACCCTCTTAGCTATACTATTAGTCATCCAATAGTATCATCTGATACTGAAATCAAACTGAATTTAGCGTCAGGAGGTGGAGCAGCTATCAGCTTCATACGTGAAACAGAATAATACATCAATATCTTAAAAAAACTGCACAACAATTCATGAACAAGATAAAACCAAGTTTACTTATTATGGCTGCCGGCATGGGAAGCCGGTATGGTAGTTTAAAACAGTTAGATCATTTTGGCCCTTCTGGTGAAACCATCATGGACTATTCTATCTATGATGCCCTGAGAGCCGGATTTGGGAAGGTAGTATTCATCATACGCGAGAGCTTTGCTGAAGAATTTGAACAGCTTATTATCAAAAAGATCAAGCCATTTATTCAGGTTGAATGGGTGTTTCAGGAAACAGATAAACTCCCCCAAGGGTTCCTGTGCCCCGAAGGACGTACCAAGCCATGGGGGACAGCACATGCAGCCCTGATGGCAAAAGACAGCATACAAGAACCCTTTGCAGTGATCAACGGGGATGACTTTTACGGATCAACTGCCTTTCAGACTATGGCCGGCTTCTTAAACGGAATAACTGCTACCGACACACTATATGCACTCATCGGATATCCTTTGGGAGCTACCGTCTCGTCATTTGGATCCGTTTCAAGAGGAATATGTGAGCATGATACACAAAACCTGTTGACTAAAATAACCGAACGAACCAATATCAGATATGAAGAAGGAGAAATCATATTCACCGACGAACATGGACAATCACAGGTAGTAGCAGCCAATACTCCTGTATCAATGAACTTCTGGGGATTCAGTCCAGCCTGGTTCAAACAGACAGAAAACATCTTCATAGAATTTTTGAAGGACCATGGAAACAGCCTAAGCTCTGAGTTTTACATTCCTTTTGTAGTAGATCAGCTCATTCAACAAAAGACAGCTACGGTAGAAGTGCTGAAAACTCAGGCTAAATGGTTCGGTGTTACGTATAAAGAAGATAAGCCACAAGTAAAACAACAATTACAAATGCTAATTGACACAGGACATTATCCACCTGAATTGTGGCGGTAAACAACTATGATTTTTTCTGTATGGAGTTGGGTTATGAGTGCGTTTTTTCACATGCGTCTCAAGAAAGATAGTTGTCAGGATATTTTATCCGAAAGCTTGTTTTTCAGCAACAGAGAACTGATCAATCCTAAGCTAAGTAATACAAGGCCAATATAATAGGCTAACGTAGCTGCATTTTCGGGATAATGGTCTTTCATCAGGGCAATGATCTGAGGACCAATGATACCTCCCACACCCCATGCGATGAGTGTGATCCCATATATGGAAGCCATCAGGCTTGCATATTTCTCTTTGATCAACGAAGGCAACACCCCAAAACCACCTCCATAACTAAGCAGCACTAAGCACACACCTATGAAAAACAGAATTGGGCTTTTATTGATTATCATCATCACAAACACCATGATTTGCAGCAAAAATAAAACCCGAAATGTGAATACTCTACCCAGTTTATCCGACACCGCACCCCAGAAAAACCTTCCCAACCCGTTGAACAGGGCACTTACTGCTATCAGGGTAGCTCCACGACTTTCAAGAATCAATTTATCGGTGATGCCTTGTTCACTCAACAAATCCTGAAGCAATGGCGATTGAAAAGAAAGAAAGATCATTCCTGCTATGATATTGCACAAGAACATGAACCAGATCAGCACATAGTCAGCCCGAAGCAGATAGGGTAAGAGTTTCTTATCAGATCGTTCAGTTTCCGTTGATTTTGGGATGGAGACCATAAAAGAGCTGAAGAAAGGCAATACTATAAGCAACAAAACTCCGACGGCAAGGAACGTATTGGCCAAATCGTGGTTGAATAAGTTCATAAACAAGGGTGCAATCAGTTTTGACATCACAAAAGCGCCTAAGCCAAACCCCATGACCACCATACCGGTTGCTAAACCTTGCTTATCAGGAAACCAGCCCGACACTGTAGCTACGGGAGTAACATAAACCAATCCAAGGCCCATTCCTCCTATCACACCAAAACCTAAATATAGCAAGCTTAGACTTTCAGCTTTAAAAGCAAAATACGAGATGATATAACCTAAGGCATATAATACCGATCCGACAAGAGCCATCTTTCTTGAGCCGATCCGTTCGAGATTCCTGCCACCCCAGGCTGCTGTTATCCCCAACACAAAAATGGCAATACTGAACGTCCAGGCTGTAGTAGAGTTGCTCCAGCCACATCGCTCGGATATAGGATACTGAAAAAAACTCCAGGCATAAACAGTCCCTATGCTTAGATGAGCTAAACTGGCCATAAAAGCAATAACCCATCTCTTATACCTGGGAAGAGCTTCTTTCCTCATAATCAAAATCCTATTTAGTGATGCTAATCCGCACAAAACTATCAAAACTTTTGATTAGTCAGGCTAGAACGATCCAAGGCTATTGGTCGCCTTGTGATCACTGAAATATTAGTCAAACCGGATTAAAATCAAAACTGCATGTAAAGCAGATTGCTTCTTATTTAGAATCAGTTTAAAATATAGAAACAGCTATTGATTCTTGATATTTTGTGTAGTTTTATCAGCTTTAACAAACCATTATAAAACAATTTCGTTATGAGAGCTTTATCACTTATTATTGTGCTGATCTTAGGCTATATGCCCCTTGTATCACAGACACTTACCAAAAGCCAAAAGACATCGGTCGACTTAGTGCATTATCAGGATTACGACCTACCACAACTGAACACCACCACAGGTTTTTCAGATGATTTTGAGTCATATCCTGATTTCAATCTCCAGTTTCCACCATGGACTACTGTTGATGTGGATAACAGCAATACATACAGTATAGAAAATGTATCATTCCCTAACGAGGGACAGCCTATGGCTTTCATCATTTTTAATCCATCTCAGACTACTCCTCCTATAACCGATGCAGGTATCACACCACATAGCGGCTCAAAATTTGCCGCTTCTTTTGCTGCTGTATCAGGCCCTAATAACGACTGGCTTATCTCGCCACAGCTCACTTTAGGCACTAATTCATCTGTCTCATTCTGGGTTAAATCCTATACCGCTCAATACGGACTTGAAAGGTACAAGGTTGGTGTTTCGACTACTAATACCAATCCTTCAAGTTTTACTATCATCAGTGGAAGTAGTTACCTTACTGCCCCTGCCGATCAGTGGCAACAAAAAACCTTCGATTTGAACGCCTATAACGGCCAATCTGTTTATGTAGCTATTCAATGTGTTTCGGATGATGCCTTTATCTTTATGGTAGATGATTTCGTTCTGACAACTACCGCTTCTGCCAATCTGCCAACTGTATCAACGGCAGAGGTAAGCAATATCACTGCTACTACGGCACTCTCCGGTGGGACAGTGAGTGCCGACGGAGGCGCTTCGGTAACGGCAAGAGGAATAGTTTGGAGCACTACGACCAATCCAACTATTACAGATCATACAGGCATGACTAATGATGGTTCGGGCACCGGCAGCTTCAGCTCAGCGTTAACCGGATTAAGCCCTGCTACAGTTTACTACCTCAGGGCATATGCCACCAATTCTGTAGGTACGGCCTATGGGCAACAAATCAGTTTTACTACTGCTGCAGGAGGTGAAACAGGCATACTCACCGGAAAAGTTACCGACGCCATGGATGGCTCGCCTGTTGAAGGTGCGATAGTGAATATAGCCGGACTTTCTACTACTACAGACAATCAAGGCAATTACACTATTACAGGCATCCCACCCGGAACACTCGCAGCCGATTTTAATGCCAGCGTAACATCAGGAAGCGCCCCTCTACATGTGCAGTTTTTCGATCAATCAAGTGATGGATCACATATGCTGAGCTGCACTAAAACAGGCTATATCACCTATACCAATAATAATGTGGTAGTTCCACCGGGAGAGACACTCACATTAAATATCTCACTCTCACCTACCATGACAGAAGGTGATATACGCTTTGTGATCAACTGGGGTGCTACGCCACGCGACCTGGACTCACATCTGAAAACCCCAGAAATAGAAGGCAGCAGCTATCATGTGTACTACTCATATAAAGGTAACGATACAGCTCCGCCTTATGCAAAATTAGACCACGACATCACTAGTGGTTACGGTCCCGAAACTATGACTATCTATCAACTCTTCCCGGGAACCTATCACTATTACATCTATAATTATACCGGCTCACCGGATATTACTACCTCTAATGCGGTCGTA
>Ga0172377_10000954_pt1 | contig 28629 bp, 28 predicted proteins | sample Pumphouse3metaG_FD_119749 | JGI IMG/M metagenome (GOLD analysis project Ga0172377, IMG submission 119749) | Leachate microbial communities from a municipal landfill in Southern Ontario, Canada - Pumphouse #3 metaG | ecosystem: Engineered > Solid waste > Landfill > Unclassified | place: Canada... | reverse complement strand
GAGCACTTTGTCCGTAACTACGATAACCGAGAAGTTCAGTATCAAGGATTCCGACAGCGGAGAATGGAGAGAAACGGTAGTCCCGATATCCACTGATACCGGGGGAAGAATGGTGTACATAATAACCAAAGGTACACAGAGGTACGCGAATGCCGGGTTCAGTATGAGGACGGATAAGGGAGACGCTATTCCTATATATTTCCGCAGGGGCGCTCCTCCGGTGGCGTCAGCTCCCGCTCCGGCAAGGCCTCGTCCTGAGGCTAAACCCGACCTCAAATGCAACAAGTTCACTTTTGACGCCACAAGTTCGTATGATCCGGCCCGCCAGAAACTTTACTTCCATTGGGATTTCGGCGACGGCAATACCAGCACTGAGCCGGTAGTTACGCATATTTATGAAAAGGGAGGAGAATACACCGTCAGGCTTACGGCTACGAATGAATCCGGCCTTCCCTGTGATACGGCGGGAACCACGCAGAAAATTCTTGTGAACACGCCTCCCGCAGCGGCTTTCAGCGCTCCGGAACTTGTTTGTGTGGAAGACAAGGTTAATTTCGATGCCTCAAAAACAACGGATGATACTTCCGAAACACTTACTTATATGTGGAATCTGGGGGACGGGACGCGTGCTGAAGGGCAGAAAGTCCAGCACACTTACGCAAAAGGAGGTACTTACAACGTCACGCTTAATGTGGATGACAATGCGGGTACGGCTTGCAGTACGGACACCATCCAGAGAACCATAAAAGTAAACACTTCTCCTGTAGCGGATGCGGGGAGAGACATAGATATGTGCCTCAAATCTATTGATGAAGAATATGCCGTGGATCTTGATGGGACAAGGTCAAGGGATCCCGACGGAGATGATCTCAGCTACGTGTGGAATATGGGAGACGGAACAACTCTTCAGGGGGCGAAAGTACGGCATGTTTATAAGACCGGCGGTGCATACAAGGCTACACTCACCGTAGACGATGGTAAAGGGCTTCCATGCAGTAAGGCTTCGGATGCTTTGAATGTAAGTCTGAACAAATCTCCGGTTGCGGTTATTTCCGGAGAAAAGAAGCTGTGTCTTGGTCAATCGGCTGCCTTTGACGGGTCTTCTTCAAGAGTTGAGCAGGGACAGAAGCTCACTTATAAATGGGCCATGGGCGACGGCAGTGAAGTATCCGGCGAAAAGATAACCCACAAATATGATAAGGGCGGAAAATACGCTGTGGTTCTTACTGTCGATGACGGCAAGGGAACTACTTGCTCCAGCGCTACGGATGTGGCAATGATCCATGTTAATTCCAGGCCGGAGGCATCTCTTGGGAAGGTCAGCGATACCTGTGTAGGGAAAAGGGTCAGTTTTGACGCGTCAGAATCAAGTGATCCGGACGGGGACTCTCTTGCTTACATCTGGAATTTTGGTGACGGTACGGTTGAAACCAGCGGGTCAAGGATGACGCATACTTACCAGAAAGGCGGGAAATATACGGTTTCCGTAACTGTGGATGACGGCAAAGGAACACCTTGCTCAACGTCATCGGATTCTGTAAGCCTTAAGGTGAATACACCTCCTTCCGCCAGAATGACCATAGGCGAGGAATGCTGTGTGGATATGGAACAAAAGTTCGACGGGTCGGGTTCAATAGACCCGGATGGAGACGCATTGACTTACAGCTGGGATTTCGGTGACGGCAGTAGCGGGGAGGGAGTAAGAGTATCCCACTCATATGCCAAGCCCGGAACCTACAAAGTGACTTTGCGTGTGGACGATGGATCCGGCACAGAGTGCAGTGCCGACTTTACCGTAGGGGAAATGAAGGTCAGCGGGAATCCTGTTGCGGTAATAAAAGTTCGATAAAAGTATGGGAGACCAAAGAGGGGCAGCGCCGGATTCCATATGGTGCTGCCCCTTGGTTTAGCAATGCGCATATTTAAAAAAGCGGTTGTGTTAACCCTGTTGTTGGGGATGAGTTTTAATCTTTATGGAGTGGAGGGGACCAGGCTTGAACCAGTTTCCGAGCCCTGGCATTTTGGAAGAGTACAGAAAGGGGATGAAGCCCAAAAAACATTCGTTTTGCGGAATTCGGGAACGGGCAATGCAGTGATAGAGAATGTGAGTGCCTGCTGTGGATATGGCGTCGTAGATGTATCAAGATGGGACATACCGCCCGGAGAAAACTCTGAAATAACAGTTACATGCGATACTTCACGCAAAGCGATAGGCGAGGACACAAATAAGGTTACTGTCAAATATAATTCTGACTCTTCTTCCATTCTCAAGGTCGAGGTAAGGTCGGATATAGTTCCATAATAGGAATCGAAGGATAAAAGCAAAGAGCAACAGTAAAAATAGTAAAAAAGTTTCTACCAAAAGGGAGGGAACAATGAAAAAACTGATGTCCATTCTTATAGTGATGATCTTCGCGGTATCTTCTCCGGTTTTCGCCCAGCCGAGAGATTTTAAGGTGCCAGCTTCCGCAAAAGCCTATGAAAACGCCAGTGACCGGTCCGCTCTTAACCGGGTAAGCGACTGGTTTGCGACAATAGGTAAATCTAAGGAAGAAAAAAAATGATAATAGCCGAAAGGAACGCCAAACGCTCCGCCGAAAAAATGCAAAAAAAGGCCAGAAAACAAGTGAAAGACATAAAAAAACAGGCAGAGTGAAGACGCGACCACTTGAGGAGGAGAATGGTATGATAGACAGAATAATTTCGATCCTTGGCGATGAGGCGAAGGATCTTATGGAGCATAAGTGCGGCACTATTTCCAAGGAAGATCTGAATTTGCCGGGAGGCGATTTTGTGGACAGGATCTTTATGGCCACAGACAGGCCTAACGGGGTATTAAGGAACCTTCAGGCGCTGTTCGACCACGGCAGGCTTGCCGGAAGCGGGTATGTCTCGATACTCCCCGTAGACCAGGGAATTGAGCATTCCGCGGGAGCGTCTTTCGCTCCAAACCCCATGTATTTCGATCCTGAAAATATCATAAAGCTGGCCATCGAGGGAGGGTGCAACGCGGTTGCGTCAACTCTTGGGGTCCTGGGTTCAGTATCCCGAAAATACGCTCACAAAATACCATTTATACTCAAAATAAACCATAACGAGCTTTTGACATACCCCACGGAATATGATCAGAGGCTGTTTGCCTCTGTAGATCAGGCCTTTGAAATGGGAGCTGTGGGGGTGGGCGCGACTATTTACTTTGGTTCACAAGAGGCGCGCAGGCAGATCGAGGAGATCTCAGACGCCTTCTCTTATGCTCACCAGCTTGGAATGTTCACCGTGCTTTGGTGTTATCTGCGGAACGACGCGTTCAAAAAGGACGGTACAGATTATCATACCGCTGCCGACCTGACAGGGCAGGCCAATCACCTTGGGGTTACCATAGAGGCCGACATAATTAAGCAAAAACTCCCAGAAAATAACGGGGGATACACAGCTGTCAAATTTGGGAAAACACATCCGGATGTTTATAGTAAACTCAGCACGGACCATCCCATAGATCTCACGAGATATCAGGTGGCCAACTGTTACATGGGAAGAGCAGGTCTTATAAATTCCGGCGGCGCATCGGGAAAGAACGATCTTCAGCAAGCTGTAAAGACCGCAGTTATCAATAAAAGAGCCGGAGGCATGGGGCTTATTTCCGGGCGCAAAGCCTTTCAGAAACCATTTGCCGAAGGAATTGAAATACTCAACGCCATACAAGATGTCTACCTGTGTGAGGCAATAAACATCGCGTAAAAAATAAAGGGGCTACTTTATTCTCATAGGTCCTCACGAAAGAATAAAGTAGCCCTTTATTTCGCCTATGCTTCAGGCGCCGGTTCTGCCACTGTTGTTCCCGGACCGGTCTTTCCGCCGGACATGGGGCAGCACCCGCCGCAAGCATCCGCGTATTGATACGTCATGCCAACAGCTCCCGCAATCGTTAAAACCAGTACTATGGTTTTTAATATTTTCATTACGTCCTCCTTGTTAATCTAATGATACCACAAGAGTATCATTAAGGCAAGTTTTTTAATCCACAATGTCAAGCCGAGACTGGACTGGTCAAGGAGTTTTGATGTGGTATAATATTAACATGCGAATGAAAACTTTTTTAATAGGGGTATTTACGGGAATTTTTGTCGCTGTCTGTTTGTGGCTGGTTTTTCTTATGCCCGAAGCAAATATGGTCGATCTGGGACGATTGATGGATAGGGACACAATCTTTATGGAAGACGGAACGATTATAAGAGGATGGGTACTGCAGGAAGACGTTAATAGTGTTTTTATCGAGACTAAAGATAGTCATATGACGATACATCCTAAAAGCATCCGGAAGATACAGCGGGATGTGAATAAAAAGTACTTGAGGAAACTGGTGTAGATGTGGTTCCCGGCAACCCCCCATTAAATAAAAAACCTGCAAGTTCGGAAAGGGTATTTCTTCGAATTCCCCTGGATATTGATGGAGAAATGTTTATAAACGGTATCCCTCATAAAAAGATCCGGATAAAAGATCTTAGTATGGGTGGAATAGGTTTTTTGACAGAGGGATCCTACGATATTCCGGAAGAATTTCAGTTAATATTTTCCCTCCCGGGTTTTTCAGAGAAAGTTGAAGTAGATCTGCGAAGAAGAAACCGCACTGTTGTGGACGGCGGGTGCAGGGTGGGGGGAGTTTTTGATAAGAAAAACTCAACGGGCAAAAAATCCATAGAAAATTATGTTATGAGCCAAATGGATCTGACAGGTCCGTTAAGAGCTGTTGATATAGCGGCTTTATTGCTTTGTTTTGACGCGGCATGGAGGATAATTTATATTCTTATGGACGGCCTTTCCCGCGGAACATCTTTCTCTCAGGAGCTGGCGTTGCCTCCGGTGCCCTCTGGTTACTTTTTTATTGTGGCGGGGTGTTTTCTGGCCGGTTTTTCATGTCTGTTTATTACAGAAGACGTAAGGAAAGAAATATTCGAGGTTCGAGCATTTCTTTTGTTTCCGGGACTCTTGTTTGCCGCGGTAAAGATAATTTACTACTGGCGGCTTCGAATATCGGAAAATTTTTTGTGGCCGATCAACGCGGCTGTTGTGTACGAGACCGTACTTTTTTTTGTTATTGCTTTCGGGATAGGGATGGGTACGCGTCTTATAAAAAAAAGGCGGCACATTCTTAAATACATGTTCTCTCATCAGGAAGGACTAAAAAACAGGGGATGCTGATACTAATTAAAAGAGGGAAAGGCCTGCTTGTAATGTCGCTGGCAAAGGAGTAAAAGTGAGGAATATCCATCCGGTTGACGAGGATCGTACTATTTTGGACTATTTTGTGATCGCGTTGAAAGGTTTTTGTATGGGGGTTGCTGACATAATCCCGGGGATATCGGGAGGGACTATAGCTTTCATTCTTGAGATATACGAAGATCTCATAAAGGCGATAAAATCCTTTGACGGCAATTTTTTAAGACTTCTCTTGAAAGGTAAGATACGGGAAGCCTTTGGTTCCGTAGCATGGAGGTTTTTAGGGTCTGTAATAGCGGGTATCGGCTGTGCTATAGTTCTTCTTGCCAAAATCATAAGCTGGCTTTTAAGAGAACATCCGGTCTTCATAAACGCGTTCTTTTTCGGTCTTATACTCGCGACGGTGCCAATAATAGCCGGGGCGATGAAAAAGTGGGATGTAAAAAAGATAACAGCGCTTTTTGTTTCTGCTGCGGGAACATTTTTCTTTGTGCAGCTTACACCCGTCTCGACCCCCGAATCATGGTGGTTCATTTTCGCGAGCGGAGCTATTGCCATATGCGCTATGATATTGCCCGGGATATCCGGGGCTTTTATCCTTCTTCTTCTTGGAAAATACCAGTTTATTCTTACGGCCATCCATTCCAGGGATATCGGGACCATACTTATTTTCATGGCCGGTATGGCTGTGGGAATATTGTCTTTCGTCAGGATGTTGGAGTGGCTTTTCAGGAAATATCACGATATGACCATAGCGGTCCTTGCCGGATTCGTCATAGGTTCCTTAAACAAAATATGGCCCTGGAAAAGGATCTTGGAGACTATTACGACATCAAGCGGCAAGATGATACCTGTCAGGGAAATAAATATTTTCCCGACCTCTTTTGACGGCCAGGTCATAGCGGCATTATTGCTTGTTTTAGCGGGGTCGGCTGTGGCGTTCCTGCTCCATGCCATTCCCCAGAGGCACGAAAAGATAAAAGGTAAATAACGGGTGTGATTGAGAGGCTCTTGCGGCAAAATCAGGATGCAAGGTAGTTTAAGAGATTCCCCAGCAGTGGACGAGTTGAAGTATATGTATCGTGAGAACGATGGCGCCTATTAAAATTCGGAAAAGCCTGGATATCTGGCCCGGAAATACAAAAGATCCTGACCTCAGGATCCTGGTAAGACCTTCGGCCATAAGAAAAATGCTTGCCGATATGGCTACATAATCCACCCAGTCTATTTTTATTTCAGCTATCTGAGAAGACATGACCCTGTAGTGTAAGAATTGTCCGAGATGTATCTTAATGATGAAAGATCCGAACAAGAACCTTACGGCTCGCGCGAACTGCGAGCCTAAGGACGCGTTTTTCGCCTTATAAAAGGCATGCGCCGCGTCTATAACAAGGAATATTCCCGCTATGAACGACAGGTAGTCGATCGACACTTTTATAAAATATGAACCGAAAATAAGTGAAGTTACCGCTCCCGCGCAAAGAGAACACAGCCCCGCCACCCATAAATTTTTTGTTGAGACTTTCATGGAGTTTATTTTATCATTAAACCCGAGATTTGTGGATTATAAAGGGGACAATGACGCGAAAAGATTTCACAGGAATGTAACATTTGGGGAACGGGAATGTAACCTGGCAGGAAGAAAATGTACAAAACAGCGGACATCATTGTATAATAAGAAGGCCGAAAATGACGGGAGGCGGATATGAGCAAAATCAGAGTGCTTGTTGTTGAGGACGACAAGAATATTGCCAAACTCATCAGGTACAATCTCGAAAAAGAAGGTTTTTCCTGCCTGAATGTATATAGCGGGGAGGAAGCCTTAGAAACTCTCAGAAAAACCCGTTCGGACCTTGTTGTTCTGGACATTATGCTTCCGGGGATTGACGGCCTTGAGGTTTGCCGGAAGATAAGACAGGAAAAAACGCTGCATGGAATGCCTGTTATAATGCTTACGGCCAAAGGCGAGGAAGTGGACAGGATAGTGGGGTTTGAGCTCGGAGCCGATGATTACATGGTGAAGCCTTTTAGTCCGCGCGAACTTATATTAAGGATAAAAGCGGTGCTAAAAAGGGATATGGAAGATCCTATAGAGGAACCCTTGCTTGAGGCGGGAAAACTTGTAATGGATACCGCGAAACATAAGGTCACCGTGGCGGGGAAAGAAGTGGAGCTTACCAACATGGAGTTCAATCTCCTTAGAACACTTATGAGCAGGAAGGGCCGGGTCCAATCCCGTGATAAACTCCTTGATGAAGTATGGGATATAGCCTCCGATGTTACCACGCGAACGGTCGACACCCACATAAAGAGACTAAGGACAAAACTCGGCAAAAAAGGGGATCTTATAGAAACGGTAAGAGGAGTGGGATATCGGTTCAGTGAAGAGTTTTAGTGGGGGGTGTTCTTGAGGGTCAAATTACACTATAAAATAGCCGGCCTTTTCTGCGGCATAGTCGCGGTAATACTTCTTGGGGTTTTTGCTTATCTTGAGTTTTCGCTTAAGACCTATCTTTATGAAAAAATAAAGACCGCCATAACAAAAGAAGTTCTTTTGGCCAAGTTATTCCTTGAAGAAGATTTCCCGGGGTATCCAAGGTTCAAGAAGATAAGCGATATCAGTATAAACGTGGGCGAGGTCATAGATGCCCGGGTATCCATAATAGGGCTTGACGGCACAGTTCTCGGGGATTCCGATCTGGATCCCGAAGGGCTTGAGGAGGTCGAGAACCATATTGACCGTCCGGAGATACGAATGGCTCTTTTGTCCGGAATAGGGGAAAGCCGCAGGTACTCCACTACCGTGCGGAAGGACATGCTCTATATTGCCGCCGTTCTTGGGCGTAATGAACCCGTTGGGTTCGTGAGAGCCGCTGTTCCGCTTACGGATATAGAGACAGTCTCTCTTCGTTTACGAAAAATACTTGTTCTGGCTCTTTTCGCCGCGTTCGGGGTTTCTATAGCGGCAAGTTTTCTGGCGGCTCTGTTCATAACGCGTCCTATAAAGAAAATATCGGCGGGCGCCATGGATATTGCCAGGGGTGATTTTGACAAGAAGATATATTCGGCTTCAAATGACGAAATATCGGATCTCGCCGCGGCGTTCAATAATATGTCCGATGAAGTAAGGGGCAGGATCAGGGAAATAACGGCACAGAGGGCAAGGTTAGAAGCCGTGCTCTTAAGTATGTCAGACGGAGTAATTGTTGTGGACTCGAAAGGCAATATTATTCTGGTCAACAGGGCCCTTACCGAGATGTTCGGTGTTAATGAAGACGTCAGGGGCAAGAAACCTCTCGAAGTAATAAGGAATGTTGAGGTTCAGGGGCTGGCTGACAGGCTTTTGCGCGGCGGTGTTTCATCCGAGAAAAAGGAGATAGCGCTTGTTCCCGAGGAAAAGGTTGTTGTGATCAACGGAACGCCGATAGTCAGGGATACCATAACGAGAGGCGCTGTAATGGTGTTCCACGATATAACGGAAATGAGACGTCTTGAAGGGATCCGGAGAGATTTTGTCGCGAATGTATCTCATGAGCTCAGGACGCCCGCGTCCAATATCAGGGGGTTTGCCGAAACTCTCGCCTCGGGAGCTCTTGAGGATAAAGAGAATGCTATGGAATTTGTGAAGATAATAGAAGAGAATTCCGACAGGCTCGTGCGCCTTATAGAGGATCTTTTGGCTCTCTCGAAGATAGAGTCCGGGAAGGCTCATCTTAAACTTGAAAAATGTTCGGCGCGTGAAGTCATATCCGGAGTTGAGAGGGAGATAAAAAAACAAGCCGCCGCGAAACAGATAAAACTTGAAAATGGTCTTAAGGACAAAGATCTTTTTATTCTGGCCGATCAGGGTATGATCTTCCAGGCGCTTTTCAATCTTGTAGATAATGCCGTCAAGTATACGGGAAAACAAGGAACCGTGACCATTCTGGCAAAGGAAACAAAAGGGTTTATTGAGATAGAAGTGAAAGACAACGGGCCCGGGATACCAGAAGAGCATATCGAGAGAATATTCGAAAGGTTCTATAGAGTAGATAAGTCCCGTTCCCGCGAGACCGGGAGCACCGGTCTTGGGCTTTCCATTGTAAAGCATATAGCTGAAGAGCATAAAGGCCTGGTGAGAGTTGAGTCCGAGCCGGGCAAAGGCTCTTCTTTTTTCCTGTCCATTCCAGCCGCGAACTGATCTCATCGAAAACTAAAAAGATTGAAGCCCCTTGTGTCTACACATCTTCTCAGTAACTACAGCGCTATTTTCATTTCACATAGATTTCACTTTTCCTCAATGCTCCCTCAACATGTAAACACTACAATTTGGGTGTATTCCGAGATGGAATGCGAAGGAGGAAAGGTGGAGATCCTTACTGTAATAGCTGTTTCAGGAATTTTTGTTATTTTCGCATTCGTCCGCATGAGGAAGCTGAAGAAGCTTGCCGAGAACCTTGCGGACTCCGTTAACAAAGAAGAAAACACTTCCGAAAAAGGAGGTGAAGTTCGGCGGAATGTTTTTTGTAGGAAGATATAAAGAAGGATCCATTCGTTCTGCAATATCATGGAAAAACTAAAAGTTATGCAAAATAGAGTTTTCACGTCATTGCGAGGGACCCTGTACCGTACGGTACAGGGGACCGAAGCAATCTCATGGCCTATTATATTTATTGGGATTGCTTCGTCACTCTCTTCGTTCGTTCCTCGCAAAGACGGTATAAAAGTCCATTTTGCAGAAATTGAATGAAAAAACTAAAAAAGGAGGAGGGAGAATGAAGAAAGCAATACTGAAGGCGATGGCGGTGGTATCTTTTTTGCTTGTCACAGCGCCCGCGCTTTATGCGAGTGAAATGCAGATACTGGTGGACAAGCTGGTGGAGAAGGGGATACTTACGACGTATGAGGGACAGATACTGGTGTCGCAAGCAAAAGAAGAAGCCGCCAAAGAAATGGCGGAAACCAAAAAGACGATAGTGCCGGCATGGACGGACAATGTGAAGATAAAGGGAGATGTAAGGTTCAGGACCCAAACGGAATGGGGCAAGGGACTTGGCCCGGCGCATCAGCGTACCCGTCAAAGAGTAAGAGCCCGGCTTGGTGTAGAAGGAAAAGTTAACGAGCAGGTAAAGGCGGGGATCCTGGCCGCAACCGGAGGTTCCGATCCGAGATCAACAAACCAGACACTCGATGATAATTTTGAGACCTATGATTTTCGTCTGGATCAATATTACATAAATTGGAAACCTGAAATACCCAAAGAAATAGGAAAGACCGGCCTTTGGCTTGGAAAATTCAAGAATCCTATGACGAAGTCGCCGATACTTTGGGACGGAGACATTAATCCGGGCGGGATAGCCCTTCAGTACGGTTCGCCTAAATTTGAGATCGGGGATATACCCTTTAGTATATACAGTAACGGGGGGATGTTCTGGCTGGATGAATTCGGGACGTCACAAAGAGATCCTCTTCTTTGGACAATACAGGGCGGGTTCAAAGCTGATGTAGTCAAAGACTGGGGAGCCACGGTAGATGTAAGCGCGGCTTATTACGATTTCGCTAATACGCAGAACAACAGGAATTACGTGAACGCTCCTTTTTCGGCCGGCACCAACACTCTTTGGGGCGGGGCTTTGGGAAATACGTACAGGTATGATTTTAATCTCATCGATGTTCTTTTTAAATACGACAGCAAGCAAATAGGTGATCTTAAATTCGGCCACGGTGTTTTCGGCGATTTTATATGGAATGCCGGTGCTTCCAAAAATAATTTTGCGTGGCAGCTGGGTGGTTATATCGGAGAGAAAAAGGTTTCAGAACCCGGGCAATGGCAGTTAAAAGGTGAATATCGGTCAATAATGAGAGACGCTGTCCCCGACTTTCTTCCTGATTCAGATTTTTATGGTTTTACGGCTCAGGGAACACCAAGCGGAGGAGGTACCGGCGGAGAGGGTTTTGTGGGAAGCTTTAAATATGGCCTTATGAAGAACCTTGTAGCCGGAGTTAACTACTATTATTCCCAGCCTATGTCTATAAACAAGGGGCTTACTAACAGCTATGACGAGCCTTACAACATATTGATGTTCGATATTGAGACAAAGTTTTAAGTTCACACAATTGTAACAATTCTGTAACAGTCGTGTAATTTGAACATATGAAAATGTAACTGTAAGAACTACAAGGAGGAGAAATGATAAAGAGAACAGCAAAAGCTTTTGTGACAGGGATTATTTGTTTATCTGTCGGTTTTTCGGCGGTGGCGCAGGATATGGTTCAGATAAAGGGATCCGACACTTTGGTAAATCTTGTACAGCGGCTTGCCGAGGTTTACATGGAGAAGAATCCCGGGAAATATCTGGCGGTTACGGGAGGCGGTTCCGGAACAGGCATAGCCGCTATAATGAATAATACATGCGACATAGCTAACGCGTCCAGGGACATTAAACCTAAAGAAATAATGTCCGCGCAAAAAAAAGGGATAGAACCGGTAAGGACAGTTGTCGGACTTGACTGCATAACCGTTGTTGTGAACCAGGCTAACAAGGTAGACAAACTTACGGTTTCTCAGCTCGGGGCCATATTCCGGGGCGAGGTTAGCAATTGGAAAGATGTCGGAGGGGAGGATATGCCCATAACATTGTACGGAAGACAGTCGAACTCCGGGACATTCAGCTTTTTTATGGATGCTGTTCTCAAAGGTGATTATTCCGACAGGATGAACAGGATGAACGGGAACAGCCAGATAGTAGAGGCGATAAGATCGGATAAGACAGGCATAGGGTACATAGGCTTAGGCCATGCCAAAAACGCCAGGGAGCTTAGTGTAGTGAGATTGGCCGTACGGGAAGGCGAACCATACGCCGATCCGATGGATCCGCAGGATGTTTCCAGCGGAAAATACCCCATAATCAGAACCTTGAACCAGTACACCAATGGCAAGCCATCGGGTACGGCGCGTGATTTCATGAAATTCGAATTAAGCGCTCAGGGACAGAAGATAGTTGATGAAATGGGTTTTATTCCCGTTCCTGAAGAATATGTGGAGTACAACTCGCGGAACGCAGGAGTGTAACAGTTCCTTAATATAAAAACACGTAAGGAGGCCGTGAAGAGATGCGAAAGGTCAAAGAGAACATCATTCACGGCCTCTTTCTGCTTAATGGGATAATAGTGGTCCTTGTTCTTTGCGGGATATTCTATATACTTGTTACGACGTCCCTCCCCGCTCTTAAAGAGATCGGGCTTAAAGAGTTCCTTTTGAGCGCGAGGTGGAACCCCACTTCCTATTATACCCCCTCATACGGAATAGTCTCCATGCTTGTGAGTACCTTTATGGTCACAGCAGGGGCTCTTTTTATCGCTATTCCGCTCGGTGTGGGAACCGCCGCGTACCTTACGGATGTGGCATCGCCCAGGATAAGGGAGATAGCCAAACCCGTAATAGAGATACTTGCGGGAATACCTTCCGTAGTCATAGGATTTCTGGGAATAGTGCTTGTTGGGCCCATAATAGCGAAAATATTCGGACTTCCCAACGGGCTTAACGCTATTAACGGGGCAGTTCTTCTTGCGGTTATGGCGCTACCCACAATAATAAGCATTTCGGAAGACGCGCTTAAAAGCGTGCCGAAAACTTTTGTGGAAGCTTCGCTGGCGCTCGGAGCCACCAGGTGGCAGACAGTTGTCAGGGTCAAGATACCGGCCGCGGTATCCGGGATATTCGCTTCATGTATGCTTGGCATGGGAAGAGCCGTAGGGGAGACCATGACGGTTTTAATGGCTACTGGATGCGCTCCCGCCATGCCGAGGAATTTTTTCGACTCCGTAAGGACCATGACCGCCACAATAGCCATAGAGCTTGGGGAAGTTCCGTACTATACCACACATTATTACGCGCTTTTTGCGGTGGGACTCGCTCTTTTTGTTATAACTTTCCTTATAAACATGACAGCTGATGCTGTTCTAAGAAAATACCACATAAAGGTGAGATGAACATAAAAAAGATAGAACAAAGAATAGGGTTTTTAGCGCTTGATCTGTGTGTCGTAGTTGTGGCGGCGGCGCTTTTCATTATCCTGTACGACATTGTCTCAAAGGGATGGGGACAGATCTCATGGGAATTTTTATCCGAAGCTCCTACAATGGGCATGACAGAGGGGGGGATCTTTCCGGCCATAGTGGGGACTTTTATGGTTACGGTCATAACAGCCGTTCTCGCGGTACCCCTTGGGATGGGATGCGCGGTGTATCTTAACGAATATGCCAAGGATAACTTCATTACAAGACTTATCCGCATGTCAATAAGGAATTTGTCCGGCGTGCCGTCAATAGTGTACGGTCTTTTCGGTGTGGTGGTCTTTGTGAACATGATGCATCTTGGGACGTCTATTCTGTCCGCCGGAATGACGCTTGGTCTTATGACCCTGCCGTGGACAATAACAGCGAGCGAGGAAGCCCTTAAGAACGTGCCGCAGTCCTACAGGGACGGAGCTTTCGCCCTTGGCGCCACAAAATGGAAAACACTTAAGACCAATGTCATTCCATACGCCGTTCCCGGTATGCTTACGGGAACCATACTCGGCCTCGCGAGGGCCGCCGGGGAGACGGCTCCCATACTTTTCACCGGAGCCGCTTTTTTCCTTCCTTTTCTGCCAAAATCTTTGTCGGACCAATTCATGGCGCTGCCTTACCATCTCTACATAATGGCTACACAGCATCATGATATAGGGGCCGTAAGGCCCATAGCCTACGGAACGGCGCTTGTTCTTATAACGCTTATACTTCTTATGAACCTTTCGGCCATAATATTAAGGTACAAGCTCAGAAAACTCAAAAGGGAATAGCCGTGATGACAGATCACATAAAAGTACGGGTTAAATCTTTCAACTTTTTTTACGGTAAAGAAAGGGCTCTCAAGGATATCAGCATGGATATTTACCGTAACCATGTACTTGGGATAATAGGGCCTTCCGGATGCGGGAAGTCTACTTTTCTCAGGAGCATAAACCGCATGAATGATGTGATACCCGGAATAAGATATGAGGGGACGCTTACTATAGACGGCAAGAATATACTCGCGCCCGGAGTGGATGTAGTTGACATAAGACGTAAGGTGGGTATGGTGTTCCAGAAATCCAATCCTTTCCCTAAAAGTATTTTTGACAATGTTGCCTACGGCCTCAGGATAAACGGAGAGAAGAACAGGGAAGTTATAGCCGGAAAGGTGGAGAATAGCCTCAAGGGAGCGGCGCTATGGACAGAGGTAAAGGACAGGCTTTCGGCAAGCGCTTTTGATCTTTCGGGTGGGCAGCAGCAGAGGCTCTGCATAGCGAGGGCTCTTGCCGTGGAACCGGAAGTCCTTCTCATGGATGAGCCGGCTTCCGCGCTTGACCCCGCGGCTACGGCCAAGATAGAGGAGCTTATACAGGAACTCAAGAAACAATACACCATAGTGATAGTGACGCACAATATGCAGCAGGCGGCGAGGATATCGGATTATACGGCTTTTTTTATGATGGGAGAACTGATAGAATATGACGTGGCGGGTAAGATGTTCACAAATCCTTCCCAGAAGATAACGGAGGAGTATATCACGGGCAGGTTTGGATGATAATGGTTTTTAATCTCAGGAAGGTGTGAAATGGTAATGGAAAGACATTTTGACGATGAGCTTTCAGGCTTGAAGACGGACCTCATAAAAATGGCCTCTCTTGTAGAAGAATCTATTTACAAGGCGGTACAGGCGCTAAAGGACAGGAACAAGGAGCTTGCCGAAGAGGTGGTGGAAATGGATTCCAGGATAGACGAGATGGAGAATATTATAGAAGAGAATGCAATAGAACTCCTTGCCCTGCGTCAGCCCATGGCGGCGGACCTCAGGTTCGTAACTACGGGCATGCGGATAAACGCGGAACTTGAAAGAATAGCCGATCTTACGGTAAACATTGCCCAAAGAGCCATAGAGATATCGGATGAACCGCTTTTAAAGCCCATGATAGATATACCCAAACTTTCGGAAATAGCCCGGAAAATGGTAAAAGGGGCGATAGATTCGTTTGTCGACAGAGATGAAAAACTCGCCAGAGAAATAATTCTTACCGATCCCCAGGCTAATATGCTCAAAGCCGCCGTTCAAAAGGAGCTTATAGGGTATATGACGCGCGACGGGTCTACAGCCGCACGGGCAGTCCCTCTTATCCTTTCAGCCCGCCATCTCGAACGTATCTGCGATCACGCCACTAATATAGCGGAAGACGTTATATACATGGTGCAGGCCAAGGTAGTAAAACACAGAAAACTTGATAACGGGGAATAGCCCGTCCCCTTTATAAAACTCAATTCATAGAATGGCATTGCATGCAAGGGTCCGGTGTTCCCGGAGAGGGCGTTGGACGACCGAGCGAGCGGGCATGGTCCCCTATGGCACGGGCCATAGGGGGAGCGAGGTTGTCCGTCGAGCGAAGATCTTCACGCCGGGAAGATCGAGCGTCCCTCGCAGGGAATGCCGGATCCTTGCATGCAGAGTTGCTATTATGAATCCTGTATAGAGAGTACCCGCTGTGGGGAAAGCTCACATGGGAAGATATCTTTCACGTAAAAAACATGCTTGGTGAGAGGCGGGCGGCGTTGTATAATACGACCTTGAGCTAAGCCGAGCAAGCGGCGAAAAAGGGATCTTAGCGAGGTATATGGTTCGGAGGTGAGATATGAAAAAAAGCACAGCCTGGATAGCTCCGGAAATAAAAGAAATAATGGCGCTTGATGACAGGGCGGAAAAGATAAGAGAAGCTTTTTCCGAGTCCCATCCTCATGATATTTTCCTGCTTTGCGAGGGGCTGGAACCCAGGGATAATGCCGAAATAGTAATGGCTCTCGGCAGGCCTTTGGGAATAGAATTCTTCCAGGAATTCGAGATAAAAACGCAAAGACAGATATTCAGGTTCTTTCCAAAAGAATGGATGGCCAGGGTACTTGAGGAAATGGCCCCCGATGAAAGAGTCGATTTCATAAAGGCGCTTCCCAGGGAAAGGACAGAAGAGATATTGCCACTGGTGGCGCAGGCGGAAAGGAACGATATACGGCGCCTCATACAGTATAAAGAAGGGACAGCGGGAAGTATACTTACCACAGAATACGCGTCGCTTTCCCCGGACCTTACGGTGAAACAGGCGATAGAAAGACTTAAACTGCAGGCGTTTAACAGAGAGACCATCTACTATACCTATGTGGTAGATGCTGATAGGAAACTTATAGGATTTATCTCACTGAAAGATCTTATTATATCCGAATCTTCAAGGTATATCAGAGATGTTATGCACACAAATGTCATAAGCGTTAACCTGGAAGAAGATGAGGAGATAGTTGCTCAGAAACTTTCCGATTACGATCTTATAGCCATTCCCGTTGTGGATGACAGGAACATTCTTATGGGGATAGTCACATATGACGATGTAATGGACATAATAGTACAGGAAGATACCGAAGATATTTATAAATACGGCGCGGCGGGAGAGTACATAGATTATATGGGCTCAAAGCCCTCGACAATAGCCCGCAAAAGAATAGTCTGGCTGATGGTGCTGGTAGTTATGGGATTTGTTTCGGGATGGGTTATTGAAAGTTATGCTTTTAAACTGGAAGCCGTGGTTGCCCTGGCTTTTTTTATACCGCTTCTGTGCGCTTCGGCGGGTAATGTAGGAACGCAGTCTTCCACGGTTGTCATAAGGGGGATGGCTACGGGTGAAATAGAGATGAAAGATGTTTTTAGGGTTGTGCGTAAGGAGAGTTCTGTGGGCATTATGATGGGAGTAGGGATGGGCATTCTTGCCGCGGCCAGGTCGGTGCCGATGGACAGGTCCCTGCGTCTGGCTGCTACAGTATCTGTCGCAATGGTTGTTGCTGTGCTGGCGGCCGCTACCCTTGGGGGGATCCTGCCCATGTTGTTCAAAAAATTGAAGCTTGATCCGGCTCTCATGTCCGGACCTTTTATAACCAGCATAGTGGATATTATCTCACTTTTAGTGTACCTGCAGATCGCGGTGATGGTTTTTAAATAATGCGTTTAACTGTTCTCAAAAAAATATTCGGGTCCTTGCCTGTTTTTCTGGCTGTTTTTATTATAATTTCCATGGCGGCCGATATCAGCTTTCTTTCGAGAAAAACGACTTCTCAGGCGGAAGAATCCGGCTGGCGGGGAATGCCGGATTTCAAGGTCTTCTGGCAGGCGGGAAATGTCGCTGTCCGTAAGATATTCGGAAAGATGGAGGCTTCCGGAAAGGAAAGGCCGCTTTACGATAAAGAAGAGCCTTTCTATCATTTCAGATATTCTCCCATAACGGCCGTAGCCATGGCTCCCTTCGGAGCCATACTTTACCCCAGGGTGTCCATGATGATATGGTTGATCCTGGGTAATATGGTTTTTCTGGCGGCGCTTCTGATGCTGGCAGGTTATGTAAAACAAAAATTTTTTTTAGATGATATATCCCGGGCCTTAATGCTCTGGGTGATGTTTTTGGGGACATTGCGTTATTATCTGGTAGTGATATCTCAAGGCCAGACGGACGGACTTGTAGCCTTTCTGCTTGTTCTTTTGCTTATATCGGATATGAAAGGAAAAGACATTCTTTCCGGGATATTATTTGCCTGTATGCTTCAGATAAAGCCTTTTTTCCTTCTTCTCGGCGTATATTTCCTGGCGCGGAAAAAATACGGAGCTCTTTTATCTTCCGGCATCTTTCTCTTTATTTTAGTTCTCATGCCGTCTTTTTTCCTGGGTTTCAGCCAGACGTTCGAGCTTACAAAAGAATGGATCCATATGGTCAGAATGTCGGTGCCGTCGCAGGTACTGAACTATAAGAATCAGTCGCTGGCCTACGGAGCGGTTGTAGTGTTAAGGAGGATAGCTGGAACAGGAAAAATAGTTCAACCGGAAGGCCTGGTTATGTTTTTAAGCGGTGTTTTCTCGGCCATTGCGCTATCGATCTTTTTTTTCTCGTTGAAATTTTTAAAAAGGCGGTATAAAGATCTTTCGGGGTATGTCGCGATAAGTATGGCGGCGGCCATACCGGTTCTATTCTCTCCTATATCATGGGAAGCTTATTACATGTTCCTGATCATTCCTCTGGCTCTTGTAACTGCCGTGGGGATAATAAGCCGCAACATGAAAAAACTTGGTTTTTATCTGGCCGGATATTTTATCCTGACGCTTTCCGTAGGGACCGACATAACTAAATTTATTCCGTTTCTGAACGGTTTTCGTTATATCAATGTGTCTATCGGCACGGTTTTTCTTTTATTCGGCATGTTCGACATTCTTTCCGAAATGCCCGTTTTTAAGGAGATGCGCGATCTTAAAAAGATCTCTATTGAACGGGCGGGCTCTCCATACCAGTAATGTCAAGAAAAAAACGAAAAAAAAACTAAAAAAAATACAATAAAAGTCTTGATTGAATAACGCACGCGTAATAGAATCTAAGGGCAAGGTTCTTTGGGATGGAAGATTAGAAGATAATGGCTGCAAACCATATATTGTGTCATAACTTGACAACGGCAACTACATATGGTATCTTTTGGGGCGTTGATGTATATAAGACCCTGCGCGACATCCCGCAAAATAAAGGCTAAAAAATAAAAAAGAAAGGGGCTCGGTATGTTTCCTACGGACATTAAATTTATAAGAAAAAGAGACGGACGGCTTGAGCCTTTTGATCCCGATAAGATCGAGAGCGCGGTGTTCGCGGCGGCAAAAGCGGTGGGAGGAGAGGATAAGGAAAAGTCACAGGAAATAACCCGTCAGACTGTTTCTTTTCTGGAAGTTCTATATAAAGGAGAAAGGGTTCCCACGGTCGAGAATGTGCAGGATCTGGTGGAGAAGATACTCATTGAGAACGGCCATGCGAAAACAGCCAAGTCTTATATACTATACCGTGAACAGCATTCCAAACTCCGGCAGACAAAAGCGCTTCTTTCGGATGCCGTTAACATGGTCGACAATTACATACAGCAGCGCGACTGGCGTGTAAAAGAGAACGCGAATATGGGATATTCCCTGCAGGGCCTCAACAACTTCATATCGAACGCGGTGTCAGACAAGTACTGGTTGGACCGTATTTATTCGAGGGAGGTAGCCGAAAGACATATTGAAGGGGACATACATATACATGATCTGGGCTCCATAAGCGCGTACTGCTGCGGATGGGACCTGAAGGATCTTCTTTCCAGAGGGTTCGGAGGAGCCTACGGAAAAGTTGAATCCAAGCCCCCGAAACATTTCAGGGTAGCGCTTGGGCAAATAGTCAATTTTTTCTACACACTTCAGGGAGAGGCCGCCGGGGCTCAGGCATTTTCAAATTTCGATACCCTTCTCGCGCCTTTTATACGGTACGACAACCTTACATATCCTCAGGTCAAGCAGTATATGCAGGAGTTTATATTCAATATAAACGTCCCCACGAGGGTGGGGTTCCAGACGCCGTTTACCAATATAACCATGGATATGACAATACCTCCGTCTTTGGGAAATGAAGCCGTGGTCATAGGCGGAAAGGTGATGGACAAGACCTACAAGGAATTTCAGCATGAAGCGGACCTTATAAACAAAGCTTTTTGCGAGGTTATGATAGAGGGCGACGCCAAAGGAAGGATATTTTCTTTTCCCATACCTACTTACAACGTGACCAAGGATTTTGATTGGGATAATCCTGATCTTGAGCTGTTATGGGAGATGACGGCTAAATACGGCATACCGTATTTCTCGAATTTTATAAACAGCGATATGAGTCCCGACGATGCGAGAAGTATGTGCTGCAGATTGAGATTGGATAACCGGGAGCTCAGGAAAAGGGGAGGCGGGCTTTTCGGAGCGAATCCTCTTACCGGGTCCATAGGTGTTGTAACATTAAATATCCCGAGGCTTGCTTATATGTCCGGGACGAGAGAGGAGTTTTACAGCGGGCTGGACGAACTTTTAAGGATATCAAAAGAATCGCTTGAGGTAAAAAGAAGGGTTTTGGAAGACCTGACAGATCAGGGGCTCTATCCTTATTCCAGGCATTATTTGGCCGACATCAGAAAGAGAAGGGGGTCTTTCTGGTCAAACCATTTTTCCACAATAGGACTTGTAGGGGTGAATGAGGGATGTATCAACCTTCTTAAGGAAGACATAACAACGGCCAAGGGGAAATCTTTTGCCGTAGAACTTCTCAACTACATAAGGGAAAGGATGGTGGAATTCCAGGAAGAAACAGGGAACATGTATAACCTTGAGGCTACTCCGGCCGAAGGAACAACTTATCGGCTTGCGAGGATGGATAGGGAAAAATTCCCCGGGATATTCACTCAGGGCGAACAAGAGCCCTACTACACGAATTCTTCCAATTTGCCGGTAAAATTCACTGATGATCTTTTCGAGGCGCTTGATCATCAGGATGAGGTGCAGACTTTGTATACCGGGGGTACGGTTTTCCATATTTTTCTGGGGGAGAGAATAGATGACCCTTATACATGTAAAGCGCTTGTAAGGAAGATAGCGGAGAACTACAGAATACCTTATTACACAATAACGCCGTCATTCACCATATGTTCCGAGCATGGTTATATTCCGGGAGAACATTTTTGTTGTCCTTATGAGGATCATTCCAAAGAGGAAGAAACAGTCAGGGGAGGGATAGATCAATGAAAGAAAAAAGATGTGAGGTAGAGGTTTTTTCCAGGGTTACGGGTTTTTTCCGGCCGGTACAGTCCTGGAACAAGGGAAAAGTGGAAGAGTTCAAAGACAGAAAAAAGTTCGAGGTAGAAACGGGCGGGACGGAATGCAAGAATGATCTTTGCGGGACTACAGAAATTATCTCTGGTTGATTTTCCGGGTAAATTAGCGGCGGTTATTTTTTTGCAGGGATGTAATTTCAGGTGCGGATATTGCCAGAATCCGGATCTTATAAAAAGAGGAACAGAGTCGGGTGTGCGGGAAGAAGAGATCCTGGGATACCTGGCATGCCGCAAAGCAAAATTAGACGCTGTTGTAATAACCGGAGGGGAGCCTACCATTCATGAAGACCTCACCGATCTTATAAGAAAACTATCTCTTACAGGCCTCAAAATAAAACTTGATACTAACGGGTCTCATCCCGCCGTTCTTAAAGATCTTCTTCGGGAGGGTCTTTTGGATTACGTAGCAGTGGATGTGAAGACGTCTTTTCTAAAGTATGACTTGGTATCTCCCGACGAAAGAGCCGGAGATGCCGCGAAAGAGAGCGTGAAGATATGTCTTGGGGCGGATATCCCTTATGAGTTCAGAACAACCTGTGTTCCGGGAATTGTTGAAAAGCCGGATTTTCACGCCATAGGAGAAGCCGTTAAAGGAGCGCGAAAATATTGTCTCCAGCAGTTCCGGCCGGGAATAACATATGATAGAATGTTCGGTAAGGTAGAACCTTTTAGTCCGAATGAGGTGAAATGTTTTGCTGACATTCTTTCCGGGTATGTGGAAGAAGTGGAGCTTCGAGGATTTTAGCACAGACAGGGATAATAGGAAGGTTCCTTGATAGTAGCGGCGACACGTCAGGTTTATTCCTTCCAGGGACGTTCGCACGGCTCCGGCGGCCGTGCTCACTCCGCGTGGAGCTGTTTTACCCCTCGCTTTTTCTCGAATAGCTTGCTAAAGGTGCGCGAGGGGGCCAAGCTAAAACAAGCTCCCCGAGGCCCTTACAGGAACAAACCCGACGTGTCGCCTATGGACTTGGATGAGTAAGTGTCATCGAGGGAAGTACCGCTACGATAGAAGAGAATTTAGAAGTCTGCGTCCCCGTAGCTAAATGAGACCATAACTTACGCGACTGAAAGGAGCGCAAGTTATATGGTCGAATTTATCCCGAGGGAACGAAGAGACCGAGGGATCTATGCCCATAGCGCGTCCCCGTAGCTCAGATGGATAGACAATGAGCACCGCTGAGCCGAGCGAAAGAGAAGGCGAAGCGCAGTGCGAATTGATCCCGCATTCAAGGCTCGTATAAGAGCAATGCGGGAAGTACCGCTACGATAGAAGAGAATTTAGAAGTCTGTGTCCCCGTAGCTCAGATGGATAGAGTACCGGCCTCCGAAGCCGGGAGCGGCAGTTCGACTCTGCCCGGGGACGCCATAGTTAAAACAAAAAGCTCTTACGGAAAACTCCGCGGGAGCTTTTTGTTTTAACTATGTCCGGTAGTTTCTGCGAAACTACCGGCGCTTCCGTTCGTTCCGCGTCGTGAAATAAATTTCCCGCCGCGGACCTCCCTTCAGCGCGCGTTCCCCGGTCAGGATCCGCTACGAGGGAACATAAGGCGTGTTCTGCCCGGGGACGCCATGAACCACTCACAAATCGTTGCGAACCCGCCGAAGGCGGGTGAAGCCCTTCGTCTTGTGGTTATGGCTATGACTCAGGATTTCGGCAGACTTGGCATAGGGCCGAAGCAATCTCCCTCCGAAATATTTTCATATTATGAGATCACTTCGTCGCCCCCTTCGGGGGCTCCTCGTGACGACGGCGTAGGATTCTACTGCAGATAACTGAAATGTTACGAAAATAGTGATGTTGTTCGACCCTATGCCTCATTTCTCAGTTGTCCCGTCAAATAAGCCCGGGAGGAGGCGTAGGCTCTAAAACCCTCATAAACACTAAACGGCATTGACAATGGAAAATTAATTTAGTATACTTTTCTGGACGCAACACTACAAACCTTTAAAGGAGGTGTTCATGAACAAAGCAGAATTTATCGGCGCGATCTACAAGAACGGTGGTTATTCCACGAAAGTGGAAGCGGCTAAGGCCTATGACGCTTGGGTTTCCGCTCTTAGCGGAAGATTGTCAAAGGGCAGTCCGAAAGACAGAGTAATACGTCTTCCCGAACTCGGAACTTTTCAGATGAAGACAAGAAAGGCCAGAGCGGGAAGAAATCCCCAGACTGGAAAAGCAATAAAGATACCGGCCAAGAAAGTTGTTACTTTCAGAGGCGGACAGCAGCTTTCAAGCAGTCTGTGATCCGGTTTTAAGAACAAAGAAAGAACGCGGCCCCCGCTTAAATAAAAGCGGGGGTTGTGTTTTTACACCGCCGATGTTAAAATCTTATCACTATGAAAGACATACTTACAAAACTTTACCTTAAGGCCAGGACATCTACCGGGAACTTGAGTTTTTCTGCGGACGAAGTCGCCCGGTTCCTGGGGGGACGTGTTATAGGCGACGGAAAGATACGGATAACGGGAATAGAATCCAGGGAATTTGCCTCAGAGGGAGATATAACCTACGCTCTTACCGCGGAAGAGATCGAAAGCATTTCTTCCAGCCGCGCTTCTTGTGTCCTTACCACCATAGAAAAAGAAAAGTATTCCAAGACGGTCATACTGGTAGGCGATATTAAAAAGGCTCTCACAATAATGTATAACGCCATGCTGGAGGTAATGCCGCCGGCTAAGGGGAACGTACATCAATCGGCTGTCGTGTCAAGCTCGGCAAAACTTGGAAAGGATGTTACGGTGGGGCCGAACGCGGTTATTGAGGAAGGCGCGAAGATAGGCGACAATACGGTAATATCGGCCAATTGTTATATAGGAAGCGATGTCATAATGGGCAGGTGCTGCCGGATATTCCCCAATGTCACCATATACAGCCGTACAAAGCTGGGTGAAAAGGTGATAGTACATTCGGGTACCGTGCTGGGGGCGGACGGTTTCGGGTATGTTCCTAAAGGCGATAAAATATACAAGGTACCGCAAATGGGCAATGTAATTGTGGGCGATAACGTGGAAATAGGCGCCAATAGCTGTATAGACAGGGGAACTTTTACTTATACCGAAATAGGCGATGGAACAAAAATAGATAATCTTGTTCAGATAGCCCACAACGTGCGTTTGGGGAAAAATGTCCTGATAGCGTCTCAGACCGGAATAGCGGGAAGTACGGTAGTTGGGGACAATGTAATGATGGGCGGGCAGGTAGGCATTGCCGACCATGCTGTCGTAGGAAAGGATGTTAAGCTTGCGGCTAAGTCCGGGATATCGGGCAGAGTGGCGCCGGGAAGGATAATGTTCGGGTATCCGGCCAGAGACGCGGTTGAGACCAAGCAGATGTATGGGCTTATGACCACTCTTCTCAGGTACAGGCTGGAGCTGAAAAGATTTTTAAGAGGATTACCAAAAGCGGACCCCGAAGAAAAACGGGACCCGGGAATAGAGAGCGGGCCATGATAATTCTTACAGGCGGAGCCGGATTCATAGGAAGCTGTTTTCTCTGGAAACTCAACCGGGAAGGGATAGACGACATTCTTGTTGTGGACCAGCTTGACGGTTCGGAAAAATGGCGTAATCTTACGGGAAAAAAGTTCAGGGATTATTTACAGAAAGACGACCTTTTACGTCTTATCGAGGCCGGAAAGATGCCGAAACCGTCATCTGTTATACATATGGGCGCCGAGAGCTCTACAATGCTCCCGGATGCCGGCCTTTATATCAGTAACAATTACGAATATTCCAAGACACTTGCCGAATGGTCAGCGCGCTGCAAGGCAAAATTCATATACGCGTCTTCGGCCGCGACTTATGGAAGCGGTGAGAACGGGTATTCCGACAGCGACGATAACACGCGGAAACTTATTCCGCTTAACATGTACGGGTATTCGAAACAGCTTTTTGACATGTGGGCTATGCGCGGAGGTTTATTAAAAAGCATAACGGGGATCAAGTTCTTCAATGTTTTCGGACCCAATGAATACCATAAAGGGGATATGCGAAGCCTGATATGCAAGGCTTTTCCTGGCATAAAGGAAAAGGGAAAGATAAAACTTTTCAAGTCATACCTCAAGGGGTATGCCGACGGCGAACAAAAGAGGGATTTTATTTATGTTAAGGACGCCGTGGACGCGATGTTCTTTCTTTTCTCAAACCCGGATGTATCGGGGATCTACAACTTGGGAACAGGTCTCGCCAGAAGCTGGAATGATCTTGCTTCGGCTCTTTTCTCGGCAATGGGAATACCTGAAAAAATAGAATATACGGACATGCCCCCGGAGATACGTGAAAAATACCAGTATTTCACTGAGGCCGACATGGCAAAACTCCGATCTGCCGGATATTCCGGTTCTTTCACTTCCCTGGAAAGATCGATCGAGGATTATGCCGGATACCTCAAAACAAATTCTTTTCTGTGATAGTCAGGAGAAACTTTCAAAGTCTTTCGTATCGGCGTGGTAAAGCGTAATGCGGTTCCTTCCGCTGTTCTTGGAATTATATAGAGCGTTGTCAGCGGTAACTATCAAGTACTCCGGTTTGTAGTCTTCCCGGCCGTCATAGCAGGATATTCCCATGCTCAGGGTAAGACGCGCCGTAGAGCGATCTACCGGGATGTCTTTTTTCGCGACTCCGCTTTTTATTCTTGAAGCTATAGTAATGGCCTCGTCCGTCAGCGATTTAAGCCGTTTAGCTGCCGATTTCACTTCCTCCGCGCCCGCTTCCACAAGAAGTATGGCGAATTCCTCTCCGCCGTAACGGGCAACGATATCAGACGCCCTGACGTTCGAGAGAATTATTTCGGCAACTGTTTTAAGGGCTTTATCTCCGGCAAGATGGCCATATGTGTCGTTGAAATTTTTAAAATGGTCTACATCGCACATTATCAGTGATAATGGGCTTTTGTATCTTTTTGACCTTGAGACCTCTCTTTCGAGATGCTGTTTGAAATATTTTTGTGTATGGAGCCCCGTCAGTCCGTCGTGCACGGCATGGTACTCCGCCAGACGTTTTTCCTCGGCTATTTTCGCGCTATATTCCCTGTATACAAGCAGGGAAGTCAGAAGAAAAAGAATAGCGCCGAAAAAAATGCGGGTCAATGCCATCATGTGGTTATATTCTTCCAGGCCTTTCTTGTATTCTTTGTTTATGTCGTATACCATAAGGGTGCCGATCTCCCCGGATTCCTGGCTTATGGGGTAAACGTAATCGGCGCTCAAGATGTCTATACCCTCTATGGAACGCAAGACACTTCTCATTTGGCCGGAATCATCCTTGTACACAAAATTCACGCTTAAGAAGGGGAGGTCGTCGTATCGTTTTACGAAGGCTTGTATTTTTTCAAGAGAAAGATCGGGAACTTCTATCCGGAAGCTCTTATAAATGGATCCGGCGAGACGTTCGGCGCGTTCCGCATTGTAAGCGGTGGGTCTTTCAATAAAATACTTATGCATTATGGAACTTTGGGAAGCTATGAGAAAATTGAACATGAACCAGCTTAGTATGGCCAGTATAACGATATAGGCCGCGAACCGGGTTTTAAGGAATGGCAGTTTCATGGCGTTTCCTTGTTTTCGTCCCGATGAAAATATCTTCCGGGAACATCAAACGCTGAACTTTATTACGACGATGTCTCCGTCCTGTATAACATAGTCTTTCCCTTCCAAACGGAATTTTCCCGCGTTCTTAACTTCTTTCTCGCTTCCCAGGGCCTTCAGGTCGTAGTAGGAGAAAATTTCCGCCCTGATAAAACCGCGCTCGAGGTCGGAATGTATTTTTCCGGCAGCGGCTACGGCTGAAGTCCCTTTTTTTATGGTCCATGCATGCACTTCTTTTTCGCCTGCCGTAAAGAAAGATATGAGGCCAAGCGTGGAATAGGCTTTTCTTATGAAGCTTCCCAGCGAAAGTTCTTTTATGCCGGCATCTTCAAGAAAGATCTGACGGTCGTTTTCATCAAGGGTCTGTATTTGCATTTCCGTGTCGGCGCAAAGCGCCATGGAGTTTTCGGCCAGGCCCAGATATTCCGAGGCCTTTTTCTCTCCCAGGTCGGAGTCAGAGACATTGAAAAGAGTAAACGAAGGTTTAAGGGTCAGGAACTGAAAGGATCGTATGATCTTTTCTTCATTTTCCGGAAGATTCAGGGAAGATAAGGGTTCCTCTTTTTCCAGATGGGATAATACCCTCTCAAGTATAGCGAGTTCTGTCTTTTCTTCATCTGGGGAAAGCCCCTTCGCGGAGTTCTTTCTCAGGCGTTCCACGCGTTTCTCAGCCACCGAAAGATCGTTAACGATAAGGCCCGTTTTTATATATCCAAGATCGCGCGCGGGATCTATGCTTCCATTTGGATGGGGGACATTAGGATTGCTGAAGACCCGGACCACAAAGACGAGAGCGTCGGTTTCCCTGGCGGCGGACACTATTTTCGGATCGGAGCTGTCGTCTATGCCTCCCGGGATATCAACAAACTCTATATCGGCATACACGGTCTTTTTAGGACTATACGCTTTTATCAGCCAGTCTATCCTTTCATCGGGCACTTTGACCACCGCGACATTCGTGTCGGTCTTGCCGTAAGTGCCCACCGCCTTACATGCGCCCGTAAGAGCGTTAAGTACCGTGGTCTTTCCCGAGTGGTTCAAACCTATTATCCCGAGTTTCATTCTACCCCTGAGGTTGATCGGCCTAAAGCCGAAAACAAAAGTATAATACCACGGAAAAGTGTTTGTGGCAAATCAGGGACGGTTCTCAGTTTGAACTTACACCTGTCCCTGCAGTATTGTCGTGCACGAGCTGACTTACAGCAGAAAGGGCATGTGCTGCGCGCTTCGCCGCTTCGCCTGTTATTTTCACCATCGCGGTGTGTGCAGCAGAAAGGCAGAACATTTTTATCCTATTCGGCGGCGAATCCGCTCCAGTGCTCACACATGCCCTTCCTGCTGTTTTGCCTATGCCTGCCGGAAAAGTCCAGGGACGGTTCTCAGTTTGAACTTACACCTGTCCCAAGTTTAATCCCACAACTGTCCCTGCTTCAATCCTACACCTGTCCTCAACTTGAACCTACAACTGTCCCCATTTCAATCCCACACCTGTCCCTGTTAAACTTCATTATGATTCGCGGCACCATCGATACAAGAGTCTGGCATTCCCTGCGAGGGACGCTCGATCTTCCCGGCGAGAAGATCTTCGCTCGACGGACGACCTCGCTCCCCCTATGGCTTGTGCCATCCCTTCGCTCGGTTTCGCTCAGGACACCGAGGGGACCGTGCCCGCTCGATCGTCCAACGCCCTCTCCGGGAATGCCAGACTCTTGTATCGTTAACACGCCTTGGCATAAAGGGGACAGTCTACTTTAGTAACATTTCAGTTATCCGCGGAAATGTAGCGCCCCCACGCCCGTCGTTGCGAACCCGCCGAAGGCGGGTGAAGCCCTTCGTATCGTGATAAATGCCATGGCTCAGGATTTCGGCAGACTTTGCATAGGGCCGAAGCAATCTCCCTCCGGAATATTTTCATATTATGAGATCACTTCGTCGCCCCCTTCGGGGGCTCCTCGTGACGACGGTGTAGGATTCTACTGCAGATGACTGAGATGTTACGACGGTGTAGGATTCTACTGCAGATGACTGAGATGTTACGACGGTGTAGGATTCTACTGCAGATGACTGAGATGTTACGACG
>Ga0172377_10000953_pt1 | contig 28631 bp, 17 predicted proteins | sample Pumphouse3metaG_FD_119749 | JGI IMG/M metagenome (GOLD analysis project Ga0172377, IMG submission 119749) | Leachate microbial communities from a municipal landfill in Southern Ontario, Canada - Pumphouse #3 metaG | ecosystem: Engineered > Solid waste > Landfill > Unclassified | place: Canada... | reverse complement strand
GAGCCGAGCATAGTTTCGGGGTCAAGGACCTCATCGAGCTTCTGCTTGGTCATCAGCCCCTTCTCGATGACGATGTCATAGACGGAGCGCTTGGTATCAAGGGCCTCCTTGGCGACCTTAGTGCTGTTTTTGTAGCCGATGTACGGATTCAGAGCCGTTACGATTCCGATGCTGTTCTTTACCATATCGTAGCAGCGGTCTTTGTTGACCGTGATTCCCTCAACGCATTTCACTCGCAAAGTGTCGATGGCATTCCGCATCCACGTAAGACTCTCGAACAAAGCCTCAGTGATCACAGGCTCCATAACATTGAGCTGCAACTGACCGGCCTCAGCCGCAAAAGTCACCGCGGCATCGTTTCCAATCACCTTGAAGCACACCTGATTGGTCACTTCCGGAATGACAGGATTGACCTTGCCCGGCATAATCGACGAACCCGGAGCCATTGGCGGCAGATTGATCTCATTCAGTCCGCAGCGAGGGCCGGAAGCCATAAGACGGAAGTCGTTGCACATCTTCGAGAGTTTCACCGCAAGACGTTTCAGAGCAGCCGAGTAACTTACGTAAGCCCCCGTGTCAGGAGTCGCCTCCACAAGATCATCGGCTGGAATCATCTCCTCCCCCGTCAGCTCAGACAGTTTTTTCGCGCACAAATCGGAAAATCCCGGTACCGCATTAAGGCCTGTGCCGATGGCCGTACCGCCCATATTGATCTCGTGAAGCAGCCTGATGTTTCTGTCCAGATTCTGAATTTCCTCCTCAAGATTGGTGGCGTAGGCATTGAACTCCTGCCCCGAAGTCATAGGAACCGCATCCTGAAGCTGCGTGCGGCCCATCTTGATGACACTCTTAAACTCTTCACCTTTGTCTCTCAAAGACGAGATGAGTTTGCGAAGACTGTCCTCAAGATGCTTGTTCATGCGGATAAGGGCCAGCCTGATGGTCGTCGGATAAACATCGTTCGTGGACTGCGCGCAATTCACGTCATCATTGGGCCAGCAGTACTGGTACTCCCCTTTGTTGTGACCCATCATCTCCAGAGCCAGATTGGCGATCACCTCATTAGCATTCATATTGACCGATGTCCCCGCGCCTCCCTGCATCATATCCACCGGGAAATCCTTGTGATGCTTCCCGTCAATGATTTCCTGACAGGCTTTGCTGATGGCCTCGGCTTTTTTTGCGTCCAGCACGCCCAGCTCGGCATTGGCCTGAGCCGCGGCAGCCTTCACATAAGCGATGGACACCACGTAATCCGGATAGTCCCTCATCCTCGTGTTGGAGATCCGGTAATTGTCGATGGCACGTTGGGTCTGGACCCCGTAATACGCATCTTCAGGGACTTGCAGTTCGCCCAGAAGGTCTGATTCTTTTCTAAAAGTAGTTTGTTGCATAATAATATAGATGTTATTAATAATTGTTCTTTTTCATCCAGTCCGGCATATCGCCGCCTTTCAGGTAATAATCAAAATATTGCGTTATCCTCACAGTCAAGTCGCGGCAATTGCTCCGTTTCGAGAGATTGTGCCCCTCGTCATTGTACTGAAGCATCCACACCGGTTTCCCCAAACGCCTCATTGCGGAGAATAATTCAATTCCCTGATACCAAGGAACGGCACCGTCTGCGTCATTGGAAGTCATAAGCAGCGGAGTGTCTATCTTGTCGGCGAAGAAAAGCGGGGAATTCTCTATGTACAATTCCAGTCCGCCCTCGTCCCAAAGCGACTTGCCCATTCGGCCCTGATCGTGCTCATATTGCCATATTCTCACGATTCCGGACTCCCAGCGGATGCCGCCATAAGCCGAAGTGAGGTTACTGACCGGGGCTCCCGCTCCGGCAGCCTTGAACATATTCCCGGTACGGGTGATCAGATAGGCGGTCAGGTAGCCTCCCCAACTCTGCCCGTCAAGAGCCATATTGGCCTTGTCCAGGCAGCCGAACTCTTTGCACACGGATTCGACTCCGGAGATAATGCAATTGTAAGCGCTCTCCCCCGGATGGCCGGTTTTGAAGACCACGTCAGGCATAAACACAGCATAGCCGTTGCTGCACATATAAGCGATGTTGATTCTGGCCCGGCTCAGCAGCGGCTCGACGTAATCGAAAAGAGACTCTGAGCGTCTCTCATAAAAATAGACGATTAGAGGGACCTTGGAATCCGCGTCGGCACCTTCCGGCAGGAAGAGAATCCCCTCCAGCGGAATGCCGTCGGAAGCATTCCATTTCACAAGACGGGCCGTGCCTTGACTGTAATGACTCTGCTGAGGATTGATGTCCGTCAACTTTTCGCAGGACTTGAAGGAATCGTCCGTGCGCCAAAGATTGTAAGGAATCGCAAAATTCCCTTTCTGAAAGACAATGGCATCGGATTGTTCAGCCTTCACCACGCCTTTGAATGACATTGTGTCCACAAAAAAAGACTCTGGGCCTGCAACACCGGCCTTTGCGAAGGCGAAACCGTTCTTCTTTCCGGACTCATCGAAAACCGTCATAAGAATCCCCGACTTCGCTCCGATAGAGTGCTGAGCGTCAAGACGTTTCTCACGTGAGGAATAATCTCTGTCCGAGGCATCGAAGTAACGGAAACGCAGCTTCTGCTCTCTACCACGTCCGGAAGTGATGTTCAACGGCTTTCTTCCGTCGAGATAGAACTGCCAGAGGTTATACCTGTCATTGATCAGCACCGACTCATCATTTTCAGTCCACACGGGAGTAATACAATAAGGATACGGATCGTGAGGACGGTCGTTGTCTTGGTCGTAGAACACTGTTCCGGCGCTTTGGGTCAAACACACCGTGGAGCCGGCCGACACATCGTAAGCATAATAATGACCTTTCTCCAGATCGAACCAGAGCACGTACTTACCTTCTGGCGAGACGCTTGTGAATCCGCTAATTCCTTTTCTGATCTCTTTGCGGGATCCGTCTTTCAGACTGACCAGATAGAGGTCCTGATCGTGTCTGAAAGCCCAAGTCTCCGAAATTATATATGGCTCATTATCAACCAGAAGAGCATAGTCGGACTTTCCTTGTCCAAGCATTGTGACCGTCTCGTTCAGGTTCACGGCTAGCTGCACCAAATTTCCTCGGCCGATGATGGGAATGGAGGCCTTGTAAGTCTTTTCGGCCATTTCCTTCCGCATCACCCTCACTTGAGGCGGTGTCAGGTCGGCGTCATATTTCCATATATCCAGTTTCAAGCTGTCCTCATCGGAAGCCGCCACGACGGGAGCCACTCCGAGAATTACTCGTTTCCCTCCTGAGGCTATCACCGGACGGGCATTCTGATTTACAGTCAGGCCATTGGCGGTCTCATAGCCTTGAGGCGTCAGTTCCTTGCATTTGACCCCGTCATAGTACATCAGCGAACAATGCCTGTCACCGACTGAATTAGTGTCCGTTGAGGCAAGAAAAACCAGTCCACCGCCTTCTTCCGAAAAAGAGAGAGAAGAATAATAGGCCATCCCTTGTGAAAGCGTAGTCTTCTCCTTAGAGATTAGATCGTAGACAAAGACCGAGGCCTTTCGTTTTCCCGTCTTGCCGGCCGGAATGATCGCTGCCAGACTCTTCCCGTCATTGGAAAAAGCGCACGCTGACACGTGGCGAAGAGTGTCGGCTGTCATTTCCGCCTCGTCAAGGAGCACGAGACTTTTTGTCGCGGTTCCGTTCCGTGTCTTGTAAGAAGACAGGTAAGCGCAACATGGCCCGCCTACGGAAAACGACTTCATAGAAGGGTAACGGCTGATGCTGAAATTCTTCAGGTTTATGCAGCCAAGAGTATCCTCGCCGTCCGTCACGCCGGACGATGATTTAATTTTGAACCATGCGAACCTTCCGTCCTCTGACAGCTGCGCATCGGTTCCTCTGTCAACGGATATCCGTTTTCCTCCGATTATGAAGGTCAGCCGTCCGTCCCCTTCCTGAGGCAGCGTCTCGAACGAAACGACTTTTCCGTCAGGAGAGATTTTTGTGTCTGAAATGTGGTTCCATCCGTCGAACACGCTCATATCCATCGGCGGTTTCTGAGCAATGGCACCGATTGGAACGACAGTCAGGCCCGCTGTCAACAGGCCTGACATTAACAATAATACTGTTTTCATTCCGCAGAGCGTTGGATGCAACGGACGTAGATTCCCCACCTTATGTCGGATGACCTGAAATTGGTCTCAGCATCAATTCCGCAGCAGAAAGCCACTGTCGAATGATCGTCCACTGTTCCCGCACCTTCAGTTCCGCTAAAAGAATAGGCATCGATAATGGCATAATGAGTACCGTGGGAAGAGTTGGTTCCTGAGGCGGTTCTGTACCTGTGGCTAGTTGCTCCGAATCCGGTGAGATTGGTCGCCGAAGTCTCGTGCGATGTAGGCAGCACGATTGAGAGCATCGGATCTTTCGTCGGATTGGCGGACGTCTGAACTATGTAATTGTGAAGTATCGTAAACTCCGAGCGAGTCGGAACACCCCATCCGGACGGAGCGAGAGCATCGGTGAAAGGTCCTGTGAAAGCATTGGTCACAGGATTATGCCCGTTGAAAAGAGCATAGTAACTGTACACCGGTCCCGTCTCGTTGCGCACCGCGACAGCGGCATCGCTGTCATTGTTCGCATTGGCATTGGAGTAAGACGTACCATAAAATTCATCAAACTTTGCGCCGGGAGGATAGGCCAGTTGCTGAACTATTCATCATTAGCCAATGACTGTGGCGTCGCCGTCTCAACGGTTTCGAGCTGGATTTCAATTTTAGAGGCAAGCTACATCTGCTATCTTCTGAAACCTGACTTTAACAATTATGCGAAACGATTGGTGAAATCGCCTAAACTTTACTTCTTTGACACCGGATTAGCGTGTTCGCTTCTGGACATTAAGAATGCGGGACAGGTGGCCACACACTTCCTTAGAGGCGGCCTTTTCGAGAATATGGTCATAAATGAGTTTGTGAAAGAAGCTTACAATAACGGCGGGAATCCGGACATCACGTTCTGGAGAGACAGCACCGGTAACGAAGTTGATCTTCTTCAAAATGTCAACGGTCAGCAGAATGCATACGAGATAAAATCAGGTGCGACATTCTCTTCTGATTTCTTCAAAGGCATCTCCAAATGGGCGAAATTGTCCGGTGCGATGCCGGAAAGGTGTTTCGCTATCTATAATGGGGAGACTGAGATGAAAACGTCTCAAGGGAGCGTCCTTAACTGGAACCGCTGAAGTTTGACAGGAACCTTTCAACTTTTCCGGCCTTAATTCATAGAATAATAAGAAAAACACTACTTTTGACATAATATGAAAATAACGAAGAAACTTATATCACTCGCATTTGATTTCCGAGACGCGCAGTTGTGGGAAGTCTTCGCGGACAACGACGTCTACGCAGTGCAGTTGCGCTCAGGGGAAATCGGCTACTGCTGTGTTATGGGACAGGCGGGAGAGCATTACGCCCTCGGCCTTTACATCGGCAACAGAGGCTGGAACACCTATCTTAATTTCGCCTTAATGGCAGGTGTCGATCACGATGCAATGATGCAAATCGCTAATAGGCTGGATTGCATCAACTGCGATTATATGGCTGGAAGCATGATAGAACCTTCCGAGGAAGCAAAAGCTGTACTTGAATATGCCAAGGAATACTCAAAGGGACACGACTCCCGCTTGTCTCTGTCCGATCTGATGCCTGACTTCGTCCGCTATGCCCCTTGCCTCTATCCGTCAATCTTGACTGAGAAAAGCGATGTGGAAGCATTGGAAGATGCTTTCAGCGCTTCTCTGTTTCTTGCCGAAAAACTGAAAAGCAGTTCTATGTTTGATCTGGGTTTCTCCGAGAACGGCATAAGAGCATCTGACAGAGGCGGCCAGATAATACCGTTGATCGCACCGAAAGGCAATTCCTTCGCAATCAAAATGACAACATTGCCGGGTCGCATGCCGGAAGTATATCCTGAACCCTCATTCAATCATCCTGAGCTGGTGGTTATGCTGGCGGGACTTCCCGTCCTTTCAAATCTTGAGTGCAGGCAAATGGTAATGGCCTCTCCCGTTCAAAATGGAGATGAAAGATATTTCCCGATAACGATTCTGGCGGTGGACGGCAACGACAGTCACGTCATTTTCACGAACATAATCAAGGAAAGTGACAAGGCTCCTGAGACAATGGTTCAGGACCTGGCATTGAAGATTGTCAATTCAGGGCATCGCCCCACTAAAATTTTCGTTCAGGACGACAGGACAGAATTACTATTAAAAGACTTTTGCGCAAAAACCGGAATTACGATGGCCCGGGTGACAAAGCTGAAGCACCTTTCCTACGCCTGGCACGAACTCTCGGCAGCCCTGGCCCGGATGCCTTAATGCCCTTTGCCCTTTATGCCTTCCAGCGCCCCATTGGCTCCTTTTACGCCGTCCGGCACCCTTTGTCGCCCTTTGACGGAATTCTCAGCAATCAGCCGCGCGACTATGAAATCAGCGACACAGGTGACGAATATTACTATCATAGCCACAAGGAATTTCAGTTTCAAAACACATCCCAAGACAAGGAACATCGTCAAAACAGCCCCGAACGCGACATGAACTATCGATGTCCGGACTTCACTGATAGAAACATCCTGCTCCTGTTTGCGTCTTTTCGATAAGCTACGACATTTCCATATTGCCAAAAGCAACACAAAAAAAGATACTATGATAACCCCTATGTACATAGTGAAATTATGTTAGTCACTTCGTATTCAAAAGGAATTTTCGTCTTCTACTGAAGCATCTCTGACTGTCACTCTGTTCATCGCTTGAAATCGTCAATCAGGGATCCTTATTGCCAAGCCGGACACTTGATAGCAATAAATGTCGCTCAGAATGCCTTTCCGGTAATTTTTATCATTATCACGAATGGTGACGCATTTGAAATTACAAATGCCATTAGCGCCGACAGCCTTGGCTTTTTCCACAAGTGCGTCTAACAGTTCTGAAGGATCAATGGCTTCTTGAAACAGAAAACTGTATTTTATTTCTCTGAAACTATATATAGCATCATTGAATTTAACAGTTTTCGGGGCATTCTTCTTGTCGTTGTACGTAGCAGGATATATGATGAGCTGAATGTCCCCTATTGAGGTAAAATCACCTGCATAAGGATTTGGACTAATGAAGAATCCCGCATCGCTGTACGGCCTATAATCTAGAAATTGAGATTCCGTAATTCTTTCAGACGGCTTGTATGTTGCACAACTTGATAGTAGTGGAACAAGAATGAGTAATATCACACTCTTTTTCATTTTATAAATAATTATGTGTTACTATCATTCGAGCGGTAATGTGAAAACCGCATCAAAATTTGCTGGTGTCAGCAATTTGAGATTTTGCGGAGAGATAGAGATTCGAACTCTAGAAACCCTTTAGGGGTTTACACGCTTTCCAGGCGTGCCTCTTAAGCCACTCGAGCATCTCTCCATTCAGTGCAACCGGTTCTTGCGATTGCGTCCGCAAATATAACAAGAAACTTTTGTCGGGCAAAATTTTTAATGATTATCCGCTTGGCTTCCCGGAGACGCTTAAATCGGGGAGCGTGGGGCGTAAGTGGTTGTGCCACAGCATTTTGTGCAATGATCGGGTATCAAATTTGGCACCCGATCATCCAGTAATGAATTGATACACATTAAGTTGCGTCCCACGCTCCGTTTATGCGGGCAGGCCGGGCGGAGGACAAAAGGATTAGTCGGGAGCAGTGACGTAGGTGCGTCCGAGGAGATCCTGAAGGGTGGTGGGATAGTCGGTGGTGATGAGGTCGACGCCTTTGGAGATGTAGTCGAGCATCATCTGGGAATTGTTGACGGTCCAGACGTCAACGAGAATGCCCAGTTGACGGGCACTTGTGATCCATTCAGGGTGGGAGGAGAGGACGGAATAGCTGTAGCCGATGCCTTTGAGACCGTCCGAAGCTACTTCGGCAGGGGTCTTGTTGCCGCCGAGGTACTGAACGATGGCTGTGGGACGCTTGGAGACAATACGTTTGCAGTTCTCATAGTCGAACGCGATGTAGATCATCTTGTCATCGAGCCCGGCGCGGGAGATGGCGGCAAGACAGGAGTCTACGACCCTGTTGTTGTCCTCCCTGGAAGCGTGGGTCTTGATCTCCAGCATCAATTTCACATCACTCTTTTTTCCCTGCTCAAGATATGACTTCAAAGTCGGGAGTTTCTCCCCGTTTGAAAGAGTGAGATCCTTCAACTCGGAATAGGTGGAATACTGGATTTTGCGGGAATCCGAGCCAACATTTGCATTGTGGTTAATCACCACCACACCGTCCGTTGTAATCCAAGTGTCGAATTCGCAGGCATAAGCCCCGATCTTCTGAGCGCCCGCGAGAGCCGCGATTGAGTTCTCGGAAGCCCCTCCGTCAACGTGGTAACCGCGGTGGGCGACAACCCTCGTGCTCCCCACGTTCACAGGATGATCGGAAACAGCGACCTTGACAGTCCCGAGCGGATAGCCGTAAGCACCTCTCTCAAGCATAATCCTGTAGTTGCCGCTCGCAATGGCGGAAGGCACGGTGAGACACAAAAAGCCGTTCCCTGAATCCGTCGCACAATCGAAAGCAGACGACTCGGACGAAAGCGACTCAAGCCTCAACACGTCACCCGACTTAAGACCGGAAGCATAGACATAGAACTTGTAGCCTGCCTTCAGCTCACAAGGAGAAAGAAATGAAATGTCCGATATGTCCAAAGCCGAGACGCTCTGATCCTTCTTGACAGCGGAATACAAAGCCGAAACCTGCTCTGCGCTCAAAGGGTCATTATAGACCCTCGCAATCACCACATCCCCGTTCCAAGCTGCCTCGCCGGCGGAAGTACCGGCATCCGCACCGATTCCGAACCATTCAGTCCCAGAAGTGGCAGGGCCGATGAATGAGCCGGAAGCATTGGCAGTCCCTTTCAAAACACCGTCCACATAGATGTAAGACTTCCCCTTGGATTTGTCCCACACACCTACAACGTGGTAATAACGATCAGGCTCAGGATTGATTCCGCTCTGAGTCCAGATCCAGTTAGACGAACCCGTGGAACTGACATTCGGCAAGAAAGTCAGCTGAGTGCCCTTTGAAGCCTTGGAGACCATAACTCCCGTGCCTCCCTGATTCATAGCGCTGAACATCTTTACCTCAGAACTGCCGTCAGACTTTCTGCCTATCTTGAAAACCACTTCGATTGAATGTCCGTCGGCAAGGCCGGCAATCATCTCAGGATCAGAAGAATAATCCACTTTGTAGTACCCGTCGCCCGCCGCCTCGCCGAGGCCGTGATTAAAATGAGCGATGTAGCGGGAATATGTCTTTGAATAGTAATTAACCATCGTCGCCCCCGACACCGGTGTCACCTTCAACCCGTTTGCCGACACGTCGTAGGCAGTTCCGTCATTACGGAAAGAGACGTCCAGCAGATCCGCCTTAGGGTAATCAGGATTCTCATCCGGTGAGGCGTTAGCAGCCAACTGGTTTACCCTCAATGTCTTGGACAGGGAGCCGGCCCTCACCGTGATGATGGCGGTCCTTGCCGCATCCGCTTCGTTCACCTCGATTGAGAGAGTGACCTGAGCCGCTCCTGAATGGCCGGAAGCGGAACTAACCTTGACCCATTCCACATCAGTCGACAGGCTCCATGACTCATTGGTGATGATTCTGAATGAATAGTCGGAAGACACAGCCGCAAGGGTGACTGACTTGACAGCCGCTCCGTCAGTCGCGAAAAGGCCTAACTCCGAAGAAGCCTCTTCCTCTCCGCCTCCGGAACAGCCGGAAAGCAGGACGAGACACACGGCCGAAAAGACAAAAAAAAGTAAACGTTTCATATCGCAAACTTACATAAAATCCGACGATTATATGTCAAATAACACAAAAAACAGGGAAAAGCACCTCCGTAGCGCTCTTCCCTGAAAAAAGCATAATGGCTAAATGCCGCTGCAGAAATCCACTCTTAGACCTTGTGGATAAGACCGGCGACGCTCAGCCCGCACCATTAGTATCCCGGGTTCTGGACTATGTCAGGATTGATATTGATCTGATCCTGAGGAATGGCCAGCCAATAATTGCGCGGAGACTCGAAAGTCCTTGTCTGAGTGCCCTCATAAACCTTTGAAATCTGATAGAAAGTCTCGGCAGTGCTTCCGGCCAGGTTCCAAGCTTTAGGTGTCTTCTGCATAAACTGTTCAGCCAGTTTCCAGCGACGCAGATCAAAATACCAGCGTCCCTCGAACACGAACTCAGCCATCCTTTCCTGCCTTATGGCATTGATCAGAGTCTCTCCGGTTGGCACTCCGCCGACCAAAGCCCAAGAGTCCTCGAAATCAGGAAGCCCCGCACGGTTCCTGACCTTGTTCAAAAAAGCCAGTCCGAGAGCCGAAAGACTCCCGTCATACTCAGCGTCAGCCTCGGCATAATCAAGGTACACCTCCGCCATCCTGATGTAAGGATAGGAATAGTCGTTGTAAGTGAAAGACTTGGAAGTCGTGTTGAACGCATCAACTTTGGAAACCCATTTCTTCACGAAATAGCCAGTACAAGTCTGGTACTCATTAGTGGTAACTCCGTCATTCTGCTGCTCCTCCCCCCTTCTGACGTGAAGGGAAATCGTCTGGGCGTTGATGTCGTAACTTCCTCTGTCATAACCGATGGCGGCATAGAAACGAGGCTCTCTGTTTCGGTGAAGAAGAGCTGTGCTGTCCCCCGGAGCTACGGAATACAAATCCAGATTCTTGGTCTCCGGATCCACATCCATAGGCAGACCATTCTTGGAAAGGAATGACTCCACTGCATCGAATGTCGGCACGAAATAGCCTCTGAATCCATAAGAACTGTAAGCGTCATACCCTACTCTCGGCGCCATATTCTTAGTGTTGTAATGGATGGTCCCCTGATTGTTGTAAGAGAACAGGTCCTCCTTGTTGTTGTAGAAGGAAGAGGAACCTTCAGGGCCTATGAAAGCGGCTCTGTAGTTGTTGTAGCCTCTTGTGAAATCATCGGCAGAGGAAGACTCGGTAGTGTAGAGTCCGTAACCGTTGGCCTCGCCTTCAGTGATGGCGGCCTGAGCCGCATCCATAGCCGTTTTCCACAACTCCTTGTCATAAGTCTGAGGAATCAGATTCTCCCCGTCTGGATTCTTGAAATCCGCATACCACTCGGAATTGCCGTTGATCTGAGGAGAGGCGGCATATAGCCACAATCTCGCTTTCATCGCAAGAGCGAGCACCTTGGTGGCACGGCCGTAGTAATTGGTAGGCTGAACGGAAGGCAGCAGTTCGGCAGCCTTGTCATACATCGAGGATATGAATTCCGCACATTTGAGATAAGTGGAGCGAGGCACGTTAAGATTCTCGTCCGTGCTCAACTCATGATCAACTATGATGACAGGTCCGTAGTACTCCAGAAGTGTGTGGTGAAGATAGCCTATAACATAATAAGCCTCTCCCTTCCACATACTCTTCTCCGCATCCGTAGCGTCAGCCACTCCGTCCGCATTGGCGATGACATTGTAGGCATTGCGGATTCCCTCCCACAATCTGTAAGAAGTGATGGCTCCTGAAGGATAATTAGTTGCCGACTGGGACCACATCGCTACGTAAGTGTTGGAAGGAGACTCCATATCGTCATAAACCATACTCTTCCATTTGAAGTATCTCACCAATCCGTAATGGCCGGACATCATGTCGCCTCCACAGATGTCCAGAGAAGACTGGAAATAAAACCTGTTCGGCATATACCAATATAAAGAGGAGACGAAATTGTCAGCCTGAACGTGAGTCTTGTACAAGTCCTCCATTGTGGCCGATCCCTCCGGAATGACATCAAGGAAATCGCAAGACGAGACCGAAAGCCCGAATGACAATGCTATTATAATAAAAAACTTTTTCATAATGTAATTAGAATTTGTATTGAACGCCAATCTTCACAGTGCGCTGCAAAGGATACTTCAGACCATTCCCGCTGCCCATCTCAGGATCCCAGTAACTGAACGGACTGAGCGTGAAAAGATTGGAGCCGGAGAGATAGAATCTGAAATCCAGAATTGAGAAACCTACCTCAGCCGATTTGAGACGGATGAAGTTGCCTTCGTGAAGATAGAAAGTTGAGGACTGAGTGTTGTTGTCGCTCGCCACTGAAGTCAGACGAGGGTAATTGGCGTCAGCGTTGTTGTTGTCCCAAGACCAATGATCATCGACAATGCTCTGAGATATGCCGAATCCAAAATTAGACTCAGTACAGAACGGATGATGATTGTACATCAGAATCTGGAATCTTCCGGACCCCTGGAACATCACGCTCGCGTCCCATCTCTTGTATCTGACAGTACCGCCGAGACCGTACTGAATCTCCGGAATCGAAGGTACGTCCGTCCAAGTGTAATCGTTGGCATTGACCCTGCCGTCTCCGTTGACATCTTTGTACTTGATGTCTCCCACAGAATATGTTCCGAATTCCTGCTCCGGACTGTTTTCTATCTCGTCCTGAGAAGTGAACAAACCGTCCGCAATCAGCACGTTGAACGAATTGATAGGATAACCTATCTTGGACAGATTCGGGCTTCCGGCATAACTTGGCTCATCCATAGCCGCAACCTCATTGTGAGCGTAGGTGAATGTGCCTCTCAGGCTGACGGACAGATCCTTGCTGATGACCTTGTTGTATTGCAGGGACATATCCACACCCTGATTGTTGACCTCTCCGAGGTTGGCGTAAGGCACCGTGGTTCCCAATCCGGCAGTGGCCGAAAGAGAATTTCTCTGCATAAAGATGTTGTAACGATGCTCGTAGAACACGTCAGCCGAGAAAGCGATGTCTTTTAGAATTGTGAGATCCAAACCGACATTGTACTTGTCCGCAATCTCCCAAGTGGCGTCCTCGTTACCGTAAGTCTCGACATAACCGGCACCGTGGAAACCGAAAGAGGAACCGAAGTAGTAGCCTCTGTCAGCCATACTTACGGAAGTGATGTAAGGGAATCTGACATTGAGCGCGTCATTACCCACCTGTCCGTAAGAAGCCCTGATCTTGAAATTGTTGATCTTTTCTTTCAGCGATTTGAAGAACTTCTCGTTAGACACTGTCCAACCGACAGCCACTGAAGGGAAGAAGCCGAAACGCTTGCCCGACTTGAAATTCTCCGATCCGTTGTAACCGAAGTTCCCCTCAAGGAAATATCTCTTGCCGTAGTTGTAAGTGACACGTCCCGCAAGACCCTGCTCTCTGAAAGGAAGCAGATAAGCCTCATCGGAACTGTAGGCGTTGTAGACCTTCTCCTTCATGTGATAGACGAAGTCGGCAGCCACATCGTGCTTTCCGAACACTCTCGAATAGTTCAACGATCCCTGGACAGCCCACTCGTGATAGCCGTTGTGAGACACCGAACTCGTGAGATAAGTGCTTCCTTCCTGACCAATGGTCGCAGTGGTATAGTTGTAATTGCCGTCACCGTCCACAGTGTAGTTGTCATCCACTTTGAAATAGTAAGGGATGATCTCACGGTTTGTCGCAGCGTAAGAGTAATTGTAGAAAGAGACCAAAGCCTTGGCTGAAAGGCCTTTAGTAACCATGTGCAAATCCTGGTCTACGCTTGCGAGCGCGGTCATATACGAGTAATAGCGCTCTTTGTAGCCGTCGCACATCAATGCGTATGGGTTGAGATCAGTCGCTCCCGCATCCCATGAGACGTTGTTGCCGTATCTGATGAAAGTGTCACCCTCCTGAGCTGGCAGCACTGCAGGGAATCTTACAGGATTGGCCCTCATCACCCAGTAGAACAGATTGTTGGTGCTCTCGTTAGGAGTGGTGTTGTACTGAATCTGCATATTCAGCTTCATCGCCACCTTTGTAGTGCTGGTGATCTGTGCTGAAACATTGCTCTGGAACAAATACTTCTTGTTGTTCATATTGATGTCCAGCAGAGATTCGGACGGCTTTTTCAAAATACCGTTTTCATTGAATATGGAAGCGTTCAAGAAATAATTCACCTTCTTGCCGCCGCCTCTCACCGAGATGTTCAGCCTCTGGTTCATAGCAAAGTCCTTGAACAGCATAGAGTACCAGTCGTTGTCAGGGTAGATGTACGGATTCAATTTGTTGCGAGTCCCCTCAATTTTTTCCTGAGAATAGAAAGGCACGTATGCAGCTCCCGAAGCCCTTGCCTCATTGTACTTCGCCTCATTGTACGCCTCCATATAGGAAACTCCCCCGGCGATGTCCTGAATGCTCGTAGGCATTGACAGAGTGTTGTCAAAGGCGATGTTGACATCGATTTTTTCGGAATTTCGTCCCTCCTTGGTGGTGATGATGAGCACTCCGTTGGCACCTCTGGAACCGTAAAGTGCGGTAGCGGTAGCGTCCTTGAGCACAGACATCGACTCGATGGATTCCTGAGATATGTTGGCAAGCATTGCGGAAGTGATCTCCACGCCGTCCAACACGATCAGCGCTCCCGAGTTGGCGCCAAAAGTAGACACACCTCTGACATAGAATTGCATATTCTCATAACCGGGCTCTCCAGTCGTTTGTGTGGCGATAAGTCCCGGGATGTTACCCTCGAAAGAAGTGATCAGGTTACTTGAGGTCGTGACCAGATGATCAGGCTTGATTGCCTGCACCGCTCCGACCACGGATTCCTTCTTCTGAGTACCGAAACCGACAACGATGACTCCTTCAAGAGCCGATTTCTGCACAATCATAGTGACAAGGGTGAAAAGGAAAGAATTTTCCACGGCAATCTCCTTGGTGTCATAACCCATCATCTCGAACACGATTGTCTTTGTCGAAGCGGGGACGGAAATAGTGTACTCTCCGTTTGCGTCGGAGGTTGTCAGGTTCTTCTTGTTGTTCTTGTCGTAAATGACGACGCCCGCCAAAGGCCCGTTGTCGTCAGATCCGATGACTATACCTTTAAAAGTCTGCTTGCTCTGCTCGGCAGCCACGGAAGCGGCCCGTCCTTGAACAACGTTCAGGAGCAGCAAGACAGCCATTATCGAAAATGCGTAAGCATAAAATTTCTTCATAAGTAAAAAACTTGAATTGATTATTTGTTGATTGTCAGATGGCTCGCGAATGCCTGCAGGTAAAGTGCTTTAGCATCCTCAGCCGTAAGCGCAGTCCCGTAGATTCTCGCACGCACGACGTCTCCGTTCCACGCTCCGTTGATGTTGGTGGCGCTGTTCTGGTTGCCGCCCACGGTGAAATAGTTCTGAGCCAGAGTTCCGTATCTCATATCCCTGCCCAAATCAGACATCTGTCCCTTCAGTTGTCCGTCGACATAGACGGAAGCTATACCGGTTGTTCTGTCCCAAGTCCCGAGAAGGTGATAGTAGACTCCTTTGACAGGTTTTATCCCGGTCTGAACAATTATCCACTTGCTTGAAGTGGAACCGGCGTCCGGAACATTAATCAGGAAAATCAATTCATAATTGGCATTGCTCGCACCTATCATGAGCGCTGTCCCGCCGCTTTTCGTTGATGAAAGACATTTGGTTTCACCGCCGTTGTGATCCACGTTGATGCAGCAGATAGACTCAAGCGAATAGCCATCGTCCATTGCGGTCTTCATGTCCGAATCCAGATCCACTGCATAATAGCTGTCTTCATATTTGGAGCCTCCCATCGAGAAACTGAAAGACGGAGCGTAGACACCGTAGACGGAATTGAGACTCATAACGTTGTAGATGCCGTTGGTGTGAGTTATCGTCCTCTGCGAAGCGTGGTCGAGCGCGCTGCCGTCCTGATCGAATCGAATGTCGAACAGATCGGCCGAAGGTGCCTCAGGCCCATATTGATTAATCGTCAGCATTGCCATCACGGCAGGGTCGTCGGATGCGGTGAGGACCACAGTCCCGTTTCTGTCGTCTTTGGAAGAAGCCGGTATCTCCGAGATGCTCACGCTGACGTGTTTGCCGTCTTTCTTGGTGACTTTTATCCAGTCGCTCTCGGATGAAGGAGTCCAATCCGTGACATTGGTCGTGGAGACCTCAATCGTGGCAGAGCCGCCTGATCTGTAGACATCCAGATAGGAAGCCGACATACTGAGGTCTATGTCTTTCTGGCTGATGTTGAACACGGCCACGAGGGTAGGATCTTTGGATGAGGTAAAAGTGACCACACCGGTCTTGGTCATAGTCACATCCTCAAGAGGGTCAGCGGCAAGCGTCAGCGACGACGCATCGACGTTCTCCACCTTAAGCCACGCTTTCCCCTCATTGTCAATGGAATAAGTCCAATCGCTGTTGGCGTTGACATTGAAGGTGACCGGGCCGCCGTTCTTGTTGATCACGCTCTTGTTGGTCGTCACCGTCATAGACCACATCCGCGACTGAGTGACGACGAGCAGAGCCTTCTGTTCCAGGCTGTCACACACGAAAGCAACTGAGGCGTTTCTGTCTTCGGTGTTCTCGTTCAAAGTCGTGGTCACCTTGACTGTGACAAGCTGCTCTGAAGTAGTCGTACCAGAGGAAGGCGAGATGGAAAGCCAACTTTGTGCTTTCTTAGGGATCTTGATGTACCAGTCCCCGTTCGCTGTGAACGAAACATCCTGAGTCTGGGCTTTATTGTTGACTGTGAGTGAGTCACAGCCAAATTCGTTAGCCTCTGACATAAGGATCTTGGATGGCACTTTCGTAATTTCTTCCGCGGCGCAGGCTGCGACAAGCACAACCGCCGACGCCGTGAAGAGTCTAAGAAGAATAGATCTGATGTCCATTAGTTTTTTATTTTAAGGTTAAAATATATAAAAGGTTTTAAATTTATGCGCACGAAGGAAAAAATGTTAGTTAAGTCATATCTTATATTTTTATTATTTTCTGAATAAAAGTACTTTCGTCATAATCGACTTCCAGCCGGTACCTGCCCGGCGCGAGGGCTGAAAGGTCAATAGCCATCGGATTGAAAGCGCTGCACTGCGACGAGCCCTCATACACCACGGCCCCCGTGGAAGAAGTGATTTTGACGGAGGTCTCGCTCTCGGTCTTGCCGGTGCGTATGTTCAAAGTCTTCACAACAGGGTTTGGATATGCCTGCACAGGCGCTTCGCTTTCTCTCACAAGTACCTTGAAATCGGAAGAGCAAGTCAGTCCTCTGACATCGGTACCCGTAATGGTCACCGTAGTCATCCCATAGCCCAATGTGCTGCCGTACAAAGTGTTGCCGGACTGGTCCAGATAGACTATCCCGCTATTGTCCATCACAGTGGAGTAAGTGAGCGTCTCGCCGTCGGGATCCTTGAAATAGTCATCCGCATTGTAGACGAAAGAGTCGCCCACCTTGTAGGAAAGGATGTTGTCGAACGCCTTGACCACCTCAGGAGCGTGATTCTCAAGCACAGTGAACTTGACTGCCTTTGTGGAAGACAAGCCGAAAGCGTCTGTGGCCGTAATCGTACCGGAATATGTGCCAGGATTCAGAAGTCTGGCGTTGACGCTCAAAGAGTACTTTCCGTTGGAATCTACCTTTTTGAAGACCTCGGCCTCCGCAGAAGAAGACGCCTGCTTGTAGGTGACCGTGTAGGAATGACCGTTAGGCTCGCTCACGGTGATGTCGAAAGTCCCAGCCAGATGAGAGAGCAAAGACAGTTCGTCAGGAGAGAGCGTAATAACCGGCGCCTTGTTCTCCAGAGTGACAACTTCCTTAATCTCTGACAGATCGCTGTAGTTCATCCCATAGTCATAACCGACTATGGCAACGTAATATTTCTGCGAAAAGTCCAGTCCCGTCATAGTTCCGCTCATATTCTCGCCCTCAGCCACTGTTTCGGGAGTCGCGACCCTAACGGTCTTGAATTCGGAAGACACCTCACGAGGATTGAAGGAATCGAAAGCTGCCTTGGATTTAGCGAAGACGAGCATATAGCCCTCAGCCTTAACATTCTTAGAATTGGCTGTCACTTTCCAAGTCATAGTGACCTCATTGGATTTGACTGAGGAGTTGAAACCGGAGACAACGGCAGGCGTGTCCCCGCTTCCGTAAGTCATAGCCCCCAAGGCGTCCAGCAGTCCTCCTATCTTAGCTGAAGAAGGAACCTTGTCGTAATTGGCGCCTTTTATCAATTTCTCCTTGAGAGCGGAAGCCGTGAAGCCTTGAGCCCCGTAATAGGAGACCAGCAGAGCTGCCACGCCCGTGACGTGAGGACAGGACATCGAAGTTCCTGACATAAGCACGTACGTGTTGTTGACAGTGGTGCTGTAGATCTGCGAACCGGGGGCTGATATGTCCACCCAATCCCCGTAATTGGAGAAAGAAGACTTTGCTCCCGCCGCCGTCACGGATCCGACAGCTATCACCGGTTCATAATTGCCCGGCACACCGTTGGCAATTCCGTCATTTCCGGCCGAGAACACCACGAGACCTCCTTTCATAGGAGAGTCGGGAAGTTGGTTCCCCTCATTGTCGCAGCCTGCGTATTTGATGAAATAATCGATCGCCTCCTTTGTGTAGGCGCTGACTTTGCCGGCAAGAGCGTATTGCATTTCGGTGTCGTCAAGTTTACCGTCGCCGTTTGAATCATAAGACACGCACCAGCTGTTGTTGACAATCACAGCACCGTGGTCAGCCGCCCATTTTATGCCTTCTGAGGCAGAGCCGCCCCTTTTGTCCTCAAAAATCTGACAATTTAGAATCCTCACTCCGGACACGCCTTTGGCCGCATCTCCCCCAGCGATTCCGCAGCACCCGACGCCGTTGTCATTGATTGCGGCTATGGTTCCGGCCACGTGAGTGCCGTGGGATCCCGGAACTATTGTGTAGTTTTTGTCAACGAAATTGTAGCTACCGTTCGCTCCCGCACCGATGCAGACACCCTTAAGATCAGGATGCTCGGAATCAGCCCCGCTGTCCACCACTCCGACAATCACTTTGGGGCTGCCGGTGGTGTACTTGTCCCAAATCGTCTGAACATTGATATCAATGCCTGCTTTGTAAGAACTCCCCAACGAGCCGTCGTTGCGGTAGTTCCACTGCTTGGAAAGCAGCGGGTCATTAAAACCCTCAAGTTTAAGTCTTGGCACAACGTCCACCGTCTCGACTCCGGGAACATCCTTAAGAGACGTCTCGGCCTTTGTCACTGCAACGCTCTCATCGTAATGGACCACATACCATTTGTGAAGGCCCTCGGCCCTTGTGCGCGGCTCAAACTCGCCGGCATCGGGAAACAACCTTTCTATTGAGACCACTCCCAGAGCATCGGCTGCCTCGTTGAAGTCAAGAGACTTTGTGGCCACTTTGCCGAGACCTTAATCACTTTCCGAAAGACTCAGAAAATCATCATCGAATTTCACTACGCAGACTCCATCCACCCACGGAAGGCCTGAGAAGGCATCTACTGGACCATCATCGTCCTTCACGGCGAGATTGTCTTTTGAGCAGCCGCCCAAAAGCACTATAACCACGATTGAGATGAATAATTTAAGTTTCATAGGCGATTAATGTCAGAAGGAGTAGCCCAGTCCAATCGTCATCCCACCCTTGAGTGTGTCCTCACCGAGAAGATAGGCGAAGTCCAGACGGAAGCCGAAGAACTTCACGCCGGCTCCGAGCGTCGCGAAAGAAGGCAGAATGGCCTCTTTGTTGCCGTAGTGATAGCCTGCGCGGACGAAAACCATATCATCGTAAGCATATTGCGCTCCCACCGCCACGGTCATATTGTTGGTGAAATAGTAGTCAGCGTCCAGATTGACGTCGAACCCGTGCGCCTTGTTCAACACTGTGGAATAATTGCCCGCAAGAGTCATTGACGAAGGAATCTTGAAAGACTTGTCATTTGCGTCCTTCACAGAACCTCCGACATTTGACGCTCCGAAAGCGACGTTGAAATTTGAGAATTTACCCATAACGAATATGTCAGCCGCCACGGTGCCGTAAGAATCGTCCTCCGAGAGCTTGCTGTTTAGGTACTTTATGTTAGCTCCGATTGAATAGGACTTCCCTATCTTGAGACCTGCCCCTATATTCAACTGCATATCAGAAGGAGTGAAAGAGCCTTTCGTAGCTCCTGACTCATTGTAGACAAGGTACTCCTCGGCGTCTTTCTGAGAGACGAATCCCAGAGACATTCCGAATTTCTTGCCGAATTTGTAGGAAAAACCTGCGGCGATGTTGGTGGTCTTCAATGCGTCATTGTCCGGAGCCCAGCTCTGATAGACGGCCTGAATGTCCATCTTTCCTGCATAGAAAGGCAAAACTGCGGAATTGCCGAAAGAAGACCACGCGGCTGTTGAGGAAGAAGCCGCACCGCTGAAACCCATTGCCGCTCCCTGAGGATTGCGAGTGATTCTGGAAAAACCCAGAGCCTCCTCACCCCCCTCCGTCTGAGCGAAAACCTGACTTGAAAACGCCGCAAGACACATAACTGCGACCGCCGATTTAAGAATATGATTCATCGTGATAGTTATTTATTTCTTGATAATTTTTTGGGTGTAAGTTTTGCCGCCGTAAGTCACTTCAAGCGAGTACTTTCCCGGAGCCACGAACGACAAGTCGACTGATAGCGGCTCAAAAGCGCTGAATGAAGACGAGCCATCATAGACTACGGCTCCTGCCGCCGAGGTAATCTTGACTGAAGTCTCGGCCATCTCCTCACCTGTTCTGATGTTCAGTTTGTCAACAACCGGATTAGGATAGGCCTCCATAGCCACGTTAGAATCCCTGACCAGAACCTTGAACGTACTTGACACGCTAAGACCTTTGGCATCGGTGCCTGTAACAGTGATGTTGGCAAGACCGTAACCCAGAGTTGTCGCGTACAAAGTGTTCTCGGACTGATTGATGTTGAGCACGTTCTTGTTGTCCATAACGTAAGTGAACTTGAGCGTCTCTCCGTCAGGATCATTGAAGTACTCCGCGATGTCATAAGTGAATTTGTAGCCCGTGACGTTGGACATCACATTGTCGAAATCCTTGATCTTCACCGGAGCCATATTCTCAAGAATAGTGTAAGAGAATTTCTCCACGGTGGTAGCCTTGAATTCGTCCACGGCAGTGATCTTCGCTTCATAGGTGCCCGGATCAGCCTCGGTCGCGACTATTTTCAGCGCGTATGTGTCTCCGGCGTCAGCATCGGACTTCAATAGAGCAAAAGTCGCCGCAGATGATCCGCCGTCAAAAGTAAAAGTGTAGGAATGTTCGTCAGGATCTTTGATTGTCCAGTTGTAAATGTTGGACTGATAGGCGTGCAATGTCGTTTCCTGAGTGTCCGTGCGAGTGATCTGCGGAGGGTTGTTGACACCGGTTGTAATCTTCTTAACGGAAGAAAGCGCCGAACAGTTCATACTGTAGTCATAACCGCAAATAGCCACATAGTAGTCCGAGGAGAAATCAAGTCCCTTTAGGGTCGCCTTCATGCTTCCTCCGACACTCACTGACGAAGGTGTCTCTACCGCCTTATAGACGAAACCGCTTCCCGGATTTCTCGGGTTGAGATTGTCGAACGCTTCCTTGCTCTTGGAAGCGAACAGAAGATAGCCGTAAGTCTTTTTTCCTTTCTGCGTCGAAGTGACGTTCCAGCTCATAGCCACATTGTTGGCTTTTACCGTTGTCTGATAGTCGCTGACAGCCTTCGGATAGTCCGAGCTGCCGTAAGTAACCGCTCCCAAGGCATCCACAAGACCTCCGATCTTAGCGGAAGAGGAGACTTTAGTTGTGTTTGAGCCTTTCAGAAGCTTGGTCTTCAGCATCTCATTTGTGAATCCCTGACCTCCCCAATAAGAGACAGCCAAAGCCGCGACTCCGGAAACGTGAGGACAGGCCATAGAGGTGCCGCTCATAAAGCCGTAAGCATTAGTCGGGACCGTGCTTGCTATGGCATCCCCGGGAGCACAGATGTCCACCCAGTCTCCGTAATTCGAGAACGAGCTTCTCAAGCCGCTTCTGCTGATACTGCCAACGGCGATGACGGCGTCATAATTGGCTGGAACACCGTTTGCGAGAGCCTCGTTGCCTGCGGCGAAGATAACGACCCCTCCTTTCATCGGAGAAGAAGTGAGCTGATTGCCGCTGTTGTCGCACCCTGCGTACTTAATGAAGTAATCAATCGCATCCTTGTCGGCCCCCTCAACTGTTCCATTCAATTGGGCTTGTTTCTCTTCCTCCGTGAATTTGTTGTCTCCTCCGGAGTAGTCATAACCCCAGCTGTTGTTGATGATCACGGCACCGTGATCGGCGGCCCACTTGATTGCCGCGGCCGAAGATCCGCCGGATCCGGAAGTCTGGAAGATCTGGCAGGAAAGGAGTTTGACACCTTTCACGTTACTTGCCGCATTGCCTCCTGCGATTCCGCACAGGCCTTTGCCGTTGTTGTTGATTGCGGAGATGGTTCCCGCTACGTGAGTCCCGTGCTCGTGGGCAGTTATCGCAAACGAATTAGTGCAGAAATTCTTGCTTCCGTTTGGGCCTCCGGCAATGCAGTTGGCAGCAAGATCCTCGTGATCGAGCTGAATTCCGCCGTCAACCACTCCGACAATCACACTTGAGCTACCGGTAGTGTATTCGTCCCAAACAGGCTGCACATTAATGTCTATACCTGTTTTTTGGCCTGATCCGTCAACATCGGTGTTGTAGTAATGCCATTGTTTGTCGAACATCGGGTCATTGAAGGCATCAGCCTTGAGTTTCCTCTGCCCTTCCACAAGTTCGACTCCGGAGACGCCTCCGAGCTGTGAGGATGCCTTTGTAAGGGTGGCGTCGGCGTCATACACGACTTTGTACCATCTGTCCAGTCCGGAAGCCTTTGTCCTCGGCTCAAACTCTCCGGCATCCGGAAACAGTCTCTCAATCGAGACCACTCCCAATTCGTCCACAGCCTGATTAAGGCCCATCGACTTCGTGACCACCTTGCCATCAGCCAGATCACCTCCGACCAGAGAAGACATCTCGCCCGAAATCTTTATCAAAGCTATTCCGCTTTCAAATGAAGATGCTTCCGTCGTTTCCGAGACGACCGGTTTAACCGCTTCTTCCTGACGCAGTTCTTCCTTCGCACATCCTGAAAGGAAAAGCGAGACTGCCATTAACACTAATAATTCTTTGCGCATACAATATGATTATTATTGAATTTCGTTTGAAAGGAAATCAGCTGCGGCCAATGCGGACTGCGGATCATTCCATTTGATCTTGTTCTCTTTCAAAAAAGCCTTCGCCTTGGGCTGGTCCAATCCGGGCGCCTCAAGAAAATCTTTCTTGGTGCAAGCGATCTTCCAGCCTTTTACGAACATATAGTTTTTGCTGACCAGAGGCAATGTCTTGCCGTTCTGCTTGTTAGCCCTAAGCTCCATATGATTCATATTCGACCTCGTGCCGCCGATCCCTTCAAGGGAGCTTAGCGCCGTAGTGCCGGTCGTAACGGAGGAGGATCCGTAAGCACCGCCCGTCTCGTTCAACTGAGCCATATCTATCTCCTTCTCATTCACCACGAGAGCCTTGTCGGATTTCGCCACGACTTTCAGAAGGCTGCCTCCGGCGTTCTGGTAGAAATCATTTCCTATCTTGACTGAAAAAACCTCCGATGAGTTTACTTCCTTCACCTTGTCGCCGTCAATATAATGCAGTTTGTTCCCTGCTATGCAGATGTTGAACAGACCGCTCCTGTCATTACCCACATTATAGTGGATTGTGCCTTGCGAAAAATCCTCATAAATATATGGCCAAGAAGTAGTGGGCTCATAATCGTCCTGCGCGGCACAGTAGGCCGCAAATAAAAAGAAGAGTGAAATCGCTGCCAGAAAATGTTTCATACTCGAAAGGTTAATGATGTTGAACAAATATAGCAATAATATATTACCGATGAACAGGTGGAACTAAAAAAGCCGGTCAGAGAATGAATTTCCGACCGGCTTAATGTTCAAATCGTTCTCAGAGAGAACCGACTTCTCGGCTATTTGAGCACTGCGACGAATTTGAAGAATGCCGCGATGTAATTAGTCACTGCACTGCTACCGCCGCCATGAGGGCCGGACAATAGTCCTATGAACGCAGAAGTGGAGATTTGGTGGGCTGAATAAACGTTCATTACCAAAGGATCAGCAAGCGGATTTCCGCTGTTGTCCAGTAAGAAGATGAAACCGTCTGTGGAAGTCCCCTCTACGAACAACTGACCGGAAGGAATTGTCAAAGTTCCGTAATCCTTATCGAACGTTGCATAGAACGGCTTCGCTGAGGCAAAAAAGAATCCTGTAATCATCACGTTGCCTTTCTTGTCATTGTCGCTCTTGACAACTGAGAATGTCCCTGTCACAGGAGTAACGCCATCGAAACCGGAGGTTGATGAGAACTTGTAGGCTCCCACTATGTCATTCAGACTGTAGCCGTAGACACAATTCATTGTGACTGAGTAGGCGTCATTCGTGTTGCCGTAGTAGTCCTCGAAGGTTCCGGCGAGAATTTCAATCGCAATCTTGTCACCTGCCTGAGGTTCCGCAGGCAGCACAACTGAGACAGAATCAAGGGCTGCGACGTAAGCGAAATTCTTATTAGGTGTGAACGGGTACTTTGTACTCTTTACTGAATTCGTGAATGTCACAGACCCGACTTTCGTTGCGGATGTGTAGCCGTAACCGCACTCAGCATCGAAAGAGACGTTGATCGCTTTGTTCCATGTAGATGGAATGACCTTTTTGGAAGTGATTCCCTTGCCCAATTTGAACGTCACGTTGTTCGCGTGGCCGTAAATTGAAGACTTAGTCTGAGGATAAACCTCGTAATCCTTGGAAGAGCAGTACACCCCGGAGAACTGAGCCGGAATCTTAAGTCCGACCATATCGGTGAATGTCCCCTCAGGAAAATCAACTGCGAAATACGCTCCGGGGTACAAGTCAGGAATCAAAAACTCCGCCGACTTATTGTCTTCGGCAACGTGCACTGAATCAACAGGAAGAGTGATTGTGCCGAGAGAGTCGCCCGCGAAAATCTCGTCTGAGTTGTAAGCGTAGTACTTGATCTTGAGCTGTTTCTTCTCATAATTGACCGCCTCCGAGAAAGTGATCTTGACATAGTTGGAATCAGATGAGAAACCTGCCAATGTCGGGATGCCGCCATCGCTTGTCTTCACCGTCTTCACTGAAATCTCGCTTGCGATTCCTGTGGAACTGCCGGAGACAGCATAGACCTGATAAGTCGTGTTTGGCTTCAAAGCAGACAGAGACACGATGAAAGACTTAGCTTTTGTGTAAGACACAGTGCCCTGCTCCACACCTTTGTAACCTACGGAAAAAAGCTTTGACGCATCCAAGGCAGATGGTTCGTCCGCCTCTTCAACAAGATACGAGTAGTAAGTGGCATCGCTCTTAGGAGAGATGGTGGCCACAAACGAGCTGTCCTTGACATCGGATATGGCGATGTCAATGCCGTCAGAATAGACAGGAGTCGCAAACTCCGTGTCGTTGTCGGACGCAAGGCACCCTGTCGCAAGCAGAGCGACAGAAGCCAAGGTTGCTATAGAATAAAATAACTTTTTCATACTGATTCCATTTATTTTTTAAGATAGGTTATACCAGGGAGCAAAAGCTCAAAATTTCCGGCCCCTGAGTTGTCAGACGCTTTCAGCGCATAGAAAGAGAAGCCGTAATCATCGATGTGGAAAGCCCCGTCATCGCCTTTAATCAACTTCACCGAAGGAACCTCTGTTTCATCATATATGGCCTTTAAGTCAAAAACATATAGAGCACAATTGTAAGCAGAACTATATTTCTTTGTCTGACCTACCGGAATCGTAATGGTTTTGTGATCCCCGGAAACAGTACCGTAAAAAGCAAAATTAGAACTCGTGAATGGCGCCGGGCCAAGGCCGCTAATCCAGACGGTGTTGACGTCAGAAGCGTCTTTGGAGAAAGTGGCTGACCAACTCAAAGCGCCATCGTAGTGGGATGTTCCGGAAGCGGCATAAGTCCCGAGAATGTCCGCAAGAGGGTGATCCAAATCAGCGATTGTCACCTCACAAGTCTTGTCCGCTCCCAGATTCACAGCCGAAGCATTGTCAAGAGAGACTGTGAAAACCTTGTCTCCAGTGTAAACGCCGGACATCGCAACAATGTTAATAACTATGTTCTTTGTACGCTCAGTGGCGTCGAAAGTAAGCACTGCGGACGGATCCGCAAGAGTGTAGTCAGCGCCTTCCTTGGCGTCCTCGGAAGAAATGGAATAGCTTACGGTCGTCCCGACACCATTAATTGAAGCGACAGTCACAGGGATTGAAATGCTTCCACCGGTCTCGTTGATCTCGTATTCAGCCTCCTCAAAACCTACGAAAGCATCCTTATCATCGAACTCGGCAACCTTGTTGGGATCGCAAGACAAGAATGCGCCCACAGCGGCCAAGCCGGCAAATATTGTGTTAATTTTGTTCATATTCATCGTAAATTAAGATTATTTGGAATAACCATCGTTCTGAACCAGACTTGAGTTCACAATAATTTCTCTTTCAGGAATTGGCATAGCCCATTTGTGATCTCCTGCAGGAATTGACGTCGGAATCGCACTGGTTGCGACATCAGTCCTTGTCATATCCCTTTTCGTTCTGGCGAGATCGAACCACAAGTGCCCTTCCCAGCAAAGTTCCTTCGCTCTTTCAGAGTAAACTCCGGTTAGATTGGCGGTCTCGGCCTCGGCTCCTCTGTTGGAAGCGATGACTTTGAGGTCAGCGACAGCGCTTGCCCCCTTTGCACCGTTGACAACAGCCTCCGCGCGGTTGAGATACATCTCGGAGAGACGAAGAACGACCGTGTTGTTCTGGTCAGGAGAACCTATTCCCTTGCCTGCATATTTCATAGTGAAAAGGCAATTCCCCTTGTTGTCCGGAGAGAGCCAAGAGGAACGGACGTCACCTTCGGCATAGAGATTGAGAAGATCGGCGGAAGCCCCGCAATCACCGTACTCGCCTTTCGGTGAGGAAAGAGACCAGAGAGAATCGTGATAGCCGTCGTACTCGTTAGCTTTTGCGCCGTAAGTTTCGAAGATGATTTCTCCGCCTTTTGGCACATCAAGTCTGAAGCATGCGGCATCCTGTACATCTTTCTTGCTCCACATAGTGTATTTTCCGCTGTCTATGACTTTTGTCGCATAGTCAGCGCAAGCCTGCCAGTTACCCATATAAAGATAAACCCTTGAAAGCAACGCTTCGATTACGTAAATGTTGACAGTGGCTTTGGTATCGGTGGTGCCGGACCTGACGTAAGAAGGATCAATCATAGTCTCGGCATCTTTCAGATCGGTGAGGATCTGAGAATAGACTTCGGCCACAGTGTTTCTGGCCGGTTTTTCAGTCATAGCCTGAACGGTCGTGACGACCGGGACGCCAAGATGGGATGCGTCGGAAGTGTAATTGTAAGGCATAGCGAACGTCCTCACAAGGTCGAAATGACTGAGCGCGCGAAGGAAAAGGCACTCGGCTTTGTAATTCTTTTTTGTCTGCTCGTCTCCCGTGATACCGTCGATTGCGCCAAGCACTTGATTGGCGGAAAGAATCACATAATAAGCATACGCCCAGACGCCGGAAGTCACAGTCGGAGTGAAATTTACAAGATAATCATCTTTGTAACGTCCTGAGTCGTGAGAAGAACCGATCCATCTTTTTCCGTTCATAGTTCTCATCTCATTGGAAAGAATAAAGTCCTCCCCATACCACGAAGAAGAAACGAGCGGAGCGTACGCACCTGCGACAGCAAGATTGACGTTACTCATGTTGGACAACGTAACCGCAGGACTCTGCGAAAGAACCGGAGCCTCGGTAAGGAAATCCTTGTCGCAGCTTGTGAGGACTGAAAGACCTCCGAGCACCGCAATAATGAAATATATATATTTTTTCATGTTATTCTTTGATTTAGAATGTTAACTCGATACCGCCCACAACTGATTTTGTAAGAGGGTATTGACCTGCCGTAAGACCGGTAACGCCCTGTTCGGGATCCCAGAAATAGACGTCGTTGAAACAGTAGAGATTAAGTCCGCTGACATAGAACCTGATGCTTCCCACGTGAATCTTGTTGGTCCAGAGAGAAGGCAGAGTGTAAGCCAGTGTGACATCCTTCACTCTCAAGTAACTTCCGTCTTCAAGATAACGGTCGGAACCGGCATTTGAATTTGATGCGTTTCCGGCGACAGGTTTAGGATTGCAGCCTGTGTCTCCCGGTTTTTTCCAATAGTTACGGGCGCAGGCATACTGATTCATACTCATCTGGGAACCGTCGGAACAGAGATAGCTCCACTCGTTGCCTATGAAGACTTTGTTGCCTGTCTTGAACTCGAAGAAAGCTGAGAAAGACAAACCTTTCCACTGGAAAGTGGTGTTGAATCCTCCGACTGCCTTTGGCTCAGGAGAACCGCAATAATGCTGTCTCGCCTTGGACTGATCAGAACTCAAAGAACCGTCCTCCGTCACCCATAGAGCTTCTCCGTTTGAAGGATTGACTCCGTAATAGTCATAAAGATAAAATGTGCGGAGTGACTTTCCCACAACGATTCTTCTTGCGGATCCGTCGGCAAGGAAATCATCATCACCGAGGTCCAGGACTTTGGTCCTGTTGAAAGCCACATTGGCGCCGACAGACCAGACCATCTCGTCCGTGCGTATGATGTCACCGTCCAACTGCAATTCCAAACCGCTGTTGCGCATAGAGCCGACATTCGTGAATATGGTGGAG
>Ga0172377_10000951_pt1 | contig 28640 bp, 19 predicted proteins | sample Pumphouse3metaG_FD_119749 | JGI IMG/M metagenome (GOLD analysis project Ga0172377, IMG submission 119749) | Leachate microbial communities from a municipal landfill in Southern Ontario, Canada - Pumphouse #3 metaG | ecosystem: Engineered > Solid waste > Landfill > Unclassified | place: Canada... | reverse complement strand
ATTTAGTTCAACGATATTTAAACAACCCAATAACCAAAGCAATTGTTTGCGGCGGACTTGAGCCTATGGACTCTTTTGAAGAACTGTTCTCTTTAATACAAGAAATCCGAAAGTATTCTAATGATGATATTATAATTTATAGTGGTTATGAAGAAGATGAAGTTTTAGATAAGATTAATCAACTTATAAGGTTCTCTAATATTATTATTAAGTTTCGAAGATATATTCCAGAAGAAGAGCCTTACTTTAATGAGGAATTGGGTGTTACATTAATCGGTAAAAACCAATATACGGTGAGATATAAATGAAGATAAGTGTTAATCCCGATAAAAAGCAAGCTGATAAAATAAGAGAAGAAATAGTAAAAAATGATGGATATTGTACGTGCCAAGTTGAAAAAAGTGAAAATACTAAATGCCCTTGTAATAATTTTTTGAGTTTACCTAAAATTGGGTGGTGTTTTTGTCACCTTTATTATAAAGAAGAAATTTGATTTTTTCTTCAGATTATGTTATACTATATTTATAAAAGAAAAAGAAAGAAGTTATAAAAATGACAAATAGAGAGAAACGATTTTTTATGATGGCGCGCGAAGTAAGTTTTTTGTCTGATTTTAAAACCGCAAGACTCGGTGCTGTTGTTGTAGATGGTAACCGAGTTCTATCAAGTGGATATAATTCTTACAAAACTCGTCCGCTCCAACATAGGTATAATATTTATCGACATTTTGACAATTATGAGTTTTCGATTCCTAGTCAACACGCTGAGGTCGATGCACTATCACCATTAATTGGCAAAGAAGTTAACTGGAGCAAAATTACGATATTTATATATAGGGAATTAAAAAACGGAGAAAAAGGATGTAGTCGACCTTGCGCAGCCTGTAGTCGATTAATTCACGATTTGGGAATTAAAACCATTTACTATATTAATGAAAATGGAATTTATGTAAAGGAGAAAGTTATATAATGAGAGATTTTGGAGAAACATTTTTGCTATTCTTGGGAGTATTTTTCATGGCACTTATTTTTAGTTTTATATATGGAGCAATCCTTATGTGGTTATGGAATATGATTATTGTGGCTGTGTTTGGCGCACCAATTCTAAGTTATTGGCAGGCTTATGGTCTTTGTATAATCTGTAGTATTCTTTTTAAAAATTCTAGCACACCAGCGAAAAAGGAGTAAGACATGATTAATATTGAACGAATTAATGTAATGAATATCGATAATGCCATTCATGGTATGCGCAAGATTCGGAGGAATAGAGGTGGGAATTAGAAAGAGAGCAAATACTTGGGAGGCATATTTTTCGCGTCAAGGAAGATATATTCATGTAGGAAGTTTTGGGCAAGAAGACTTAGCGATCCAAGCCGAACAAGATTTTCTTCAAAACGAATTTAAAACTAATTTACAGCAATATAATACTGACATAAATGATGTTATATGTGTATATACAAATTACTTTATTTCAAAAGAAGGAATATTATTTAATCGGCAAGGTAAACGTATAAAAACTTCTATTGATAGAAATGGGTATGAAAAATATAATCTTACTATTGAAGGGAAACAAAAATTTGTTCAAATTCATAGACTAGTATTACAAGCTTTCTGTCCTCATCCAAATAGTGATAATTTACAAGTTAATCATAAAAATGGAATAAAATCTGACAATAGATTAGAAAACTTAGAGTGGATGACTCGAAGCGAAAATACTAAGCATTCTATTGATAATCAACTTCAAACAAGTAATGGAAGGAATAATATATTACAACCAGAACAGTTAGAATTAATAAAGAAATATCATAAACAAGGGCTATTAGATCGTGAGATTGCTGAAATTTTAGGATATGGTAGAAGTGGCATTAGTAGAAGAATTAGAGAAATGGGGCTGAGATAAATGATAAGTATTCAGAATACACAAGTATATAATATGTTCTTCGCTTTGCGAGGAGCCAGAAATCCCATGGAAAGCTATGACCGCCAAGATAGTATTTTAATAGAAAGTGGAGATTGTATTCTTGGCCCCCATGATTTAGCCCTCGCGCAGAAGCTGATCCTAGCTGGCAGCGATCATAGTAAGTTTATGCGCCAAATTTTTGTAAGTATGGACATTACTGCACCAATCTACTATTGGAAAGAAATGGATACGTACAAGGTTGCCACCGTTGCAAATAGTTGTTCTACAATGCATAAATTAGCAACTACACCGATTACACGAGATTGTTTCAGTTTTGATGAAGAATTAGAAACAATAGAAGATATTAAACAATATATTGATGAAGAAGGCGGCTATTTAACTTTTAGTGAAACAATAATTCGTAATTGTGAACAATTACGTAGACTATATATTGAAACGAAAGATATCCGCTATTGGCGAGCTCTTATTCAATTACTTCCAGAGTCTTGGAACCAAAAGAGGACATGGACAGCAAATTACCAAACCCTTCGTGCAATTTATTTTGCGCGCAGGTGCCACAAGTTAGTTGAGTGGCATGAATTTTGCAGAATGATTGAAAAATTACCCTATGGTAAAGAATTAATCTGCTATCAAAAGGAGATAAAGGAATGAGACTAATAAAGCAAACAATTGAAACGCGCACAGATAGCGAAAACGAAGCAAAAGAACTTATCGAAACCTACCGTAAGGAAGCTGGAGAAAAAGGATATACTATTGGTTCGGCGGGCTATACCTATAAAACAAAGAAGTCCAAAGGTGAGATTATTGACGAAGCCTATGTAGTTAAGGTCGTTCAAGTATTCGGTGGACTTTGGGAGGAGTTAGAATAATGGACAAAGAAAAGATTATTGATTTCCCTAATAAGGAAACTATAACAAAAGAAGATATTGAAGGATTAAAAAATGCTTTAGGCGATGTTCTTGGAGAAAACGCCGACTTTAATATGATGGATTCAATTGGTGCCATGCTAGTCATGCCTGAAGAACAGTTTAGACTTCTTGCGCCAGGTATCCTTCAATCCTATAAACAGTCTCTAAATAACCCAAATGACAAGATTGCTCTTGTTCGCGCATTAAATGCGTCTGGTGGAAAAGCCGAAGATGTTACTGAAGGATTTATGGCTTTAATAGAGGCCATTGACAAAACAGAAAATGTTTCTCGTCAAAAGAGAGATTTCTTAAAAGAAATGATGGCGACCATCTGCAATGCTATTGTGGATACAGAAGGTATCGCAAAGAAAACAATTTCAATCCCAATTGAGCTTTGTCATGAAAAGGCAAAGATTCCTCAATATGCCAATATCTCGGATAGCGGCTTAGACCTATATGCCCTTGAAGATGTTACTGTTGGACCTGGCGAGACAAAATTAGTTGCGACCGGTATAAAGGTAGCATTACCGCCTGGGTATGAGCTTCAAGTTCGCCCTAAAAGTGGTCGCGCTCTTAAAACAAAACTCCGCGTAGCTAATACGCCTGGGACAATCGATGCCGGCTATAGAGACGAAATCAAAGTTATCATTGAAAATATTGAGTCTCCAATTAAGGATATAAAATATGATTTTGATGAAACTACCCATCATCCAATTATTACCTCTATTGAGCATGGAAGTAGCTTCTTTATTGGAGAGGGCGAAAAGTTTGCACAATTGGTTTTAATGGAAGTTCCAAAAGCTGCTTTTTACCGAGTAGAAGGCGTTATGGAAATCGGCGAAAATCGTGGAGGAGGCTTTGGAAGTACTTCCATATACGATAAGGATGATTCAAGATATGATTCCAGTAAAGTATAAAAATGTTAAAACGGGACTTTATGAAATAGATGAATTTGGTAATATTTATTCTTATTATAAAAAAGGATATTTATTGCCAAAAAAAGATAAAGATGGGTATTTAGAATTAAAATTATCTGGTGGTTCTAGAAATAATAAATGTTATGTAAGAGTAGCAACTCTTGTGGCGTGGCATTATTTAGGAGAACCACCAAAAGAAATGATAGATCCAACAATTAATCATAAAGATGGAAATATTACTAATAATTATTATCTAAATCTTGAATGGATGGAAAGAGGAAAAAATTCATTTATAAGAGAAAATAAAGGAAAAGCAGAGCAAAATCATGAGAGTAAGTTAACAGTACAACAAGTTGAAGAAATTTGTAATTTACTAATAAAAACAAATATGCCTTTTAAACAAATTGCAGAAAAATATCAAGTACATGATTCTACAATTAATAATATAAAAAATAAAAAAAATTGGAAAGAAATTACTGAAAAATATGATTTTTCTTGTAGAGTAAGAATTAGAAATGAAAAAGGACAATTTCAAACAATAAATATAAATTGTTTAATGGAGGGTTCTAGTGGACTTAAATAAATTAAACGCGGTGAAGGTAGTTGATGCCGCCTTCACTTTTCCAAATAAACAAGTACCGAATAAAAGTACTGGTATGATTCTTTTCCGTGATAACAAGAACCACCCATTTCTTATTTATATAGATGAAATGGATAATAATATTACATTGGCTGAAGTTCAAGACAATATCTATTACACTTTTGGTTCTGTCTTAGAATCAAAAACTTTTGAATTTTCAAATAAAATTACAATAAAGGAAAATGGGGTTATCTTTACGATGATTGATTTAGATCCTCCTAAACAAATGACCAAGGAAGAAATAGAAAGCAAATTAGGTTATAAAATCAATATTATAACCTAAGAGGAGTTATTATGGCGCGAATTAGAATTGAAGACATTCGTGCCGAACTTGAGCATGATGGCTGGAAGGCCATATCTAATGAGTATGTAAATCTTGATACAGAGATGATTTTTGAATGTGATGAAGGTCACAAAGTATATGCTCCGTGGAAAAAGATTCGGCAGAAAAGAGAATGTACGCTTTGTAGGCAAAATAAATATAAAAGCCAAGACCATAAAATTATACCTAAGAAAAAAGACACCTTTCGGGTCTTGGCTTTAGACCAAGCAACTAAAATTACTGGCTATTCAATTTTTGATAATAAAAAACTAATCTATTATGGTATTTTTGAAGCAGAAGAAAGCAATAATGAAATTTTAAGAGACATCCAAGTAAAAGAATGGCTAGTTTCAACTATTAAAAATTGGGAACCAGAATTAGTCGGCTTAGAAGGTATCCAATATCAAGCAAATTTTGGTGTAACAACGTTTGAAACACTCGCACGACTTCAAGGCATTTTAATGGGAACCTTATGTGAGTTAAGTATTCCATATAAAATTTGCCCTACGCCAACATGGCGCGCCCACTGCGGTGTAAAAGGACAATCAAGAATAGAGAAGAAACGTTCTATGAAAGGATTAGTTAAAAAATGGTTTGATGTACAAATTACTGATGATGAAGCAGATGCTATTGGAATTGGGAAATATTTAAGCGATACTACAACACCGGTTATTGAAGTAATAAATTGGGAGTAGCGGGATAATAATCTATGTAGTGCATTAAAATATTTTTATGATAATTGCTATAGTGATGTAAAAAAAGGAACCGGAGAATATTAAAAGACCTCGAAAAAAATCGAGGTCTTTCTTTTATATATAATTTAAGAACCGTATTTTCCATTAACTCGTATCGTACCTATTGCACAATAATTAGAAGAGCTCGCCCGCCGGCACAAATTTTAGCTGTCTGCCGGCGGCCACACTATCCCACCCGGCACAAGCGGCCCCGTTTCGGGCAAATCCCGCAGCGCTTGCCGGTACACCCGCCATGCCTCGCGCTGTGCATCGTCCAGCGGCGCGTCTGGCACTTGCGTCCAGTCACAGGCAGTCAGCAGCGCGTTACGGCGCTTGCGTAACCCACGCAGCACGGCCTCGGTTATCTCTGCCCCGCCGTTATCGTCCCGCAGTGTTAGCCTGGCCCAATCGTTAGTTGTAATGCTACCCACGCCGGGCACGGTAATGTAATCATCGCCAATGATGGCGCCATTGCCTTGCAGCATGTTATCTACATATATCATTGACAGGTCACCTCCAGTATGGCCGGCGTGGCATCACCATAGCCATCGCATTTGCCGTAGCCGCCGCTGCCGGTATACAGGCACAGGCCGGCTGCGCTGCCGTTGATGACGGCTTGCACATCAGCGGGATTTATATCCATCCAGGTGGCCACACCGCGGGGGATAGATGCACTGGCGCTGGCACCTCCCCGCACCGGCGCGTTGTCGGATGTATTGCCGTCGGGAAGGGTGGCCGGTGATGTAAAGGTCTGTACGGTGATGGTTTCGCTGGCGCTGCTGCCTACATTGCTGCGCCGCAGCAGCCGCATCCGGGCGCTGAGCACCGTCTTGCCGGCAAGTGCCGACAAGTCGAATTTCATACAGCCGGTCTGTATGCCATAATCATAGTCGCCATAGCCTATGTTGTGGTCTGCGGCATACCACTGATTGGTGGGACTGGCACGGTAGGTTCGGCTATCCACCAGGGAAAACTGCGCCGTCTGGGTGGTAGGCGTGGGCGGCGCAACATATCCGTTGCCATGGGCTTCTGAGGCGCTGCCTCCTATCGTGGCGGCTCCATCGACCGACGTGCCGCCATAGGGCCGGGTGCTAAAAAAGTTAAGTACGGTGCTGTCCCGCGCAACGCCGGCATAGCCACAATCACCCCGGCAAGAATAGGCATATACCCGGCTGTTTGAATTTGCCCAAATGGCATGATAGGCATTGATTTCGGTCTCACCAATGATGATGTTATTGCTGCTGCTCACCAATATTCCGTTCGAACTGGTTCCTGAAACGTTTATATTGCAAGCTGTAATTTGGGCCCGGTCTACCTTTGCGATATCTATTTGTGTCACTTTTAAGCCCACAACCTGTATGTGTATACCAGTGCAGGAATATATGTTGACATAATTAACGGTTGGGAGTCCCCCTGTTGGATAGTTTCGAATCAGTAAATTACCATTACCATAAAACCCTTCTATGGTCACTGTTTCATTAAAATATACATCTGGGAACAAGTAAATGTTTACGACAGCGCCGTCAAAGTATCTGGGAAGGGCATCCAGCATGCCGGCTATGGTGCGTTTTGCCCCTCCCCAGCCGCCCAGGCCCGAATGATTGTCATCGCCGTCGGGATGGACATAGAAGTCATAGGTCCCCGGCGGCAGACGGGATGCGTGAGCACCGGTAAAACTGGGTGCCGCATTATTTTGATACAGTGGCCCGGTATATAGTGCGTCGGCGTTGACCTTTTCGGCGCTGATGCCGTTGGCGTCGATGCTGACGCGGCTTGTGTCGCCATTGTCGGGGTCTTTTACGTCAACGGCCTTTATCAACGCGGCATTTAATATTCCGGTAGTTAACCTAGAAGCATCCGTTAGTTCATTTGTAATAAGATTATTAATAGAGCTATCTATGTATTTTTTTGTAGCCGGTTGATAATCGGTTGTAGGAGTAAATTCTTCGATATTGGTTCTTAATAGCACAGTTGTCTTTAAAGCATAGGCACTTAGATATTGAGCTTGCGATAAAACTACCGAAGGAACGATATTTCCACTTTGTGGCACCCCAATATATAATAAGCCATCTCCAGTACAATATCCTAATTGGAACTCTTGTAAATCACCTATTGCTGGTGTTGCTGCTCCGGCCCTAATTTGAATATAATTTGCCATTACAACCTCCTAAGTTAATCTTGTAAAATTGGAGTAAGAGTGGCTATTTCTTCAATAGTTAAATCTAATCCTTCAAGATCGTTAATTGATAAGTTAATTTCTCCTAAATCTACGTCTAAATTTTGTAATTCATTAAGTTCCATTTGGCATTGGCGAACATTTTCTTTCTTAATTTTAATGGACGTTTCATCTATATAGATAAAGTCTCCGTTTTCATCTCGTTCTGCATATTCTTCAATTACTTGATTCATGCGTTCATAATAAAAACGTGTATGCTCGCTAATTTTAGTAACTATCAAACTTATTTTATAAGCAATTTTACTAGGGAGCTTTTTTTCCTTTACCGCCCCATAGAATGTTTGAAAACTTAATATCTGATACATTTTAATTGTCATATTATATGACCCCCTTTAATCTTTCTTATTTATATTATATCATAAAATTGATTTAGTGTCAAATTTTATTCATGTTCATTAGTCCCAGCCTCCTTCTCTAATCGTAAATCCATCAATTTCACCTGTAATAATATCAATACGACCCTCCCAATCAGCACTCATTAATTTAATAATATGTCGCCCATTCTCTCCAGCTCCAGGCCCCACATTAATTACTAATACTTCATCATCCTCAAACTCTTGTCTATTAATACCCAGATGTCCTTTACGATAAGCGACTGTAGGCTGGATATTTGGAATAACAATAGTGTTAGAATATGTTGTATAGATTGGAACAGCAACTGTAGATTCTGCTCCTGTAATATAAGTTTGAACTGTAACTAATAATCTCATATAAATAAATGATGCAGATACTTTAGGCAATATAAAATTTGCAGCTCTTATGCCATTTTGAATAGCCATAGACATTTGTGAAAAAGTGTGTGCATCAAAAATTGAAGTGTCATATGTATTAAAATCTTGACCATCAAATGAATATTCAATATCTAACTTAATTAATCCATTACCATTATCAAAATTATCATATGTTGTAGCACCATTAACTAAGCCGCCTCCAGCATCATCAAGAATATAATTAAAACTTAAAACGGTTTGCGTAGCATCAATTCCACCATTAGAGATAGATAAATTCGTAGGACTAATATTTTGTAATTTACCAGACAACACAGTATAATTATTATAATATGCAGTCGTATTCTGTCCAAGAGGATCATCAACAACAACTCTAAAATAGCAATACATTGGATTTGCTATAGATGCTACAGTATGATTAAATGTTAATGTACTATTTTGTAGTACCGTTGCAGGTAATGAAGCATAAAGCGTATATTCTCCAATTGTTAGATCCGTTAAGCGAATTGTACTACGACAAATATACAAATTATAAGTTAAATTAGTATTAGCATAGGTACGAGCAGTAGGAATAGTAAATTTAAATTGATAGCCTTCATTAATAATTACATCAGTATTAGGCTCAATAACTATTTCTCCTCCACCGCGATTGTAGGTAATTTGGGTTCCTTCAGTAGTAGTAAATAAAGGAGCTTCTTTCAAACTAAAAGTAAAACTACTAGAGCTTACAGTATAAGTATTATTAAAATAATCAGTTACTCGCAATTGTAATGAAGCAGTATAATCTGTGTTAAATGTTAAGCCTAAAATATTCGTAGCCCAATCATATAATTGTGTACCAGTAAATGGCCATGTACGAGTATCATTACTTAATACTCCTGGAATGTTATCTGGTCCACCTTGATGGATAATTTTTGTTTGAGACGCAACACTTAAATTCAATGAAAAATTAGTCCAATCGGTAGGCATATCATAATAAGTAGCTAAATTATTTGTACCCCAAAATTGTGTGAATGTAGGAGCATAAGATGATGTGGCGTTAGTATAAATAGGTTTTACAGACCCAGCAATACCGTTAGTTAAAATTGTACTACTTAAGGGATTAGTTATAATTTTAGTCATAGTATTAGGTCCTGTATTAGTAACAAGATTAGAATAAGTAGTTTGTAAGAATAGATAAAAAGTCGTTCTTGCTGTAACATCAAAAGCACTAGTAGAAGATGGTAAATTTAAATTCGTACCATAGTCCCCGATAGAGCCACTTCCAATTTGCGACATACCTGATGTACTATTCATTTTGTTCCACCAATATGTAACTGTGTATAAACTATTATAAGTATGAGATATTGCTATTTCAGATGAGAAATCTGTAGCAACTGTATTAGTATATGTATTTAATGTTGGATTAAAAACGATAATACTTGTATTTTTATTACTTACTCCAATTATTTGTATTGCAGGAGCCATATAAAATCCAACTGCTGTTCTACTACCGGAAGTATATCCAGACGTTTTCCAAACTAAATCACTATATTCATAACCACTATCAATTTGTAATCCAATTTGATAATATTGACTAAAACCAACATAACTAGCCACATTAAATGATGATAAAGCAGTAGACCCGCTAATAGATACTCCTTCTCCTGAAAATGATGTACTATTAGATACACGAACTCTCCATCCGATTGACGCAACGGTGCCATATGTCGCCATAGTGGCATTTACTAAAGTGCAAAATGGTAATGTATTATTATCAGTTAATGTTCTATAGCTAGGGGTATTTGCAGCAGTTACAGTAATAGATGATATAACGGGTTTAGCTTTTCTGGTGATAGTTAATGTTTTTTCCGCATAATATCTCCAACTATCATAACCATCTGTTACTCGTACTGCAAATGTATATGAAGCGTCTACACCAGTTGTAGACGTATTTTCTGGCAATATAGATGTGCTTAACGTATAAGTACCAGAGGTTTCTGTAACTTCTCCTAATTCAGTATATGTACTGCCATTCACTCCATAAAATTTTGCATAAACAGTATCGCCATTAGCATCAGCTCGTGTAATATTAAAAGTAACCCCTTTACTTCCAGTTGACGATACTATTGGTGTGTTAACAGAAAATGCGCTAACTGTAGGTGTATAGTTAATTGTAGTCGATGGAGTTGAACTACTTAATCCAGAATAATATGAGCCACCAGCACTACCCAAAGTCATTACTTTAAAATAATAAACTGTACCTTGAGTAGTGCTTAAAGCAGGTGTAGTATAGCCTCCACTTGTAGACGATGTACTCACTGTCCAGTAAGGACTGCTAGTTGTTGGAGTAGAGCCTGCGGCATAATAAATTCTATAACCTGTTATACTATTAGTAACACCGGCTGATGCCTCACTCCATGAAATATAAGTTGTTAATCCACGACCAATTCTACCTGTCGCGCTAACGGATGAAGGGGCCCCAACAGATGTAACAGCTGTATAATTTAAACTAACTGAATAGTAAGTAGAAGCAGGAGAATACTTATACATTTGTACACGAGACCCGCCCCATAGCCATAAATAAAAAGTTCCAGATAAAGCAGTACCGCTAGTCAAATTCATTGCACCAGTAGTTGCAGTAAATTTTTGGTGCTGCGCTGTAAGGCCAGAAATATTCCATGAGCCTGACCAAATCATTGAAGGAGGTCTAGAGCTTCCCACCCCTGTATAAGAAATACCCCAGTTCATCGTAGTAGATTCTGCTGTATTCTTAACCATATCTAGTGATACTGTAAAGGACGCACTAGTAAAGGCACCAGCTGTCTGCGGTACAGTAAACTGCATAACATAAAAACGTCCATCACCAGCAAGTGAAGTTGTAGCTCCAACAGCATCATATCCAGAACCAGGTATCCAACCACTATTATAATAAGCACTACCATTCAAAGTGCAACCGACTGTAGCCATCCTTTAATCCTCCTCAACATAGAGATCATATCCATTTGATACTTTTCGATATGACATTCGTGTTCCGCTATCTGTAATTGAACCTAATATAAAGTCCTGTATTACTTTTAGATCATTTTGAATATGAACTTCACTTTGCAATATAGATAAAGTTCTATTCGTTCCAACGTCTACACTAATAGTACCATTTGGACTAAAAAATAAACGTGAATTATAACTATCTTCAGATTCAGAATCTATTGATTTGTTTTGAATCTGATTTGGATATATATCTAAGTAATGTGTTAATGTGCCGTTTCTATCAATTACATTCACATTTGATAAAAATGCATGGCCATTAGTATCTAACATAGGGTCTTGTAATCCAGGAACATAAATACCCATTAGTTCATCTGTATCATAAAAACGAATTCCTTGTTTATCAATACCAACTCGATGCTTATGATTCTCAGATGTACCTGTAGAAAATATAATACCACGAACTAATTTAGTACCATCTGGAGTCTGCTCTTCGCCGCTAACATCAGTATCAAAAATATGCAAGGCAGTTGTATTTGGACTAATGTGGATTGAATCTGCAACAATTATGCTATCAGTAATAACTGATTCTGATAAAACAGAACCACTAAATACACCACGTTGAGCATATAAATAACCTCTTTCAGTTACTTTAAATGGAGCCGCATTAATTTGTTCAGGATCCAATCCGGCCGCTCCTGCCCACATAACAATTTTTGAAGTATCATCTAAAACTGTTTCATATAATGGATCATCTGCTGGATTTTGATTATTAGTTCCATTTAATGTATTTAATCCAGTATAAATTGCTTTACCTGTATTATCACTAATGTTTTCACTAACGACAGCACCTTTTAAATAAGCAAAATCTGCATATAAGCCATACCTTTCAATATTTGCGGCATCTGGTAAATAAGAAGCAATTTGTGGAATATTATTAAGTTTTCCTAATATAAGTTTATAATCAGCAGAAACACTATCACTTGTTTCTTGTAATTGCATCATTGTAATCGCGCGAGGAGTAAATAAGTTACTAACTCCACTATCAGCCGCGTTAATTGCCATGTTAAAACTATCTTGCTGTCCTAATCGTGTTATAGAAATTGGAGAAGCAACTGTTCCGGTTTCAGTATTGCCAGTAAAATCTAAACCAACGAAACCATTCATTGGTTCAGTCATATCCATAATTTTCATAGTAATGCGATTATCATTATCTGCAATTATGACCCAATCACCAATAATATATTGTCCTTCAATATATTCTACCCATATTGTCATAATAGTCGGGTCACAACTTTGAACTAAACTACTTGAAGATAAAATTAAGGTAGAGTTTACTGATTGAACTGATTCTTTTTCAAATACTGTAGTTTTAATGATACCACTAACCGTTACATTTGAAAAATTAGCCATATTAGGAGTAATACTCCAATTATTCCCCTGTATTAATGATTGTACTCCATCAAATAAAATTTTATTATTATCTTTTCCAATTGACATTAAACCTGCGTTATTTAATGAAAAAATTGATGTATCTGTATTATCTGTTACACTAATAAATTGATTATTGTTTATTTCAGGGTTATAAATATATGAATTTCCTAATTTAAGATAATCAGCAATAATTGCAGAAGTTCCTAAAGTAATACTATTAGCAACTACATGTCCTAATGCATCAATAGAAAAAGGAGAATCAGCCATACCATAATCTGTATCTAGTGCCCAGTAATTTTCCCATCCTGGCTCATCTGGAGGTGGAGCCTCCCCAGCAGAAATATCTACAATTGCTACATATCGAGCATTTTTATACCAAATAGCACTTCCTACAGAAAAATCATTTTCAACACCATATGGACGAGCATCCCCTGAATATAGGGCATTACTTTTTAAAATCAATCCGCCAACATAACCACGTGTTGCATAAATTTCACCATTGAATGATCCTGAAGTAGCTGTGATATTACCTGTAAATGTACCATTGCCAACCATTGTTAATTGATTGTCTTGAATAGAGAAAATATTTTGTACTACAGTTCTAGCATCTAAAGTATCATCTAATTCCCAATATTCATCAGTATTCCCAGATGGCGTAGGAACATCAGTAGTTCCATCATACTCCATATCTTGTAGGGCCATATAAGTATGACCATTGTATGCTACAATACCTCCAGTTAAATATGAAGTCTCAGCATTAAAATTACGAGATAGTCGTTGATATAATGTAAAACCATTTGGATTAGCAGTAGTATCAAAAGACATCCCATGAGAATCTACAACAAAACCAAATCCAGAAAAACCAGTAGTTGTAATAGATAATCCACCAATCATACCACTAGTAGCATTTACTGCTCCACTAATATCAGCTTGACGGAAAACAGCAACCCCATCATCAAATAAAGCAATTTGTTCATCTCCATTAACATTACTAATAGACAAAATCTTACTATATTCTACCTGTGTTGGTGTCCAATCTGTTGTGGTGCCTGGAGTTGGCATTAATTGAGAACCATCAAAGTCATTAGTTGGTACATAATAAGTTCCATTATATGAAACTATCATATCGTTTGTGTATTCCGTCGTAGCATTATACTCTTCAACAGTACTAATAGCTGTTGATTCAATATATTCTTCTATTATACCTAATTGTGCACGAGTATCGTAAACCTTAGGTCCAATATAAATATGTTGCCCATAAAATTGGCCTTGATCATCTGTATATACCCCAATCTGACCATTAACACCTTGTATTTTTAAGCCATAGATTGGATTATCCACTGTATTTAAATTACCAAGAGTAATCCGATTCTGTCCCGCATCATCACGAATAACCAAACCATACATGGGAGCACTTGGTATTCCAAAATTACCTAACTTAATGCGTTGTAAGACACCATCGTAAACAGCGACATCGTTTTCAGAAGATACCTCTACCCAGCCTGGCCCGTATTTATTCTTAATAAAGAAACCACGCCATGTCATTCCAAATTGAGAGTCTCTCCAAATTTTTTCTTCTCCAGACAATCCCCCTTCTTCCACATTTGGGTTATAGACGGCTCCCGGGTCTGTTTGGCTTACAGTCCAATTATTAATGCCATAGATACCATATTGGTCAAATCGTACAAATTTATTTAAAATAGTCCCTACTTCTGAATTATTCCAGTAAGCATTAATACCGTCTGCATCCCATCTAAAAGAGGCATTGTTACCATCCATTATTGAGATATTGTTTGTATTAATAGAACCAGCAGTTAAATACTGAGTAGAGATACCATCTCCTCTAACAGCACTTTTCCAATTTGCGCCACCATCTATGCTAATGAAAATACCACCAGAGGTAACCTTAACTTTTTTATTTAGATTAGAAGTATCTGTTACAGTTATACCAGTCGAGTCATAAATAACAGAATCATTTTGCGCGCGGAATACTAAATCTTGGTTTAACAAGAAACTGTTTTGAAGAGTTAGTGGATTTATAGCGCCAGTTTCCGTAAAGGCATTTGCGGCACGTTGGTATTCGCCAGAAGCGTATTGTAAGCTTTGTGTTGCCGCGGTAATGCGTTGGAACAAATCTTCAAATTGTGTTTTGTAGTTTTGAACTTGGAACGAATCATTCTCGGGAGAGTCAAAATTAGAAGTAATTTCTGAAACCAGAACTTCTTCTTTATAAGGAGTTTTTACACCACTAATCCATGTATATCCAAAGAATTCAGTATCCTGAATATAACTAATGTCGCCAAGTTTAAAAATTTTGTTTTTAAATTCTTCTAATGCACTAAGTCTTAATACAGAAACATTATAGGAGATTTGAGGGCGAGAAGATGTATATAATACACTTTGCGCGTCAAGATAATATAGGTCATCATCAAAATATTCTTCTGAAATCCAAGAACCTTCTTGAATAAAACGAGAGTATTTATTATAGAACTCTTGATGTTTTCCTTTGATTAATTCTATTAATTCTTCCTGACGGTCTCCTTTTCCTGTTAGATATGTTTTTAAACTTGCTATACTCTGATTAAGTTTTGTTCTTTGTGTTGTATATTGCGCCAAAGAATTCTTTAAATTTGTCCATTGATTCATTAAAGAAACAACCTTGGTATTGTCTGGGTTATTTTCAATATATGTGGTCGCGGCGCTCATTGAGGTTACGCCCGCAAGCCTCATAATTTCTGATTCAACAGAAGTAATTTCTTCTGCTATTGATGTTAAATATTGTGAATATACTTTAAGAAGAGATTCTTGCTTGGTTAACTCAATTTTTTTCTTTGAGACTTCTTCCGTAATAGTATCATATTCTTTATTATATTTATTTAACCAGTAGTAATAACCAATTGCGTCAGTGCTTTGATATAAATCCTTATTTAATGAACCCAAATCTAGCAAACCTTGAGACACATAGTAATCAAAGTTTAGGATAAAAGTATCTTTTGCATAGTTTTCTTTGCTCCGCGCAATAGTACAAAAACCATTTTTACCAAATTCGTTTTTATTTGGTGAAACAATAATTTTTGATGTGATTTGGTCAGAATTAATTGTTCTTGAAATAGTTTTTAAGTCTATTCCATAAATAAAACCAATATTATTTCTATTGCCAATTTCTGTATGGAAACTTACCCATTTTTTAGGTCTGCCAGTGCTATCATATAAAACTTCACCTGTTTCTTCATTATGCTCTATTGTGAATTTTGCCCAGCACTCAAAGGTTTCTGCTAATGTTTGGAGTAAATTGAATCTATTAGAATTCTTTGCAGTAATGCTACGAATCTTTTCAAAATTACCATTAAAAATTGGTGTGAGTGGTGCAGAACTCCAGTCTTCATATCCCACATAGAGATATTCTAAATCTTCTGCTGAAGTTACTGCTTGATTGGCTAAATAATATTTATAAGCAGTCTGCGCGAGTGATTGTTTTTCCATCTCACCGGGGTTGATTCTTACAGTATCACCAGCACTGTTTTTACCCATGGTTAATGGGAAAAACTCTACTTGTTCAAGCCAGTAAGTGCCATCACTTACTAGGAATAAACCAATGTCGCTTGATAATAATGTCTTTTTTGTAACAGACTTACTACAAGTTAGTGTAAATTCAACCCAGTTGTCTCCACCAGAAGAGGCAGCACTTACAGTAAAGTAGTTAGTACCAAGAGTGTATGTTGTGCCACTTAAAGTATACGCGCATACTTCAGGAGCGAAGCCAGAAGTAATATAGGTGCCACTTGGTTTATCACCACTATTAGACATAGCCTTAAATCTAAAAATATATTTCTCGTTTGTTTGGAAACCATCTGGTATAAAAGAAGCAGATTGTTTAATTCCACTATTTAGATAATTACCAGCAGTAAATTTTAAATAGCTTTTTGCTGAATAGTTTGCGGCATTATCTCCAGTAAAGGCAGGGTATAAAATGTGGTATAGAGTACCACCAGACCATCCTTGTGTAGAACCAAAATCTTTATAATTAACCAATAAGTTATTTACAAAAGTTGGGTCATTATATACGGTTTCCTTATGTCCATAAACCAGTAAATCATCATCAGTGTAGGTATAGTTATACACATATTTACCAATCAATGGGTCTAGTGTTTGTTCTTGTGTGCGGATTAGTCGCTCCGCTCTATAGTCGTTAGAAACGGTTTTAGAAGTAGATATTTTTAAAATTGTTGTACTGCCATTCTTACCTAGAAGATAACCAGGCTGGGTTGTAGAATCCCAAGCTGTTAAATTAATGTATAGACATTTTCCATCTACTACTAATTGAGAACCTTCTTCTTTTTGAAAGTTATCATCTTGTTTAAAGAGAAATTGACAATATTTTTCTTGGTTCTGTACAACAGAATAATAAACCAATATCTTATTTGCTGAAGTTACTGATACCTCCGCGTCATTTTCATCATAAGCAGTAAAGTTAGACACAATCTCTGTGCCAGTTAATTCGTAGACAGACTCTTCTCTTTTTTGTTTTACTATTTGTGTTGGGTCAGAAGGGTTATATGCTAATTGCCAATCACTTCCATCTAAAACCACTTCAGCTAGTTCTTGGACGGTTCCTTGATTGTTTTTTAGCTCTGTATTAAACTCTAAGCTAAACCCTGTTTTACTTAGCTCGTTTATATATAGGTCTTTACAGGTATAAGTAATAGACTTCCCATTCGAATCTTCTTGGCAAGCCTTAATTACTAAATCATACCATTTATTTTTCCATAAAGCCTTTACTTTTCTTTCATTAACTAAAAGACTTAGAAAAGGGTTGCTCTTGCTTTCTCCCGTTTCATTATCTATATAGGCATAAAACATTTTAAAAGTAAGGGTATTTGTGCCATTAATATTCTCAACAAGCCTTGGTTCTACCGCGCGAAATTGAGCAGTCATATTGTCTGAACCAATTACTGCAATTTTCTTTTCTTTATAGTGTTCTGGAACACTACCGGCCGCCGCGACTAGAACGTCTTCCCAAAGACTTATTTCATACTTATCTCTCTTTACACTCATTATTTAATAAGCCCCCTTGCTCTCTTAATAATATAAATAGTCATACTCTATTTTCTCACAACTTGCGTCAGCATAGAGAGTTGATTCTCCTGTTGGAATTTTGAAAAAATCCCCACTGGTTATATAAGAATTATAAAGTTTCCCAGTGAGCACATAATTAGTCCCTTCTTTAGTACAACCTTCAATTAAATTAGTTTTACTATTAATTCTTATGTATGTGTCCGAACCCTGCGCCGTCATAGTAGAAAAGTTTAGAACTCCGATGGTTTTACTATCGGCTTCAATTCTTACATTGGAAAGTGCTAAACTTCCAGTTGTAAATTTAAAATACGCGTAGAAATCTGTTTCTAATTGACCAGCATTAAATAAATTAATGGTGGTTCCGGTTCCATCATATAAACCCTTTGTACTTTTCATGTTGGTAAACGCATCCCATTCATCTTTATTGGGATAGTCTAAATCTGAATATTCTGATAAGAATTTATAAACGCTTTTTGCAAAAGGAAAATAAGCGATAAAATTTAGTGTTCCTTCACCTTTATAAATTCTTTCTCCGCTCTCATCAAAGCAAATATACTTTAATTGTGGTAAACCAGTTGTTTTTACCATATAATATTTATATGGCGCTTCATCAAAAACTAATTGCTTTAATTCCTTTGTTCCAAAAGCATCCAATAAATTACGGAATAAGGCTTCTGTTAATGAATCAAATGCAATAGAAATCGAAAATTGCCGTTGTGTGTAATTGCTTCCAAAATAATATGTTCCCTCTCCACCCGGTACTTGTACCGTTTGCTCTTGGATGGTGGGAAGCAGGTTTTGATTATACCTGCTTCCCTCGCTTGTGCGAATTATCCCAAGAGTAGAGGAATGAACACCACCAAATGAAAATCCTACGAAATCATCCATTAGCTATTCCTCCTTTTTCTCTTATTATAAGTAGAAATTAAGTTAACTTGCTCTATTTATCTAAGAAAATTAATTGAATTTACGTTACGATAACGGGCGTCAGAATTAATGATATCCTTGACCTTTGTGGCAAGTTTTTCAACATCATAGTCATTAGATAGACTATCAACCGCAATATTAATATCAAAGTAGTTATCGCCACTTGAGCCAGAACCCCCACTGATAGAAGTTCCTTTTAAAATTTCAGCTAAAATTTCTTTTAATTGTATAAAGTTTTTCGTATCAATCGCATCCAACATTGATTCAGGTTTTGATTTTGAACCGTCTAGCCATGCAGGACCAGTAAAGTCTATCATACCACCTTGCTTATAATGTTTAATTTTCAGTTGTTGTCCACTATAAATAAGATTTTTATTTTTAATGCTATTGTCTTTTGCTATCTTATCAATAGAAGTATTATAACCCTTATCATTATATTTACCAGCGATACGTGATAATGTATCTCCTCTCTTTACAGTATACGTTTCTTCCTGCGGTGTTGGTGCGGGTTGCGGAGCTGGAGCTGGAGGAGGTGCCGGTGCGGCATATCCAGAAGCAGTATATTGACCAGTTGTAGTATCGTAAGCTATATCTGAATAAGTGCCGCCCTTGCCATTTTCCCAAACACCCTTCTTGCTATTATAAACTAGTTTTCCAGCATTTGTAGTCTGAACACCATTTTTGTCTTGTTTTACCTTATCAACTTTCCAATTAGCTAATCCATCTTGCGCAGAAAGCCAAGACTCAATTAACTGGTCTATCCACTGCATTCCACCGAATTCACTAAGAGCTTTGAATCCTTCCGTTTCTTTTAGTAGATTTACTAGAGCCGAATTGTTATTTAAAGAACCGTCTGCATTAAATGCGCTACTTAGAAGTTCACTTACTTCTGCCCAATACTGTCCACTCTCCGCGGCGTAGTCAAGTTGAGATTGCATAATTTCAATTTGACGCTCACGTTGTTCAGCGGCCTCTTCATTGACCTTGGTTAGACGTTGTATTTCTTGGTCTACTAATGTATCGCCATAAGCTTCTTGCGCGTCTTTAAGTTCTTCTTCTAATTGTTTAATTTCAAGAGCATTCGCGCCGGAAGTATCTCTACGTAGATAGGCAAGCCGGGCTTCTTTTTCTGCGATATCTTCCTCAGTCTTAGTATTGTCACGAATTTGTCTTTCTAGGTCAATTGATTCTTGAAGTGAGTCTAGAATATCAGCATTAGAATTTGAAATTGTATCAGAAAGTTCTTGGTAATCATCAATGACTTTTTGGTCTCTAGCTACAAGTGCATCATAAATACGTTGTTCAAAATCTACATATTCCGCTTTCCCGCGTTCTTGAATTTCGCGAATTAAGTCTTCCATATCTTCTATGGTGTCTTGTGTGTCTTCAAACTGTTCTGATAATTCTTCGAGTTTTGAAATATAAGCTTCAATTGCGGCGCCTTTTTCGGTATCACTTACTTTATTAATGGCTTCCCAATCAATTGTAATTACTCCAGTTTGTGCGTTATAAGATGCGTAATTTGTGGCACCCCATTGTGAGAAAGTTTTTTCATTTCCTTCGTCATCTTTAAAAGTTTTAGAACCAAGTTTGCTTATTTGTTTTTTACGTCCTGCTTGTAACTCTTTCTGTAAGGCAATTTCTTCACGAAGTTTTGCAATTTGTTTTAGAGTATTAGCAGTTATTTGTTTAGCAGTTGCTTTTCGGTTATCTAATATCCTATCATATTCACGCTCTAATTTTTCGCGTTGGCGTAGAGATTCATTAACTTTTTCAGTTAAATTATAGAGTTCGTCATAAGGATTTTCCCACTTCTCTTTCTTTCCCTTGCTGCCACCGCCGCCACCGCCACCGCCGCCTTTCTTTTTATTGCCACTACTAGAGGCTTTGTTGGATGCGCTCACTCCACCACCCCCAGAGCCTGTGGAAGTTAGTGTTTTAATTGTTGGGGCGGGCACCATCCTGGTTTGTTGTTCTTCATGCCAATTAATATGAGGAGTCATTACAAATGTTCCATCAGCCATGCTACCAGAAGTGGTATAAGATGTCATTGGTACTTTAACAGTTTCAGTAACAGGTTGTAGATTATCATCAAACTGTACATCATATCCCATAGCTTTAAAAGCATTACTAACTTGTTCAGATGTCATCCCAGATGCAGTAATCAAACTATTACATTTTTCAATAAAAGCTTGATCGTCTAAGATGTCTCCAGCTTCTAGTTTTGGCATATCGAAACCATCAATATAACTTGCTAAATCATTGATAGCCTGAATGGCTTCTTCTGTAAAGTTATTTTCTGGATCTAGGGTTAAGTCAACCAAATAATCTTCTGCTGCTGCTTTTTGTAGCTCTCCTAAGGCCTTTACGTCGCCCTCTGCCGCTTTTTTAATGTTTTTCATATTGTCGGCATTATCCCAGAAAGCGTCAGACAAATCTTCAGATGTATTTAACATCTTATTAACTGAAGCCTTTAGTTTATTAAAGGAAGTAACGCCCTCGGCAGAAGTATCTTCTAATTTACCGGTATTTTTATCCAGAATTTTTGTCCAATCATCATAAGAGCCAATAACTTCCCCAAGGCCGGAATTCATTTTAGAGTTTCCTAGAGCAACCTGGGCCGCAGTAACCTTATCCAAGTTCGAGTTAGTTTTTTGTAATGCTTCAGAATATGCTATTAGTTTGCCAACATCTAACCCTGCTTCGGTAGCTTCATTTTGTGCAGAATAAATTATGCTTTCAGCTGGGCCACCACGAGCCTCATTTTCAGAAGCAGTATATTTAGCAGCTTCAGCCATGGCAGCTTGTTTATCGGCAATAATTTGTATGTCTTCGCCATTATTTAATAAAGATATATAGCTATCATAAGCCGCTTGTAATCTGGTTAAAAATGCTTCCTCAGTTTCATTTTCACCTTGTTGGATACCTAACTGAATTGCGACATCATTCCGAATAGATTTATTTACAGCTGATAAATCTCCGCCTTTATATACCCCACCTTCAAAGGTAGTTAATTCTTCATCCGCGGCACCATACCCAGATTGAGCAAGTTTTTTAGCTTCATCAAATTCTTGTCTTTGCTGATCAGCCATTTTACGAGCCTGTTCAGCATTGTATTCTTTCATTTTATCAGTGGCGGCGCCAATTTGTTCTGCCGTAGCTTTCCAGCCTTCTGATGTTAATTGAAAATTTCCTATGTCTGCTCCGGCTTCCACTAATTTTTGCATATCTTCATAAGAAGCAGTACCTTCTTCAAGCCGAGAAGAAATATCTGCAACAGAAGATAATTTTCGTTGCATCCTATCTGTTAAAGACAGGATTTCTGATAAAGTAGATACATATGTATTAGCGCCATCTGTGGCTGTATTCCAATATTCTTGAATTACATCAGAGTCTACTCCCATTGATTGCATATAATCCATTGCTTGAATTGCATCTGTCATATTAGACCAATCAACAACAGATAAATAGTTCTCAAGTTGTTTTGTACCACTTTCTCCTAAATTAGAACTTGATAATACCTTATTGAAATTTTCAACATATTTTTGAGCTGCTTCATTAGACATATTTTCAGTTTGTTTAGATAAGTTAGAAACAGTATCAATAGATAGGTCTTTATAACTATCTTCTTTTACGCCCTTAGCCTGCAACCCAGTAGATGCTTTATCATATGCATCTTGCATTTGTTGCTTATATTGATTACTATCAATATCCATCTGGACTTCAGCTGTTACTGAAACAGTTCCATTTTTAGCTATCCAGTCATCTATAGCTTTTTTATAGTCCTCGTCACTCATTTCTTCGGTGCGAGCAACTTGTGTTTTAGCAAAAGCTTGTTTATCTTCTTGTTCTAATTCAGATAAATTTTTATCTCCATATCCTAAACCAATTGCCATTTCTTTATCATCTTTATAACCTAAAGATTTAGCATAATCAGAAAGATTACCAACCTGGTCTAATTGAGCTTTTGTAAAATTGGTTGCGTCTCCACTCATTAAGCCAGCAATGTTTTTAGCAATATCTTTATCAGTTATAGCATTTAATTTCTTTTGGAAACCTTCCATGGCTTTGACTTGTTCTTCACCTTGAAGCATTTTACCTATTTGTTCAGCAAGAGCATCATTATTATCTTTTATATCCTCAGGAATGTCTTCAATACTTTGTAATCCGGCTAAACCAGCATATAATGTTTGTAGATCCTTACTTTCATCACCAGACACAGCTAATCCACGTTGTTCCATTAATGCTTTTCTTTCTTCATCATCAGTAGTAGTACTTGTTTGATAATATTGGTCAGATAACTCTTGTTCTTTATCTGCATAATCTTGCGTAGTCATTCTTTTAGCGAAGCCGCTAACAACACTACTATTATATTCGCTGTCTAATATTTCTTGTGAAGCACCAGCAGTTAACAATGCTTCTGCTTGGCTTTCTAGTTGTGCTTGGTTTGCAAGTAAGGCAGCATCATATTCATTTAGCGCGCCAGTTAACTCACGTAAACGAGCTATCGTTTGCTCATTGGTCTCGCCATATTGTTTATTAGCTTCTACTAATGGGGCAAATGCAGCATCTGATAAGTCACCAGACTCCATTAAGCCGCGTAATTGGTCCATTAATTCCTGGTTATAATAAATTCCCGCATCACTACCAGACCCTGCAAGATAACTAGCATCTTCTAAACCCGGATAGCCATAAGCCCCGTAAGAACCCGCTGCTGCTAATTGTGTATCGGTAGTAATTTGGAATTTTTCTACTAGTTGACGCTCATTCATTTGACCCTGGATTCGAGTTTCAGCCATTTGAGAAGAAACTGCTGCTGCTTGTGCACGTTGCATAGCGTCCTGTTGTTCTTCAACAACAGCATCCCAGCCCTCATCACTAATTGTTAATTGCCCATTTTCTCCACGAGAAATATATTGAGCTAATTGTGGGTAAGTAGAAAGTAGTTGTAATACTTGACCATTAGCATCAATAAGGGCTTGTTTCCACTCGTTAGTACCCTTAGTTAGGTTTTCTAATGTATCTTGGAGCCCAGTATATTCTTCTTGTGAAGAAAGAAGAGCGTCATAAGACTGTTTGGCACTATCAGCTGATTCTTTAGCAGCTTCTGTTGCTTTTTGTGCAGCCTCTAATTGTCCGGCTAAAGAGGCTTTTTTATTAGCTTTAGCAATACTAACAATTAGAGCAGTAATAGCGGCAATAACAACAATAATTAAAGTTATCCAACCCCAACCAAGTTGAGCGACAATACCGGCTTCAGCAATATTGACACCGGCCATTTGGAAGACACTTGAAAGCACCATCATACCAGTTCCAATACCCATTATAACAGTTCCTAGTGTTGTAAAGAAACTAATAGTATCATCACTAGCACCAAGAGAATCTAATAAGGTAGTTAAACCTAAGATTGCTGCGCCAGCAACTTGTGCTCCCTGAGCTGCCATTTGAAAACCTTCATTAGTAGCTAATCCAAAATCTACCATTTCTTTTTTAGTTAGACCAATGGTTTTACCAAATTGAGTAGATTTAGCAATCGCAGCGTCGATATCGCCAGTATTAATTAATCTTGTTATCTGGCCTTTTTGTGTTCCCTTAAATGCGGCGTCGTTTTTAGCTCTTAGTGCTTCTTGAATTTTTATTTGCTGGTCTGCGGTAAGTTTACTAAAACTTTCAGTATTTAAATCAGAACCCTTAATTCCAGAGAATAAATTTTTAAGAAAATCTTTCTTTTTTACTTTAGCAAATTTTGTTTTAATACCATTTACAAATTCATTCCCTACTTTTTGACCTTGGGTGCCGGCTTCTCTAGAAACCCCTTTCCCAAAAAGACCTCCGAGGAAACCACCAGTTTTACCAACACCAAGAATTGATTTTCCTAATTTGAAAGCACCGATAGCCAATAAAGCAGTAAGAAATGTTTTTACAAGTGATTGACCACCAGAAAAGGTTTTTAATAAAGAGTTAATAACATTTAGAAGCCCTGTTAAAGCATTAATACCAAGTTTAATGACTTCATTATTGGCTAATCCCATAACGAATTCATCCCAAGCATTTTTTAGTTTAGCTAATTTAGACTCCATTGAATCAAGAGTTTTCTCGAATTGTTTTTGACTGGCGCCAGCACTATTATTAGCCGCGCTAACAAGTTCCATTGTACGGTCATAGTCACCCATCATAGCTAAGAAACGAGATTGCTGACGAGAACCAGCGGCCATCGTAGCAATGTATCTCTGAGTAGAGATATCAAGTCCATCCCATTTTTCTGCTAATTGAAGGAAAATATCATCAATACCTTCTGTGCCTTGTAAGAAACCCTTTAAAGAAATTCCTACAGTTTTTAGAGCAGTATCAATTTTATTAACATCTATAATTTGGCCTTCTTCATCACTACCAGTTAAAGCTCCTGTGGAAATTAATTTTTTAACTTCTGTAAAGCGGGCAATAATTGTTTTCATTGCAGTACCAGCAGTTTCTGGTGCTTCACGAGTTGTTTCAATAATCTGTGATAATAAGGCTGCGGTTGTGTTAAATTCCATATTAGCAGATTTAGCGATAGAGGCAGTTTTTGACATAGCGATACCAATTTCTTGAGTATCCGCCGCAGTAATAGCCGCTAATTCTGAATAAACATCATTAACTTTTTGGGCGCTCATTTCATTAACTTCCATGTTAAATCCACGAAGAGCCGCAGTCATTAAGTTAGTAGCATCAGCAGCTTCCATACCAGCAATACGAGCCATTTTTAAGGTTTCATTACTAACACCAATTACTTCATTTGTCTTTAAACCTTGTTGATAATAAAGTGTTGCTGCTTCATAGGCACCCTTAATAGATACACCTAATTCATTAGCACGTTGAGTGTATTGTGGTAATTGGCTCCACATATCGCCAACATTAAATTCAGTAACAACAGCAGTTTCTGTCATTGCTTTATCTAATTCTTCTACAGTTGCGAAAGCAGAACTGACCGCTCTTTTAAATAATTGAATAGCATTACCAATAGAAAAGAAATCAAGAACTTGTTGTTTTAATCTTTCAACTTCTTGTGCAGCCCTACTTAATTCTTCAGCGGTTTGGCCTGTTTGATGTAGTTTATCTTGCATACCATCGAGAGCAGGTTCCGCGCCAGAAGCACTTTGTTGAATTTTATTAATTGCATCAGCAACTTTCTTTGATGCTTCAGCAGAAATTCCACTCGTAATATCGTCTATATTTGAGAGGTCTTGCTTTAATCCTGATACATCTATACCAGCAATTTTTTCTAACTCAATTTTTAAATTTTCAAAAGCAGTTAGTTTTGCGGCATCACCTAAACCAGTTAAAGAAGTTTTTAATTGAGCGACTGTTGCGCCAAATTGCTGAGTAGTTTCAGTATAGGCTTTTTGAGCAGTTTCATTTTTCTGTAAACCTGTTGTTGCAGATTTCAGAATATTATCTTGCTCCTTAATTTTTGTATTAATATCATCTAAAGCATTTTGTGCTGTTTGATAAGTAGAAATTAAATCTTTATAAGCCTGGCTTTCTAAATCTATACCAGAACCCTTTAATTTTGCTTTATCGAGAGCAACTTTAGCGGCATCTCTCGCCGCGGTTGCCTCAATTTTATCTGGCTGTAAAGTGGTCTTCCCTGTTTTAGCTCTTGTTTTTTCAGAAGTTAATTTTTTATGTTGTTCTTTTAAATCTATTAATTCATTAATCTTCTTTTTAGAAACGTCAGCTTCTTTGCCTAAAGTTTCAATTTGCTTTTCATAACTTTTTACAGCCTGATTAGCTTTTTCTATCTTTTGAACAATATCGTCAGGTAAAAAACTACTAACATCTATGTCTCCAATATCAGAAGCTTCTTGTTGTAATTTTTTATATAAAGTTACAATTTTCTCTAATGATTTATCAGCTTTGCCAATATCTCCAAGACTCTTCATATTGGAAGAAGCACTAGAAAAATTATTTAATTCTTCTTCTAATTTCTGTAAATCTGAAGCAAACCTCTTAGATAATCCTTGGGGCATTTTACTTTTTAATATATCAAATTCTTTACCAATGTTTTGTACAGCACTAGCAACTTGTTTAATATCCATAGAAGCGTCAAAATTAATATTAATTGTTTGACTATTCTTAACCATTTCTTTTCCTCCTAAAAAATAATCAGCATTAACCTAAATTAATGCTGATTACTCTTACAAATCACTATCTATGTCATTATTCAAGAAATAAAACTCACTCACATAAGTATTGCCTCTTGACCCAATGGGTACACCAACCGCAGAGAAGTTCGCCCCAACTGGTTGTGCCTGTGAACCCAATCTCATAGATAAATCAGACATTAATTTTAGTTTGGGAATTTTAATAATCCCAGTAACTGTTTGTCCTGTATTATCATCCTTTACTCGCGTTTTCCCTTCAAATGTTAAATATCCAGGAATTAAATTTTGACCAATTTTAATCAATTGACCACCATTACTATACTCATATTCATAATTAACTATTACGGCAGTAAATCCAGTTGCAATAGTTAATTCCTTATCTCCTGTTACAGAGTAAGTCAATTTCTCACCGGTATTTTTCTTATATACAAATAAATTTGTTTTTGGTATTTCACTAAGTGAAATAACTCCGGACTCACTACTTTCCTTTTCTTCTTCTTTTGAAACCAGAATAGCCGTTCCGGCAGTAACATTAAGAAGTTTTGAATTACTTAAAAGTGCAAAGTGTAATTTAGAAAAAACACCTTGAGAGAAATTTAGCGCAATTTCCTTTGTTTCATGCCAAAATACGTGCGCGCGATTATCAAAACCGCCATTTGCTGTAACGGTTTTACTAAGTTCTTGAAGTCCCGCAATCTGAATTTTATCAAACTTAGCAATGACTTCACCAACTTCATACTTACGTCCAGCTATCTCTAATGGATAAGTAATTTTTAGAAAGCATTCGTACAACTCTTTAAAACTAAATAAGTCAATGCTCATTTTTTCTCTATACCTCCTGAAAAAAGAAAGCGGAGGAGACTATGCCTCCTCCGCCATCAAAATTGACCTTATTAACCAGCAGGAGCGATTTCAGTCATGTCATATTTGACAAGCTTCATCATTTTGCCATCAGCAGGACGTAGAACACGGAGGTTCATGTTGAATACTGATGGGTCGCCTTCCGCCTCAAGCGTAATTGTGTTTTCAGACTGCACCTTAGCCTTCGGGATAATGAATTGGAAGAATTCATCAACACCGTTTGATTCTTTACGAGAATAGGTGTCACCAGTTACATAATATGTGCCTGGGAAGGTGTTCGCAGAAATTTCAACCACAGAAGCATTTGTAATTGCCATCTGGAATGTTGCGAAATAAGCACCGTCTGAAGACATGGAAGCAGTTGCTACTGTTGAGCCAGTTGTGTCATAGTAACTTACGCCAGCTGTTGGAACCGCATATTCCTTACCTTGAGGTCCTTCGAACTTGGTAGGAATAGTTGAGCCGGTAAACTGAATTGTCTTTGTGATTTGTGTTAATGTACTATCAACAGCACCATTACCAAACATAATCGCCATAGACTTAGCTGAGAACAGAGCATCTTCAAGAGAGACTGTAATTTCCTTACCGTAGTCCCAGATAATTAATGAAGCGTTGCCTTTGCCACCATTGGCTTCGGCTTCTTTAGCTGTCTGTTCAATTGTAGATACTTTCAATGTATCTAAATAAAGAACTGGGGCACCAGGTCCGCCACCGCCTGCAATTTCATAAAACATTACATCGGCAACTTCTTTAATGCCATATTTTTCAAGAATATTAGCCATTTATATAGCCTCCTATTTTTAATCTTCAATATTTCTAATCCAAT
>Ga0172377_10000948_pt1 | contig 28670 bp, 20 predicted proteins | sample Pumphouse3metaG_FD_119749 | JGI IMG/M metagenome (GOLD analysis project Ga0172377, IMG submission 119749) | Leachate microbial communities from a municipal landfill in Southern Ontario, Canada - Pumphouse #3 metaG | ecosystem: Engineered > Solid waste > Landfill > Unclassified | place: Canada... | reverse complement strand
AAGATGACCTGGGGATATAATGAGAGCTCAGGATTATTAGAATGCATGAATGCTCAAGGTTTATACGCTAAATTAAAAGGCCAGAATGGAGACCCTGACGAACCATGGCATTGGTCTCTTAGTGGAAGATAAAAGAATGAAACAAGTATAAAAAAGCTATTCAATTGAATAGCTTTTATACAATTACCTTATTAATCATTATTATCCAAGCTCTAGCTAAGCCCCACGATCCATTGCCTCATTAGCCAATCTATCAGCATCTTTATTATTTTCTCTTAAAACATGTGTAATCGTGTATGATTTAAATTGACAAAGTAGATTGCGCACTTCTAAAAAAAGTATTGCCAACTCTTTATTCTTCACCCGATATTCTCGCTTAACTTGTTTTACTATCAGTTCACTATCTAAATAACAATAGACATTTTTTGCTTTTAATTCAACTGCTTTTTTTAAGGCTGCAATTAAAGCCTGATACTCTGCTTGATTGTTAGTGGCTACGCCAATATATTTTGAAATTTCTGCCAAAATATTTCCTTGCTCATTCGTTAATACTGCCCCAATACCAGCTGGCCCAGGATTGCCGCGCGCACCACCATCAGAATATATAATGATAGTCATATTTTTTAATTATATATTATTCATTTTACTAAAATGCCAATCAATAGCCTTTAATTGTATAGCTCTCCTCCCAGCAAAATTATTAATATCTAGATAATAGGCTAAATCAACAATATCACCTATTTTTAAACCCTCATACTTACTAATACAATTAAAATCTACCGCCCAGAAACTATCACTACCAGAATTATGTAAATCCCTCAAACGAAGTTTAAGATGCTGCTTCTCTGCCCCCATAAGAACAATATCTTCTACTACTAAATACTTACTAGTAAAGCGTGGTTGAGGATTATTCTGACCATAAGGAGCTAAGCTATTTAATTCTTCTACTAAGTTTATATTCAAATTAATAAAGTCTAATTTAGCATCAATTTTTAATTTCGGTCTAAGTATTTCCTCGGTTAAGGCTTCTTCAGCAATTTTGAACAACTGCTCCTTAAAAGCCAACAAATTTTCTTCATTGCTAATAGAAAAACCACAAGCCATTGGGTGTCCACCATACTTCTCTAAGTGAGAGCTAGATTCGGTTATAGCCTCGATTAAATTAAAGCCCTCTAGTGAACGCCCTGATCCTTTAAAACTGATTTTCTCAGTTATCATCTCTCCTGATTCCATCTCGGTCCTATCACCTTCAATAATTCTCGTGATAATAAGGCTAGGACGATGATATTTTTCACAAATTCTACCCGCCACTAATCCCACCACTCCTTCATTCCAAAACTGGCCTTCTTGAGCTATGCCGATAATAATTAATGGTAGATTATTAGGATCAATATTTGATTCCACCTCTTTAATAATATCTTCTGTTATTTGCTGTCTACTTAAATTACGATTATTTAATTCTAGAGCTAATTCGCGCGCCTCTTTTTCATCTCTTGTATTAACTAAAGCAAAGGCACTATTTGCATGACCCACCCTACTTGCAGCATTAAGTCGTGGCCCTAATTGCCAACCTACATTCCAAGCTTCAAGTGGCTTATCTAAGGCTATCCGGGCAATCTTAAATAAAGCTTTTAAGCCTGGTCTATTATTATCATTTAAAACTTCCAAACCCTTTTTAACTAATAATCTATTTTCTCCCAATAGGTTCACTAAATCACTAATTGTGCCAACAGCTACTAAATCTAAAGCACGCCTAGCAATTAGTTGTTTTTGCTCAACTACTAATTTAGATTTAATAAGGAGGGCTGATAGCAATTTAAAAGCTACCCCAACTCCAGCCAAATATGGCCAAGGATAATTATCGTTTCTATCAGCTGGATCAATACATAGACAGTCTGGCAATTCAGCCAAAGAATCTGGCAGAACATGGTGATCGGTAATAATTATATCTATTCCTATACTTTTTGCATAATCTACTTCCTCTTTATTCCGAATGCCACAGTCAACCGTGATAATAAGTTGAACACCTTGTTCTTTCAAACTTTTAATCGCTTCTTTATTCAACCCATAGCCCTCACTAACTCGATCTGGCAAATAGACGTCAACATCAGCATGCAGAGTTCTTAAACCCTCAACTAAAACTGAAGCCGAGGTAACACCATCAGCATCATAATCACCATAAATAATAATCTTATTCGCCTGCTTAATATGGCTAACAATTAAATCTACTACTGCCTCCATGTCTCTAAACAAGAAAGGGTTGTAGAATCTTAAAGAGCTATCAACGCTTAGATCATAAACTAAAGAATCATCCAATTCTTCATTTAGAAAAGCTTTAATTGTCGCCTCAGATTGAAAGCCACGATTGTATAATAGGCTCACCAAAAGTGGTGAGATTGGGGCTAATCTATTAGCTAAATCAACTGGCGCTGCTGGGGCTACTTGCCAAATATTATTCATAGATGATTAAAAAAAACTCGCTCCAAAAGTGAAAATTACCATTGAAATAATAATGACAACAGACATAATCGTCCAAGCAATTTTTACAATCTTTTTTTTCTTCATAGTTTAAAAAATTATCTTTTAAGTATTTTAACAAATGTATCTGGAGGAATATCTACACTACCTTTGCCTGCCATCATCATCTTTTTTTTACCCTTCTTTTGCTTATCAAGTAATTTCCGCTTCCTCGTTACATCCCCTCCATATAATTTAGCCGTTACATCCTTTCTCATTGCTGATAATCTTTCAGCAGCTACAACTTTAGAACCTACGGCCGCCTGGATCTTTAGAGCAAACATTTGCCGAGGAAGGGTATCTTTTAAGATCTGAACTATTGCCCTGCCTTCACGATGAGCGTTATTACGATAAACAATGCTAGCTAAAGATTCAATAATATCTTCTGCTACTAAAATATCTAATTTCACTACATCAGCTTGGCGATAATCTAAGTAATCATAATTTATTGAGGCATAACCAGCAGAAATGCTCTTAATCTTATCATAAAAATCAGTTAAAATAGCGGACAAAGGCATTTCATAGTGTAAAATTGCCCGTGCCTCAGAACTAGTAGTGGAAATATATTCTGTATTTTTATAAATACCCCTTTTTTCTTGAGCTAAGCCCATGATATTACCAATGTATTTTTGAGGTGACAGGATATCAAGGCGCACCCAAGGCTCCTCAATATATTCAAGTTCATTGGCTTCAGGCAAGCTCTGCGGTGTCCTGATAAACAACTCAGCGCCATCTGATTTTCTCACTTTATAAGCAACACTAGGCACAGTAACTATTAAATCTAAATTATATTCCCGACGTAATCGTTCTTGAAATATCTCTAAATGTAATAAGCCTAAAAAGCCACAGCGAAAACCAAAACCCAAAGCGTCCGATCTTTCTGCTTCGTAAGATAAAGAAGCATCATTGAGTTTTAGCTTTTCCATTGCTTCGCGTAAGTTATCTAAATCATCACCTTCTTTCGGAAAGACTCCAGCAAAAACCATTGGCTTGACCTCTTGATAGCCAGCTAGAGGCAAGGCCTCATAACGATTCGCTCCAGCTACTAAAGTGTCACCCACTCGACAGTCCCCTACTTGTTTAAATCCGGTAATAATATAGCCAATTGAGCCGGCCGATAATGAACTAGTAGGGTAATAGGCGGGTTTAAAAATACCAATATCCAGAGCTTCACTTTTAGCTTTAGTGGCCAATAGATTAATAGCCTCACCTTTCTTTATCTCTCCTTCAAAGACTCGAATAAAAGCAACCACCCCCTTATACTCATCATACTTAGAATCAAAGATTAAAGCTCTAGCACCATTTTCTTGGCTTGCTTTAGGCGCTTGACCACGACTGATAATCGCCTCTAAAATGGCCTCTACCCCTTCTCCTGTTTTACCTGAAGCAGACAATATTTCCTCTTCCTTACAACCTAAAAGACGACTAAGCTCTGCCTTAGTCTTTGGCACATCCGCTGCTGGCAAATCAATTTTATTAACCACTGGAATAATGACTAAGTCCTGCTCTAAGGCTAAATATAGATTGGCCAAAGTCTGGGCCTGAATGCCTTGAGTTGAATCGACTAATAGCACGGCCGTTTCCACAGCCGCTAAAGAACGAGAGACCTCATAAGAAAAATCTACATGACCAGGAGTATCAATTAAATTCAATTGGTGTCCCCTATAATCCATAGTAGCTGGCTGTAATTTAATGGTAATTCCTCTTTCCCTTTCAATATCCATACTATCTAGAATTTGCTCTTTCATTTTTCTCTTTTCTACTGTTTGGGTAAATTCAAGCATCCGGTCAGCCAAGGTGGACTTACCATGATCAATATGCGCTAAAATAGCAAAATTTCTTATTCTACCAATCTCTTGAGGCATTTAATTACAAAATAAATATATAAGGTAAATTAAAAATAGACACAAATCTGTAACTTCATTTCGTTAAATACAATAACATCTATTAACCTGAAGAGCAAGCTAAAAACTATAAACCGCGAGCCTCATCTTGACTATTTATTTTCGCTTTTTTCCAGGGCAAACGACGCGTTAAAACCTTCATAGCTGAGTCTAATTCTTCACTTTTAAGGAGGTAACAAAAAAATAAATAAGTGAATGCTCCTCCAGTTCCTGCTACTACTAATTGAATAAATACTCCCCAGAAAGTAGTCATGTCAATAAAAGGCCAAACAGCTAATTTAAGTACTTGAACCATCGCCCCAGCAGCTATCGCTGAAGCGGAAAACTTTATTACCGATTTAAGTATTTTAGTTAAATCTAGGGAACCTATTTGCTGGTACAAAACTAACCATAAAAGCAAAAAGTTTAAAATACTAGCAATAGAAAAAGCTAAGGCTAGGCCAGCTACTCCTAAATGTGGTCGCAGAATAAAAGCAAGAATAACATTAACCACTACTGATATCATGCCCAAATAAAATGGTCGCCATGAATCGCGACGGGCATAAAAGACTCTCACTAATAGTGGAATCGAAGCTTGGGCAAATAGGCTAAGCACAAAAAAACCTAAAGTATCCATGGTCAAGATCGTGTCTCGCCAATTAAAGTTACCGCTTCCATAAACTATTCTAATAATCTGAGCTCTAAGGGTTAACAACAGGACTGAAGTTGGAATAATAAAAAAAAGAATTTGCCTTAAAGTTGAGGAGAATCTTGATTTTAAAGCTTCAAGATTATAAGCATTCTCAGACAAGAAAGGGAAAGCAGCCACTGCAAAAGAAATACCAAAAACGCCTAGAGCAAATGATTGAAGATTATTGGCTAGATTAAAAATAGCTAAAGACCCAGCAACTAGGCCTGAAGCTAAGACTGTCATCGCCACTAAGTTAATCTGACTGGCAGCTAGCGACATTGTGCGTGGCCCCATCATTTTAGCTATTTGTTGCAATGATTTATCTCGCCAATTTAAGCGCCAAGAATATCTAAAACCTAAATGCCAGACAGCTGGTAATTGAATAAAAAAGTGTAAAAAAGCTCCTAAAACAACCCCCCAAGCTAAACCCGCTAAACCGAAAAATTGAGTTAAGTACACAGCGCCAAAAATAATACCCAGATTATAGAAAATTGGTGCTAAAGAATAGATAAAAAATCGTTTATAACTTTGTAATATGCCGCCTAGAACCCCAGACATTCCTAAAAATAGAGGCGAGAGAAACATAATCCTAGTTAGGAGAACTGTTTGCGCTTGATTAGCCTCAGTAAAGCCTGGTGTTAATAATTTAGTTAAAGGGGCAGCAAAAATAATGCCAATTATAGATAAACCAAATATCAAAATTAGTAGCGCATTAAAAACATTAATCACTAATTCATTTAGCTCTTTAAGATTATCTTTATTCTTCTCATTTTTTTTAATTAAACTAGAAAAAATTGGAATAAAACCAGCTGATAAAGCTCCCATCACTACTAAGCTATAAATAAAATCAGGTATTCTAAAGGCCGCAAAATAAATATCTAAATCAGAACCAGCTCCAAAATGGCCAGCTAAGATATGGTCACGTAAAACCCCTAGAGCTCGAGAAACAACTGATAACACAGCAATTATAGCTGCTGCTCTAGTAATATTATCAATTGGTTTATTAATCCATTTTTTCAAAAAAACCATATTAAATATAACTTAATTATATTACTTCTCCCCTGCCTCTTAAAATTATATTAAGTAAAAAATTTAATCATCGACTATGAAGTCTAATAAGCATAACATAAAATATTTACAAAGCTCCTATCCTATGAATATAAGATAGAAATAATGGCTGTTAATAACCAGAGTAATGCCAAAAAAGAACTATTAAAATATAAGCTAAAAAGGCCAGGAACTAAAAACTCAATAATTAAACCTAAAACTAAAAGAGCTGTTAAAAAATAAAAAAACTTAATAATTAATTTTTTTAAAAAAATATTTCTCTTAATTGTATTTTTAAATCTCAACATAATTACTTTTTTAAACTAAAAATCATAGATTTTATCTTCTCTAATAAACTAGGGCCGGCATATTTTATTTTAATCTTCTTTAGCTCAATGAACACCTCTTCATTATCAAATAGTCTTAAGCCTGGAACTGAGAGAATTAAATTATATTGATTATTTTCACGATACAAGTCAGAAGTCTTAAAACTTAAATTGCTACGATACCAACCATCACCAAGCGGTTCAGCATCTTCATAACTAGCTAAAATATAATCAATCCTATCATCTTTTAAAGAAAATCGATCAAGACGTAAATAACTTGGATTAAGTAGTCCTAAATCAGAAAAAGAGAAAATACCATCATTGGCTAAAATGGGGCCGCCACGTTCTAGCTTAATTTCCTTGATTGAGCCTAAGCCAGCTTCAATTTCATATTGTTTGTATATTTCAGATAATTCTACGTCAATACCATCAAATCTAATCGTTTGTAAATCTAAAGGACTCAGAGCTTTAACTTGTAAATAATTTGAATCTGTATAAACCTTAACTTGTTCATCAGTAAATGGCCACATCTTATTTATCACACTTAAATAAGATGAATTAACTCCTAAATCCATTATCACTATATCATCATTATTCCTTAGTTCTAGTTTATATAAACCAGTTGCTAAATTTTCTTGTCTTAGGCTAAAAGTGATCTCTTCACTCTCTTCACTGCTTAATTCTTTTTCAGCTCGTAAATCTTCAATCTTTAAACTAGCCACTACTTGCTTATCCTTTAAAACTATTAACTCAAAATCATCCAAATCTTTATTCTCATTAAGATCCATAAAAGAACCTTTTAAATCTAAAAATCCATGAGCTAAATAAATATAAAACTGATGTGATCCTCTCAAAGCATAAGCTAGGTTAATTTGATTTGACTCTAAAATATTTCCCAATTGCTTAGCTGGAATAATATCATCATTAATATTATATAAAGCTAGACAATCATCAAGTTCACAAAGTTTTTGATCATTTTGTTTTAAGGCCATTATAAACTCAGCTAAGCTAGTAAACTTTTGCTCTTTCTGTCTTAAGCTTAAATCACTAGAACCAATAGTTGACCAAGTATCGAATGACTCCTCTAATAGATAATTATAGACTGGCTTTAATTGATAGCGCCAAAGCTTAGAATCAGCTAAAAACCCAGCTTCAAAAATTGCTTGCTTGTCGGTTAAATGAGGGCGATATATTATTTCTAAATCTATTTTTTGAAATGCTCGCGGACTAAAAATAGATAAATATAATGGATCAGCTAAAATTCTAAGTTCTCCATTCAGACCATACTCATAGCGGTCATTTGGCGACGGCTCGGTTAAACAATCAGGCCTAAATAAATTTACTAATTTTTTATTACTATAATTTTTTTGGCAAGTCCATGTACCCCGTGGAGCTAAGCACTCTATAAATAAAAAAAAGACTAGCAAAAAAAATAATGTTATAAAGAATATATTCAATTTAGATGTTTTAACCTTCAATTTCATAATTAAAATCATTACTAAATCTATTATACTAAGATTACCCCTAAATTAACAGGCATCAAAAAAACCTCTTTTGTTAAAGAGGTTTCTTTGCTAAACTTAATTATTTCTTTTTCTTAACCTCTGCCTGTATGCCCTCATATTCATCTCGTACTTTTTTCCCTTTATAACCAGTACCAGCAGGTATTAGACGACCAATAATAACATTTTCTTTCAGCCCTTCCAGGTAATCAATCTTACCACCAATAGCTGCCTCAATTAATACTCGAGGAGTCTCTTGAAAAGAGGCCGCCGACAGGAAGCTGTCAGTAGTCAGAGAAGCTTTAGTGATTCCCATCAATAATTTATCAGCTTTTGCCTTCTCCTTAACTTGTTTATTCGCTCGATAAAATACCTCTGCCTCAACTATTTCACCTGGCAACATAATAGTGTCACCATGATCTTGAATCAAATATCTAGAGAACATTTGCCGAGCAATAATCTCCACGTGCTTATCATTTAATGGCTGACCTTGAGAAGAATAAACATATTGAATTTCACTGATAATATACTTTTGAGTTGCTAGTTCACCTTTAAGTTGGTAGAGCTCACGTAAATCTAGGCTTCCTTCGGTCAATTGATCACCTTTTTTAACCACATCGCCATCTTTAATCATTAACATTGTTCCCTTTAAAATAGAGAACTCTTTGACCTTATCAACCTCCCGAGACAAAGCAACATATTTATCACTTAAGAAAACAATACCAGAGCTTTTTGACTTAACACTTTCACCGCCAACCTTAAATAACTCTTGGCCCTTAGCAACTTTATCTCCTTCTTTAACCAGAGTTATTGCCTTTAAAGCTTTTTTGTCCTTAGCTGTCTTGCCCTTAACTAACTTCAACTCATTAATCTTCTCAGAAAAATAATATTTTTCTTGATCTAAGCCTCGATATTTAAGTTGGAGTATTTTAGCTTGCGGATTTGGGACGGTAATATCCTTACCATTTTGATCTTTAATAATTTTCTGAGCAAACTCAATTTTAACACTTCCATCAACATCTGACATTAGAGCTTTTCTTTTTGGACTACGAGCCTCAAAAATTTCTTCAACCCTTGGGAGACCCTGAGTAATATCATCTGAGCCAGCCACACCACCTGAATGGAAGGTTCTCATAGTTAGCTGCGTCCCTGGCTCACCAATAGATTGAGCAGCTATAATGCCGACTGAGGCTCCTAATTTAACTAATTTATTATAAGCTAAGTCCCAGCCATAACAATGAGCACAAACACCTTTCTGTAATTTACAACTTAAAGCCGATCGTAAATATATTTTAGTAAGACCTTTAGCTTTAAATTCTTTAATTAACTCTTCATCAATCAAAACACCAGCCTTAGCTATTTTTTTATTTTTTTCGCCTAATAAATCCTGAGCTAAATAACGACCAATCATTTTCTTATAAAAATCTTCACCAGCATTCTCGCTTTCAGTAATTGTGTATAAAACTCCCTCATTATCACCACAATCATCTTCAGTCACAATCACATCTTGAGCCACATCAATTAGACGACGAGTTAAATAGCCGGCATTAGCCGTTCTTAAAGCCGTATCTGATAAACCCTTACGCACACCATGAGTAGAAATAAAATATTCTAAAACTCCAAAACCTTCTTTAAAGTTACCTTTTACTGGTAATTCAATAATCGCTCCTGATGGTGAAGTCACTAGTCCCTTCATGCCTAAGATTTGAACTGGCTGTGCCCATGATCCACGAGCGCCAGAATCAATCATTGAATAAACTGGTAAAATATTAATTAAACCTGCCTTACAAACCTCAGCCACCTTGTCTTTAGTATTACTCCATTCTTCAATTACTTTGGCATAACGCTCACTTTCTGTTAACAGTCCCTCATCATATTGTTCTTGAATTAAATCTACCATTTTATTAGCCTCATTAATCAAACGATCTTTTTCTGGTAAGTGTGGTAAATCACCAAAACCCCAAGAAAGACCTGATTTGGTAATAAAGGCTAAACTTTTATTCTTAATAGTATCAATTACTCTCACTGTTTCCTCCTCAGAATACAGACGTAGACACTCTCTAATCAAATCTTTTAATTTATTTTTACCTACGACTTCGTTAATAAATCTTAATTTTTCTGGAATTAAATAGTTAAATATAACCCGTCCAGCAGTAGTTCTTATTCTTTCTCCGTTAACCTTAACCATGATTGGTTCATTAAGAGCAATAAACTTATTGTCATAAGCTAAAATAGCCTCATTACCATCATAAAAATGTCTCAACTCTTCTGTTTTCTTTTCTTTTCCAGCTGGATCTTCTAAAGTAATATAATATGTTCCCCAAACAATATCTTGACCAGGAGCGACAATTGGATCACCAGTAGCTGGTTTTAATAAATTATGAGTAGAAAGCATAATCTCAGCTGCTTCTTGTTTAGCTTCTTTAGTTAAGGGCACATGAACTGCCATTTGATCACCATCAAAATCAGCATTAAACGCCGTACAAACAAGTGGATGAATCTGAATAGCCTTACCTTCAATTAATACTGGTTTAAAAGCTTGAATACCTAAGCGATGCAAAGTTGGCGCACGATTTAGCAGCACATAGGCCTCCTTTACCGTTTCCTCTAAAATGTCCCATACTTCATCATGCCCAGCCTCAATATAACGAGAGGCGCTACGAACATTGTGTACAATTTCTCGTTTAATTAGTTGGCTAATGATAAATGGTTTAAATAATTCTAAAGCCATTATTTTTGGTAAGCCACATTGGTCAAGATTCAATCTAGGATTAACCACAATAACACTACGGCCAGAATAGTCCACCCGCTTACCTAATAGGTTTTGGCGAAAGCGTCCTTGCTTACCCTTTAATCCATCTGCTAAAGACTTAAGTTGTCTTTTTTGGCCGGTTGAAGCGGTAACTGTCTTGGTGTGGCGAGCACTATTATCAATCAAAGCATCAACTGCTTCTTGTAGCATTCTCTTTTCATTGCGGCAAATAACTTCTGGCGCATTAAGGTCAGTTAATTGTCTTAAACGATTATTACGATTAATAACTCGACGATATAAATCATTTAAATCTGAAGCAGCAAAACGACCGCCATCTAGAGCCACCATTGGTCTTAAATCTGGCGGGACTACAGGCACAGTAGTCATTACCATCCATTCCGGACGTAAATTATTATTGTAGAAATTATTTAGTAGCTTCAAACGTTTAACTAATTTATCACGTTTAGATTCAACTACATCCACTAACTTAGCCTCAACATTATCAATACTCTTTTTTAAATCTATCTTTTCCAAAAGATAGCGGATTGCCTCCGCTCCAATTCCGGCTTCAAATAAATGACCAAATTTTAAACTGAGATTTTGGTATTGATGCTCGGATAGAATTAATAGTGGCTTTAGCTCCTTCAATTCTTTTGTAACCTGAGCAAAGTCTTCATCTAATTCACCTATTTTGTTGTCCTTTTCAAGATTTATCGCCTTTAATTCTCCACTAAGATCATGATCTTTATCATTTGTCTTAGCCTCATTAATCTTTTTAGTTTTTTGAATATACTCACTCTCAATACTTTTCTTTTTTGATTTGTATTCAGCCTTTACTTGTTCAATAGCCGCTTCTTTCATTCCCTCGTCAACCGAAGTCACAATAAAGCTAGCAAAATAGATAACTTTTTCTAATGATTGGATACCAAGCCCGAGTAATAATCCAATTTTAGAAGAGATGCCTCTTAGGAACCAAATATGAGTACAAGGAATTTGCAAAGAGATATGTCCCATTCGTTCACGACGAACAATACTTCGAGTTACCTCTACTCCACACTTATCACAGACAATCCCTTTATAGCGTATTTTTTTATATTTACCACAAGCACACTCCCAATCCTTAGTTGGACCAAATATTTTTTCACAGAATAAGCCGTCTTTCTCAGGTTTCTGCGTGCGATAATTAATGGTTTCTGGCCGAACGACTTCACCATGAGTCCAAGAAAGAATCTCTTCAGGTGAAGCTAATTTCAGTCGGATAGCATCAAAATCGCTTGTTTTAATAGGATTTAACATATTTATTATAATAATTGATAAGAAAACAAAAAAATTTTATTTAACCTCTAGGTCCTCAGCAGGGATTATATTTTCTGGATTAACTAACAATTCAGGCTTTTCATAGTCAAAACGCTCGTCCTTTTTCTCCTCTAAATCAAAGTCAGTGGCCACCTCAGAAGCTGGTTCTTTACCAGGTCCACCAAGAAGTTCTACTCCCAAACCCAGGCCCTTAAGTTCCCTAATTAAAACATTAAAGGACTCAGGAACATTCAATTTCTCAATCTCCTCACCTTTAATAATTGCCTCATAAGCTTTTGAGCGGCCAGGCACATCGTCAGATTTAATAGTTAACATTTCTTGTAAAGTATGAGAAGCCCCATATCCTTCAAGGGCCCAAACTTCCATTTCACCAAAACGCTGTCCACCAAACTGAGCTTTACCACCTAAAGGTTGTTGAGTAATAAGGGAGTAGGGGCCGATGGAGCGTTGATGAATTTTGTCTTCCACCATATGATTAAGCTTCAACACATACTTATAGCCAACCGTAATCTTATTATCATATGGTTCACCAGTGCGGCCATCAAATAAATTAATTTTTCCATCTTCTGGTAATCCAGCCCTAATTAATTCCGCTTTAATAATATCTTCACTGATACCATTTAAGGCTGGAGTTGCCACTTTATAACCAAGTTTTTGTACAGCAAAACCCAAATGAGTCTCAAGTAATTGGCCTAGATTCATACGAGAAATAATACCTAGAGGTGATAAAATGATATCAATTGGTGTGCCATCTTCCATATAGGGCATATCCTCAGTGGGCACAACTCGAGAAATAACTCCTTTATTACCATGACGGCCAGACATTTTATCTCCCACTTGAATCTTTCTTAAATTAGCAATTGAGACTTGAATTGATTGAAGCACTCCAGCTGCTAGTCGGTCACCTTCTTCACGAGAAAAAATCTTGATATCAACTACTTTACCATGTTCGCCATGTTCTAAATATAATGAAGAATCCCGAACGTCTTTAGCTTTTTCACCAAAAATAGCCCGCAATAATTTTTCTTCAGCTGATAAAGTCGTCTCACCTTTAGGAGTTATTTTACCAACTAAAATATCACCCGAAGAAACTTCTGCTCCAATATGAATGATCCCATCTTCATCTAAATTTTTTAATTTCTCTTCACTTATATTAGGAATGTCATTGGTAATAACTTCTGATCCTAATTTAGTATCACGAACATCAATCGTATAGTTCTCAATATGAATAGAGGAATAGACATCATCCTTAACTAATCGTTCCGAAATAATAATAGCATCTTCATAGTTAAAGCCGTCCCAGGTCATAAAAGCTACCAAAACATTACGCCCTAAAGCTAATTCACCATTATCAATAGCTGGACCATCAGACAATATCTGACCGACTTTTATCTTATCACCCAAGAGAACACAAGGATGCTGATTAATACAAGTTGATGAGTTTGAGCGGACAAATTTATTCAAGTCATATTTTACCACCCCGTTCTTACTATTAGTTACCTCAATAGAAGCTGCTTCTAGCTTAGTCACCACCCCCGTCTCTTTAGCAATGACTACATGACCACTGTCAATAGCTGCTCTTGACTCAATACCAGTGCCTACAATCGGCGCATCAGTAATAACCAAGGGAACTGCCTGACGTTGCATATTGGTACCCATAAGTGATCTTTGGCCATCGTTATGTTCCATGAAAGGTATAAGCGAAGTAGCAATAGAAATAATCTGATTTGCTGCTACCCCAACAAAATCAATCTTTTCAACATCTTCTAAACTTGGCTGACCTTGGCTACGGACTTCAAAACGAGACACGGTAAAAACACCTTTATCATTAACAGGGATAGTTGAATCGGCAATAATATATTTTTCTTCTTCAAAAGCGTCTAAAAAGACTATTTCATCTGTTATATGGCTAGTTTGTTTTGTATGCTTGACTCGACGATATGGAGATTCTAAAAAACCATAACTATTTAAACGAGCATAACTAGCTAAGTGGCCAACCAAACCAATATTTGGACCTTCTGGCGTGGCAATCGGACAAATACGTCCATAATGAGTAGTGTGTACATCACGAACATCAAAACCAGCCCGCTCACGACTCAATCCGCCCGGCCCCATCGCTGATAAACGGCGCTTATGTTCTAGCTCGGCTAAGGGATTAGTCTGGTCCATAAACTGAGACAACTGAGACGACATAAAAAATTCTTTAACTACTCCAATAATTGGTCGTGAATTGACTAATTTATTAGGTGTTAGAGTAGCAATATCTGAAGTTGACATTCTGTCTTTAACAATTCTCTCCATCCGAGCTAGACCAACTCGATAACGATTTTGAATTAAGCCACCAATAGCTCGAACCCGTCGATTACTTAAATGATCGATATCATCTTCTGGCTCTTTAGTAATATTAAGACGAATAACCTCTTTAACTATTAGTAATAAATCTTCTTTACGTAGAACTCTATTCTCTTTTTTATTAGCTAAATTAAGACCAAAACGACGATTTAATTTATAGCGACCAACTCGACCAAAATCATAACGGTCAAAACGGAAAAACATAGAATGAATTAATTGGCGCGCATTCTCCACTGAAGCCAAATCTCCTGGCCGGATGCGTCGATAGACTTCTTGCAGACCTTCAGCTTCATCTTTAGCAATATCTTTTTCAATGGTTGCCTCAATAAAACCTGGCTCATCATCCTTAATCAAATCTACATCAGCAAAAAGTTTTATCAACTCTTCGTCACTTTCATAACCAAAAGCACGTAAAAGTGAAGTCACCGCTACTTTACGCTTACGATCAATGCGCACCCAAATCACTTTATTAGAATCAGTCTCAATCTCTAACCAAGCTCCCCGATTAGGGATAACTTTAGCTCCATAACATTTCTTACCCTTAACAAATTCAGCTGTAAACATTACACCGGCTGATCTAATAAGTTGAGAAACAACAACTCTCTCAATACCATTGATGATAAAGGTCCCCTTATCAGTCATGACAGGAAAGTCACCTAAATAGACTTCCTGATTAGAGCTCTCTCCAGTTTTTTTATTAAGTAATCGGGTCTTAACTCTTACAGGAGCTTCATAAGTAATATTTTTATCACGACTTTCTAATTCAGTAAATTTAGGCTCATCCAAATAGTAATCTTCAAAATATAATTCTAAATCACGACCAATAAAATCGCTTATTGGGTTAATTTCATCAAAAAGTTCAGCTAAGCCTTCTTCTAAAAACCAGCGATAGGAATCTTTTTGAATTTCAATTAAATCTGGCAATGGTATTTCTGCCTTAAAATCGGTGAAGAAATGGCGTTCAACAATTTTTTTGTCCATAGTGCTAATTTTTGGCATATAAGAAAAGGGCACAAAAGAGTCACTAACTATACTAGATACTTAGCGACTATCTGGCTTAAATTTTATTGCTTTGATGAGATGGCGCATCAACAAAAAAATCCCAAACTTAAAATAAGCTTGAGTTGCAAATTTTTATTTAATTGCGCGTTAATTTTATAATCACTTTAGAAAAACCTAATTTATAAAGTGAATTTCTCTAAAAAAACAAAAAAAACGGATGGTGTGCTAAAATAAATTTTTTGCTATTACCGACCGTCCTTAATGAATTTTTATCTGAAAACCGATTGTATTACTTATAATATTACAATCCAGGATATTTGTCAATACACAGAATATCCACAGCTCACTAAACTAATTATTTAAACTATTTTCTTTAATTCCTCTCTTATTACTTCCCGATCATCCCAAGCTATCTTTCTATTATTAGCCACACAAATAAATTGTTCCGCTCCTTTACCCGTTATAAGTAATAGGTCCCCTGGTTTAGCTAGAATTAAAGCTTTTTTAATAGCCTCTCGTCGATCTAAGATTTTGAATAAATTAACATTTAATGTCTTTCCTTCATTTTCTGCTCCAGCCGCTACTTGGTCAATAATTTCCTGAGGATCATCATCATATGGATCCTCATCGGTGATAATAACTATATCTGCCCTCGAACCAGCCATACTCCCCAAAATAGACCGCCTAGCTATATCTCTTCCGCCCCCACAAGATCCGAAAACATGGATCAAACGATTATGGGGAATGAGTTGTAAGTTGTCATACAAAGAAGCCATTGCTTTGGGCTCAAAGGCATAATCAACCATAACTGTAAATTTTTGTTTTTCTTCAATTTTTTCCATTTTTCCAGGCAATGACTGAATCTTAGTTAAAGACTCAACTAGGGCCTGAGAATCAACTTCTAGTTCACGTGCAATACTTAAAGCAGCTACTGAATTAATTATATTGTATGAGCCCAAGAGAGCTAAGTGATAGCGATAATCTTCATAAATAAAATCAGAACCTTCAGCTCCAGAAAATAATTTTTCAAATTTAACAATTCTAGGCAAAAACTTAATTGCTTCTTCTCCATCTAACCACTCTCTCTCTTGCCTAAGATTTAAATCAATATAAGCTATCCTTTTCTCCGCCCAAAATGATAAATAGTATGGAGCATATTCATCATCACCATTAACAATAGTTGTTTTTTTAAGCTTTCTAAGTTCTGTCTTTTGTAAAGAGCTAGGTTTTAATACCACTCTATTATCATTGTTAATATATTTAGTCTTACATCTTTTTAAATGAGAAAATAGCCTCCCTTTAGCTTCTTTATAATTAAGGAAGCCACCATGAGCTTCAATATGTTCAGGGTAGAGATTGGTATAGAGGAGAATGTCGTAATCAATAAACCGATGTCGATATTGTTCTATCCCTTGGGAAGTAGTTTCAATAATAGCTACTTGGCAACCATTTTTAAACATGCGGCTTAAATGCTGTTGTAGAAAAAAACGCCCAGGCATTGTCATCTTTCTATCATTTAACCATTCTTTCCGACCATCATTAAATTGAGTAGTGGAGCTATAGCCAGACAGATAAGCATTATCAGACAAAAGCTTAGCTAACAAACTGACTGTTGTTGTTTTTCCAGTAGTACCAGTGATACCAATAACAATCAATCGCCGACTTGGGAAGCCATAATATAGGGCAGATAGCCAGGCTAATAAAAAATGATAAGGCGGAAGAATTTTGCGCAATAATTTTCTAGGAATAAGTTTTTTTATTTTATTTATCATAATATTTATTATAGCAAAAAAAGAAAGATAGAAGAATACTTAAAAATGGACTAAAAACAGACAAATAAATTTTGCCTGCTTTTTAAAATATGAATTTTACTAATAGATTATTTACTAAAAAACATTCCTCCATCTTCATCATCGAAAACTCTTGGCTCCGGTTTTTCTTTTAATTTTTCTCCTTTATTACCTTCTTTAATCCCTTCTAGTATCTCAGTTTCACCTTTAATATCGTCTTCTGGGCCATCATCATCAAGTAAAAAAGCTGGCGTACTCTGATTCGACTCATCTTCAATATCTTCTTTAGAGTCTCTTTCTGCTATCAGACCTCCACTATCTTCTCCTTCTGTATTGCTAGCCCCAGAATCTGAATTAAAGACTAGAGAGTCATCAGACTCATCTTCTCCTAAATATGAATTAGGCACAGATGCTTCACTCTTTTTATGAACTGGCATTGCGCTAATACTTTGATTTTGTAAATTTTCAAACTCTTGTTTGCTGATTAATATTTCTCTTGGCTTAGAGCCATTGCTCGGGCCAACAATACCAGCCTCTTCTAACATATCTAAAATTTTAGCAGCCCGTCCATAACCAATAGATAATCTTCTCTGTAACATTGAGGTTGAAGCCTTACCTGCTTTCATAATTACTTCCTGAGCTTCAGACATTAATTCATCTTCATCACCATGCATACCATCCAGTCCAACACCAGCCACGCCTCCAACTTTCTGCCTATCAGTCACCCCTTCTAAATAATCAGCCTCACCACTCTTCTCTTTAATATAGTTGATAATGTCATTTATCTCCTCATCACTAACATAAGCTCCTTGAATACGTTTTGGTTTTGAAAGTTCAGCAGTAGTTAGGAGCATGTCTCCTTGACCTAATAATTTTTCGGCTCCACTCATATCTAAAATAGTTTTAGAATCAACCAGCGAGGTTACCGAGAAAGCGATCCGAGCTGGAATATTAGCTTTAATTAAACCAGTAATTACATCCACACTGGGCCTTTGAGTGGCCAGAATTAAATGAATGCCAACAGCTCGAGACATTTGGGCTAAACGAATAATAGCAGCTTCCATTTCTTTACCGCTAGTCATCATAAAATCAGCTAGTTCATCAATAATGAAAAGGATGTAAGGCAGTTTCTCCTCCGGCTTAGTGCTATTATAGCTCTGGATATTTTTCTTAGCCGATTTATTTAATATATCATATCGTCTGTCCATCTCGTTAAGACACCACTTTAGAGCATTAATAGTCTTAGACACTTCGGTTATAACTGGAGTTAATAAATGGGGAATACCGTTGTAAGCAGGTAGCTCTACTCGTTTAGGATCAACCATAATCATTCTTAAATCTTCAGGATTATTTTGATACAACAAAGAAATGATAAGAGTATTTAAGCAAACAGATTTGCCAGAGTTAGTTGCCCCAGCTACCAGCAAATGAGGCATGCGAGTAATGTCATAGATCCAGGCAGCACCAGAAACATCTTTGCCCAAAGCTATCATCATATTATGTTTACGCGTCTTAAAAACATTATCCTCTAAAATTTCTCTTAACCCCACTATCGCTTTTGAGCGATTAGGTACCTCTACCCCCACTAAGGACTTGCCGGGGATCGGAGCTTCAATTCTAATCGGATGAGCAGCTAAAGCTAAAGATAAATCATTATTCAAAGTTATAATACGCGAAACTTTTACCCCTTCAGCTGGCTTAAAAGTATATTGAGTCACCGTTGGTCCAACCTTAGTTTCTGCCATCTCAACATTAATGCCAAAATTCTCTAAGGTGTGTCTAATTTTAGCAGCTCCAGTTTGCGTATCTAAGGCAACTGCTTGACCTGATTTTGAGTTAAGGAGTTCTAAAGGCAAATCAATTCTTATCTTCTTTTTAGGCCAGACCATTTTCTCCTGTTGGGTTTTTTGTCTTCTAGAAATCTGAGTATGTACTTTTTTTAACTCTTCCTCATCAAGCTCATCATCAGGTCCAACTATGTCCTCAATAGCTTTTTCATTAAACGTATTTAAAATAGTTAGTGGCTCTAACACGTCCTCAGATGAGGGTTCAAGCTCTGCTTTCTGAGAAGAAAATATGCCAGAAAAAGCCGAGCCAATAGTCTTAAAGATATTGCCAATCATGCTTTCTCTACCAATAATCTTTGAAAGTGAAGTATTAAAAACAATAACTAAAGCGACTAAAAATAGAGAAAATAAAACGACCACTCCTCCCCAAAAACCAAATAGATAGGAAAAGAGTAAACTAAGATAATAGCCAACGTAACCACCACCTAGTCCTAATTTAACATTAACTAACCAATTAGCTTGGTCAAAAAAGAAGTGAAACAAAGTCTGATAGGAAATAAAAAGAAGTATTAATCCTAAGTAATCACTAAAACGAATTTCAACCGTTTTATTCTTCGCTAGTAATATTCCCCAGAAAAAGAACACTAAAGGCACTAAAAAACGACCAAAACCGAAAATAAGAGTCAACCATTTTGATAAAAATATCCCCGCCTGTCCTGAGAGACTAAACAAACCCAAAAGGGATAAAAAAGCAAACACAAAAACGATAACAATGCCAATGCTACGCTTAGCTTTTTCATTTAAATGAAAATCTGGTAAATCTTCTATTGGATTATCTTTTTTCTTCTTTTTCCCAGCCATAAAAACAATTGCTCCCAGAATTAATTGGCAGCTTTAATAGTTACATCTTCATTATACAAAAAATAGGTCAAAAACTCAAATACAGATTCAAATATACCTATGTTATAATAAACAATAATTAGATAATCTATATTTAATCTTGAGCCCGATGATCATTCTTTATATTCTCAGCTAGAGCAATAAGAGCCTTTTCTGCTTTAACAGGTTCAGCTTCAAACTTAAGTAACCAAAAAGCCGCCGTCCGTACCGCTGTCCAATTATAATAAAGGTCGATACGTTTCTGTAAGACTGGAGTCATCTTTAATTTTCTCTTTTTTAGGTAGATACTTAAAAATAATTTTTTCATTTTTACAGTAAACTTTAGGCCTAAATCATGACGCTTGATTTTGTACTCCAACTGTTGCATAAATGTGCCTAAATCACGCGTGAAGTCGCCTGGACAAAAGTCTGTGAAATCAATCACTCCAATCTTAGTTCGACCAACCGCAATAATATTTTCTGGATGAGCGTCACCATGAATCAAATGCCTTTCCTTAGTGCTGTTTAAATATTTTTCCTCTTCGTGAATAAATTTCTCATAATGACTGGCAATCTCTTCCACATAAAGACCATTAAACCGCTCTCTTATCTCGCTAATAATCATATCTCTACCAGGTACCACATTTCTTAACAAACTATTACTATCAACAAAAATACTTTGATCATCTGGTAGAGCCAAGGTGTGTAACCGAGCAAAAAGTAAAGCTGATTTTTCTACCATACTAGTAATCTTCTTTTTTTTCTTATTTTTAATAAAATACAAAAGATTATGGCCACTGACTGCTCGATAAAAAACGCCATTAAATTCTTCGCTAAAAAACAAAGGCCGAGGGATAACTAATTTTCCTTTAAATAGTCCTGTTTCCCATAAATAATTAAGTACTTTAAAAACATTCTTTCTAGGCTCTTCACTGTGGGCCGAACAAACAATTTCCATTTCCTCTTCTTTATTAACTTTATTTAAAAAAGTAAGGCGATAGGAAATAACCACATGATAGGTAGTGGTCCAAATATTTTTTTTATATGACTCAATTTTTAACTTCACTATTTTTTTAAATGGTGGATAAAATTGCAGAACATTCTCAGTTAAATAAGCTAAAGCAAAATCTTTATCAAACAATGCACGTATTTTATTCATAGATTAATTTTTTTCACTATTACTTCGCCAATGATTAGACCAATGGCTTCTCCACAAGTCACGCTGAATGTGATTAATAAGTTTCTCTGCTTTTAATTTAATCACTAAACTATCTTGTGACGATAGCGATCTAACTGATTTTATTAAATCATTCAAAATTGATTCCACTTCATCAGGATTCCAGGCTACTGGCCCAAAATTGTGAGAGAAATCTACTCCGCTAGCCCACCAAAACATACAGCTAGCTAGTCCCCGATCTAAATGCCAACGATATGCTTCATAAGATTTATCATCTGAAAAATCTTTCCCGGCTTGAATAGCTAAAGCTACTAAACGCCATAAATCTCGATGAATAATATTTTTAGGATTATTCCAAATAATAAAAGGGTTATTTTTGTCCTTTAGATGATTAGTCTCCCAGGAAGCAGACTTCAGCTTAAACTTATTAAGACTCTTTTTTTGATTAAGAAATTCAGAAATTGTTGCAGTTTCTAATTTATCTAATCCTATCATTTTCTCTAACTCTCTTGTTGGATCTTGATGACGCAAACCATATAACTCAGAATCAGTAGCAGTGACTATTAGTTTTGGTAAATTATTATTCAAATCATTGTTTACCAAATCAGGCAAATATGCATTAGAAAAAGATCTACTCCTAACAATAACCTCTAAGCTGCTATTAGTATCGATAACTGCCGCCTCATATTTATCAGAATTGACTGAGGCCTCATCAACAATAATCCAGGTATAACCTAATCTTTTCACTAACTTAGCTAATTTTGGAGTATACGCCATTTCGGGGAAAAAGAAACCACCGCCTTTTAAATCAACACCTAAAATTTCTTGAGTTAACTCTTCCTGTCGCCTAATTTGATACTCAACTTCAGTGATTGGTAAAAATGGCAAAAAGCCGTGATAGGCAGCAGAGCCGACAATCTCTAAACGGCCCTCATTAATTAGATCAATAAAGCTCGTCAACAGATCAATAAAACCTTCATCTTTTAATCGCTCTAAAAGACAGGCGCTGATATTGGCCGTAAATTTTAATTCTGGATTATCTTTAAGTATAGTAATCAAGCGCCAATAACTTTTTTCTACCGCCTCATTAATACGATAGAGTGAGCTATTTGCTGGTTGATAAAAATGCAAAAAATTTAACCACATCATAAATTATAATTTTTTAGCCCGCCTATATAAGCGAACATATTTTCTAGCAGGAATCTCCCAACTATTTGACTGTTGCATAGCTTTCTTAACTAATTTTAACCATGAATCACGATGACGGTAGTTTTCTAAAGCTCTCACAATAACTGCGAATAACTCAAATGGACTTTCTTTACGAAAGGTAAAACCATTACCACGTTTTGTGCTTGGATTATAGTCATCCACTGTATCAAATAAACCTCCAACCTCACGAACAATCGGGATACAACCATAGCGCATAGCGATTAACTGATTAATACCGCACGGCTCATGGATTGATGGTAACAAGATAAAGTCAGATCCAGCATAAATCTGGGTTTCGTATTGTTGATTAGCCTGATGAGAAGGAATAAAAATTATTTTTTTAGTGTATTTGCGAGCAAATCTAGCTAACTGATGAATATAATCTTTATCGCCAGCACCAATAATTATTATCTGTAAATCTAAAGCTAAAATCTCTGGCATAATCTTTAATAACAGAGAAAAGCCCTTTTGAAAAGTAATACGTGAAGTCATGCTAATTAAGGGTGTATTTTTACTTACTGGCAAACCAAAAAGTTGCTGTAATCTTAACTTATTTTCTACTTTATATTCTAAACTATCATGAGAAAAATTTTTAGCCAAGTCCTTATCCTTTTCTGGGCTATAGGCAATATAATCAATACCATTAACAATGCCAAATAAACGATCGGAACGATTACGTAGAATGCGATGTAAATCTTGACCAAACTTCTTAGTCATTATCTCAACACGATATTGTTCACTAACAGCATTAATAATATCTGCGGATAAAATGGCCCTCTTAGCAAAATTAATATATTCTAGATTTGGATCACTTAATTTTGGTATGGGGCGACGACCATAATCTTTATGCTCAAATGGCACTTCCCACCAATTATGACCTAGTTGAAATGCCAAATTATGAATAGTGAAAATTGTTTTTGCATTTTTTAAATTTTTTGAATGCTTAAAATCATGTTTTAAATAATATGGTATCAGTCCCGTCTGCCAATCATGACAATGAACAATATCAGCTTTAAATTCTAACATGGATAATAGCTTCAAAGAAGCTACATTAAAAACTAAAAAGCGTGCATTCTCATGACTAGAACCATAAAGGCGTTTATGTTGAGAAAAATATTTTTTATTCTCTACAAAGTATACTGGCAAATCATCCATTAAATAACCTTTCCAAAAGCTCACTAATATCTTTTCAGGGCCATCTAGTTTAAGTTCAATATTCTTAAAAATACATTCCAGATTATGAGCCTTCCTGCTTATCACACGTGAATACAAGGGTGTAATAACGCAAACATCGTGGCCCAGTCTTTTTAAAGATTTAGGCAAACTTCGAGCTACATCCCCCAAGCCACCTGATTTAGAAAAAGGAGACACTTCAGAAGTAATATGAGCTATTTTTAAAGCATTATACATAATTTTTATTAATACAATTGATTATTTGCGGCACAAATTGCTACCGCTAGAGCATCAGCCGCGTCATCAGGTTGCGGGAGCTCTGATAGTGATAAAATTAATTTAACCATTCTTTGAACTTGTTTTTTAGAAGCACGTCCATAAGCGGTTACTGCTTGCTTCACTTGAGGTGGACTAAAATTCGTAACTTTTAAGTTAGCTGCACTAAGGGCTAACAAAGCCACCCCTCTTGCCTGACCAACAATAAGGGCGGTCCGGACATTTTTATTAAAAAATAATTGTTCAACCGCAGCTTCATTAGGTTTATATTCCTTGATCAACCCCATTAACTCCTGATACATGCTCAATAATCTTAATTCTAAACTATCTTTAGAATCTGTTTTAATTGAGCCATAAGCTAAACAAGTCAAATTACTATTATGAACTTTTATAAAACCATAGCCAGTATCAGCTATTCCTGGGTCAATCCCTAAAACTATCTTAGTCATATAATATTAGCTCGAGTCAATCGTTTCTTTACGAGCTTTAAATAATCATTAATTCTCCTCTAGAAAGATAAGCTAATCTGATAAGTTTGTATACACTGCACCAACATCATCATTATCTTCTAACTCATCTAAGAATTTATCCAGTTTCTCTTGGCCTTCTAAGTCCAGCGCCAGTTTTTCTTTAGCTACATATTCAATTTCAGCTGATTCTAAAATTAAATTAAGATCGCTTAAATAGTCCTGCATCTTTTGAAAATCACTTAAAGCTGTATAAATAGTAAGTCCCTCTTCAGCACTAACAATATCTAAAGCCCCATTATCAATTAAATCTAATTCAATTTCAGCTAAATTTTTATTCTTTGCTATAAGATCTTCTTTAGTTATTAAAATTACTCCCTGTTGCTCAAAATTCCACATCACAGCCCCAAGTGCTCCGCCATTTTTAGTAAAAACATGACGTATCGTAGCGGCGGTCCGATTGCGATTGTCAGTGATTGTCCTAACAATAACTTGAGCGCCACCAGGACCAATCCCTTCATAATATAACTCCTCCATTTGATTGCCTCCTAGTTCACCCGTTCCTTTTTTAATCGCTCGCTCAATATTATCTTTAGGCATGCTTAAACTACGAGCCCGATCTATGGCTGACCTTAAAGCTGGATTCATTTCTGGGTCAGCTCCTTGTTTAGCCGCAATAGAAATATTATTGGCTAATTTAGTAAACATTGCTCCCCTTTTAGCATCAACTACCGCTTTTTGCCGATGGGTTGTTGCCCACTTAGAATGTCCTGACATAAATTAATAAAATTAATTAATACAAGCCTATCTTAACCCAAATTGAAATTTAAATCAATATCAGTTATAATAGAAACATCAATAAAATTAGCTAAAATTATCAATCATATGCAAAATATAGAATTAGATACTTTAAATATCAGTGTCCTGAAAGCTTTAGATTTTTTGCGTCAAACTAAGTTAGTAAAACTTAAAATAAAAAAATATGGTTTCCCTATTGTTATTGGCAGTGGCAACGCCTATAACGCTGGTCAAGTCATTTTTGCTACTCAAAAAGCAATTTTTGCTAACGAAAGCAATGCTCTAGAAATTTTAAAACGTTATCATGAATTAATTAAAAATAGGAACATTAGTCACGCTGTTATTATCTCTGCCTCTGGTGAAAAAGATTCAGTCTGGGAAATTAAAGCAGCTGAAAAAGCTGGTCTTAAAACAGTGCTATTAAGCTGCTCACCAAAATCTTCAGCTGCTAAAATAGCAGATGAAACTATTATTTTTCCTAAATTAAGCGAACCCTACACTTATAATGTATCCACCTATCTGAGTATGATTGCCGCTGCTTCTCAAGAAAACCTAACTTTAATTGAGCAATATATTCTTAAACTAAAAATCCCTAAAAAATTTCAATCATATGAATCTTATTCCTTTATCTTACCCGATAAGTATGCGGCAATAGGACCAATGATCGAAATTAAAAAAAGTGAACTCTTCGGACCTAATCTTTCCCTACGGGCCTTTACCTATGGAGACGCTCGCCACGCTAAATTTGTTGTCAGAGAAAAAAGTGAATTAGTAATTAGTCTCGGGGAAAATAAATACTTTGGAGAACCCACTAGTCGCTGGGAGATTAAAGAAAAAAAGCTACTCGGCCCAGCTTTTGTTATGGCTTTAAGTTATTTTCTAATCGGCTTAATCCAAGCATCAAAGACAGACTACTTCGCTAAAAACATTAGGGACTTTTGTACTGATTACGGCTATAAAGCCTATCCTGGAGCTAAGCCTTTTTCTGTAATAGTTCCAGGAAACGAATAATCAACAAATAAAAAATATTAGACAATAAAATTCTAATCTTTTTATTCAAAGTTCTTTACCTATTTACGTAGCCCTTGTGCAACTACTCTGTTAATTGATGTTCTAAGCTCTTTAGTGCTGGCAAGATAATATTTTTTTTTCACCTTTAAATTATTATCAAGCTCATAAACCAATGGTATGCCTGTGGGTATGTTTAGAGATATTATTTCAGTTTCTGAAATATTTTCTAAATACTTTACCAAAGCCCTCAAACTATTACCAGAAGCAATGATTAAAACACTTTTTTTGGCTAATATTTTTTTTCTAACTTCCTGCTTCCACCAAGGGACAACTCGCTCAACTACATCTTTTAAACTCTCTGTCTTTGGTACTTTAATATCTTTATACCGCCTATCTTTAACTTGATTGTATTTATTGCTTGCGCTAATAACTGGTGGCCGGACATTATAACTACGCCTCCATAATAGAACTTTTTTTTCACCGAATTTATTGACCATTTCTTTTTTATTTAGTCCCTGTAAATTGCCATAATGCTTTTCATTAAGACGCCAATCCTTAATTACAGGTAACCAGAGAGCGTCTAATTCTTCTAACACTAGGTTTGTCGTTCTAGTCACCCTCTTTAAAAGGGAACAGTACACTAAATCGAAATTAAATCCTGCCCGTTTTAACTTTTTTCCTGCTAACCTAGCTTCCCTTTCCCCTTGATCACTTAAATCAACATCGGTCCAGCCAGTGAAAAGACCCTTTTTATTCCACTCGCTCTCCCCGTGTCGTAAAATAACTAATTTAAACATATAATAGTATTGCTAATAATTAATAATTTACTATTATTATAACAGAAACTTATCTACTTAACCAAATTGACCAGATCACTTACTAATGATAGGATAAACCCAGTTTAATTCATAAAAATATTTCCCCAAAAAAACACCGACAACTTAAACAAATTCTCATTGAGAGCTCATTAATAGGTCTTAAGGGTTTGATGAACTTATTAAAATTAGTGACTAAATTATTTTCATTTATTTTTAAAGCTTTATTTGTTATATTAAAATTGTTTCTCTATCGCCCCTTTATTAAATTATACTATTTATTTTTTAGAATAAAAAAATATAATTTAGGGGAACAAGGCAAACTTGAGCTTTTTCGTAAAAAATCTGTTCACTTTATTGCTCTATTTTTTGTCATTATAGCCCTTATATTCAATGCTTCAAGTCATAAAACAGCTAAAGCTGCTTTAGGTAAACAGAAAGTGAGCGTTATGGAAGAAATAGTAAGAGATGAGTTTGATGATTCTGGCCAAAATACCTCTGAGCTGGTAGAAACATTAGCCCAACATGATAAATGGCAGATACATACTAATAACAAGTACCTAACAGAAAAAAATTACTTAGAAGGCACTAGTGGTTTAGGTGTAGAAGAAGAACCCATCATTGACCCTGATCTTATTAAATATCAAAATAATTTAATCTTAAAACCGCAACAAATAATTACTAGCGATGAAAATGATTTTAATAATGACAGGAAAGATGAACCTGAACAAAGAGAAGGAATAATTAAATATTTAGTAGAAAGCGGCGATACTATTAGTACAATTGCCAGAAATTTTAAGCTTAACGTTAATACAATCTTATGGGCTAATGATCTAACATCTTTTAGTATTATTAGACCAGGCGATGAACTCAACATCTTGCCGATTAATGGTTTCTTATATAAAGTAAAGAGTGGGGATAATCTGGGTAAATTAGCTCAGAATTATGATACTTCAATTGAGAAAATACTAGATAGTAATAAGCTTAGTCCTGACTCATCAATACAAATTGGACAAGAGTTAATTATTCCAGGAATACGTAAAATTAGCACTCCAGCAAAAAAGACTATTGCTAATAAACCAATTAACCCTACAAGTGGCCTTAATATAATAAAAGACATTGTTAGCACTGATAGTCCAATTGTTAGCAGTAATAAAATGCTTTGGCCAACAACTGGGACTCGTATTACTCAATATTTTTCTTGGTCTCATAATGGCTTAGATATTGCTGATAAAGTGGGCACAGCTATTTATGCTTCAGACAGCGGTGTTGTCGAAATCTCTCAAGGAGGTTATAATGGAGGCTATGGTAACACCATTTTGATTAATCATGGTGGTGGCAAAAAAACTAGATATGGTCATATGTCTAAATTACTTGTTTCTAAAGGAGAATCTGTTGAAAAGGGCGAATTAATTGGCTTAATGGGTTCTACTGGTAGATCAACTGGGCCTCATGTACACTTTGAAGTTATTATTAATGGCACAAGATATAATCCTTTAAATTATATTAGATAAATACATAAAATTAATTATATGATTTTTTTAGGAATAATTATTTTAGCAGCTGGAGTTATTCTAGTGATAAAGACAGAATGGTTTTTACAAAATTTTGGGCGGATTTCATGGTTTGAAAAAGTTTTAGGAACAGAGGGAGGTTCTAGGTTAGGCTATAAACTCCTGGGTCTATTAGCTATTACCATTGGCATTATTCTCGCCACTGGTAGTGGAGAGGGTTTTATCACCTGGCTTGTAAGTCCATTAGTATCAAAGCTTTAAAGTATGTTCAAGCTACGGAACATAATTGACAGTTGATTAATTGTAATTTAGCTTCACTTATATCACTTTTTTGGTCTAAGGTGACATCAATGAAGTTCATTAAAGTCTCAATTTGCTCTTTCTT
>Ga0172377_10000945_pt1 | contig 28685 bp, 31 predicted proteins | sample Pumphouse3metaG_FD_119749 | JGI IMG/M metagenome (GOLD analysis project Ga0172377, IMG submission 119749) | Leachate microbial communities from a municipal landfill in Southern Ontario, Canada - Pumphouse #3 metaG | ecosystem: Engineered > Solid waste > Landfill > Unclassified | place: Canada... | reverse complement strand
CTCACAACTCACAACTCACAACTCACAACTCACAACTCACAACTCACAACTCACAACTCACAACTCACAACTCACAACTCACAACTCACAACTCACAACTCACCACTCACCACTCACCACTCACCACTCACCACTCACAACTCACAACTCACAACTCACAACTCACAACTCACCACTCACAACTCACCACCGCTTCATACGCCTCTTTAACACTCCCATACCTCTCAACTATAAAGAGATAAACAGCAGCATTAAGTTTTGCAAGTTTTAAAAACTCTTCGCTAGGGCTATTTAACTGCTCTAGCGACTCCTCTAAGCTTATCCGCTCCCATGATCTAGTATAGTTTATGCCAAAATCAGCTGGATCGATGATGTGCTCTACAACCTCACCACCCTGAACGATCCAAAGTCTTGCACGAGAGAAAAACTCAGGAGTACCCTCGTTGCCTTGGATCACCGCTAATCGTTTATACTTATCGCCAAAAACATCAGCATATTTTTGTACAAAAGGCTTATGAAACACGCCTGTGATCGCATACTCACTATTTGCTACTTTTGTAAGTTTTTCTATGGTGTTGATCCCTGTTCGTAGACCCAGTCTCATTCTAAGATCACTTAGATCACTCATCTGCTTAAAAAAGTCAGCTCTATCAAAATAGTACAGATTTGGCTCAAGATCTATGGCAGTTGCTATCTCTTTTAGAGTGATGCCTCGCTTTGCAGGAACAAGTTTATCGCCCGTTACTACGAGGTTTAGATCGTGTGATCTTAGCTCTTTTGCAACAAGAGGAAATATGTAAGGATTATTTACCTTACCATCAAACGGGTATCCTAGCTCAAGCGAGTTTGGCACCTCGTTTTTTTTGATATACTCATCACACATATCAACAACAGCTCTAAACTCCTCACTGCTCTCAGGCTTTAGCCTCCACCCTAGCAAAAATGCCGCGATCTGCTCAGCATACGCCTCTTGATCTAGAACTTGACGCATCATCTCTTTTGCCTCATCATAGCTTAGATCTCGATTTATCTTCTCGCCAGTCCCCACAGCGTGTATAAATGTAAAAAAATCCACAAAAACTTCCTTATTTGATTAATATTTTATATGTATAATAGCACACAAAGATTAAACCCAAATCCCAAAGGATTTTAATGCTAGATTTTGTCGTAATATTGGTAATGAGCGTGCCTATGTTTCTATTTTCTATCTATCCAGGGATCAGGCTTAGCGAGTATCTTGAGAGGCGTTATGGCATAGAAGAGTCCACAAAACGCAAGGTTATGCTATCTACCATGGTAGCAGTTGCCATCTTACTATCATCATTTGTACATTTTGGCAAGATTTTTTAGCCATTTAGCCTCAAAATCCCCTATTTTCCATTATTTACTGCCACAAAATGTTTGATAGTGTTACAAAAAGTATTAATTTTTACTTAAAAAATATTTTTAGTAAAATAAATTGATATACATCAACAAAGTTTATACAAAATCTATATAAACTTCAGATGATTCTAAAAATTATGACATTGGTCAAAGGAGACAAATCATGGAAGTAGTTACACTAAATGATATTGCAGTTGATGACTTTCTTCCGATTTTTATCTCTTCTACTCTTGTTTTAATATTTGGAGGACTCTATGTTGGTGTATATACAGCCGTAAAGGCAAGTGTAATTAGAAGCATCTATATGCCACTTGGCTATATATTTTGGGTAGTTTGTGCCTACAATATGTATCTGATGGGCAGTTTGATGAAAGTCAATGAGCTCACAGCAAAAGCTTTAATAGTCGCAGCGATCGGACTTTTGATGATCCCTCACGCGATCTATTTTATGCAAGACCGTGTGCACGAAGAGAACGAACACTAAAGTCTATATACTGACACATAATTTATAGGAGGATATACAGTGGCAAAGAGATCTGTATGGAGTGACAATCGCTTTTGGCAACGCTCAGCGGGATGGATCACGGGTGTAGCAGCTGTTTTACTTATTTGGCTGACTTTTGACACGCATGCTCAAATAACAATGGGTACAGATGCTGATTTAAAAGCTGGTGTAACAAAAAGGGTACCTGCCCCAACTGTTATTAACCACAAGATAACATACGAAATGGATTCTAAAAGAATGCACGAGATTCCTGTTATCGGTGAAAAAGAGAAGTTTTTTGGTAGAGATGACTGGAGCGAAGCTGAGGCGGCAGATCTACTGCACCTTGGAAAACTTGCATCACAAACCAAAAACTGTATGAACTGTCATACACTTCTTGGAAATGGTGCTTATTATGCTCCAGACTTGACAAAAGCTTGGCTAGATCCAGCTTGGCAAGAGACTGGTCCAATGCAAGCAATGACTGGCAAAAGCACAAGAGAGGAAGCGATGGCTGAGTTTTTACAACACCCATCAACATACCCAACTCACGCTCGTATGATGCCAAATCTTGGTATTACAGCTGAGGAAGCTAAAGGCCTTGTTGCATTTCTTAAGCATATGGCATCAATCGACACTAATGGTTTCCCTAGAAACTTTGGTAAAATTCAAGGAGCTATAGATGGCAAGTAATTACGCACAATATGAATCTAAAAAACTTGCAACATGGTATCTAACAGTTGGTGCGATCCTATTTGGTGCACAACTACTATTTGGTCTAGTTGCAGCATTTCAATATGTAGATCCAAGCTTCTTGTTTGAAGTTCTTGACTTTAGTGTTGCTAGAATGATCCACATCAACGCACTTGTTGTTTGGATGGTTTTTGCTATGTTTGGTTCTGTTTACTGGCTACTTCCTGATGAAACTGGTATAGAGACTGTTGGTGTCGGTATGGGTAAGATCCTCTTTTGGGTATTTACTGTTGCTGTAACTATCGTTGTACTTGTTTACATCTTTATTCAAGTAGGACCTGCTGATGAGACATCTATCTGGTTTGTCCATGAAGGTAGAGAGTATATCGAAGCTCCTAGATGGGCAGACTTAGGTATCACCGTAGTAGCACTTGGCTTTGTTGCTAACCTTTATGCAACAGGTATGAAAGGTAACAGATCTGGTATCGTTACTGTTCTTATGGCTGACATGCTTGCGTTTGCTGGACTATACCTAACTGGTATGTTCTACACTGACAATATCTCAATTGATCAATACTGGTGGTGGTGGGTTATTCACCTATGGGTTGAAGCTACTTGGGAAGTTTTTGTTGGATCTATCGCTGCTTATGGTCTGATCACAATGATTGGTGCTCATAGAAAAGTTGTTGAGATGTGGCTATGGATCGAAGTAGCAATGCTATTTGGTTCAGGTATCCTTGGTATGGGTCACCACTACTTCTGGATCGGTACACCTGAGTACTGGTGGGAAATTGGTGCACTATTCTCAGCACTAGAGCCACTTCCACTTGTTGCTATGTTTATCCATGTTCTTTATGACTGGGGTAAAATGCAAGGTGAAGAGGACGCAAAAGGTCAAGCTAAATCAGCTATCATCAATAAGCCTGCGTTTACATGGTTTGTACTAAATGCTTTAGGTAACTTCCTTGGTGCTGGTGTTTGGGGCTTCTTCCATACATTCCCACAAGTAAACCTATATACTCACGGTACACAGTTTACTTCGGCTCACGGTCACTTGGCGTTCTTTGGTGCTTATGCAACTATACTTATAGGTATGATGTATCTTGCTGTTCAAGGCAAAAACAACATCAAGATCTTACATAACACTAGATCTACTATATTTGCAACAACTATGATTACGGGTGGTGTTCTTGGTATGACCGTAGCACTTACACTTGCTGGATACTCTGATGTTCTAGTTACTCGTGCTCAAATGGGTGCTACTTGGGAAGGATACTTTGCAGGTCAAGGTACAATCTGGCTAATGCAAGGCTTGTACTGGAGATTTATCATGGGTGTGGTTACTTTCATAGGATTTATCTTCCTAGCAAAAGACCTACTAACCATTGGTAAAGCTACTCATCACGAGAGATAAGGAGAGAAGTTATGAATGTAATGATTGAACCATTTGTAGATATTGTGCCGAGTTTTTTCGGCACACTAGCACAAGGACCGTTAACTTTAACTATTTTCTTGCACACAATGATTGTACTTCCAATGATCTGGATCTACAAGCAAGAAAAAGCTCGCTTAGAGAGAGAAGGTAACTAAATTACTCGGGCCCACATAGGGCCCAAATTGTCTATTTTAGAAGGAGAGATAATGAGATTTAACAAGGTTATACTTTCAGCTGCAGCAGTAGCTGTTGTAAGCTCAGGACTAGTTGCAGATACATCTAACATGGATGTAGAGACTATTTTCGAAAAAGAGTGTCAAGGGTGTCACGGACCAAACCATGAGGGTGGGGTTGGTTCAGATCTTCGTCCTGCAGTTATTGGCAAGAAAAACTCTAACGATCTAGCATCAGTTATTTTAAATGGTAAAGCAGGAACTGCTATGCCTCCATTTAAAGATAAGTTCTCTAAAGCCGATGCAGATAAAATGGTTGATTATCTACAACACTTTAAAGGTAGAGTAATCAAACAACTAACTCTTGAGACTGTAAGAGAGGGTTGGAGAACACTAAATGATAGAATGGCGTTTTTCACAAAATATCCAAACTCTGCTGATGTTAGAAAAAACACTGATATCTGTTTCGTAACAGAGAGAGATGCAGAGAGAGTAACATTTGTTGATGGTACAAACGGTAAGATCCTATCTCGCCACCCAGCAGGTTTTGCTGTGCATGTTACTGTTACAAACAAAAGACAACCACGCTACGCATACTCGATCTCAAGATCAGGTCTTGTAACAATGTTTGACCTTAACACTCCAGGTCAGCAAAAAATCGCTGAGTGTCAAGTTGGTTCAGACTCAAGAGGACTTGCAGTTTCACCAGATGGTAAATACCTAATGGCTGGTAACTACACTCCAGGCGGAGCGGTTCTAATGGACGCTATGACACTTGAGCCACTAAAAGTTTACCCAACATCAAGTGTAATCAAACCAAATGGTGATATCGATTCATCTCGCGTTGCAGGTATTTTCGACACTCCATATGGTCCTTACTTTGCATTTGCACTTAAAGATGGTGGGCATGTTTACATTGTAGACTACTCAAAACCAAACTTCCCAATCGTTGGTGATATTCCAAACATCGGAGATATCCTACATGATGGTTTCCTAAATGAAGGAAAAGAGATTGGTAGATACCTATTTATCGCTTCACAAGGAAGTGATGTTGTTGGTGTTGTGGACTTTAAAACTAAGTCACTTGTGACTAAGATCTATACAGGTCCTGCATCTAAACCACACCCAGGACAAGGTTCTTCATGGTTTAATGAGAAACTTGGACAACAACTTGGTGCAACAGTTAATATGAACCTAGGTCAAGTAACTATCTGGGATGATAACTTTGATGTTATCAGACAAATCCCAATCGGTGGCGGTGGACTATTTGTTGGTACAAGTGAGCACACACCATTTATCTGGGCAGACAATGTTCTAGGCTCACCAGAAGTTTGGAACCAAGTTCACCTAATCAACAAGCAAACACTAGAGCTTGATAGAATCATCACTGTTGGTACATCAAAAGGTACTGTTACAGATCCTGTAACTCACAAAGTACTCCATGAGTGGAAAGTTCCAACTGTAAAAGATGACAAAGGCAATGTAGTTGTTCCTCGTGTTCTACACGCAGAGCCTGCAAACCATGGCTTCTGGACTATGATCTCTGAGTGGAATGCTGGTCGTATCGGTATCTATGAGGCAAAAACTGGTAAATTTGTTAAGTATATTGAAGGACTTACAACTCCTACATTTACTTACTCAATCGAGCACAGACAAACAATCCCAGGTGCATAATCACCCAAATCTCCCCTCTCTTGGGGAGATTTCTTCAATCTTAATTAATCACTTTTTGTAACATTAAATAATCTTTTTTACACATTTGTATTAGCTACAATTTACCTATCTTAGGCTACAATAATATAAAAATAGAGACAAGAATGATAAAAAGATATGTAACCATCTTGCTACTTTTTGTACTGCAACTAAGTGCTGAGTATATAGATGGAAAAGAGGTTTTTGAAAAGTATTGTTGGGGTTGTCACCATGCAACCTCCTACGCTTTTGGCCCACCATTTAAAGATATAGCCAAAAACAGAACTGCTGATGAGATCAAAGCTTATATCGTAGCACCAGAGGGTCTATATGAGGCGTTTGGCTACAAAAGAACCGCAATGACAAAACTAGATATGACGCCAGAAGAGATAGACGCAGTCACTGCTTATATCCAGTCATTTAAAGGCAAGTAGTGTTTAGACTATCAAATCTTATCTCAAGCGTAATCGAAAACAAAACCCCACGAAGCCTCGATGGAAGCATCGCTATTTGGAACTTTACAAACAGATGCAACCTCTCATGTCTTCACTGCTACTCAAAATCAACCCTAGATGAGATCGACACACTCTCAACAGATCAGATCAAAAAAACACTTCTTGAGATGAGAGCAAATGGCGTTAAGTTTGTCATATTTTCAGGTGGTGAGCCACTCACAAGACGAGATCTATTTGAGATCGCAGACTTCTGCCGTGACAATGGCATCATGACCTATCTATCTAGCAATGGGCTATATTTCAACAGTAAAAATATCCCGCTAATCATCGAAAAGTTCAACTACATAGGCGTAAGCATCGATGGAGATGAGCCAACACACGACTACTTTCGAGGCCTTAAGGGATCATTTGCTCAGACACTAAAAGCTGTTCAGATGGCAAACGCAGCTGGTGGTAAAGTTGGGATCCGCTTCACTGTCACAAAAGACACTCTGCCATCACTAAAGTTTATCTTTGAGCTTGCAGAAAAAGAGAACATCTCAAAGATCTACATCTCGCACCTTGTTTACTCTGGACGAGGTCTTGATAACCTAAAGATGGATCTAAGCAAGGAACAACGCCGTGAGGCAGTGGAATTCATCATCGCTAAAGCGTTTGAGTACTATGATAGTGGGCGAGATATCGACATAGTAACGGGCAACATGGAGCAAGACGCTGTACTGTTTTTAAATACATTTGCTAGCAAATATCCACACCTAAAAGATGAGATGAGATCCCGCCTTGTTCGCTGGGGTGGCAACAGTGCTGGGCGAAACCTGCTTAACATCAACAGCGAGGGAGATGTAAGACCCGATCCATTCTTCCCATTTACTGTGGGCAACATTATAGAGAGTGATTTTGGCGATATCTGGAGAGGTGGCGAGCTACTAGATAGACTTAGAGTTCACCCAAGAGACAACATTAGCGGTATTTGTGCCTCGTGCAAGCAGATCGACATATGTAACGGCGGAAGCAGATCTAGAGCTTATGCGATCACGGGAGATCTTTGGAGTGAAGATCCATCATGCTACTTAACACAACAAGAAAGAGAAGAGAGATGAAGAGAAAAATTATATCTGCACTAGCAGTAGGACTGCTTAGTTCAACACTCTATGCAAAAGGGTTAGAGTCGCTCTACCAAGCTGGTTTTAATGAGAAGATCTTTGTAGTTGAGAGAGAAGATAGCTCACTTGCCATCATAGAAAAAGGCCTCACAACAAACCACATAGAGGGTATGAAAAATATGAACCACGCGGTGGTTAAGTTTTTTGAAAATGATGGCTATGTCATCACTCGTGATGGCTATGTTATAAAGTTTGATCCCATCAATGAGAAGATAATAAAAGAGTATAAAACAAGTGAGAGTGCTATCGGTTTTGAGATAAACACAAACTATATCGCCGTGGCAAACTACGACAAAAAGAGCGTAGATATACTAGATCGCGACTTAAACCCACTTCAAAGTTTTGACACAGGAAGTAGAAATGTCGGCATAAAGATCTACAAAGACTACATAGTTTTCTCACAAATGGATAGCGATAGCATCACTGTACTAAAAGATCTTAATGGTGGCAAAGGTAAGCCAAACTTTGTGGTGTACAAGGAGTTTAAAGATGTAGGCATTATGCCATTTGATGCACTTATCAAGCAGAACTTCTTTGTTACAGGCTTTTTCAAAAGCCCATACTTTGGCGTAGTAGATCTAGATAAGATGGAGTACAAAAAAGTAGATGTCTTTTTAGATGATAGAAAACCTGTCTACAAAGTACCACACTTTGGGTTTTGGAGTGTGAGTGATGGCAACATCTTCATACCTGCTGTGGGCGATAACAAAGTATTTGCATATACAGATGACTTTAAGTTTGTAAAGAGCATAGAGACTGAGGGTCTGCCTGTTTTTACCGCACTTAGCCCAGATCAAAAGTATATGGCAGTCACTTTTAGTGGCGAGAAGTTCCCAGTGCTTCAGATCATCGACACACAAAAGATGGAGGTCATACATCGCTTTGAGTTTGATGGCAAAGTCTTGCATGTGAGATGGTCAGATAGCAGACCAAACCTTTATGTATCGGTCAATGACTCCAACAGAGTAGCAGTGATTGACACCAACAAATGGTACATCTCAAGAGATATATTTAACATTAAAAAGCCATCGGGCATATTTATATTTAAAGAGGCTAAGTAATGGCTATGGTCTATCTAACTGGTGCAGGCCCTGGAGATATTGAACTACTTACCATAAAGGCTCTTAGGGTCATAAGAGAGGCAGATGTTATCATATATGATCGCCTCGCAAACCCAGAGATACTAGAAGAGGCGAAAAATGGTTGCCAATTTTTATATGTAGGCAAGGAAGATGGCAAACATATAGTGCCTCAAGATGAGATCAACGAAGTGATCTACCAGAGTGCTCTAAAGTATGAGTGCGTAGTTAGACTAAAGGGTGGTGATCCGTTTGTTTTTGGTAGAGGTGGCGAAGAGGCACTCTACCTTGAGGAGCGGGGGATCGGCTTTGAGGTGATCCCAGGCATCACCTCCGCCATAAGTGCCCCTGCTTATGCTGGCATACCAGTAACTCATAGAGGCGTCTCTGTTAGCTTTAGGGTTGTCACAGGGCATGAGTCTCCACTCAAAAAAAGCTCCCAAACTCCGTGGGATACCTTTAGTACAGATGATACCATCGTCTTTTTGATGGGGCTAAATAACCTAAAATTTATCACCGCAAAACTCATAGAGCTTGGCAAAGGCGAAGATTACCCTTGTGCTGTTATCTCAAAAGGAACCACCAAAGATCAGCAGGTTGTAACAGGCACGCTTAGCAACATTGTAGAGAGATCAAAAGATCTACCAACACCCGCACTCATAGTTGTAGGCAAGGTCGTGGAGCTTAGAGAGCAGTTAAACTGGTTTAGATGATACACCGCGATGCCCTGCTAGATCCAATAGAGATAGCCAAAAATATCTTCTGGATCGGTATGAAACTTGAAAACGACCCGTTTCAGTGCCTGCCATACCTCATAAAAAATGGCGATGAGTCCATCTTGGTCGATCCAGGAAGTATGCTAGAGTTTGATGAGATCGTGCGAAAGATCAAGCTTCTTGTTAGCATACATGACATAAAGTACATTATACTTCACCATCAAGATCCAGATCTTGCAGCGAGTGTTCCTGAGCTAGAGAAGCTTATAAATAGGGACGATCTTCGCATCATAACACACTCCAGAATGTCACTTCTTATAAAACACTATATGATCACATCGCCCTACTACGAGATAGATAAAGAGGGGTATAGACTAAAGTGCAAAAGTGGGCTTGAGCTAGAGTTTTATACCACGCCATACTGCCACTCCCCAGGGGCGTTTGTAAGCTATGAGCCAAAAACTAAGACACTCTTTTCTGGCGATATTTTTGGCGGGATCGAGCACTCGTGGAGCTTCTATGCAGATAGTAGCTACTTTGAGAAGGCGAGGCTATTTCATGAGGAGTATATGCCTAGCAAAGATATATTTAACTACTCGCTAGATAAGATCGCAAAACTAGACATAGATCTCATAGCACCTCAACACGGATCTATCATCAAAAGAGAGTTTATCGCGGATCTTATAAAAGATATGAAGAGCCTTGATTGTGGGTTATATATAGACAAAGGCTATAACGAGGAGCTACTTGACACTATTAAGAAGCTACAAAAAAGCCAGCAAAAGATCAAAGAGCAGAGTGCAATGCTAGTGGAGCAGACTAAGCGAGCAGAGCTTAGCGAGGTGATGCAAAACATTGCTCATCAGTGGCGACAACCTCTTAGTATCATAAGCACATCAGTTGGGATTATGAGAGAGAAAAACAGAGCCTCTACGCTAGCAAAAGAGGAGCTAGAGGAGCGATTTGCAAAGCTTGAAGATAAGATTCTTTATCTCTCGCAAACTATCGAGGACTTTTTAGACTACTACAAACCCACCAAAAATATCGAGCTATTTAGCATAAAAGAGGCTATACACAAGGCACTCTCCATCATACACATAGCAGAGGCGAGCATCGACATAGAGGCATCAGAGATCTCATATCTTGGGTGTCAAAATGATCTTGTTCAAGTTTTGGTATCGCTTATATCAAACATAAACGACATCATAGGCATAAGAGATATAAAAAACCCAAAGGTTCTCATTAAGCTAAGTGAAAATGACAAAATTATAAGCTTATCTATTGAGGATAACTGTGGTGGAATAGATGAGGCAAATCTCTCAAAAATCTTCGATCCATACTTTAGCACCAAACATAGCTCTATGGGCACTGGACTCGGGTTGCATATTGCAAGAGAAATTGTCACAAAAAGTCTAGGCGGTATGATAAAGGCTATCAATATTAGTAATAATAGTGGTACAATTATAGGAGCAAAATTTACAATCGAGTTAGACAAATGAAAACGCAACCCATAGAAGACATCTCCATACTACTAGCAGAGGACGAAGCAGATCTTAGATCTGAAATAGCTGAGTACCTTAAACTGCTATTTAAAAGGGTCTATCTAGCAAGCGATGGTATAGAAGCACTAGATATCTACAAGCAAAAGCACCCAGATGTAATACTCACCGACATAAATATGCCACGCATGAGCGGACTTGAGCTTGTTGGTACTATTAGAGAGAGTGACAAAACCACTAAAATAGTAATCCTTAGTGCTCACTCCGACAAAGATAAGCTTCTAAATGCCATAAAACTCCACCTTGAGAGCTACCTCATCAAGCCTGTAAAGATGGACGAGCTAAAAAGCCTACTTTTAAGTACAGTCGATGAGATAAAAAAGACACAAAAGAGGATCTATGTAAGCGATGAAACTTATTGGGATCAAAAGAGTGGTGTACTCTGCTACAAAGGAGAAGAGGTTGTGCTAAAAAACAAGGAGACGCTTCTACTTAAGTTACTCTTCTCTAAGCCAACGCAGATCTTCTCAGCTCAAGCGATCTTTAAGCAACTCCACCCGCAAAAAAGCAAAGAGGAGTTCTCAACTTATGCTGTTACATCGCTGATCAAAAGGCTTCGTATCAAGCTTCCTGAAGATATTATCCAAAACATCTATGGCTCTGGATATAAGATCATAAACAACTAAGGCTTGCACTCCGCCCTTAGCAGGCTTGCTCGCTCATCTTTTATCTCTTCAAGCTTTTCTATCCATCTTGAAGCTTTGTCAAACTCTTTTTGATCACAGTAGATCTCAGCTAGCAAGAAATAGGCACTACTATCGCCATTAAGAGCACTCTTTTCTAGCCAAAAAGTAGCTTTGTCAAACTTTAGTAGCTGTGCATAGATCTTGCCAACATTCTCGATAGCGATCTTGTGTCCACTACTAGCTGCGATCTCCAAAAGCTCAGCACTCTTTGAGACATTTTGATCAACTCCATCACCATTGTAGTACATCAAAGCTAAGTTAAACGATGCACCAACACTACCACCATCACTAGCAAGGCTTAGGTAAGAGGCTGCCTTTTTTAGATCTCTTTGAACATTGATACCTTGTAAGTAGAACATTCCTAGATCAAGCTGAGCAGTGGCAAGACCACCATCGGCAGCCTTGTGCAACCACTCCATAGCAAGAGGCATATCTTTTTTAACTCCAACTCCATTTGCATACAAAAAACTAAGTGAGCTTTGAGCCTTAACATCGCCTAACAAGGCATCTTTTTTATATAGCTCATACGCCTTAGCATAGTCACCCTTTTTGTACGCCTCTAGTGCTTCACTAGCAAAAAGCAGTGCACAAAAAGCTAAAAATAGAGCCAAAAACCTAAACATACCTACACTAACCCCTGCTCGATCATCGCATCTGCTACTTTCTTAAATCCCGCAATATTCGCACCCAAAACAAAGTTGGTAGGCTCACCAAACTCCGCTGCTGTGGAGCTTACATTGTCATATATGTTCTTCATAATCGAAGCTAGCTTTGTATCGACCTCTTCAAATGTCCAAGCTGTCATCGAAGCGTTTTGTGCCATCTCAAGCTGGCTAGTCGCCACACCACCTGCGTTTGCTGCCTTACCTGGCCCATAGCAGATCTTTTTCTCAACAAAGTAGTCCACCGCCTCTGGAGTCGATGGCATATTTGCCCCCTCACTAACACATACACACCCACTCTCAACTAGATGTTGTGCATCTAGCAAGTTAAGCTCATTTTGTGTTGCACTTGGAAATGCCGCAAAACATGGCACTTGATAGACTGCATTTGTGCCAACAGGATACTCCTCAACAGGGGTATATACTGCGGTAGATCTAAACTTCACATACTCGCTAAGTCTAGCTCTTTTTACCTCTTTTAGATCTTTTAAAAGCTCCAGATCTATCCCTTTTTCATCATAGATCATACCATTTGAGTCGCTACAAGTAACAGGAAGTGCTCCCATTTGGTAGAGTTTTTCGATGGTATAGATAGCAACATTTCCGCTACCTGAAACTACACATCTTTTGCCATCTAAGCTTTTGCCAACGCCCTCAAGCATATATTTGGCAAAATATACCGTTCCATAGCCCGTAGCTTCGGTTCTACCGAGTGATCCACCCCAATTGAGTGACTTACCTGTTAGTACACCATCATACCTGTTAGCAAGTTTTTTATACATTCCAAAAAGATATCCGATCTCTTTAGCACCCACTCCGATATCGCCCGCTGGCACATCAGTATGAGCACCTATATGACGATAAAGCTCGCTCATAAAGGCTTGACAAAATCTCATAATCTCATCATCACTTTTACCTTTTGGGTTAAAGTCACTTCCGCCCTTAGCTCCACCGATCTGAAGACCTGTAAGAGCATTTTTAAAGATCTGCTCAAAGCCTAAAAACTTAATCACGCCCGCATTTACACTCGGATGAAATCTAAGCCCGCCCTTATATGGCCCAAGAGCGGAGTTAAACTCGATCCTATAACCCTTGTTTACATGGATAATCCCCTTATCATCAAGCCAGTTTACTCTAAACATAACCTGTCTCTCTGGCTCAACAATACGCTCTATAATCTTATGCTCTCTATACTTAGGGTACTTGCCAAGAAGTGGTCTTAGCGACTCTAGTATCTCCTTTGATGCTTGATAAAATTCAGTTTGAGCTGGACTTGTTCTAATCAGATAATCAAAAACCTCTTTAACATACGGCACGAGTGTACTCCTGTGGGGAAATTTAGTAGGTAACTTTTTGTTACATTCAGTTACTACGCAGGGTGCAATTTTACCCGAAAAAAGATTATGTTTTATTTAATTTATTGATATTTAAGCTAAATATCATCTTTTTTTATTAAATCACTATTGAAGTACTATCTTGTAGCCACTATCTGTTTTGCTTAGAGTGTATCTATACCTTCCATCAAGCTCCAACACAACTCTATAATAGCCATCATGCAGACCAACTCTAAGCTCTTTTAGCACACCACTACCCACGAAACTCTGCTGTTTTAGCCTCTCTTTAGAGTCAAAGTCCAAAACAACTCTATATGGAGACGCAAGCAAAAAGTCTCTAAGCAGAGTATCTTTTGTAAAGATCTGCACGCTTTTACCATCGATAGTAGCACTAAAGCGTGAGGTTTTTATCTCTTTTTGCAAAGGTGCATCTATCTGTTTTGTAGTCTGAGTAGTTGTTTTGTCTTGAGTAAGTAGAAGATTTTTACGCCAATCAACCTCTTTGTCCACCTCAAAACTCTTTTTGATTATAGATCCATCGAGATTTTTTAGCTCAAATGTGACACTTTTAAGCACTCGCACATCTTCGCTAAGAGCGAAGCTCTCTTTGGTTAGAGCCTCTTTTTTGGTAGTGATGTTTGATGATGGCATCGGCAAGTTTGGATCAGTATGTGGAAAAAATGGGTTCTCTCTAGCTAGCAAAAGAGTTACCAAAGAGAGATAAAGTAAGATCTTTTGTCCACCCATCTTAGTCCACCCTACTTCACACTAAGCTCTCTAAGCTCAAAGTACTCTTTTTGCAAAGATGCATTTTCACTCTTTAGCTTAACTATCTCATCTTGCAAATAGCCCTCATAGCTTTGCAGACTAAGAAGCACATCTAGTGAGTTTGAGCCATAAAGCAAGATGCCCACATAGAGTACAAACAAAAAAACAGCAACTATAAAAACTAGCAACTTAAGCAGAGAAAACCCTAGATACTCCTCTATTCGCCCAAGCTTTGGCTCGTCTAAATTGTATAGCTCGCTTCTTTCCAAAACCACTCCTAAAAGAGCACTTTTCCTAAGTACTCTGAGTAGATCGTCTCATTTTCAATCTCAAGTAGGCGGTTATATTTTGCACTTCTCTCGCCTCTTGCGGTTGATCCTGTTTTGATCTCGCCACAGTTTAGTGCCACTGCAAAATCCGCTATAAACGCATCTTCACTCTCACCAGATCTATGGCTCATTACACACTTATATCCATTTCGCTGAGCTAGACGAACCGTTAGCATCGTCTCACTCACGCTTCCTATCTGATTTGGCTTGATAAGTATCGCATTTGCGACGCCTTTTTGGATACCTTCATTTAGTATAGAAGCATTTGTAACAAAGAGATCATCGCCTACAAGCTGGATCTTAGAACCTAGCTTATCAGTTAAGATCTTCCAACCCTCCCAGTCATCTTCACTTAGCCCATCTTCGATAGAGACGATCGGGTATTTGTTGCATAGATCCTCGTAGTAAGCTACTAACTCAGCAGAACTTAGCGTGCGGTTTTCACTCTCAAGTCTATAACCGCCATCAACCACAAGCTCACTAGCTGCAACATCAAGTGCGATGGCGATCTGCTCACCCGCTTTGTAGCCCGCTTTTGCGATCGCTTCCATGATCACTTGGATCGGCTCCTCATTTGAACCTAGATCTGGTGCAAACCCACCCTCATCACCTAGTGCGGTGTTGTGCTTTTTATCTTTTAGTATAGCCTTTAGGTTGTGGTAGATCTCCGCACTTGCTCTTAGAGCCTCGCTAAACTCCTCAAAACCTAGTGGCATAATCATATACTCTTGAAAATCGACACTATTATCCGCATGGCTTCCACCGTTGATGATGTTTAACATAGGTGTTGGCATCACCATCGCATTTGCACCACCTAAGTAGCGGTATAGTGGCATCTTAAGGCTTGTTGCAGCTGAGCGAGCAACCGCCATAGAGACGCCCAAAACTGCGTTTGCACCGAGGTTTGAGTAGTTTGGCGTGCCATCAAGCTCTTTCATGATAGCATCGATTGAGGCTTGGTTGTATGGCGAATGACCGATGAGTGCATCTGCGATCGCACCATTTACATTCTCAACTGCCTTTAGCACACCCTTGCCCATATAGCGATCCCCGCCATCTCTAAGCTCTAACGCCTCTCTCTTACCCGTACTCGCCCCACTTGGCACGATCGCACTCTCTACTGTTCCATCACTTAGCTCCACAGTAGCTTTAATGGTTGGATTTCCCCTTGAGTCCATCACCTCGATTGCACTTACATTTTCTATAAACATTACTCTACCTCGCTTATTTCATCACTGCCCATACTTATTAGGCTATTTAGTCCGATCGCTGATTTGATCTTCTCTTCTATCTCTTTGGCTAGCTCTGGCTCATCTGCAAACTTCGCCTTTACATTTTCGCGACCCTGCCCTAGCTTAGTCTCACCATATGAGAACCACGCACCGCTCTTATCGATGATGTCAAGCTTGACGCCATAGTCCACTAGCTCGCCCGCCTTTGAGATCCCCTCACCAAACATTATGTCAAACTCCGCTTGTCTAAATGGTGGAGCTACTTTGTTTTTGATCACCTTCGCTTTTACGCGGTTACCGATCTGATCTTCACCCTGTTTAAGCGACGCAACACGCCTTACATCGATACGCACAGATGCGTAGAACTTCAGAGCATTTCCACCCGTTGTAGTCTCTGGTGAGCCATACCCCATCATACCGATCTTCATACGGATCTGGTTTATAAAGATCACAGTTGTGTTCATCTTGTGAAGCACGCCCGTTAGCTTTCGCAGAGCTTTTGACATAAGTCTTGCTTGCACACCAACATTTTGATCCGACATCTCACCTTCGATCTCACTCTTTGGAGTAAGAGCTGCAACAGAGTCTATGACTATAAGATCTACTGCGCCACTTCTAGCGATCGTCTCAACTATATCAAGTGCCTGCTCACCATAGTCTGGTTGCGAAATGAGAAGATTTTCTATATCGACACCTAGATTTTTAGCATATAGAACATCAAGAGCGTGCTCTGCATCTATAAATGCACAGATACCGCCCTGTTTTTGGCACTCTGCGGTGATCTGAAGTGCTAGCGTAGTCTTTCCCGAGCTTTCTGGTCCATAGATCTCTATCACTCGCCCTTTTGGCACACCGCCGATCCCAAGAGCTAGATCTAGTCCGAGTGAACCCGTACTTATCGCCTCAATAGGGGCGATCTCACGATCCCCTAGCCTCATAAGTGCACCCTTGCCAAACGCTTTATCGATCTGCTTGAGTGCTAGATCGAGTGACTTTTGCTTGTTTGCGTCCATTTTTATCACTACCTTTTTATATTTTTAGCCATTGTACACAAAGTTATAGACAAATTGTAAAAATATTGCAAATTGATATAAAAACATATAATAGAACTTTTTACCTACTATTAGTGAGATTTTATCCATATTTGGTTAAAATTTAGATTATTTATATAAATGGATCTAAAATTGAAAAAGACTCTCATAGCCCACTCTCCCGACGCAGACGACATTTTTATGTACTACGCCATCAAGTTTGGGTGGGTTGGCATGGAGGGGGTTAGCTTTAGCAACATCGCAGATGATATACAGACACTTAACGAAGCTGCACTTCGTGGCGAGTATGAGATCGTAGCTATCAGTTTTGCCCTCTACCCGCACATCAGAAACGACTACGCCCTACTTCGCACCGCTGTTAGTTTTGGCGAAGGGTATGGGCCAAAACTTATAAAAAAGCGAGGTGCCACACTTAAGCGAAACTTCAAAGTCGCCCTTAGTGGCAAAGATACCACAAACGCCCTACTCTTTCGCATCGCCTACCCAGATGCAAGAGTGATATATATGAACTTTTTGGAGATCGAGGACGCAGTTAGGAGTGGCGTAGTTGATGCAGGAGTGCTTATCCATGAGAGCATACTCACATATAGCGATGAGTTTGAGGTTGAAGCGGAGATGTGGGATATCTGGTGTGAGCTAAGTGGAGGCGAGTTGCCACTTCCACTTGGCGGTATGGCGATAAGCAGATCTATACCACTAGATAAGGCGACCCAGTATGAACGCACACTCACTCAAGCGGTACAAGTCGCTAGAAGTCACAAAGCAAGACTCTCAAAGATGCTACTAGAGAGATCTCTTGTTCGCATAGATGAAACAACACTTGATCGCTACCTTGAGCTATACGCCAATGACAACTCCATTACACTAAGCAAAACTCAGCTTCAAGCGATCGATAAACTATTTCGCATCGGCTTTGATGCGGGACTCTATGACGCACCTATCGTTGCAAGTGAGTTTATGATCCCTCAAGAGTATAGAGATCTTAGGAACTCCTAGTGGAAGCAAAGCTCATAGCTCTAGGGATTGAGACATTTAAAGTCGCACTCTACCTCTCCATGCCCGCTCTTTTGGTGGGTATGCTTATTGGACTTGCTGTGAGTATATTTCAAGCCACTACACAGATCCAAGAGATGACGCTAAGCTTTATACCCAAAATCATAGGCGTTGCGGTTGTGATGATCCTCATCATGCCATGGATGCTAAATATCATCAGCGACTTTGCTCAAGATATCTTTGGCATGATCCCAACATTTGTAGAGTAGATGCGTAAACGCGAGATCGATTTTAGCAAATTCTCCTCCATCAAGATAGGATCTACGCACCCCGTGGAGATCATAGAGAGTTGCACAGATCTAAAGGGCAATCACTTCATTATCGGGCTTGCCAACAACCTTTTAGTCACCGACACTCCCCCTCCACTAGCCATACTTAGTAAAAAGTTTGACTTCATAGATCTCAAAGATGGAGTGCTTCGCATCGGTGCATCTACACCTAGTGGCAAGATCTTTAGCTTTTGCAAAAAGCAGGACATCGGCGGGTTTGAGTTTTTGCACTCACTTCCTGGGAGTCTTGGAGGACTACTATATATGAACGCAGGTATGGGCGAAGTAGAGATCTCAAAGCACCTACTAGATCTAACAAGTTGCAAAGGTGTGCTTACAAAAGATGAAGCGGGGTTTGGTTATAGGAAAAGTGGCATCGGCTCGCTTATACTTGAGGCCAGCTTTGAGGTAGTGCGGGGATTTAGCCACGAAGCGGTGGAGTTTTTTAAGGCAAAGCGACTGCTTCAACCAAACAAGCCAAGTGCTGGGAGCTGTTTTAAAAACCCGCCAGATGATTATGCAGGCAGACTTATAGAGGCGGTGGGGCTAAAGGGGTATAGAGTTGGAGGGGCATCTTTTAGCTCTACGCATGCCAACTTTTTAGTAAACTTAGGCGGTGCAACACCCAAAGATGCCCTTATGCTCATAGATGAGGCAAAGAGACGAGTCAAAGAGAGCTTTGGTGTAGATCTTGAGTGCGAGATAGGGATCGTATGAACAAGATCGCACAGCTAAAAAATAGCACCCTACTGCTGGTAGAAGATGATGAGGAGTTGTGCTCTAGCCTAAGGGAGACGCTTCTTATATTTTTCAAAACTATCATCGTCGCCAAAGATGGCAAAGAGGCACTAGATCTATACAACAAGCAGAGTGTAGATGTGATCATCACCGACTATGTTATGCCGCGGCTTGATGGCAACACACTTTGCAAGATGCTAAGGGAGACAAACAGAAAAATCCCGCTAGTTATTATGAGTAGTTATAGCGATCAAGAGAAGCTTCTAAAGTCCATAGATCTGGAGCTAAGTGAGTATCTGATCAAACCCATAGAGTATAACCAACTCCTGCGTACACTAGAAAAGATAGCACAAAAACTCTCAAGAGAGCATACGCTAGAGTTTATGATAGATGAACATACAAGCTACAACTTCTCAACCAAAGAGGTACACAACAAAAGCGAAGATAAACGCATACCACTTACCAAAAGCGAGATCACCATTTTTGAGCTTTTGATCGAAAATCTAAACAAAGTAGTAGATCTAACTCAGATAGAGTTTAGCCTCTCTCCTAACGACTCTAAAAGTGAGCAGGCTATAAAAAACATCATACATAGGCTAAGAGCGAAACTATCAAAAGAGTGCATACAAAATGTCTCTGGCGTGGGCTATATCCTCAAAAAGGATACTGAGTGATTAGAGTTTTAGCCTTTTTGGCTCTATTTTTGACAAACCTTCTAGCAAATATACTTGATGTAGCAAGCCTAAACAATACAAAGTCAATAGATTATATATACTTCATAAACGACAAAGAGAGCCTCTATACATACAAAGATATAGCCTCAAAAAATGATCTACAAAAGCTGGGGCTTGCACACATCGGAGGTGCAAAAGGTCCTTTTTGGACAAAGATCTCACTTACAAATAGCTCTAGCAAGATCAAAAACATAACTCTATACAACCCGCTAGCTGGTATAAACAAGATAGATGCCTATCTACTCAAAAACGGGGAGCTAGCTGGGACGCTTTTGCTAGGTGATCTGCGTGCTCAAAACCTAAGAGATAGCCTAAGCTCGTACTCACACCTAAACCTAACCATCGAGCCAAACGAGAGCATTACGATCATAAGCAAGATCGAGAATTTTCACATCTATAACCTAAGCTGGGAGATCTTGCCAACTGATGATTATTTCAAAAAAGATAGCAACAAACTATACCTCGCGGGGCTTTTAGGTGGCGTGCTACTGCTATTTTGTATCTACAACCTGATCAACTCAGTAGTTTACAAAAACAAGATCTATCTCATCATCTGCGGTATTGCTATATCTTTGGGGCTTTACCAGTACGCATTTCATGGGATTTTGTACTTCTTAGATCTAGGGCTAAACCTTGATCTCATCACCGCTTTTGCTTGGAGTTTGCCATCTTTTAGTGCGATATTTTTGCTCTCTTTTGCCTACTTCTTTTTTGAGCAACACAAAAAGTATAAAAAAGCCTCCTATATCACCATCTTCTTTATGCTCTGTTTTGTTCTGCTTATAGCTCTAGTTCTCTACGCACAGTTTGTAGATGAGAAGTTTTTCGACTACTCATTTCTTATAGCCATCATGGCAATTGCTACAACTCTTTATCTCTTTTTGCTTTCCATATATATGCTATACAAGAAAGAAGCAGGAGCGATCTACTACTTTATCGGCGAGGGAACTCTCTTTGTTGTTCTGTTTTTCCACACTCTAGGGCTATTTAATATTATCTCATATAGTGGCACGATCCAGTTTCTCATACCCTTTGCTTATATAGTAGATCTGCTCTCTCTTGTCATCGCCCTCTATCTCAAAAACCAAAAGGAGCAACAAGAGCTACGAAAGAGCAAGCTACTACTTATGGAGCAGTCAAGGTTTAACTCCATCGGGCAAGCCATAGGGCACATCTCGCACCAGTGGAAAGCCCCACTTACAAACATAGGCACATCACTAACTCTGCTAGAGACCATCTACAACCACGAGCAAGAGAGACTAGAGGAGACCTTTGCAAAACAGCTACCTTTTATGAAACGCTCCATTGATCTGATGAAAAGATCCATCGATGAGTTTTCAGCATTTTATCAAACCAAAAACGCCAAAGAGAGCTTTAGCATAAAAGAGAACATCTCAAATATTGTGCAGATCTTAAACGCTAAGATACTCCTCAAAGGGGTAAAAATCGAGTATGATATAGATGAAAACTTAGAGATCTTAAGCTATGAGCACATCATCTCAAACATCTTTTTGATCCTCATAAACAACTCTTTAGAGGCGTTTAAGGCAAACTCAAACAACACCATCAAGATCAGCGTAAAGAGATCTAACAACAAGATCAGCATTGTGCTAGAGGACAACGCAGGAGGCATAGCCATAAAGCCGATCGAGAGAGTTTTTGACTACTTTGTCTCACTCAAATCAGCTGAGAAAAGCTCAGGCATAGGACTAGCAGTTGCTAAACTTCTAGTAGCTGAAAAACTCGGTGGCAACATAAGTGTAAAAAATGGCACTGAAGGGGCGATTTTTACTATCGTCATACCATAGACAAAAGTTATAGATACAATTTGTCACAAAATTAGCAAATCTTCTTGCCAAAATATAAAAATGAAACTTTTTTGAAACTATAAAGATATAAAATATTTTTATTAAAGATTTCTAGGGAAACATAATGAGATTTCTGCTATTTGTTGCCATACTTATAGTCTCTCTAAGTGCAAAAGATCTAGAAAAAGTATCGCTTCAACTCAACTGGCAGTATCAGTTTGAGTTTGCTGGGTTTGTCACCGCAAAAGAGAAGGGCTTTTATAAAGAAGCTGGGTTAGATGTCGAGCTAAAAGAGTACACACCAGACACCGATGTAGTCCAAGAGGTGCTGAGTGGGAGGGCAAACTATGGGGTATCAAACTCAAATATCATTTTAGATAAAGACAGGGTCTCTCCCGCAGTGCTACTAGCTACATATCTGCAAAAATCACCTCTAGTTTTAGTAACAAAACCCGATATAAAAAACCCTCTAGATCTGATAGGAAAGCGTATAATGGGTGCAAAAGATGAGCTAAAATATAGCTCATTAGCACTTTTGCTTGAGCATTTTAATATCAACAACACAAATAGCAACATTATCTCTCACACCTTCAACATAGATGACTTTGCAGATGGCAAAGTAGATGCAATGAGTGCATTTAAGTCCAATCAGATCTATGAACTAGATAGAAGAAAAATAGCGTATAACATTATAGATCCAGCTGATTTTGGGTTTATCATAAGTGCAATAAATCTATACAGCTCCAAAAAAGAAGCGGTAGAAAATTTTGATAGAACTGCAAAGTTTATAGAAGCAACAAATCGTGGTTGGAAGTACGCCATCGACAACAAAGAGGAGATTGTTGATATTTTGATCCAAAAATATGGGGTTGAGAAATCAAGAGATGCTCTGCTTTTTGAAGCAAATGTCGTAAAACAGCTAGTTATGAGCGATCTTATCCCTATTGGCAAGGCTAGCTATGACTTTACACAGAGGCTACTAAAACAGCTCATATATGCAAAAGCCATAGAAAATGAGGCAAATATAGAGCCTCTCATCTTTGATAAAGAGAGCCTTTTTGGAGACAAAAAGTTTGTGCTAACAAAAGAGGAAAAAGAGTATCTGGGTAACAAAGAGAGCTTGAAGCTTTGTGTGGCTCCAACTCAAGTTCCCATAGAGTATATTAAAGATTCACAGCTACAAGGGGTAACAAGGGATATAATAGAGCTATTTGAGCAAAAACTAGGTAGTGCAATCACACTAGCTCCCACCAAAAGCTGGCAAGAGTCAATAGAGCTTTTTCAAAATAGAGGGTGCGATATTATCTCATCTATTTCGCCAACAAGTGAGCGAAAACACTATATGGACTTTACTAAACCCGTATTGAGTTTGCCATTAGTCTTGGCAACTCGCATAGGTAAACCTTTTATCCAAAATAGTTCTTTTCTAAATGGCAAAAAGATAGCCATACTAAAAGGGCATTTTTTTGCTGAGCACATAAAACAGAACCTAAAAGGGATCAAACTTGTAGAAGTTTTATCCATTGGGGAGGGTCTAGATCTTGTAGCAAAAGGTGTCGTATATGGCTATATTGACAACTCTTTAGTGCTCTCTGCTATACAAAAAGAGTATGCAAATAGCCTAAAGTTTGCACTAAAATTTGATGTGCAAGACACTATCTGCTTTGCAACAAGAAATGATGAGCCACTTCTAGGTGAGATTTTTAACAAGCTAGTAGATGATCTAGATGATGCGAAAAAGCAGGAGTTTTTGAACAATTGGACGCCGATTGTAGAGCAAGTTGGTTGGCTGAATTTAAAAGAGATTATAGTAGGGTTATTTTTTATCTTTGCGATTATCTTGGGGCAGTTTGTATATCAAAGAAAGCTAAGCAAGCTAAATGAGGAGCTAAAAAGATTATCCATAACCGACAAGCTAACAGGTGTTTATAACCGCCTTGAGCTAGACAAGATAATGGAGCAAGAGAAGAACAAAATAGATAGAAACCCCAGCTACAACACCGCCATCATAATGCTAGATATTGATCACTTTAAGTCCATAAATGACACTTACGGACATCTAGTTGGAGATAAAGTTCTAACTTTTTTAGCAAAACTTTTAAAATCAAATCTAAGAAAGATAGATACCATCGGTCGATGGGGCGGTGAGGAGTTTTTGATAATACTACCTTTTACGACAAAAGAGAGTGCAGTAATCGTTGCTCAAAACCTAAGAGAGAAGATAGAGCAGAGCGATATTTTAAAAGAGCATGCTAGAGTGCTAACGGCTAGTTTTGGCGTAGAGTCTATGAGTAGTGACAAAACAGTTGGCGAGACGCTAGTAAGCGTAGATAAGCTACTATATAGAGCAAAAAATAGTGGCAGAAATAGAGTTGAGTATGCTTAGCGTATAGCAACATACTCCTCTATCATCTCATCAAGTTTGGCAAATAGCTTAGATGACGCATCTTCCATCTGTGAGAAATTGCTATAAATAGTATCTGGGTTGCTACCTTTTAGTACTATCTTAGCTTTTGCAAACTCATTATTTGCCAATGCTCTATCGTGCACTATCGCGTGGATAGGTTCTATCTCTCTAAACGCTTTAGTGTTGCCAAATTTTTTCGCCCCCTCACCCTCATACCATTTGCCCATACGACAATCCTTATGCCCCACAAAATCCTTTTCAACCCTTTGGCTTAACACCGCAGAGTATGCATTTGACTTAAATAGTATATGATCCACCTTTACAAGCGTAGTAAATAGTTTTGTATTTATAGAGTCTGAAACCATATATGAGTGCTGTGCAAAATCATTTAGCTCCTCAAATGTTGATTCAAACTCATTTATGATCACATTTGTCCTCTTAGCGATTTGCGATATCTCATCTGATGAGCCACGCAGATCGTTTGTCTCTTGCTGAAGCGTTGAGATATTTACACCAATCTCACTTGTCGCCTTTTGCGTTCTCTCTGCAAGCTTACGCACTTCATCGGCAACTACTGCAAAACCTCGTCCATGCTCGCCCGCCCTTGCAGCTTCGATGGCGGCGTTTAGTGCAAGAAGATTTGTCTGATCTGCTATATCTTTTATGAGATCTACTATGCCACTGATGTCACGAGATCTATCCTCTAGGCTCATAATAGTCTCGTGCGAACGCTCTATCGAGCTATGCAAGATCCCCAACTCTTTTGAGACACTCACCACATCTTTTAGGCTCTTGCTTGAGAGTTCTGATGTCTTTTGTGAGACTTCTGTGATCTTTTGCGTACCCTTTTGCGAGATTGCCACATCATTTTGAATCACCTCAAAACCACTACTTATACCACCGCCAAGCTTGCTAATCCTATCAGATAGCTCACTCTTAACCTTCACCTCCAACCCCGTAGTTATACCATCTATGGCTACTTTTAGGTTGGTAGAGACTTTTTTAAACTCACCCTTTAGCCCAGCTGACTCTGGGTTGCGATAAGCTATCCCATTAGATGCGGACTGCATTGATGTTTGAGTCTCTCTTATAAAAGCCTCTAGCTGATCTAGCATATCATTGAGTGCCCACGCCATCTCTGACTCTTTTGAGTTATCATTTGGGATATGCGTTATCCTACTGCTTAGTTTGCCAGATGATGCCTCTTTGATCACACCTAAAATTTTATCGCTTAGTATATCGTTATGCTTGCTAGTGCCAAAGAGAGATGATATGCCCATTGTGGAGTACTCCTTTTATCTAGTCTTGCTGACTAAATAGATCTAATGACAATATTGTAAACTTTTATAATTTCAAAAAAGTTTCAATGTCTATTATCCCGATCATACAAGCGTTAAAAGCACTACAAAAAGCACAGGCAAACTCACCACAACACCAAACTTACTATACTGCCAAAAGCCGATCTTTACACCCTTTCTCTCTAGTACATAGAGCCACAAAAGTGTCGCCAAACTCCCAAAAGGGGTCATCTTTGGACCTATGTTGCACCCGATGATATTTGCATATATCATAGAGGGCGTGCCTATATCTTTTAGTGCGATATCCATCACCATAATAGTCGGTAAGTTGTTCATCACAGAACTCAAAAATGCAGCGATAAACCCAGTTGCCATCACCGCCAAAGCCTCACTTTTTTGCATAAAGTAGTACAAAAGATCGGACAAAGCATCTGTTAGCCCTGCATTTTTAAGCCCAAAGACCACCACATAAAGCCCTATGCTAAACCATACGATCTGCCACGGTGTAGCTTTTATGATCTCTTTGGCATCTACACTTTTTGTCACACTTGCGATGGTTAAAAAGATAAAAGCACCACCAAGTGCAAAGAGCGATATAGGCAGATCATAAAGATCTGAGATGAAGTAGCTAGCTAGCAAAAGTGCCAAAAAGATCCACGAGAAGTAAAAAAGTGCTCTATTTTTTATGACACTCTTTGGAGTTTGAAGCAGATCTATATCCACTTTTTGAGGTATATCTTTGCGTAAAACAAGATACAAAACAAGCGTTGAGATAGCAACACTTACCAAAAACGGAGCAATCATTGCTAGAAAAAACTCCCCAAAACCTATGCCAAAGTAGTTTGCAGTGAGTATATTTGTGAGGTTGGAAAAGACAAAAGGAAGCGAGGCACTATCGCTTATAAACCCGCCAGCTAGCAAAAATGCGACGATGGTTCTTAGATCTAGCCTTAAGATCCTCATCTTCGCAAGTATGATGGGTGTGAGTATAAGTGCGGCTCCATCGTTTGCAAAGAGTGCTGAGACCACTGCTCCTAAGATGATGGAGTAGACAAACATCTTTAACCCGCTTCCATTTGAGAGCTTTGCCATCTTTAACGCTGCCCACTCAAAAAAACCGATGCGATCAAGCACAAGTGAGAGGATTATGATCCCAATAAACGCCAAAGTCGCGTCCCAAACGATGCTAGCAACCTCTAGCACATCACCTAGATCTACCACGCCAACTAGTAGTGCCGTAGCAGCACCAAGAGTAGCACTTGTACCTATCTGCAAGCCAAAAGGACGAACTATGATAAGTAGTAGTGTGACAACAAATATGCTTAAAGGTAGCATCATACCTCGCAAGCTCTCTTTAGATCAGGCAAGTCTATCTGCAAGCAAGCTATCTCTTTTAAAAACTCCTGCCTAAAGGTATCAAGCGGAGATCTGATGCTATAATATGCCCACTTTCCTCTTCGCTCAACCCTCAAAAACCCACCATCTCTTAAGATCTTGAGATGCCTTGAGACTCGTGACTGAATCATCTCAAAAGAGCTCTCTATATCGCAGACACAAAGCTCTTTGTGTATGTTTATAAAATGCAGAATCCTTACTCTTGTCTCATCATTGACAGCACCAACTGTTTGTAGAAAAATATCCAATATCTTGCCTTTAGTTAGAAATTTCAAAAATCTCTAAAATCTCATCTATACTTAAAACTTTGCCACTAGATCTTACGCTTCCATCAACCACCAATGCAGGTGTACTCATAACACCATAGCTCATGATCTCTACAATATCTTCAACCTTTTTCACCTCATGAAATCCACCAAATTTTGAAACCGCTTCTAAGACTCTCTTTTCTAGTGTCGCACACTTTGAACAACCTGTACCCAAGATCTCTATCTTCATTTTTATCCTATCAAATAATTAAATATATAACCCACCGCTATAATCGCAGTTGTCACAACTCCAAAAAATATAGCTATAAGTTTTGTACTCAAGACTCTCTTTAAGATCATAGCTTCAGGTAAACTAACAGCTACAACAGCCATCATAAAAGATAGTGCCGTTCCCATAAGCACGCCTTTTTGGATCAGCACTTCAACAAGTGGCAAAATCCCAGCTGCACTTGAGTACATAGGTATAGCCACCACCACAGCTAAGAGTGGTGCATACCAAACATCTCCACCAGCATATCTACCTATAAAATCAGCGGGAACATAACCATGTATAAATGCTCCGATCCCAATTCCTACAATCACATAAATATATAGCTTCTTAAACAGATCTTTTGTCTGCTCAAATGACTCTTTTGCTCTTTCTCTTAGTGAAATTTTATTCTCATTTGAACTATTACAGCAACTATTTATCGGTTTTACCTCTATCAAAACCTCTTTTTCTAAACTCATAGAACCGATGATCAGACCCGAGATAATAGCCACCAAAAGAGCAAAGCTGACATAAATAAGTGTAATTTTAATACCAAAAATAGAAAAAAGCAGAGCGATCACAACCGCGTCTCCAAGTGGAGCTGAGATCAGATAGCTAAAAGTAACTCCAAGCGGAATCCTAGCTTGCAAAAAACCTAAGAAAAGCGGAACTGCACTACAAGAGCAAAAAGGTGTACTCATACCAAAGATAGAAGCAAAAATATGCCCGATAATTTTGTGTTTTCCACTCAAATAGTCCCTCACTTTTTCAACAGGCAAATAGCTTCTTAAAAATGTCACTAAATATATAATGGATATGATCAAAATAAATATTTTTATCGTATCGTAGATAAAAAAGTGTAAAGCTTCTGCAAAATGGCTACCCTTTTCAAAACCAAGCTTCTCAAAAACCAAAAAATCACTAAGGCTAGCGAGCCAGTTAAACATTTAAAACCTCCTTGATTTTTGGAAGCAGTCTATTTTCTATATCTTCATAAGTTTTAACAAATGCCTCAAAATCTTTACCATCTGGATCCTCAAAACCCATATGAATAGTTTTGGTTTTTTTGGGAAAACTAGGGCAGCTCTTCTCTGCATTATCACAAACTGTAATGACTAGATCATACTCATTACCCATCACTTTATCGATAGTTTTTGAATGATACTCCGCTCTGTAAATCCCTTTTTCTTCTAAGAGCTTTTTAGCATTTGGATTTACCTCTTTGCTAGCTTTTACCCCTGAACTATTGGCGATAACTCCATCTAGCTTACTGTTTATAAGAGCTTCAGCTATAATACTTCTGCAAGAGTTTCCCGTGCACAATACCAAAACTTTTTTCACACTTTCTCCAATAGTTTTAAAAATTATAGTAAATTAAAGATAATACATCAACATATCTTGATGTATTGATTACCACACCTTCCAAAATATCTTTTAACCATATATCATAACCTAATATTATATTAAGCACTGCTTTATTACTATTTTATTTGTATCACAAGATGCAAATAACCACAAAGGATTTTTATGAAAAAGATAGCTATTGCTATAACACTACTATCTACTATG
>Ga0172377_10000944_pt1 | contig 28691 bp, 28 predicted proteins | sample Pumphouse3metaG_FD_119749 | JGI IMG/M metagenome (GOLD analysis project Ga0172377, IMG submission 119749) | Leachate microbial communities from a municipal landfill in Southern Ontario, Canada - Pumphouse #3 metaG | ecosystem: Engineered > Solid waste > Landfill > Unclassified | place: Canada... | reverse complement strand
TGGACAATATATCCTTATAATCGATTGCTTTCTTTTTCATCAAGCAAAAGTAATATTTTATTGGAGAAGTAGAATAGAGCTAATTGTTAAATCCCCAACTTTACGGACTGACCCGATATTTCCTAAAGCGTGTTGTCGTATTATGGTTTCCTCCATAACCAATATAATATGTTTTGAGACCATGATAGTTAGTGAGTTTACCAGATCTTTTTTGAGAATGAATAAAAATATCTTCTGGATTTTCAGGATCAACGCCCTTGAAGAAGAAGTTCATATCTCTGACATGGTCATAAATTCCTCCACTATCAATCATGACGATATCAAATACAATTTTAACATCATCCGACAGCTTGTGGTTAAACCAAACGGTACATCCTTTTCTATCATTAATCTCCAATTTGCCGTTTTTAGCCTCCGCAGTTCCCCCTAATGCCTGTTCTATAGTCCAATTCGACAAATCATGCTCAAAAGTATCTGAAAAAAGTAATCGCTTGTCTGCAATTTGTGCACTCCCTGAAAGAATACTGATCACAATCATTACAATGCTTATATAAACCATATACATTTTTTAGAAATTAAGATATTACTGACTTAATTTTTTCAAATCTAAACAAGCCAGTTTTTATTCACTTGCTTTTCTTTTTCCAGGGTTTAAAAACAGATATGACAACAAGTATCATAAGCGCAAGTCCCTGAAGAGAAGCACTGATAAAGGCTTGTGTCATATTCGATATAACCAACGGATCATGCAATGCAATATCCCGTGTGCGGTCGGCAATCTCTAATGCCTCCTCAAGAAGTGGGCTATAATAAAATGTACCTACAAGGATAACAACTACCGATACGACCCATTTTACGAGAATCCAGCGATGTTTGAAAAACCCCCAGTTTGTAAATATCCCATAGATTATCCCTACTATTATTGTGAGTAATGCTCCGGGTATCACTAAAACCCAGTCGATGAAAAGTATAATTTTCAAGGTCATATACAATTCATCACTGGACTCCGGTTTGAGTAAATAAAGAATTGCCATGGCAATAACACCGACTACCCATACCATCACCAACAAAAGATGACAGGATTTTAACACTTTCATTCCTTTTGCATTTAACCTCTTCATAGTTATTTTTTTCCAAGATTCATATATATACTCTCCAACATCGTCTTTAACAATGTAATATCCTCCTTATTATCTCCCCTTAAAGCTTCATTTATCACATTTTCCCCGATTTTGAGCGCCTGCGGGATCATGCCTTTACCTTTATCGGTTATGCAAACCGAATTCTTCAAATTCCTGACCGGACGCCTTTCTACAAGTCCTTTTTTCTCCAAGTTATCTATTGTCCGTTTTATCGCAGCCGCATCTTTTGAAAGAAGGTTAGCTATTTCCAACTGGCTTATGCCGTCTTTATAATAAAGGCATCTAAGAACTATAAACTGAGAATGGGGCAAGTCGATCCCGCTGTTTCCCAACGCTGCATTCAAAGATTTAGATAATGCTACTGAGGCTCGGTGCAACAGGAACCCCAAAGAATAAAATTCGTCCATTTTTTTAATATATTTTTTTCAAAAATGGTAAGAATATTGACTAATCAATATTCTTACCATAATAAAATCCCATAAGTTTTATACTATTTTTTGTTTGCTACGAGCCATATTAAACAAGCACAGGCTATTCGGCACGTTCTTAAAATTATCTTAAGTTTTTAGAAATATGCCTTTACCTGTTGCGGTAAATTTTACTGACTATTTTCCACCCATTTTCATCTTTAACCAATGAGAACATATCGTAATATTTTGCATCACCGAACTGCGATTCGATATGTACTATGGCTATGTCCTCTTGAACATCTAAAGCTGTTATTTCATAACTTGCAGGCTCTGCCTTACCCTTACTTACTATATCGCAAAGGGTCTGAATAGGTACACTTACCAGTTTGCCATCCTCAACCTATGACATGGTCGCATTTTCTGTAAATGCTTTAGCGGTAATACTGCCGTCTGCCTGACGGCCACCTTCCATATAATATTCAATGGCTTGTTCGACACCTTCCTTTTGTACTTTCGTTGCTTTCATTTCTCTATTCATTTTAGATTCATTACTATTGTTCTTATTCACATTATTATTGCTTAATGCTATTAATAAAGAGCATAATGTGACCACTAAAAGGATTTTCTTCATACTGTTTCATTTATTCAAATTGATATTTCAATATTTTTAGCATATATCCCGTAATCAATAGATATATTAAGGCCTTAGAAATTTTGAATCATTCCGCATTTATCCTCTCACGCACTTTCTTCCAAGCGTGGGTATCGAACAGGCAGCTTTCACGCATGGTATAGTACATTTCCCTGAACCGGGAGATCGGTATGACGAAACTTAAAATATTAGCTTCTACATAGGGGCGGACGGAAGGATCGAAAAGACCGATAAACGTTCTTTTTCCATTCCTGTTGTTCTCTACAACTGCATTAGTTACAACAGCCGAGCAACCAGAACCGAACATGGCAGTGACGGCATCGTCAGCGTTATTATCGAAATATGTCCATGTCGCTAATCCAGAGAGTATATCGGGAGTTGCTAAAAACAAGATACCTTCTACCTTTTCAAAGGTTTCAACCGTATCGATGTGGGCGAAATTCAGGTACTTTTGATTAGTAAGAGGAATGTCAAGGCTCTCAATAAAGTCAATCACCATTTCAGGAGTCTTTTTATATTTTTCTTTCACTGAAACAAAGTTGGGTACCCGTTCAAGCACTCCAGAAAAACCGGTATAGAGCTTACCTCCTACGCAACTTATAACTTCTGCGTTCAAACTTATCGGATTTCCCTCCCTGACCGCTTTCAGTCCTTTGAAAAAACAACCATTTATCTTTTCGGTTTCGGCAAGCGGAATGTCGGAGTACCAAAATACTATCGGCAATTCAGCTTTTTCGCCGAAAGCTTCCCTGTAATTATTGATGAATATTTTTACATCCATTATATTGTTTCGTTTTTAATTATTTTCTTCTTTTTCCACGGTTTCTGAACGGAAATAACAACGACTGCCAATAATAAACCTGCTTGAAGAGGTCCCCACATCTGTGTCATACTGAGATTTTTAAGAAATGTCGGGTCTGTCAAAGCTGCATCACGAAGCTGGTCGGCAATCATAACGTTGTCATTGATGTAAGGCCCAAGAACAAACGTTCCAAATAATATCTGCAGGACAATCATTACCCACTTAACTATAATCCAAGGATGTTTGAAAAATCCCCAATTTGTCCATATACTATAAATCAATCCAGTGAGAAATGCCCCAGTTGCGCCATAAATAATGAAATAATCGTCTATTATCTGCAATATTCGTGAACGCATATAGAGTTCATCACCTGATTCGGGATAAGTGATAAAGGCTAATAAACATAAGGTAAGAGCTCCTATTACCCAGCAAAAAGAAAATAAGATGTGGAGCATTTTTAATATTTTCACTCCCTGAGGTTTTAATTTTCCTGTTTGCATATCTATTATTATTGATTAGTCAATCGAATTGGAGAAAAAATTATTTGATATTCTGATAGAATTTTTTCAAGCATACAGGTGTACGTACGGACATGTTTTTGATGAACATGCCAAATAAAAAGCACAATGTATACTGATCATCTTTCATAATACAAAGATAAGAAACAGTATTGATTAGTCAATATAATAAATCTAAAAAGAAAGTAGAATAGTTTTTAGTTGAAACAATTTTACAAGATGCAAGAAATTCGGGCAAATTCAGAGGTAAAACCGGGCTTATTCTGAAAATGCTCATCAAAGCATCAACAAGAGATATTTCGCAGGCAATCGAACCTAAAACATTAGAGGATAACATCCGAGTAGCCAAGCAGGGAGGAACTGTTATGTGGGTCGCTCGCGAAGAATTGGAATTACGCACAGGTAAGAAAGTTATATCTCCTATTAATGCCAAAAAGGTTTTTAGGTATAGATGAAGAAGACAAACTGCAAAATGACAAATAAATATAGTGTTTATTTTGCGTTCTCTAAATATTAATTTATACCTTTTAAAAAGGAATAATAGCCAACTCTAAGCCAAAAGTGGCTTTTGAGAGACAATCCAAAGACAATAACCGTTACTAAATCGTTACTATTTGGGTTGCTTCTTTTGAATAGTTGCTTCTTTTGAATAAACGATTGATAATTATTAATTTAGTATAAGATTCGGGCGTTCCCGATCGGATCACAAAAAAGCAATCCCTTTTTGACTAGTCAAAAAGGGATTGCTTTTTTAAACTCTCTGCTCTAAAAATAAGAGAGTCACGGAGTATCATAATGGTGTGAGTCCAATCATCAAATTGCTTTACATATCGTTCACCCTCACAATCACGGCTGATCTTTGGAGTTTTCGACTTATTAAGTAGTTTTATTATTCGGTTGAAGAGTGGTTGTCCGCTAAAATGTATACTTTTGCTTATGGTTAATTTTATTTTGTTCGTAGCTGCTAATTAACCACAAAGGGCTGATTCCATTTTCAGGAATCAGCCCTAATTTATGTCTTATTAAAACTTTTATCGGACAGCAATAAATCTAAATATAAAAGAAAAACTTTTAATACATATGCTTATTAGTATCTATTTCATCTTTATCAATTTTATCTTTATTTAAGCTACGCCAAGCATAAAATATATAAGCAAAGACAAATGGCATTAAGAGTGATGCATAGGCCATAACTTTCAGGGTATTCTTACTCGAACTACTGTTTGCTATAGTTAATGAGTATTGAATATCTACATTAGATGGATAATAAGCAGTATTATTGAATCCAGCTAATAAGAACAATCCTAAAACTGCTAAGACTGTTCCGAATCCTGCAAACCAAATCCCTTTATCATAAGTGGATTGAAAGATAGTTCTCAAAATACCATAAAGAACTAATACGACCCCAATAAGAAATACTCCTGCTACTATAGGCATTTCTATAAGATTACTAAAGTATTTATAAGACTGCATAAATATTTCTTGCGTATCTGGATTAACAGCAAAGCCATCTTTTAATAATGTACGAATAACAAAAGCTAAAAAGGACACTAAAAAGATGGCCGTATTAGGTATTAAAGCTTTTCTACAGCGCTTAATTAGGGGTTCGTGGTCTATACTATTGATAAAATATAGAATACCGAGTACTCTAGCTAAGAAAAAAACAGCCAAACCAAGAGCCACATTCCATGGGTCTAATAACGCATCTAATCCATGAGAAGCGTTAGCCCACTGGCTAATAACAGATGAAGATTCAAGCCCACCTAGACCTAAAATATTACCTTTATCAACAATGAAATTAGAACCATTAAAGAATGTTGCAACTGCTCCCCCTAATAGTACGGGTCCTAAAATTCCATTGATAATCAAAAAGATATGATAAGTTTTTTTTCCAACTAAATTTCCAGCTCGATCTTGAAATTCATAACTAACAGCTTGCAGAACAAAGGTGAATAAGATAATCATCCACAACCAATAAGCTCCACCAAAACTGGTACTATAAAATAAAGGGAAAGATGCAAAAAATGAAGCTCCAAAGGTAACTAGAGTAGTAAAGGTAAACTCCCATTTTCTTCCAGTGGAGTTTATCATCATTTTGCGCTCAGCATCATTTTTTCCTATTTCAAATAAGAGAGAATTTCCTCCTTGCACAAATAGTAGGAAAACTAATATACCACCTAATAATGCGATAATTACCCACCAATATTGTTGTAAAAAAATATATGTTTGATCCATAGATATTACTATTTTAATTTATAGATGATAAATTTAGTTATTCCCCTCTTCAAGTTCAGGAAGATCTGGTCCTTTTCTAATCTCTCGTATGGAAATACCAACTGCAGCAATTAACATCATTGTGAATAAGAATGCAAAAATGAAAAATGTTAATTTAACAGAACTAACGTCTAGTTTAGACACCGCAACTGTTACGGGTAGTAAATCTTGAATTGCCCAAGGTTGACGCCCTACTTCTGCTACAATCCAACCAGCTTGACCTGCTATATAGGCTAATGGGATAGTCAATACACCGATCCAATGCATCCATTTCATTTTATGTAGTTTCTCTTTATAACCTAAATAGATTACTACAATAAAGAATAAAACAAAATAAAAACCCAATACAACCATTATTCTAAATGAATAAAAGTTGAGTGGAACACTAGGTACCAACTCATTGATATCTTTAATATAACCGTAACCAAAATATTCTACATTCTCTTGAAAATCTTTATATGCAGCAGCTTTAGTAGCCTCATCACCTGATTTTCCTGCTTCTCTATAATGAGCTAATGCAGTAATCGCCTTTTTACCCCTCTCTATTTTTTCCTCGGCAGGAAGTGCAATAGTACCATCATCTTGTTCATAACCTCCTTCAATGATGTCGGCAATTCCTGGAACAAAACTATCAAAATTACTATTCGCTAAGAACGAAAGCATTTTAGGTATTTCTATTCTAAAAATAAAAGGGTCTTCTCCATCATTATATGTTTGCTTTGCTGGATTAAGTAAACCTACAGCAACTAATCCTGCTCCCTCTTTACCTTCATAAAAACCCTCAGCAGCAGCTAGTTTCATAGGTTGAGTCTTTCCAATAATTGTTCCAGCCACATGTCCTGTAAAAACAATTAATCCAGCGGATATGATACCAAAAACAGCAGCTATCTTAATACTCTTCAATGCAAAACGACGTTGTCTATTCTTTAATAAAAACCAACAACTAACTCCAACTACAAAAACAGCTCCTAATACCCATCCTGATAAAACAGAGTGAAAAAACTTATTCACTGCATCGGGTGAAAAAGCAACAGCCATAAAATCCACCATTTCATTTCTTACCGTGTCAGGATTAAATTGCATTCCCACTGGATGTTGCATCCATGCATTTGCTACTAAAATCCACCAAGCAGATAAAGTAGCACCTAAAGAAACTAACCAAGTAGAGGCTAAATGGAATTTCTTACTGACTTTATCCCAACCAAAGAACATCACGGCAATAAATGTAGCCTCCATAAAGAATGCTAAAATACCTTCTATGGCTAAAGGAGCTCCAAAAATATCCCCTACAAACCAAGAATAGTTACTCCAGTTTGTTCCAAACTCAAATTCTAAAATAAGTCCAGTAGCAACCCCTACTGCAAAATTTATTCCAAATATTTTCATCCAGAACTTTGCTGTTTTTTTCCAAAACTCATCACCTGTTCTGTAATACATAGTCTCCATTACGGCTTGTATAACAGATAAGCCTAGAGTTAGTGGAACAAAAATCCAGTGATACATGGCCGTTAAAGCAAATTGTGCTCTTGACCAGTCAACTAACGAAGTGTCAACGTTTGCAATCATATAGTATTATTTTTTATTAGTGTCGATTAACAAAATATTATCTTTTTCTTTTATACCTCTATCAATAAGTTCTCCTGCCACATGTTCCTCTTTCGTTTCTCCGAGCTTTTCCTCATTTAGATAACGGGGGAAAAAAAAAGGACGTAGTATGCAAAACATTATAAATAACTTTATCAATATTATAAGCCATAATGTTTTTCCTAATGTCATACTTCGAAAACCTTCAACATAAAAATTAAAAACATTTTTAATTATTTTTTTCACTTTCCGGAATGGTCTTAAAAATCGCTCTTTCATGGCAGTTTTATATAAATTAGAACTCCTTATATCAAAACTATAAATTTATCCGTATAAAAACAAAGAAAATCAAAAAAACATTAATTTTTTATACGATTTGTTTCAATTCTTATAAATCCCTTAATAGAAGCGGCTAACAATATAGATGTTTAATTTCATAAAAAAGAAAAACAATTTACTTTTACAGACTAAAAAAACCTCCTATTATACTAATAGATGTATATAAGGAGGTTCTTAAATAACGTAATTATTTTAATCACTCGTGCGTTCTATCTAATTCAGTAGAAGCCTCTTCGTCTATAAAAATCTCTGTAGCCCTTGAAAAATGAGCTACATAAGCTGCTGGCCCATTATTATTAGACTCAAAAATATCAGCAACAACCTTTGCTTTATTACTACCCGTAATTAAAAAATAAACCTGCTTAGCCTGAATCATAGGTTCACCCGTTAAAGCTATTCTACGTTGCTTTGTTTGAGGATGAATAGAAGGAGCATACAGTGTTGCCGTTTTTAACAAATCCTCTTGTCCAGGAAAGATAGAAGATGTATGCCCATCATCTCCCGCCCCTAATAAAACTAAATCAAACTGAGGAAAGCCCTCTTTCGATTTTGGCAGGTTTTTATAAATTAGATTTGAATATCTTTTAGCTTCTTCCACTGGATTATCTTCTCCTCTAATTCTATAGATTTGATTTTCAGGTATACTAACATAGTCTAAAAGATGAGATTTCATCATTCCATAGTTACTTTCAGCATCTTGTGGTGGAACACATCGCTCATCTACCAGATAAACACAAAGCTTTTCCCAAGGAGTTTGATCTTTATAATCTCTAACCCATAAATCGAACATTAGCTTAGGAGTGCTTCCTCCACTAAAAGCCACATGAAATTTATCTTCTTTATGATTTGTTATTAACTCAATGATTTTCTCTATCATTCCTATAGCTGTCTCTTCTTGAGAAGCAAAAGTATGTATTTTCATAATTCGCAATATTGGTCTGTATTTGTTAAGTTTTTACAAGGATTTGTCCAAGTGGCATCATGATCATTCATCATAGCCTCACTTTCTAAAGGTCCCCATGTACCTACAGGATAACCATATAAAGGAGCATCCTCATTCTCCTTCCAGTAATCTAATAAGGGGGCAAAAAATCGCCAAGAAGACTCCACTGCATCACTACGAGTAAATAACGTTTGATCTCCTTGTATACAATCCTCTAATAAACGTGCGTAGGCATCGCCTATAGAAACATCACCTAGTTTGTCATATGTAAAATCCATACTTACAGATTTTACATCAAACCCAGTTCCTGGCTTTTTCATTCCAAAACGCAACACAATACCCTCATTAGGTTGAATTCTAATAATTAATTTATTGGCATCAGGACAATCCCCCTCGTTACACTGAAACATTTGATAAGGAGTTTTTTTAAAGTGTACTACGATTTCTGTTACTTTAGTTGGTAAAGCTTTACCCGTTCGTATATAAAAGGGTACCCCACTCCATCGCCAATTTTCAATACCTATTTTCATAGCTATATAAGTCTCTGTTCGCGATGTTGAAGGTACATTTTCTTCTTCTCGATAACCTGGTTTATTACCTTCTCTTATATATTGTCCTCTAACCACATGCTCTTCAAAATCTTCATCCGTCAAGGGTCGTAAAGAATCATAAACTTTAACCACCTCATTACGAAAACCATCAGCATTAAATCGGACAGGAGGTTCCATAGCAGTTAGAGCTACCAACTGGATTAAATGGTTTTGAACCATATCACGCAGAGCACCAACGCCGTCATAAAACCCACCGCGCTTTTCAATGCCTAAACTCTCAACTGCGGTAACTTCAACATAATCTATATAGTTTCTATTCCAAATGGGTTCGAATATACAATTGGCAAAACGAAAAGCCAGAATATTCTGTGCTGTCTCTTTCCCCAAAAAATGATCTATACGATAAATTTGCTCCTCCTCAAAGACAGAGGCATAAATTTCATTTAATTCCTGAGCCGATTGAAGATCATATCCAAATGGTTTTTCCACTATAATACGAGCTCCTGACTGATTTAAATTTACTTTTTTAAGATGTAATGGAATCTTTCCATAGAGAGAAGGAGGTGTAGCTAAATAAAACAACAAATGACTAGGTTGTTTCTCACCCGTAATCTCTTGCAACTTTTCTAAAAGAAGTGGATAGTCATCTGCATTAGCAGAGTCCATAGCGACATAATGTAAGTGATTGACAAACTCATTCATTAAGGTCTTATCCAGCTCCTCATCTGCAACAAACTCTTTTAATTGCTCTGTTTGATAAGCTTGAAATGCTTCATCTGAATATTCACTTCGCCCTACTCCCACTATAGAAAATCCACTATCTAATCTATCATCCTTAAACAACTCATATAGTGCAGGCATCAGTTTACGCTTGGTTAGGTCCCCTGAAGCTCCAAAAATGATCATTGTAAAAGGTTGCTTATTTTTTTTATCTTGTCTTACCATATTTATTAAACGTTATATGTACCCGACTTGGTGTCTCCACCCTCACCTGTCCAATTTTCATGAAAATACTCGCCACGTGGTTTATCTTTTCTCTCAAAAGTATGAGCTCCAAAATAATCACGTTGTGCTTGAATCATATTAGCTGGTAGATTTTTGGATGTTAAAGAGTAGAAATAGTTTAATGCAGAAGAGAATGCGGGTATAGGTAGTTCTTGCATCATAGCATAAGAAACCAAGCTCTTCCACCCTTCTTTAGTTTCATCGATCTGCCCCTTAAAATAAGAAGCTAACAATAAATGTTCAGGACTCTCTTTTTCAAAAGCCTCAGCTATATCATTTAAGAATACACTACGTATAATACATCCAGCTCTCCACATTTTAGCAATAGAAGCTAAATTAAGATTCCAATTATAATCATCTGATGCTTGTTTTAAAACTGCAAAACCCTGTGCATACGAAACCAGCTTAGAGGCATAAAGAGCATCTTCAATATCTCTTAACAAGTCTGTACGGGGGTACTTCTCTAAAGTCTGTTGTCTATTGTATTTCTTTGCAGCCTCAACACGAATATCTTTTTGAGCCGATAAACTACGCTCAAAAACGGCAGAAGCAATCAGTCCTAAAGGCATACCTAAATCCATAGCATTTATAACAGACCACTTTCCTGTCCCTTTTTGACCTGCCGCATCTAAGATTGAATCAATAAGATATGTACCATCGCTCTCCTTGTGACTTAATATATGAGCTGTTATTTCAATTAAATAACTCTTTAGTTTCCCTTTGTTCCAAGTAGAAAAAACAGATGCCATCTCATCATTAGTAGCATTTAATAAGTGTTTCATCAACCAGTAGGCCTCTCCTATTAATTGCATATCACCATACTCAATACCATTATGTATCATTTTCACAAAGTGACCCGATCCAGCAGGCCCCACCCACTCACAACAAGGTGTACCATCTTCAGCTTTTGCAGCGATACTTTGTAAAATAGGTTTCACTTCAGACCAAGCCTTTTCTGACCCACCAGGCATAATAGATGCACCATTTAAGGCTCCTTCTTCACCTCCAGAAACACCACTTCCCACAAATAAAAAACCTTTTGACTCTGCTAACTCAACTCGTCTATTTGTATCTTCAAAATTTGAATTTCCACCGTCTATCAGTATATCACCTGGAGATAGGTACGGAAAAAGTTGCTCCATTAACTCATCAATGGGTTTACCAGCACGTACCATCATCATTATTTTTCGAGGAGAAGCCAACGATTTTACAAATGTTTCTATATCTGTATGTCCTTCAAAATTCTTATCTTTACCTCTCCCTTGAATAAACCGTTCTACAACACCTTCTTCAATTCCTGGAACTGTACGGTTATATACTGATACTTTCCATTGATTACGCTCCATATTCAAAGCCAAATTTTCCCCCATCACAGCTAATCCGATGAGTCCTATATCTGATTTACCTTGTTCTTTCATATCTTAATCACCTTTTATATTTTTATTATTTCTATTTTATGATTCCAATCTAGTGTATCTCATTTTACAATCTAATAAGTACAGAAACACCACTTCAACCTAGTAACTAAACGGAAATACTTCACTATTTGTTCGGATAAACTACCTAAAACTATACTAATCAACCTTTTAGTAACAAAAAATCAATTCACTTCAAATTGTGTCTAAATTTAATGATTTAATTTTCATTCCCCACTAAAAATAAAAATACATTTTGATACATTAGACAAACTTGTTATAACTATACGTCAGCAAGAAACAACTTTAAAAGAACAAATAAAAGATTTTAATAACATCACAAAACAATATGAAACTTTTAAGTTTTGTTAAATCATCCTTTTAAAAGAGATACAACACAACAATTATATATAACTTGCACATCTGTTTGAATAAAGCTACAACTCAAACAATCACTACAAAATATAAATAAGCAAAAAACATGAGTAATCAAACAGAAAAGACACGCGTAGAACGTGATTTAATTGGAGAAAAAGAGGTTCCTCAAAGTGCATTATATGGCATTCAAACCTTAAGAGGCATTGAAAACTTCAACATTAGTAATTTCAAATTAAATCAATACCCACATTTTATTCAGGGTTTAGCCTTAACCAAAAAAGGTGCTACCCTAGCAAATCATAAAATTGGATTGATTTCAGACAAACTTAAAGAGGCTATTGTTAGAGCTTGTGATGAAATTCTAGAAGGAAAATTTCACGATCATTTTCCTATTGACATGATTCAAGGGGGCGCAGGAACTACAACTAATATGAATGCCAATGAAGTCATTGCTAATCGTGCTTTAGAAATAATGGGACATCAACGTGGAGAATACAACCATTGCTCTCCTAACGATCATGTTAATTGCTCTCAATCTACAAATGATGCTTATCCTACAGCAGTTCATATTGGTCTTTACCTTACGCATATTGAGTTGCTAAAACCTTATAAAAAACTAATCAACTCCTTGAGGTTGAAAGGTGATGAGTTTAAAGAGGTAATAAAAGTAGGAAGGACTCAATTGCAAGATGCTGTTCCTATGAGCTTAGGACAAACATTTCATGGATTTGCTAGTATATTAGAAGATGAAATTAAAAACATAGACTTTGCTGCCAAGGAATTCTTAACAATCAGTATGGGTGCCACAGCTATAGGTACGGGTATTTGTACAGTTCCCTCTTACGCCAAAGAGTGTGCCAATGCATTAAGTACTATTACTGGATTTAAGTTTCAAACTGCTACTGATCTTATCGGTGCTACTTCTGATACCTCCAGCTTAATTGGTTATTCATCAGCACTAAAAAGAATTGCAGTAAAACTTAATAAAATTTGTAATGACCTACGTTTATTATCCTCTGGACCACGTTGTGGGTTAGGCGAAATAGGTTTACCCGAAATGCAACCAGGCTCGTCTATTATGCCAGGCAAAATAAACCCAGTTATACCAGAAGTTGTAAACCAAATAGCTTACAAAATAATGGGGAATGATACTTGCGTTACCCTTGGTGGAAATGGGTCGCAAATGGAATTAAATGCTATGGAGCCCATTATGGTGCAATGTTGTTTTGAATCTGCTAATTTACTACAAAGAGCCTGTGAAACCTTACGCACTTTATGTATAGAAGGAATTATAGCACACAAAGATAAATGCAAATCGGATGTAATGAATAGTATTGGTATTGTTACAGCATTAAATCCTATAATAGGATATTATAACTCTACAAAAATAGCAAAAGAAGCCTTAGAAACAGGTGCTTCTGTGTACAATTTAATATTAAAGCATAACATCCTATCTAAAAAAGATTTAGATATTGTATTGGCTCCAGAAAACCTTATACAACCCGTAAATTTAGATATTCAAGCAAATAATACAAAATAGACTTTTTTCTTTACATACAATTAATAAAAGTGATAAAAGTCCCCAATGACTCAGTACAGTGAGGGGGACTTTTTAATTTCACTCTTTTATTTTAGATCAATAGGTCGATTCTCGTTACTACTGCGTATAGCAGCATCTAAAATCTCCATTACTACTAAATTATTATCTAACGATGATAAATCATTGGAATTAACTGCTATATCTCCTCTTACAACACTTTTCAGATAAAGAAATGCATCATTATAAGGAGCATCTAATGGCTCTGATTCCACAACACTTTGACTAGTATTGTCCCCAATTCTCAAACTGATATTATCATCTTGATATACATACCCCTTGGTTCCGTAAATATGCATATCTTTTCTTGACATAGGCCAATTCCAAGACCCCATAACTAGAGTCGTTACTTTGGCATATTCTAATATAATAGTAGCCTCATCATCAACAGCTGGATAAACTGAGGGTTTCAATGTCTTTAAATTAGCATATACACTTTGAGGACGCTCGCCACCCATTAACCAAGTACTCAAATTAGCACCATAGCATCCAAAGTCTATTACAGCACCCCCTCCATTTAACTTGGGATTCGTTAACCATTCCGTAAATTCTGGACCACAACCAATCTCAATGGGCCCTTCATGACCAGCATAAATATTCATTCTAACAATATTTCCTATTTTGTTCTCTGCATGAATAAATTCATAGACTGTATGATTCGAAGGATACCAAGTTGTTTCATAATTAGTTAACAAATGGATAGGATTCTCTTTTACTAAATCATTCATTTTATGGGCATGCTCTAAAGATACAGCAAGAGGTTTTTCAACCATAACATGTATCCCTTTCGGTGCACACGCTTCAACCACAGTCAAATGATCATAAATACTAGTATACACAATAACTGCTTCAGGTTGAGACTCTTTAAGCATTTTCTCCAAATCTGTATAAAAGCGTTCAATAGAGACTTTTCCTTTCAGTTTCTTATTTATAGACCACAAGTCTGTGTTTTTTTCAGCTACGCCTACAATAATAAAATCTCCCCGATCTATTCGAGAAACAACTTCTCCTAAATGCCCATGAGATAAACCAACAATACCCAAACGTAAGGGATTACTTTTTCCTTGCCCATAACTTAAGCTAGGACTAATTATAAATGTAATGACAGATAACAGAAGAAGAATTTGTGTTTTATATTTCATAATAATGTATATAAAATAACTTAATATATAATATACCCTACTTCAAAGCAAACGAACTATATCTACTAGTAGTTATTTAATAATTTGTTTAGAACAATGAAATAACCATTCATCTAATTATAAAGATATCTATTAAAAACAGATATCTTATATTAACCCACCAAAAAAAGTTCACTAATCTTGTTTTCTGGTTTTTTTATAATCATATTACTTATAATATTATATCTTTGTGTTTCAACTTAGTCGTTTAGATAAATGTACAATAAGAAATAAAAAATATGATTACCAAAATTAGAGAGTTGCTTGAAGAGGTTCAAACACTTAAAGCGAAAAGCGAAGAGGAAATCGAAGCACTTCGTATTAAATATTTAAGTAAAAAGGGAATAATCAATTCGCTAATGGCTGAATTTAGAGAAGTTCCAGCAGAACAAAAAAAAGCGATTGGTATCAAGATTAATGAGCTAAAGCAAAAAGCACAAGAGCAAATAGCTCAACTTAAAGAAGAAATGGGGACAAATGATTTTTCTTCTGCCGACCTTGATTTAACAAGAACTGCATACCCCATAAAATTAGGCACTAGGCACCCTATATCTATTGTTACCAATGAAGTAATTGACATCTTCACACGCTTAGGGTTTAACATTGCTGAAGGACCTGAAATGGAAGATGACTGGCATGTGTTTTCTTCTTTAAATTTCGCAGAAGATCATCCTGCACGCGATATGCAAGATACTTTCTTTATTGAATCTAAACCTGATATTGTATTACGCACACACACTTCTTCTGTTCAAACACGCGTAATGGAGACAACAGAACCTCCAATACGTATTATTTGCCCAGGAAGAGTTTATCGTAATGAGGCTATAAGTTATAGAGCACATTGTTTTTTCCATCAAGTGGAAGCTTTGTATGTAGATAAAAATGTCTCCTTTGCAGATTTAAGACAAGTTTTACTTCTTTTTGCACAAGAGATGTTTGGTAAAGATACAAAAATTAGACTTCGCCCTTCTTATTTCCCTTTCACTGAGCCTAGTGCAGAAATGGATATAAGCTGTAATATTTGTGGTGGTAAAGGATGTCCTTTCTGTAAGCATAGTGGCTGGGTGGAAATTTTAGGCTGTGGTATGGTTGATCCTAATGTGTTAGAAGCAAATGGAATAGATAGTACAATTTATAGTGGCTATGCCTTAGGAATGGGTATTGAACGTATTACGAATCTTAAATATCAAGTCAATGACATCCGTATGTTCTCTGAAAATGACATTCGCTTCTTAAAAGAATTTGAAGCTGCTCACTAAAAAACATAAACATTCTTTATATATAGTCCTTATTGTTAGTAAAAAACAATAAGGACTTTTTTTAATCTCTTTCCACCCTTATAAACAAATAAGATACCTAGTGACTTTTGTATAAGACAGATTATGTATAAATAGTATGTCTACTTAGTTAGTTATTTAACAAGAAAACTGTCTACCTATATCAGTATAAGACAATAGCCTAATGATATCTTTCTTTTGACTAGGTCAAGTGAGTCTCATGACTAGGCCATATGCTTCATTTGCCTTAGTCATCTTAAAACTCCATTATTTACTTTACTTTTGAGGAACTACTTTCGCTTTTATGATACTGCTTTTATCCATAAGTAAGTCACTCCCCTTAAATTTCATATCCACAACATACATTACCCGTGGATGGATTTTTTCAGTAGAATGGTGTGCATGAAAAACATATTTGTAATCTCCTTTTTCATCTGTAAAATAAGCTCCATGTCCTACTCCTATTAAACTATCTTTAGGCTTATGTAAAACAGGGTTATTTTCATATTTTTCCCAAGGTCCCCTTGGTGAATTAGATATTGCAACTCCCACCCCATAATCAGGACTTTGATAATGATTGGCTGAATAAATTAAATAGTATAAATCGTTATGTTTAAGAAGTGAAGGGCCTTCTATAACCTTTGCCATTTTTGTTTCCCAATCTTGAGTAACATCTATACATTTTCGTAAGGTTTCCTCCTTTATAGTGGACCAGTCGTCCTCTAATTCAGCCATCCAAATGACATTTCCATCAGTAAATCGAACAAAATATAAATAAGGAGTTCCATCGTCATCTACAAATAGAGAGGAATCTATACTTTTTTCCTCTCGCATAGGTTGCTTAACCTCTTGTTTAAAAGGACCTAATGGAGATGTAGATGTAGCGACGCAGATATGTTCATTTGCAGAATAATATAAATAAAACAACTTTGTTTTATCATTATAATATACTTCGGGAGCCCAAAACCATTTATCTCCATACGAATCTTCTTTTTTCAATAACATTTCAGAATATTTAGTCCACCACTCTAAATCCTCAGAATAATAAACCTCAAAACCGTCATCCGAGCTAGTTCCATAAGCATAATAAACATTATTATAACAAAGAATAAATGGATCAGCAAAGGGTAAAAAACCAGAATTGTTCTCCTGAATTGCTTCCTCATTTAATGTATAAGAAGAAAACAATAGAGCCATCAAAAGTAAAGAAAAGCTATGGATTAGTGTTAAACGTCTCATTTTATGTGTTTTTATTAGTCTAAACAAAGATAGAATTAAGTTGATATATACCAGCCTTTTCTTACATTGTTGTTCCCTAAAATGAATACAAAACAATAAACAGAATATAAACGTTATAAATAGTGGAAATAACAGCACACAACAAAAAAATGAAAATAAAAGAAAGATACGATAAGGTTTTAACGTGGTTTAAGAAGCATGTACCAGTAGCCGAAACAGAACTAAATTATAACAACTCATTTGAACTTTTAGTTGCCGTTATACTATCAGCTCAATGTACCGATGAAAGGGTAAATAAAATAACACCTCAATTATTTCACGATTATCCTACTCCAGAAGCAATGGCTTTAGCCTCTCCTGAAGTTATTTATGAGTACATAAGAAGTATAACCTATCCTAATAATAAATCAAAGCATTTAGTGGGCATGGCTAAAATGCTTATTAAAGATTTTGATAGTAAAGTGCCAGGAACCCTAAAGGAGTTAACCCAACTACCAGGTGTAGGTAGAAAAACAGCCAATGTTATTTTATCTGTTGTTTTCAAAAAACCGGCTATGCCTGTTGACACACATGTTTTTAGAGTATCTAATCGCATTGGTCTTACAAACAACTCTAAAACACCACTAGAAACCGAAAAAACATTGGTTAAACACATACCTAACGATTTAATTCCCATCGCTCATCATTGGCTTATACTCCATGGCAGATATACTTGCACAGCTCGTAACCCAAAATGTGGAGATTGTGGTATTAAACTCTACTGTAAAGAGTTTATGAAACAGACAAAAATCAAAAGGAAATAGTAGAAAAAACAAATAATCATTTTGAATAGCCTATAACAAATGGAGTTCCTATCTTTGTTTTTATTTTTAGAAGCAATAAAAACTATAAAACAAAGACATGTCTAAAAGCGATTTAACTAGTTTACCCAATATAGGAAAAGTACTATCCAAGCAATTAAATGATATTGGTATTAACACTCAAGAGGAACTTATGTTATTAGGTAGTGAAAACACGTTCATTAGACTACAAACTATAGATCAATCCTCTTCTATCAATAAACTTTTTGCTTTAGAAGGTGCTATTCAAGGAGTAAAATGGAATGACTTGACTAGTCGTAAAAAGCAAGATCTTAAGATTTTCTACAAGTTGTGTAAAGCACAACAAAAATGCAATCAATAATTACATGTGCTCATTAAAAATAATTTATACAGACATAAAAATTGACTCCTTTTTTACTATTTTTTAAATAAAAACTCTTCTGCTAAACAGCAATTCTATTCTTTCTAACCAATAACAATCATATATGAGTAAGCTTTTAGTAATCCATAATCTTAAAGACAGTCACCGAACGTAAAACAACTCAATGTATTGATTAAGATAATCAAATCGACTTAATTTATATCTACAAAACATAGGGATAAAAAGAAATAAACATTAACTTTGCTACGCAAAAAGGTAATATAGATTAACTTAAAATAAAGTATTAGTATGCAAACAATTGACAAATTTAATTTTGACGGTAAAAAAGCATTTGTACGTGTGGACTTTAATGTACCTCTAGATGAGAATTTTAATATTACAGATGACACTAGAATTCGTGCTGCATTACCCACTTTAAAGAAAATAGTAAATGAGAATGGAATTCTTATTATTGGATCACACTTAGGTCGTCCAAAAGGTAAAGAAGACAAATTCTCAATGAAACATATTCTTAACCACGTTTCTAAATTATTAGGTGTTGATGTTCAGTTTGCAAAAGACTGCATTGGCGATGAAACAGCAAATCAAGTTAAAAACTTAAAACCAGGTGAGGCTTTACTTCTTGAAAATCTACGTTTCTACGCTGAAGAACAAGGAAAACCTCGTTTAGCAGATGATGCTACAGACGAAGACAAGAAAAAAGCAAAAGAAGAGCTTAAAAAAACACAAAAAGAATTCACTAAAACACTAGCATCTTATGCTGATTGTTATGTAAACGATGCATTTGGTACCGCTCACCGTGCTCACGCTTCTACAGCATTAATTGCTGACTTCTTTGATAAAGACCACAAGATGTTTGGTTACTTAATGGAAAAAGAAGTTACTGCAGTTAATAAAGTAATGAATGATATACAACGTCCATTTACGGCCATTATGGGAGGTTCTAAAGTTTCATCTAAAATTGAAATTATTGAAAACCTTTTAGGCAAAGTAGATAACCTAATTATTGGTGGAGGTATGACATACACTTTTGTTAAAGCACAAGGTGGAAAAATAGGAAATTCTATTTGTGAAGATGATAGATTAGATTTAGCACTAGACTTAATTGAAAAAGCTAAAGCTAAAGGAGTTAATCTTGTATTAGCTGTAGATGCTAAAATAGCTGATGATTTTTCGAATGATGCAAATACTGATTATGTTAACGTTTTCGAAATTCCTGAAGGATGGGAGGGTCTTGACATTGGTCCAAAATCAATAGAGAAATTTGCTAAAGTTATTAACGAATCTAAAACTATTCTTTGGAATGGCCCCACTGGAGTTTTTGAATTTGACACCTTTGCAGAAGGCTCTAAGGCTGTAGGTGAAGCAATAGCAGAAGCTACATCAAAAGGTGCTTTCTCACTTGTAGGCGGTGGAGACTCGGTAGCTTGTGTTAATAAATTCAATCTTGCTGATAAAGTTTCTTACGTATCTACTGGAGGTGGTGCATTACTTGAAGCTATTGAAGGTAAAACGCTTCCTGGTATAGCTGCTATTGAAGGGTAATAAATAACATTATATATAATTAAGAGCACCTTCAATAGATAGGTGCTCTTTTCTTATAGTTTTTTTATGAATAGATTAAATACAAAATTACTAACTGTTCTATTTTCTTCTGTTATTCTACTTTCTATATTTTCATGTAACTTCAACAAGAAAGAGAACGCACCTTATGTTAAGCCTACAGATTTAAAAAGCATTCGTCTAGGAGCTATGTCATCAATGGATTACGTCCCTTTTGTCGTAGCAAAAAAAGTAGGAATCTATGACTCTTTAGGATTAGATTTAAATATTGTAAAATTCTTCTCAGCTAACGATCGTGATGCTGCCTTTCAATCTAATAATATCGATGGTACAGTTATTGACTATACTGGTGCAATACTGCAACAAGCTAATGGAATTCCATTAAAACTGGTCTTTAAAAATGATGGATTCTTTTATTTTATTGCAGGGAAAAAAAGTCATGTGGCTAACTTATCTCAATTAAAGGGAACCAATATTGCAGTATCTAGAAACACGGTTATAGATTACTCTACAGACCAATTTCTAAAATCAGCTAATCTCACAGAACAAGATGTTAATAAACCTGAGATTAATAAAATTCCTTTGCGCTTTGAAATGCTCCAAAATAACAAAATTGAAGCTACTGTTCTTCCTGACCCTTTTGCCACTATTGCATTAAACAATGGGCATCACTCTTTAATTACATCTAAAGATTTAGGAATTAGCATTACAGGAACCATTTTCACACAAAATGCATTAGAAGAAAAAACAAAAGAAATTGAGATTCTTATCATCGGATATAACGAAGGAGTAAAATACATAAAAAATCATGCATTATCTGAATGGAGTTCTATCTTAATAGAAGATGTAGGAATTCCTGAAGAGTTAATTAATTCTGTATTACTTCCGGCATACGAAAAAGCTTCTTTACCAAAAGAAAAAGATATAATTCAAACTATTAAATGGCTTAAACACAGGAATCTTATTCCTAATGATTATCAAGGAGATCAACTTATAGACTCCACATTTATTAAGTAGTAAACTGACCCTACAGAATGGCTACAATAAAATTAGACCAATTAAATGTATATTACAAAAAAGGGAATGAAAATATCCAAGTCCTACATAACTTCAACCTTTCCATTCCTCAAGGATTAATATATGCTATAGTTGGACCTTCTGGATGTGGAAAATCGACTTTATTATATACACTAGCTGGTATTATAACCAATTATACTGGTACATTAACTATTAATGAAGAAAAACCGAATCCAAAAAAACAATCCATTGGATTAGTACCTCAACACTACGGATTACTCCCATGGAAAAAAATAAGTAGTAATATTCATTTTCCACAAGTAATTAGAAAAAAACAAATCGATTCAATTAGAGAATCAAAAATTTTAGAGCAACTTCAAATCACACACACCCTACAGAAGTACCCCAATGAATTAAGTGGTGGAGAACAACAACGAGTTGCTTTAGCTAGAGCCTTTATACAAAATCCTGATCTACTACTTTTAGATGAACCCTTTTCTGCTCTTGATGCCTTAACAGCAGAAAAAAGCCGATCCCTTTTTGTGGAGTTATGGAATGAACACCCTGTAACAACAGTTTTAATTACACACAATATACGGGAAGCTATAGAATTAGCTCATAAGATCGTATTAGTGAGTCCTACACCTGGAACAGTTAAACACATACTAAATTACCCATCGGAAAAGGAAGTCCGAAATAAAATAAAGGAAATATGGTAATTAAGACAATACAATCTAACTTATTAAAAATACTTCTTGGGTTTCTTATTATAAATATAATATGGTTTACGGCATCTTATTTTTCAAATACAAACTTAATAGTAAACCCTATTGAATTATACAAGAGTCTACCAAAAATATGGAGTCAATCCATGAATACACATCTTTTAGCCAGTTTAAAAAGAATACTACTTGGAGTAGGTATTGCAATAGGTATAGGATTACTTATTACATTCCTTTTTATTCAAAGTAATAAAACTAAACTAATCATCGATTCTATTGTTTATATTTCATACCCCATACCCAAACTTGCATTATTACCAATAGTTATGTTATTAGCTGGTATTGGAGAAACAACAAAAATTATAATGATAGTACTTATTATTGTTTTCCAAATCATTATAAGTTTACGAGATGGGGTTAATAAAATACCAAAAGAAAGCTTACTTGTAGCTACATCACTAGGTATTAATGAAAAACAGAAATTACGACATATAATATTACCAGCCATTACTCCCGATTTATTATCAACTCTTAGAGTTGCAATAGGTACCGCTATATCTGTTCTTTTTGTAACAGAAACATATGGTACAAATAAAGGGATGGGCTATTTTATTGTGGATTCATGGATGAGAATTAACTATATGCACATGTATGCTGGGATTGTTATCCTCAGTCTACTTGGCTTTTTACTTTTTATAATCATAGACTTACTTGAAATTTCAACTTGTCAGTGGTTAAAAAGCAGTTAACAGACACTAAATAAAAACACTAAATAAACTAATATTTGTAATTATGAAAAAAAGGTACATTATTACTTTCTCAGTTTTATTTTCCTGCTTTACAGGAATGTTTGCACAAAAAAGTGCAAATGAAATACTTAATACGGTAAAAGATCGCCTAACTGTTTCAGGATATGTTCAAGCAGGTTATGAGGCAACAACTGGTGACAATAGTAAAAATGAATTTTTACTGCGTCGTGCAACACTCACTGTAGAAGGACAAATTACATCACAATGGAGTGCCGTTTTCCAATATGCTTTTGCAGGAAAAGGTAATATTCTGAATTGCTACACTCAATATGACTTTCGTCCTGAGTTTTCTGTTCGCCTAGGGCAATTTATTACTCCTTTTACTATAGATAATCAATTATCGCCCACATCAATTGAGCTTATTAGTACACAATCATTAGCAACAAGTTATCTCGTTGGAGGTACATCTGCGGACCCCGCATATGGTGGACACTCTGGTCGTGATATTGGTCTTATGTTTTTAGGTTCTGTACTAAACAAAAGACTAGACTATGCCTTTGCTATACAAAATGGACAGGGAATCAACATTAAAGATGGTAATACACAAAAAGATATTGTAGGTAAATTAGATTTCCATGTTCTTCCCGCTTGGACTCTAAGTGGTTCTTTCATTAAAGGTAAAGGACATGCTGTTGGAAGTTCTCCATACACGGGTATTGTAGAAGGAGAAGACTACAAAAGAAATCGCTGGTCATTGGGTACTACATTAAACTTTAATAAAGTAAATATCCGCGCAGAATATCTTGCAGGTAAAGATAAAGACACAAAAAGCCAAGGTGCATACGGACTTGTTTGTTATGAGATATTACCTAAGTTAGAAATTATAGGTTCGGTTGACTACTTTGATAGAAATAAAGATGCAAAATCGAGACAAACAAACTATATCGGTGGGTTACAATACTGGTTCTATCCAAAATGTAGATTAGCAACACAGTATAGCTATCAAACAGAAAAACATGGAGATAATACCCATCTAATTCAAGCACAGATACAAGTACAGTTTTAACTTATACTTTAGAAATGAACTACAAGAATATATTAACTGAGGTTTTTGAAGAAACACAAGAATTTAAACATCTTGGAGAATCAGTTTCTTATATACCCGAATTAGCAAAAGTAAACCCCAATCAATACGGGGTTTACTTACAAACTATAAAAGGCGAGAGTGTGGGACTAGGTGACTATACAACACCTTTTTCCATTCAAAGTATCTCCAAAGTTTTTACATTGGCTATGGGTTTCTCCATTTTAGGAGAAAAACTATGGGATAGAATTGGTGTTGAACCCTCTGGAAACCGATTTAATTCAATAATACAATTAGAGATTGAAAAAGGAATTCCACGCAATCCGTTAATTAATGCTGGAGCAATAGTTGTTTCCGACATTTTAATTTCTCATTTAAGAAACCCACTAAAAGAGTATTTAGAGTTCGTTAGACGCCTCTCTAAGTGCCCTAACATAGATTATAATAAAAGCATAGCTAAATCAGAAAAAGATTATGGCTACCTTAACGCAGCCATAACTAATATGCTAAAACATTATGGCAACATTAATAATGATATTGATGATGTTCTTTCTTTCTATTTTCATCAATGTGCAATTATGATGAATTGCCAACAATTAACACAAGCTTTTTTACCTTTTGCTAACCATACAGAAGATTTTTCTTTTAATACAATAAACTTAACTTCATCACAAGTAAAACGAATAAATGCAATTATGTTAACTTGTGGATTCTATGATGAATCGGGTGAGTTTTCTTATCGCGTAGGACTTCCCGGAAAAAGTGGTGTGGGTGGAGGTATCTCAGCCATTTGTCCTCAAGAGTATGCCGTAACCGTATGGAGTCCTAGATTGAATAAAAAAGGGAATTCTGTTTTAGGTATGAAGGCTTTAGAATTACTAACAACCAAAACGAAACTTAGCATATTCTAAACAAGTTATTCGATGTATGCGTTTTGAAGTAAAACAACAAAGATTAAAACAAACACTTGTTGGCTTTCCTCCATCGTTTTTGTACATTTGAATTATGAAACTACAGGTTAGTATTTTGAGAAAAAAATAAAAAAATGAACGAAAAAGAGATATTAAAACAGCACAGTATTATTATAAAACTAATACTTAATAAAAGACTTAAAGAAGCACTCAAAAAACTTGAAGATCAGATAAACTTAGGAAGCACTATTGAACTACGAAACGAACATAGTCAAATTAGCACTTCCTATTTTTATATGCTTAAATACATGGCTCAAGGTGTAGATGATCCTGAACGTCATAAACTTCACAATAAACTGCTAAGAGACACTTTAACATTAAATGACAGAGTAAAAGTAATCTTATTAGATTCAGTATCCAATCGATTTTATTACCAGTCTCGTCTTGAGTTAAAATCATCAACTCCAATAAAGTATGATGAAATTCAAAAAACACTGGAAAATTTCAAAGATGATTATGCTATAGGAAGTCTAATGGATTATAGTAAATTAGAACCTATCTTGAAGAATCGAGAAAGTAGTAATAAAAAACTTTTCTATAATGTATGGCTCAATATTAGATGGAGTCAAGACGATGTTACACATATTGAATCTATATTAAACTCCTCTAGAATAAGCCATGTGGATAAAGGATTACTGATTACAGCTATTACCTTTAGTCTATTAGAATGCTTTGACGAGGAGAAAATAAAAGTACTGCTCAATGCTTATAACAACCCAACTATAGAGGTTAAGCAAAGAGCTTTAGTCGGTATAGCAATAATCTTTCAAAAATACTCAGAATGGATATCCTTATTCTCTGATATTTGCGCTAGAATAGAATTTCTAAATGAATTAGATTCCTTTGGAGATCATCTTAATAATGCCTACACACAACTTATAAGAAGTCAAGATACAGAAGAAATCGAACGCAAAATGAAAGAGGAAATATTTCCTGAAGTGATGAAAACAGCATCCTCACTAAAAAAATTCGATTTTGATGATCTTGAAGCTTCCGATGGTGATATGAGAAATTGGGAGGAAAAACTAGAGGACTCTGACTTTGCAGATAAAATCAAGGAGATGCAAGAGATGCAAAAGCAAGGAGAAGATATCTATATGCCAACCTTTTCACTTCTCAAAAACTATCCTTTCTTTAATGAGTTCCATCACTGGTTTTATCCTTTCGATAAATCTCTCTCATGTATAATAGAAGAACTAGGAATTGATGATGAAGAGCAAGGATCTGTAATTGACCTTTTCTTGAATACTAATGTATTTTGTAATAGCGACAAATTTTCACTTTGTTTCATGCTAAAAGATGTACCACAAGTATACAAAAAGAAAATAATTAGTGAACTCAGTGAGAGCGAACAAGAAGAAGGTAAACGGCAGTTATATTCCATTATTAAAGATCCGAAACTTATCATTAATCAATATGTTCACGATTTGTATCGTTTCTTTAAACTTCACAGTAAACGGAATGATTTTGAGGACATATTCAAAATAAAAATGAATTTACATCAAATTCCAATACTTAAAAATGTACTCTACAAGACCAAACATCTCTCTTTCTTAGCAGATTTCTTTTTATTTAAAGAAAGGTATCTGGAAGCAATAGAAGTATTTCAAATACTCATTGAAGAAATGGGTATAAACTCTTTTTTAACCTATCAAAAATATGGATTTGCTTGTCAAAGAGAAAAAAGATTTCCAGAAGCTATAAAAGCCTATTTAAAAGCAGATTTAATATCTCCAAGCAGTCTATGGATTCACAGAAACTTAGCTTTATGTTATAGAAGGATACAATCGTATGAAAAAGCACTTGAATATTATAAAAAAGTTGAAGAGGTTCAACCCAATCATAAAAACACACTATATTATATTGGCGTGTGCTTAACTAATTTAGAGCAACACGATGAAGCCTTAAATTACTTTTTCAAACTTGACTTAATGAATAGTAGAAGTATTAGAACATGGCGTTCTATTGGGTGGTGTTCTTTCCTTTCAGGAAAACTAGAACAATCGGAACGATATTATTCTAAGGTTTTAGAAAAATCTCCTCATATGATTGATTATCTAAATAGTGGACACATTGCTTGGGCTTCTAAGAAAATAGAAACAGCGATTGAACGTTATAAAAAGGCCCTTGAACTCTGCGAATCGAGAGACGTTTTTATCGAAAAGATGAACTCTGATAAAAAACACCTTATTCAACAAGGAATTCACGAAGAAGAAATTCCCCTATTAATAGATTTAATCTAGGACTGCTTTAGTACATCAGTATAGATAAAAAGAAGCGGACGATGTAGTATAGCCCGCTTCTCTTTGTTTTATTTTACCATCTCCTTTAATAAAAAGGCTACTCTATATTTTTTAGCTCCGTATACAATTTATGCATCGGTAACCCCATCACATTATAAAAGCTACCCGAAATGTTTTCAACACCAATATAGCCTATCCATTCCTGAATTCCATAAGAGCCCGCTTTATCATAAGGCTTATATTTTTCAATATAATATTCAATTTCTTCAGTTGAAAGTGAAGCAAATTTAACCTCAGTACGTGCAACAAAAGAAATAGTTTGCTTTTTGGTTTTCAAGCAAACACCCGTAAACACCTCATGAATATTACCAGACAAATGGCTTAACATAGTCAAGGCCGTCTCTTTATCTTTGGGTTTACCTAATGCCTCTCCATTAAAATAGACTATTGTATCAGCAGTAATGATTAAATCGTTTTCATCCATTACAGACTCATAAGATTTTGCTTTTTTCTGGGCTATGAATTGAGATATTTCTCCACCTTTTAAGTGCGAAGGATAAGACTCATCTATACTTGGTAATGCCTTTATAATATACTCAACTCCCAACTCTGATAACAACTCTTGTCTTCTTGGTGAATTAGAGGCTAATATAATGGTGTATTTTTCTAAATGATTTAGCATAGGCTTAACTTTATAAAATATAAAAAAACTACCATCCAAAAGCTTTCTTAGAAGCTAACCAATTATCTTGAGATTTAAGTACTTGTTCTATCACATCACGACCACAACCTGCTCCTCCTGGTAAATGTGAAATATATTTAGATATAGCTTTTACATCAGGAACTCCATCTTTAGGAGCACAAGGCAAACCACAAACTTGCATCACTTCCATATCAGGAATATCATCTCCCATAAAAAGGATTTCCTCATCTTTTAGATTCCTTTTTTTCTTAAAGTCTTCATAGTCTTTAATTTTTATAGCCGACCCTAAGTAGATATCCTTAACTCCTAAACTTTCAAAACGAATACGAACAGCCTCTGTTTTTCCACCTGTAATTATTGCTACCTCATACCCCAGTTTTACCGCTAATTGAATAGCATAACCATCTTTTGTATTAACCATACGCATGGGTTCACCAGATGGATGCAATGGAATCATCTCACTACTTAAAACTCCATCTACATCAAAGGCAAAAGCCTTTATTTTTCTCAAATCATAATTTATTGTACTCACTTATTCTTTGCTTTACTATTTATTATACTTTTACTAATTTCTTTATATATGTGCTTTAGGTTTGGATACTTATATAATAAATCGAGATGATCATCCATAACCTCTTTATCATTACGAATAGCTGGACCTGTTTGGGCTTCATTAGGTTTTAATTGATGTACCTTTTGTGCTGTTTCATCAATTAGAGGTAATAACACTTCAAACGGCAAGTCATTATCTTTCAATAAATCAGATGCCAATGTATACATATGATTGGTGAAATTACAAGCAAAAACTGCAGCTAAATGCAGATTCTTTCGTTGCTCGGATGAAGCCTCATAAACCTTTTCTGTCAGTGTTTTAGCAATACCATTTAATAATTCTAAATCGCTGGGAGTATTTGCTTCAATAAAAACAGGTATTTCTTTAAACACAACTTCCTTTTTTTTACTAAAAGTCTGCATAGGATACAAAACTCCATAATGCGAACAATGCTCTTTCCATAATGAAATAGGAACACTACCTGCAGTATGCACCCACAATCCTTGTTCCCTACCCTCAGTTAGTTCAGAAACCAAATCAACTAAAGCCTCATCAGTTAATGCAGTAATATAAATT
>Ga0172377_10000939_pt1 | contig 28738 bp, 24 predicted proteins | sample Pumphouse3metaG_FD_119749 | JGI IMG/M metagenome (GOLD analysis project Ga0172377, IMG submission 119749) | Leachate microbial communities from a municipal landfill in Southern Ontario, Canada - Pumphouse #3 metaG | ecosystem: Engineered > Solid waste > Landfill > Unclassified | place: Canada... | reverse complement strand
TTCAATTTATAACAACATTGTAAACTAATTTTGCAAAGTGGAATCAAAGTATATAAAAAAAATTAACAACAATTTCCGCTATGACGGATTCCAACCACCACGTATGAAATCGCCTTATATCGCACTCCTTGAGAGTGTTTTTTTATTAGATAGTTATACTCTTAGTGCTTTAAGTTCAAATCCCCCTTGTCATAGCAAAGAAGCAAAAAGAAAAAAAGACATCCGTTTTATCCTAAAAATGCATTCTTTAGGACTTCACATTGTCTTTTCATCTTTTTTAATATCGATTAAGGTGTTTATTCAGATAAATCCCCTGATTCAGCCATGATTTTGGCATATTTTCGGCAATTTAACAAATAAACTCCGTATTGAAAACATGGCGGAGGAGGGGGGATTCGAACCCCCGCACCGGGTTAACGATCTACTAGCTTTCCAAGCCAGCCCCTTCAGCCACTTGGGTACTCCTCCAAATAGAGCAATGATTCTTTTTTGTGTTCGATATCATTATATCAATGCAAACACATAAAAACAACTTTTTTCACCTGTTTTCCGAAAAGAAAAAGCGATCGAATCGCATCGCCTTTTAGTTTTCACTGGCGGAGTAAGAGAGATTTGAACTCTCGCGCCGGTCACCCGACCTACGCCCTTAGCAGGGGCGCCTCTTCGACCACTTGAGTATTACTCCATAAAACAGTCAGCCATTTTATAGTACTCTATTTTTGGCTGACTGTCAATATTATTTAACTAACCGGTGTTTCATTTTCCTTGGGTTCTTGAATCTCTGATTCGGGTGTTTTATGTTTCGGTTCTTCCATAACCGGTTCCGAAATTGCCTTATCGACAATCGGTTGAGGTGCTGCAGCTTTTTTAGCTTCATTCAGAGCTTTGGATTGTTCCCGATAAAGCTTATATCCTCCGAATCCATCATATCCCAAATATAACCCGCCCGCAACCGAGATGAATAAAACAATCCAGCCTAAGGTTGTCATAATGTTTTGATTCAACATTGCCAGGGTAAACAAAACCGCCCCAAAAGTAAGGCTGATTAAATGAAACCAAAATTTCAACGGTTCGGTCTTTTCGTCAAAGAAATACATCGAAACGAAATAAATTAACCCCCGAGCATAGAAGAAAATCGCCAATAAATACCCGTAAAGCGAAATCCAAAACGGGTCAGTTGAGTTGCCAGAAAAGACAACATAAATCATCAATCCACCGATAATCGTATCAAAAATAATTTCAATCAAATTGATGGTTCTCAACACTTCTTTTTTGAGTGTTTTTAGTAGTGGAACAACACGCAACAAAGAAAAAATCACAATCGCAATCCCGGTGGTTGCATAAACAACCTGAACTTCAAATAGTTTGATTAAAATGCCTCCAGCAATCAATATTGCCGCCAGGATCCATTTAATAAGCCAACCGTATCCAAATTTTGTTTTTGCCATATTAAACCCTCCTTTAATTTTTGGGTTTGTAAAACACTATCTCGTTTCTATTATAAACCATTTTTCGGCAATACAACAGTACCCCAAAAAAATTATTCATTTTCTTGATAAATATAAATTTGTTTTTTCCCCAAACTTTTTGCTTTATACAATGCATCATCAGCTTCCTTGATATAATTGTCAAACGATTTAGTAATCAAATTTTTGGATCCCGTAACCCCGAAGCTCGCACTTGTCTTAATGGATCTTCCGTTATGAACAAAAATTTGATTGCTGACATTCACGCATATCATATTAGCCATTTTAGCGGCATCTTCAATCGTTTTTCCTGTTTGGAAGATAATAAATTCTTCGCCTCCATATCGACCTATCAAATCATCGTCGGATAAGGTTTTAGTAACCACCGCCGTTGCTTCTTGTAAAACATAATCCCCCGCTTGATGACCGTAAATATCATTAATCGCCTTGAAATCATCTAAATCAAACATAATAAGCGTTATCGATTGGTTTTTTACAATCGCCTTATCAAATTTATCTAGTGCTTTTTGAAAGAAATACCGACGGTTATGAATCTTGGTTAAATCATCGTATTCCGCCAGATGTTTCAATTTTCGCATTTCGTTTTTATGCTCGGTTATGTCTTGGTAATACACTACATATCCGGATGCTGCTTGTTTTTTATTATATAAAGTGTACAGTTGAACCGAAAAATAACGTTCTTCACCATTATCGAAAATTGATAATTCGTGCTCGCATTGATTAATCAAATCGGAAAACACACCTGGATCAAATCCTTCAAGTGAACGCAAGGTGAGATGCTCATTTTCCTTAATTCGCCCTCGCAAAAAGTTCTTCGCTACCTTGTTTGTTTCAATAATGACGTAATTATCATCTAAAATCAAAATTGGGATATTCGATTCGGTATAAATTTGCCGATATGCCACTGGAATCAAATCAAAAAGTTCAAACTTTATTAAAAGAATAAAGGTGATTACCGAGAACATCCCCATAAAAAACGGCGATAAATCGAGAGACAGCGTTTGATCTCTGATAACAGCGGAGTTTATCATTATGAACGACAATCCGCAAGCTAATAAAAAGATAAAAGCACGCTTTTTTGCGGTTCGTGCGCTATTATGATACATAAAAAGGTAGTTTACAAACGCCATTATCGCCAACAACGCATTATATCCCATCATCACATAATACATTATTCCTTTATTAAAGGAAACCCCGACGTAGTTGCCTCCAACCCACGATGAAGTTACGATTTCATGGGATTGAAAAAAAAGCAATTGCACTGCCGATCCGGATGGTTCAGTTGTTGCCGGATATAAGAAACTGGTAATTGTAGAAAGAATCGGTATCACCAACAATAAACCGACTCGCCACCATTTAAAATGAATACAATTCTGTTTTTGCAGAACCGATAAAAGAAACCACATTACCGCAAAATAAGGAATACAAAGATATTGTAAATGACTGAACCATATTTGAGCTTCTGGAGTGCCACTAAGAACGAATCCCGCGGTAAAAAACATGTATCCACAGTTCAAAGCAGCGATTGCGGCGATAATCTTTATTCCCACGATTTGATCTTTTCGGGTTATGATATATATAAATGCTACTAATAAAAGTATACTACTCGACAATAACAGCGTCGCTATTGCCATGTCTAGTCGCATCTTATTACCCCCTTTGCCGGAATTTAATATTTGCGGTTACATACCCTTTTTAGCTTGTTCTTCAGGGTTAAGCATGGTCAATTGGAGACGTTTGCGTGCCAAATCCACTGCAATGACCCATACCTTGACAATATCCCCAACAGAAACGGCTTCCAATGGATGTTTGATATATGCCTTACTCATTTTTGATATATGAACTAATCCTGCTTCTTTAATGCCACAGTCGACAAAGGCTCCGAAATCGACGACATTACGGACAGTTCCTTGAAGTTCCATCCCGGGCTGCAAATCTTCTAGTTTTAATAAATCACTCTTTAACAACGGCTGTGGGTAATTGTCCCGAACATCTCTTTGTGGCAAAGCAATTGCCTCAAGCAAGTCATTTAAAGTAATTATTTTGATATCCAAAGAGCGAGCAAGATAATTACGATCTGCAATCCCCGCTTTCAGCTGACCAATCGGTGAACCGATATCCTCGGGATTTAAATTGATTTGCTTTAAGATTCTTAAAGCTAAATCATAGCTTTCCGGATGGATGGGAGTCCGATCCAAGGGGTTTTCCGAATCTGGGATTCGTAAAAATCCCACTGCTTGTTCAAAAATCTTCGGTCCCAGTTTGGCAACTTTCTTAAGCGCTTCTCGAGTCTTAAATGGTCCATTTTCTTCGCGGAATTTGACGACATTTGTCGCCACCCCGAATGATAATCCGGAAACATATTTTAATAATGAAGCCGATGCCGTATTAACATTGACTCCGACTTGGTTAACCGCCGTCGAGACGACAAAATCCAATGATTCAGCGAGTTTACTTTGCGAGACATCGTGTTGATACTGCCCCACGCCAATCGCTTTTGGATCAATCTTAACTAATTCCGATAAGGGATCCTGCATCCTTCTGGCAATACTGATAGCCGATCGTTCTTCAACGTGAAAATCCGGAAATTCCTCTCGAGCGAGGTCTGAAGCCGAATAGACAGAAGCTCCCGCCTCACTGACAATAACATAATAAACCGGATTCGTAATTGCTTTAATTAGATCGACAACGAACGCCTCTGTTTCCCGCGATGCGGTTCCATTGCCAATAGCGATAATATCAATGTGATATTTGTCAATCAGTGTTTTAACTTTTGCTTTTGCTTCTTCGACCTTGTGATAATCGGGAACCGCTCCTAACCTGGCTTCATGCGGAAAGATAACACATTTATCAATAAATTTACCAAATTGATCAATGACAGCCACTTTACACCCCGTCCGAAAGGCGGGATCAATTCCTAAAACCATCTTTCCTTTCATCGGCGGTTGTAAAAGTAAGCTACGTAAATTTTCGGAAAACAATTTGATGGCAGAATCCTCAGCGCGCTCGGTAAAGTCGCTGCGGATTTCTCTTTCAATAGCTCCACTAATCAAACGTTTATACGCGTCTGCAATAGCTTCTTTAACTAAAGCATTGACAATCGAAGTTCGCTCTCCAATTACTTGTTTTTCTAAAAAAAGGAGGATGTCTTCGGCATTTAACGTAACTGAAGCGGTAATAACTTTTTCGTTTTCAGCACGATTTATCGCTAAAATTCGGTGTAATTTAATCGTTTTCAATGCTTCTTCATATTCATAGTAATTCTGATAAGTGGCATACTCATCCACGGCATCTTTTTTCTTTTTTGTGACGATTTTTCCGGTTCTGCTCGTATAATCGCGAATCCATTTCCGGTAAGCTGCATTGTCGGATATCATTTCCGCAATGATATGCTTCGCTCCGGTAAAAGCTGCTTCGATAGAGGGGACTGCTTCTGTGATAAACGGCAACGCAAGATCATCTAGTTTTTCCATAACCGGAAAAGTCATTATCGTTTTTGCCAACGGTTCCAATCCTTTAGCAATCGCTTCGGTGGCTTTAGTTTTTTTCTTTTCTTTATATGGGCGATAAATATCTTCTAAATCAATTAATTTAGTCGCCTCATCAATTTTTATCTTTAATTCTTCCGTTAACATGCCTTTTTCGTCAATCAAACGAGCAATATCGTCTTTCCGCTTTTGCAAATTTTGCCCGTACTCATATTCTTTTTCAATAACACGTATTTGTTCTTCGTCCAAAGATCCAGTCACTTCTTTGCGATACCTGGCAATGAAGGGAACGGTATTTCCTTCGCCTAAAAGATCAAGAACCGTCTTGACTTGGCTTTCTTTAATTTGAATATTAGCCGCAACCGATTTAATCAGGAGGGCATTAATATATTCCATGATAAATCACCCTTTTTCTGTATTATTCACTTCTATTTATACCATAAAACTCGCATTTTTCCTATATCGACAATAAAAAAACCCTTGCGGGTTTGATTATTGTTTGTGTTAATTATTCAAAAGGAGTATAGTTTCCCGCTTCGATTTGATGTAAAACATCCAAAATAGTATCGTCATCGGAATATGCCGTATTAAATACTCCATCCGCAATTGAAACCAACATCGGCGATAATCCGAGAAAGGTCTGCGTCTTGCCAATGGCATCTAAAAACGCATCACTGGCAGCGGTGTCTTCCGTAATGGCATCTAAATCGACGAAGAAAACGACTTCCGCATCAGCGTTGATATTCTTCGCGAGGGTTAATACTTCTTTTTGCATGTCGGTACAATCTTCATCTTCGGCATTATAAAAATAAACCACATAATTCTGTAATTGGACGCTTTCATCGTCTTTTTGTGTTAAAATCGCACCATAAGTGGTGATATGCTGATCAGAAAAATCGTCATAATCTCCAAGGTTAGTCAGCAAGTCAGAAATGTACGCAATTCCAACAACAAGCAATACCAGGCCGATAAGTCCAACAATTACCTTTAGTAGCAAGGTGTGTTCTCCTTGCTTTTTATACCCTTTAACATAAGTTGCCATATTTTCACCTCAGTAGATATAATTTTAACCAATAATATCCGCTTTTGCAAGCATTATTTATGGATTGACCAAAACATTCAAAGGAATCATTCAACAACACAAAATCCGATGGCATATGCTTTTTCATGAGCAATCGATATCGTAACAATTCCGGTTGGTAAACCACCTGAAATAAGATAAGGTTTTCCGGTTTCGTCATTGAGAACTACTATTTTAGAAAAAGGGATTTTCCCGGCCGCTTTGACGATTGCTTCCTTGACCGCAAATCGTCCGGCTAAGAACTCCTGCTTACGGCGTAAAGATCTAAACCCTTGATATAAGATAATCTCTTCCGGTGATAAGATTTTTTTTATTATCGTTTCTTTTACTCGAGCAATCTCAACGATGTCGCAGCCGATGCCTTTAATCATTGGTTTTCCTCCTTGAGGAGACATTGCATTGCCAGGTCTTTTAAAGCTCGGAACCGATGATTAAGTGCCGATTTTGAAATCGGTTCCGGAAAATGGGTTTTCGATATTGAAGCCAATTCTAAAAGCGTCGCTTCTGGATATGTCTTGCGCAAAAAAATTGCTTCTCGCAAACTCTTAGTAATTTCACTTGTCCCTTTAGTTTCCACAATTGTAATATACCTAAGTTGATTATTAGCCGCATCAAGGGCTTTTTTTTCATTGGCAATATCGCAATTCATCACGCGATTGATCGAATTTTTAAAGTCGCGCTTGATCCGGCTGTCTTCATAAACAAATAATTGATTTGTCGCCCCCGTCACTCGTAAGAAATCAGAAATGCGTTCAGCCTCTTTCATGTATGTGATAAACCCACGTTTATTAGGGGCAACTTTAGCGTTTAGGTTAAATTCTTGGGCAATCTTTTGAATTACTTCCGCTTGTCGTTCGGAGTAAGTTTGAATTTCCAAATGATAGGCTGAGGTTTCCGGGCTATTAATTGATCCCCCCGCAAGAAACGCCCCTCGCAAATATGCCTTTTTACAACATTCTTTTTTGATTAATGATTCATCGACATCCTGAAAGAACAAGGCATTCTTATTGATTAATGATAATTCGTTTAAAATGGTTTCCACCTTATCTTCAATCCGAATCATGTAAATATCATTTTTCCGCAGTCTAACTTGTTGCTTACTCATAACTGTCAGTTCAACATGATATAAATCCTTAATCAACCGGATTACTTTGCGAATAACCGCGTTATTTGTCGTCTGAAAAGTCAAGGCCAAACCTTTACTTGATATTTCCATCGCACCGCCAACGTGTAAAAGCGCGGAAAGTTCCGCGACGTTACAACAAGTTAAGCTTTTTAGATTGGCTAATTCGGTCTTAATATCCGTCGCAAACGACATTTTTTACCTCGCTTTTAAACAATTATCTAAGTATTTTATCGCTCCCAAAGCCGCAATCGCTCCATCAGAAATCGCGGTCGCAATCAGTCGATAATCTTTTTTTGTGACATCGCCGCACGCAAAAAGGCCTTGGATATTGGTTTGCATCTCGGGAGTAACCCGAATAAAACCCTCTTCATTAGTTACCGCCATATCGTTATTAATAAAACCCGTTTCTGGTTTGTTTCCTACATATATAAAAACGCCATGGACCGGGATTATCGAATTTGTCTCGGTCTTTAAATTTATTACTTCGATGCCTTCAATCGCATCCGACCCCAAGAACCCCTTCACTTTCGTATCGGTCAAAACAAATATTTTCGGATTATTCCGGATGCGCTTTATCAAACCACTGTTTGCCGTAAAGTCACTTAAATCATGGATTAATGTTACTGACTGGCAAATTCGACTGAGATAATTGCTTTCTTCCAAAGCCGAATCGCCACCGCCAATGACGGCAACATCTTTGTTTTCAAAGAAGATTCCATCGCAAACAGCACAATATGACAACCCATTTCCCACATATCGACTTTCGTTTTTAACGTTCAGCGTTTTCGGATTAGTCCCGGTTGCGATAATCACCGCCTGAGCTTGATACTCATCATTATCGGTCGTCACAATAAATCCTTCTTCATGCTTATCTATTCGCTTGACGAAACCATACGTGTCATCAATTTCTAAGTCGTGAAGATGCGTAACCATCTTTTGAACTAATTCTTCGGCCGTAACCCTCCCAAATCCCAAATAATTGTCGACTTGATACGTCGAACGAATTCGTCCCCCAGGAGTGCTTTTATCCAAAATAACGACATCTTTATTGGCTCGTTTAGCATAAATTGCGGCCATCATTCCCGCAGGTCCGCAACCGATAATTACCAACTCATGCTTTTTCATTGATTAGTTCAGCCTTTTTGTTCTTCTTGAGAAACTCAAAATGGCCGGGAATGGTTTCGTAGGAAGCGCCCTTCCACCAAAAACGGATACATATCGATAACCCAATTCCGCCTAAAATCATCAATATCGACGTTGTCGTTGCGGCTTTTAATGTCAATCCGAATATTTCATAAACCAGAGGATCGGTTCTCATGGATTCAATGAAGATTCGCACGGCGCCGTACCAAACGAGATAAAATGCCATAATTTCGCCGATTTTGACACTTTTCAATCGGCGAATAACTAATATGATAAAGAAACCAATCCAGTTTAGTAACAATTCATACAAAAACGTGGGGTGATAAAACCCGGGAACCAAAGCAACATCCGAGATATCGACGATATACATATTATTGACAATGAATTCGGGAATGTGCAAAGTGTATCGCAAATAATTGAATTGTTCTTCTAGCGATAAAGCGCCTCCGCCAACCAAACCACCATGCGCTTCTTGATTGAGAAAATTTCCCCATCGACCGAAGGTTTGCGCGAAAATAAAGCCCATCGCAACCAAATCCAAGACTTTGAGCATGCTGATTTTTTTCTTGCGAGTATAAAAATAAGCACATACTAAAGCGGTCGTAAACGCCCCATGAATTGCTAAACCTTCCAAACCAAAGGACGAAAAATCAACTGCCCCATTGACGTATCGGAAGCCAATAATCTGCATGATCGTCGCAAAAGCATTACCATTCACAACAAACATATCAAATTCAAAAGCTACGTACCAAAGTCTCGCTCCTAAAATAGCAACGGGAACAATCCAAAGAAAACCATCAATCAAATCATCTGAACTGACTCCGGTTCGCTTACCCTCCCGAAGACCCAAGAAGAAGGCAATCATGATTCCCATCATAATGAAAACCGAATAAAAAACAATATCACGATCACCAATCGATATCAGTCGGTTATCGTAAGTATATATTGCTTTAATCGTTGTATTTGTCTGAATTGTGGCGTATTCACTCTCCCAAACGCTCCATCTGGTAAAATCACAATTTTCTTTGAGCGGTGGGTTGGGCTCGTTGCCCGCAATGTCACAAGCTTCTCCTTTTATGCAAGTAATCGTCTTTAAAGCGGTGCCATCATAACTGACGAACGTCACCGTAAAAGTGTTGTCAGCTGGGGCTTGAGTCGTTGTCGCTTCGCATCCAAAAAGGGCTAGCCATCCGCTTAAAATAATTAACGTAAATAACAGTATTTTCCCCGCTTTTTTCATGTTTTCACCTATTTTTTTTCCGAATTTGCTTTTATTTTGCGTTTCAAACTACTACTAAAGTCCTCGGCGGAATGATATCCCATCTGTTTGGCTTTAAAATCAAAAGCCGCAGCTTCAATGAGAGTAGCTGTATTTCTTGCTTCGGTAATTGGTAATGACATCGACACAACTTCAGTATCAAAAATGATTTGTTTTTCAGCCTGCAAGCCCAATCGATCATATTGCTTATTATCATCCCAAACATCTAATCGAACAATTAGAGAAACACGTTTTGTTTCTCGATAAGCACTCACGCCAAACATATAGACAACATTGACAATGCCGATTCCTCGAATTTCTAAATATTTTTTTAATACATCTGGTGCTTCCCCGATTAAAACGTTTTTTTCTCGCTGATAGATTTCAACCGTATCATCAGCTACTAACATATAGCCACGACGAATTAATTCCAAAGCCACTTCGCTTTTCCCAATCCCGCTTGATCCGGTGATGATGGTACCCACGCCGTTGATGTCCATTAAAACCCCATGAATCGTCGTTCGTTCCGCTAGTTTGGCCTGTAAAACATTAAATAATTCACCAAATAAAGATGTAGTTTGATATGTGCTTTTTAAAACCGGGATTTTATATTCATTACCAAACCGCAAAAACAATTCAGGAATGTCAACGTTTTTTGAGAAAACAAATGCCGGCGGTTCCTGGGCGAATAGCTTTTGCACCCGATCTGATTGAACGTCCAAGGCTAGTGAATTAAAAAATGTCACTTCTTTCGTCCCAATGATTTGAATCCGATTGTATTCATAATAATCAAACAAACCCGCTAGTTCCAATCCGGGCTTTGTCAAATTAGGGCTTGTGACTTCGCGGTTAAGCCCTAGCGCTCCGGCAAGGACTTCAAGTTTCATATTGTCAACGATTTGACTGACTGTAAGTTTTTGGGACACGGTTTCACCTGCTTTTATGATTTTTTGCTAAGCGAATAGAAATTTTTTGAATAATTAAAGCATAAAGGTTTTTAATAATTACTCTAAGTAGTTGAAATAAAAAAACAAACAGCATCGGATAAATGTAATTAACAAAAGCTAACGTTTCCTTCATAAAAACTAAATCCATTAGATAAAAGAAAATGAGATTGGCCAAGAAAAAGATGACCCCTTGAGAAAAGATGACCAGTTTCTGATGATTGCGGAATAGATAAATTTTAATGATTGTTTCATAGAGAGTAAACAAAGCCGCAAGGATAATATAAACGTAATTATTTGTGGTTTCAGCCAGGGAAAGACCTCTGATAATGACAAAAATTAAAATGAAATTGATGAGGAACCCCACAATCAAGTTGATAATCGGATCAGTTGAATAGTCAAGTCCAAGATTGATTTTGACAACTCGTTTTGTTGGTGGGAGCGAATGTTTAAGTTTTTGCTTTTCCTCTTCATTTTGTTGTTTTACTTTGGCAATCAATTTTTCCAAATCCTCGATTTCCTTGCGGAGATCTTTATCGTCATTTTTCATGATATTTCCTCGCACTCTAACACGCGCGCTTGCGGTCGGCTTATTATTATCATATCATAATAAGTTATAAAATAATAGTTTTTCTGCATTGACCCGTAAGCAAAAAAAGCAGCTCGTGAGCTACTTTTTAGGTGCCAAAATCCGGCGCAGATAAATACCGGTATAACTGTTTTGATCGTTCGCCACAGTTTCGGGAGTGCCAGTAACCAAGACTTCCCCACCGCGGTCTCCGCCTTCGGGACCGAGATCAATTACATAATCTGCCACCTTTATTACATCTAAATTGTGTTCAATCACAATTACCGTTGCGCCTTTGGAGACAATATCTTGTAATACCGCAATCAAATTTACGATGTCATGGCTATGTAATCCCGTTGTTGGTTCATCAAGAATATAAATCGATTTTTCCGTGATGCGTTTATAAAGTTCGCTCGCTAATTTAACCCGTTGGGCTTCCCCGCCCGATAACGTAACCGACGATTGCCCGAGTTTAATGTATCCCAAACCAACATCATTGATTGTTTTCAAACGACTATAGATTTTAGGAACGTTTTTGAAAAATTCACAAGCCGACTCCACCGTCATTTCTAATACATCAGCGATTGATTTGCCTTTATACTTTACTTCTAAGGTTTCATCATTATAACGGCGACCATGACATTGTTCACATTCAATATAAAGATCGGGCATGAAATGCATCTCAATCTTGATGACGCCATCCCCAGCACAATGTTCACACCTTCCGCCCTTAACGTTAAAAGAGAATCGACTCTTATCATAACCCCGTACTTTTGCTTCCGTAGTCATGCTAAAGAGATCGCGGATTACATCAAAAACACCAGTATACGTCGCCGGATTACTCCTTGGCGTTCGGCCGATTGCTGACTGGTCGATGTCGATGATACGATCAAAAACTTCATAGCCCAAAATATTAGTACAGCTTCCTAAAACTACATTGCGATTATTGATTCTTTTAGCTAGTCCTTTGTATAATACTTCATTAACTAACGAAGATTTCCCTGAGCCCGATACTCCAGTAACAACGGTAAAACATCCGATTGGAAAGTCAACATTAATATTTTTTAGATTGTTTTGTCGTGCTCCGATTACTTGTAAAAATCCTCGTTCCGGCTTCCGTCGTTTTTCGGGAATATCGATATGCAATCGTCCTGATAAATAAGCTCCCGTAATTGATCGCGGGTCATCCATCATCGCAAGTGGTGACCCCGCAAACAGCACTTCTCCGCCGTGAACACCCGCTCCCGGACCGATGTCGACTACGAAATCAGCATTACTAATCATTTCCATATCATGTTCAACTACAATCATCGTATTGCCAATATCCCGCATATCCTTTAATGTATCGATTAGGCGAAGATTGTCCCGTTGATGTAATCCAATCGATGGCTCATCAAGAACATAGAGCACCCCCGTCAGTCGGGAACCGATTTGGGTTGCAAGTCGTATTCGCTGCGATTCACCGCCTGATAAGCTTCCCGAAGCTCGGGAAAGCGATAAATAATCTAATCCAACATTGGTAAGGAATCGCAATCGTGTAATTATTTCTTTAATAATCGATCTTGCGACTTCTTGATCACGCGGTGACAATTTAAGGCTTTGAAAAAACTCCGTCAGATGGATTACGCTCTTGATTGAAATTTCGTGAATATTGAGCCCTCCGACTTTAACCGATAATGCTTGTTCGGAGAGTCGTTTGCCCCCACAGCGTTCACAAAGGATGTCATTCATCATCATTTCAATCCACTCGCGGACCAGTCTTGACGTTGTCTCAAGGTAACGTCGCTCCAAACTGGTGATGATGCCTTCAAACGTCCTTCGTTGGTTGTGTTCATAATCGCTGGATTTGGAAATATACTTATATTCGATTAGTTGATTAGTTCCATACAAAATGCTTTTTTGTTCATCTGGCGACCAATCTTTAAACGGTTTATTTATATCTATCCTCAAGGCTTTACAGGTTTGAATGACTTGTTGGAGATAAATCGATTCAAGATTAGCATATTTGTTAAAAACACCTTCCATGACCGACAATTCCGGTTTAGGAATTAGAATATTAACATCAATTTTTCGTTTAAACCCCAGTCCGGAGCATTCCGGACAAGCGCCATAAGGTGAATTAAAGGAAAACAATCGTGGTTCTAATTTAGTGACCTGAAACCCACAAAATGGGCAACTAAAATGCTCACTGAAGGTCATTTCCTCATTGTTGATTAAAGCAATGACCAGTCCTTCACCCAATTTCGATGCCGTCTCTAACGAATCATATAGTCGGGTCCTGATGCCTGGTTTGATGACAATCCGATCGATAATCGCGTCAATATCATACCTTTTGGTTTTTTCCATATCGAACTCTTCATCAAGTTCATGAAATTCTTTGTTAATTCTAATTCGTGTATATCCATTTTTACGAAGATCATTGATTACTTTTTCGTGCTCCCCTTTTTTTCCTCGAACGACGGGAGCTAAAATGATCACTTTAGCTTCGTTGTATTCAAGTATTTTATTGGTCATCTCTTGAATTGTCTGGCTGGTAATTTCGATGCCGTGCTCAGGACAGAAAGGTTTACCAATTCGAGCGTATAACAACCGGATATAATCATAGATTTCTGTTACCGTTCCCACTGTGGATCTGGGATTGTGGGATGTAGTTTTTTGGTCAATGGAAATTGCTGGAGATAGTCCTTCGATGGAATCAACATCCGGTTTTTCCATATTGCCTAAAAACTGTCGGGCATAAGCCGACAGCGATTCAACATACCGTCGTCGACCTTCTTCATAAATGGTATCGAAGGCTAGACTGGTTTTCCCTGATCCGGAAACGCCGGTCATGACGATTAATTTATTTTTTGGCAACGTGATATCAATCGACTTAAGATTGTTTTCCCGTGCCCCTTTAATAATAATTTGATCATTCATGCAAAATCACCTGCTTTGTCTATCTTCCCGCGTTAAAGGTTTTTTCGATACGAATCGGTTTGTCTAAACTGTTTGTTTAATCATCAATTCAAAATCGGTCTCATCAATGATTTTGATACCGAGTTCGATACCTTTATTAAGTTTACTGCCCGCATCTACTCCCGCGAGAATAAAATCGGTTTTTCTCGAAACCGCTGACGATACTTTTCCGCCCATTTGTTCAATGATTGTTTGCGCTTCGTTTCTTCCATAATTTGCAAGTGCTCCGGTTAAAACTAAGGTTTTTCCGGTAAACGGGGTCTCTTTTATCGTTTTATCAGCCGTGTAAGTCATTTTCAATCCATAAGCGGCGAGTTTATTCAGGCGTTCACGGTTTTCAGCATCTTGAAAATAACTGACGATACTTTGAGCAATCACTTCACCGATATCGTTAGTTCGTAATAATTCTTCTGCTGTAACTGCCAAAAGCAGATCCATGGTTGAAAATTTTTCCGCAATGATTTTCGCTACTTTAGCGCCGACATGTCGAATTCCCAATCCAAATAATAGTTTGTCAAGATTATGTTGTTTTGATGCTTCGATACTATCGATTAAATTGGAAATGCTTTTCAGCCCAAAACCCGCTTTAATAATCAATTCCTGAACCCGATCTTTCAAAGTAAAGATATCGGCGATGTCAGATAAAAATCCATCATTATAAAAATCAATCACCGCTTTCTCGCCAAGACCATCAATATCATAAGCTTCACGCGAAGCGAAATGGATTAATCCTTCGATTTTTTTTGCGTCGCAATTCGCGTTTAAACAATAATAATCCGCTTCATTTTGCTTTCGAACCAAACTTTGTCCACATTTGGGGCATTTATCAATCATTTGAAATTTGATTTCTTTGCCCGTCCGTCGTTCAAATAAGCATCTAACAACTTCCGGAATAATCTCGGCAGCTTTCCGAATCACGACGTAATCCCCGATCCGGATATCTTTCTCTACACAATAATCTTCATTATGAAGCGTTGCTCGGGAGACCACCGATCCTGAGATTAAGACCGGATCCATTTCCGCTACTGGAGTGATGACTCCGGTTCTCCCGACTTGAAAAGTGATCCCATTTAAATGGGTGATTGTCTCCTCGGGCGCAAATTTATAAGCTGTTGCCCATTTAGGAGATTTAGCGGTATAACCGATTCGATCATAATACTTATATTCATTGACTTTAATGACTACTCCATCAATTTCATAACTGAGGTTATGCCGAATTACGTCAATTTTGGTAATATAATTCCAAACGTCATCAATTGTTTGACAACGTTTGGATTCAGGATTAATCTTAAAATTCAAGGCTTTCATTTTTTGCAAGGCGTCCCAATGATTATCGACACTTTTACGATCCATCATGTAGTAGAGAAACGCGTCAAGCTTGCGTTTTCCAACGATTTTTGAATCAAGTTGACGAATCGATCCGGCCGCAGCGTTTCGAGGGTTTTTAAATGATTCAAGGCCCAAAGCTTGTTGTTCGATATTCAAGGCAAAAAACGCTTTTTTACTCATGAAAATCTCACCACGAACCTCTAAAGATTCAAGCCGCTGAATTGATAACGGTATTGAAGGAATTGTTTTGACATTTTCGGTAATGTCCTCGCCAATGACACCGTCGCCGCGGGTGGTCCCGCGGATGAGAAAGCCATTATCATACAAAAGCGATACCGATAATCCATCAATTTTCACTTCAGCCACATACGAAAAATCCGTGCCGATTTCCTTTTTAATTCGTTGATCAAAATCGCGAACATCCTCTTCGTTATATACATTGGTCAAAGACATCATCGGCGATGAGTGTGCTACCTTAAGAAATTTTTCCACCACTTGCCCGCCAACGCGTTTTGTGGGCGAATCAATTGTCGCAAATTCAGGAAACGCTTTTTCTAACGCAATCAATTCATTCATCAGCAAATCAAATTCTTGATCAGTGACGCTTGGATTGTCTAAAACATAATATTCATAATTATACTTATCAATCATCATTTTGAGTTCATTGATTTTTTTTAAGGAATCCATCATGATTTTCACCTACACTTTTTTTATACTCGGATGATCTTTCATAAGTATCTTGATTCCCACCGGGGCTTTGAAAGCAATCGTTGCCCGGGCTTGATCAATCATCACTATAATTCCTTCGCCAAATACCTGATGGCTTACTTTATCGCCAATAACCAGCTCAATTTGCGTTGGCACATATCCCAATGGTGCTGCGGGAACCGGTTTCGAAGCGACTTCAGCACTATCCCAAGCCGCAAATTTCTTGCGCGGTTTCGCCAGTCCCATATGCTCAATAAGCAATTCATCAATTTCAGAAATAAATTCAGAGTCGAGATTTTCTTGATAATGTCCATACATGAATCTGCTCTTGGCGTTAGTAATAACCACTTGATCTTTTGCCCTAGTCAAAGCGACATAAAATAAGCGACGTTCTTCTTCAATGTCGGTTTGTTCCATCAAACTTTGATTTGAAGGAAAGAGCGTTTGTTCAAAACAAGTTAGAAAAACTAGTCGAAATTCTAATCCTTTTGCGGAGTGCATTGTCATTAAGCTAACGTAGTCTTCATCGTTTAATGCCGCTTCGGCTTCTTCGCGAAGCGCCAGTTCGGTTAAAATCTGGATTAATTTTTCAGTGTTAGATACTGATGGATCATATTCTTTAATTTTTTCTAAAATAACGGTTTTAAATTCATTAAGATTGTCAATCCGTCGCTCCGCCTCTAATTGTTTTTCTCCTTGGATTCCATCGGCTTTTAACATTCCGAGATAACCAGACTTTTCCAAAAGGTTATCATATGTAACAAGCAAATTAACGGTTTCAATATTGTCGTGAAGTTCGTCAACAATTTTCTTAAAAACTTTTAGTCGCTCCATGGTCGCTTTTGAAAATAAGTCAACATCGACTTCAATTACATCCATCAACTTTAAATTGTGTTCTTTGGCATACTCAGTCATTCGCTCAAACGTCATCTCACCAATTCCGCGTCTCGGTTCGTTATAAACACGGGAAAAAGCATAATCGTCTCCGCGATTAACCAGCAAATGTAAATAGGCAATGATATCTTTGATTTCCTTGCGTTTATAAAAAGAAATGTTCCCAATGACTTTATGGGGAATATTGTACTTTAATAAGATATCCTCGAATTTACGACTCATTGCATTATTTCGATAAAAAATAGCTATATCCCGAAACGGAAATCCCGCTTTTGAGAGTTGTTTGATTTTATTGTAAATGAAGTATGCCTCTTCATCATCGCTTTCTGCTTTGAAATGGATAATTTTATCGCCGGTCCCGAGGGTACTAAAAAGGTCTTTGGGAATCCGATTGCGATTGTGTTTAATGACGGCATTTGCGGCGTCGAGAATCGTTGTTTTGGATCGGTAATTTTGATTAAGAATGATTTTCTGATGCTCCGGAAAATCGGTCATAAATTTTTTAATGTTTTGAATATTAGCTCCCCGAAAGGCATAGATGCTTTGATCTTCGTCCCCGACAATAAACAGATTTCGATGCTTCTTTGCAAGCAAATAAACAATCTCATATTGGAGATCGTTTGTATCTTGAAATTCATCGACAAGAATATATTGGAACCAGTCTTGATACTTCTCTAAAACAACAGGGAACTGCCGAAATAGATGCAACACCAAGACTAACAAGTCTTGAAAATCAACAAGGTTATTATCCTTAAGAAATTTCTGGTATTCATCAAAAATAATGTTAAGCATGTCCCGAGGAATCATATGGTTTAATGTCAAGATGTTCTCGTCGGCCTTAGCCGCCTCAATCAAATTGGCAATCGCTTTCGGTGAAAATTTCTTCACATCGTAATCAAGTTTTTTCATAATCGTTTTAACCACAACGATGGAATCGTCATCGTCAATGATTTGAAAATCATGGCCATATCCTAAATGGCTAATATCGTAACGAAGAATTTTCGCTCCCATAGCGTGAAATGTTGACAACCATATTCCCGTGAGAGGTTGATCAATAAGCCGGAAGATTCGGTTTCGCATTTCCTCGGCCGCTCGGTTAGTAAATGTTATCGCCAGGATCCGATTAGAGGGAACGCCGATTTCATCAACGAGATATGCAACCCGATTAGTGAGAACTCGGGTTTTTCCCGATCCCGCACCGGCGACTGCCATAACTGGACCATTGACGATTTTAACCGCTTTAACTTGTTGATCATTCAATTTATCGAAAATGATATTTCCCACGGTAATCACCTGTATATATTATACCATAATTGACCCGGTTTTTCTCGCTTTATACCAAATATTATTGACGTTTTTTAAGATAATATTATCAAATTAAAACAATGAAAAAGTCGTCTTCATTTTGATGTGATTTTCCAAACGAACGCCGGCATATATATAAAAAGCACGGTTCATAAAAAGGGAAAACATCAATTGAGCGACGACTTTAAGTTAATTGTTTTATTTGAAACTTGATTTAAGTCCGACGGTCCGATTAAAAACTAAAGCCTCTGGAAGAGAATCATAATCAACCGTGAAATAACCTGTACGGATAAATTGGAATTGGGTGCCAATTTTAACGCCCTTTACTGAGGGTTCTACAAAACCTTTAACAACGTTTAAGGAGTTGGGATTTAACCGATCCAGTACCGGTCGGTCATTATCGGAGTCAACCATTAATGGTTCAAATAGATTGAAAGAAGTAATAATTGCTGTCGAGGCTTCAACAAAATGGATGTTCCCGTTTGGTTTTCGTTCAGTAAAACCGGTTCCCGACTTAGTCAAAGGATCATATGTACAATGAATCTCTTTGAGAGAACCGTCATCATTATGAACCACGCTTACGCACTTAACAAAATACGTATGCATCAAACGCACTTCTAATCCAATTGCCAAGCGCTTCCAATGTTTTTCCGGAGTTGTTTCGGTGAAATCTTCGGATTCGATGTATACTTCGTTTCCAAAAGCAATCTTCCGAGTGCCTAACGCTTCGTTTTCACTATTATTTGGGGCATCGAACCATTCAATTTGCCCTTTTGGGTAATTGTCAATTACGACTTTTAATGGGTGAATGACGGCGTTAACGCGATTAACTTTCAAGCGCAAATCATCGCGAAGACTGTTTTCCAGCATTTCGATTGATGCCGTGGAATTGATACGGGATAAACCTGTTCCTAACACGAAGTTACGAATCGCGCTCGCGGTATATCCAAGTCGACGAAAGCCAGCCAATGTTGGCATCCGTGGGTCATCATATCCCCTAACAGCACCCGAATCAACAAGTTGTTTCAAATATCGTTTCGACATTATCGTATTGGGGATGTTTAAGCGCCCAAATTCATATTGATGGGGGACGTGCGGCATTTCACATTTTTCAACGAACCAATCATAGAGAATTCGATGGTCAACATACTCAAGCGAACATAAGGAATGAGTAATTCCTTCGATTGCGTCTTGAAGTGGGTGAGCAAAATCATACATCGGATATATGCACCATTTATCCTGAGTATTATGATGGGTGATGTGCAAAATCCGGTATATGACGGGGTCACGCATATTGATATTAGGACTGCTCATGTCAATTTTTGCCCGCAGAGTTTTTTCGCTGTCAGCATATTTCCCGTCGCGCATCGCTTGAAAAAGTTGCAGATTATCCGCTATTGATCGCTTGCGATTGGGCGATTCGACACCCGACTCAGTCAAAGTACCCCGGAGCCTTGATACGTCTTCTGGTGAAGAATCATCGACGTACGCCAACCCTTTATTGATTAACAAAATAGCTCGTTTATATGTTTCTTCGAAATAGTCCGAACCAAAGAAAATGTTTTTAGGGGTATATCCAAGCCATTTAATGTCTTCTTTAATGGCTTCCACAAACATCGCATCTTCTTTGACAGGATTAGTATCATCAAAACGGAGATTGGTTGATCCGCCAAACATTTTTGCTAATTCAAAATTAGTGATAATCGCGCGAGCATGGCCAATATGCAAATAAGCGTTTGGTTCCGGAGGAAAACGCGTAATAACCGTTGTAGTTTTTCCTGAAGCCAAATCTTCCTCGATTATTGACTTTATGAAATTTGATTCCATTTCCATGTTTAACACCTCGCAATATAAATACTATTTTATACTAAGAATTTTATAATTCAAGCCGTGAATTTCCGTTTATCGTATAATCATCAGCTTTATTGCCCGTCTTATACTTAAAAAACCCAGCAACAGCGATCATCGCCGCATTATCAGTACAATACCCTAAGCTTGGGAAACAAACTGGAATATCGGTAATTTCACGGGAGATTTTACCACGCAAGCCTTTGTTAGCGGCGACCCCCCCCGCTACGATTATTTGTTTTACTTGATATTCTTTAGCCGCTGCTTTTGTTTTTTTTACCAAAACATCCGTGACAGCTTCTTGAAAACTAGCACAAAAATCAGCCAACTCAAACACTTCGTGACGTTGTGAAAGGTTATGATGCAGATTGATGACGTGTGATTTAAGCCCCGAGAAACTGAATTGATAATCTTTGGAATCAAACAACGGTCGCGGGAAATGATAAAGATCTTTTCCTTGTTGAGCTAGTTTGTCAACCATTGGTCCGCCCGGATAAGGCAAATCTAATACGCGAGCAACTTTATCATAGGCTTCTCCAACGGCATCATCAACGGTTTCCCCAATTTTTTTAAATTGATAATGTTTATCCATCAATATCAATTCCGTATGACCCCCAGAAACAACCAACGCCAAGCAAGGAAACACCAAATCGTGTTCAATATTATTCGCATAGATATGCCCAGCAATATGATGGATTCCAATAATCGGAATATCATAATTCATCGCCACGACCTTCGCCGCCGCGACCCCAATCAGTAGCGACCCAATCAGCCCCGGGCCTTCCGTGACCGCCACCAAATCAATGTCCTTATATTGAATGCCAGCTTTTTTTATCGATTGATCAAAGACCAAACTGATGCCTTTAACATGTTCCCGAGACGCAATTTCAGGAACTACTCCGCCGTATTCCTTATGAATATCGATTTGACTTAATACAACATTAGCAAGAACTGTCTTTCCATCTTTGACGATGGCAACACTCGTTTCATCACAACTAGATTCGACTCCCATAACATACATCGTTAGTCACTCATTTCCTTAAATCAATATTTTTTAACATTAAAACAGCATCTTCACCATCGCTGTAATACTGTTTCCGAATTGCCACTTCATCAAACCCGTATTGCTGGTACATGGCTTTAGCCACAATATTAGAACCCCGAACTTCCAAAGTTAAAGTGCTAATATTTAACCGTTTGAGATATGTAAACACAAACTCCATCAGTTGTTTACCTAATCCTTGATGTTGGTATTCAGGAACGACATAAAGATTAAGAACGGAGGCTAACGGCCGATCAATCCACAACCCTACGTGTCCTAAAAACTCTTTAGTGGCTTTATCTTCCATCACAAAGAATTGCGAAAAAATATTTTGTTTCAATTCGCTTTCCAAAGTTTCTTCGCCTAACGATTGACCTAAAATCCGTCGATCATTGAAGACGATATTCGGAATATCGTTTTTTTTCATTTTGCGAATAATTGGGCTCATATTTTCCCTTTATTTCGTTCCGCTTCCGTAACTTGCAAATAATTTGGAACGAGTTCATGAATGTTTTTCACAAAAACCGTGAGCTTGCTACGTAATATCTTTTCCATATCTGGTTTGCCAATTATTACAATTTCGTCTGGTATCTCATGAGTCTGATCAAACTGCTCAACATTTACTAATATGTCGCTAATTGTCGCTTTCATGATGCCGTTTTCTTGACTGTAACAAGCAGTAAAAGCGTTTCCGCGTCGGGCATCAATTCTCGCCATAATTTTAGCTGCCGAACTTGAAGATGCTAAAAGCGCCAATGTAGAAACGGTCTTTACCGGAACGTTATTGAGATAACCAATCATCTTTGCGATTGTAACCCCAATGCGAACCCCGGTATAACTTCCCGGACCGATACCAACGATAACCTCGGTAATCTCTTTCAAAGCGATTTGCGCTTTTTTTAATAACTCGTCGAGTTTGGGCATAACTGTCACTGCATGATTACGCACATCATTTTGATAAGTATATCCGACCTCAATGCCGTCGATTAACAATGACAGAAATACGTAATCAGTTGCGGTATCAATGACTAAGATCTTTGATGATTTCAGCATATACGCCGCCCCCTTTGATGGTGATTTCCCGATCAGTTTCCGACAATGCTTTAATATCCATAGAAAACATTGTTTCCGGTAACATTCTTTTAATGTATTCATACCACTCAATTACAGCAACACCATCTCCATAAATGAATTCATCGAGCTCGTAATCATATCCAATCTTCTCAAGTCGGTAAACGTCCATATGATAGAGCGGCAAATGATTTTGGTATATTTTCAGAATCGTAAAAGTCGGCGAATTAACAACTGCTTTAATTCCCATATGTTTTGCCAAATATTGAGTAAATGTCGTTTTTCCACTGCCCAAATCCCCGCCCATTCCCAAAACAAACCCCGGGAATAAGTGTTTGGCTATTTTGGAAGCAAGCTTTTCCATTTCTAATAAATTATGAATTTTTAGCGTTATTTCCATATTAACACCTACGTATTATTATCTATTTCAAATTATACCATAATATCAATTTTTTCATTTTAAAATCATCTGTGATTCTCGCGTTATCCCACTATAATTAATGTAATTTTTGTGAAGACATAGTTTTTTTTTCCTGTTGTGGTATAATATCGATAAGGAGTATAGCGACAGCCATTCTTTCGATAAACGTTGCTATAAAAGTGACTTTCGATGTTCTTAATCATTCACAATCCATTATCAAATAATCGCAAATCCAAACATACGACCCACAGAATTGTCCGCTTCTTTCAAAAAAATAATGTTCCTTTTTATCTGCGTTCAACATTAAAAATCGAAAATCTTCACGACTTTTTACAAACCAATCCGACAATCACCGATATTCTCCACTGTGGTGGTGATGGCTCAATTAATTATCTGATTAATAGCGTTGATTTAAAAACCATCCCGCAAAATATCTATTTAGCTCAAAGTGGCTCGGGAAACGATTTTTTAAGAACCTTGAAGCAAATCGAAAAAGGAATGATTTCCATCGGTAATGCCACCACTGATGTCAAAACAGTAAAGTTTATCAATGGCTGTGGTATCGGTGTTGACGCTTCAGTTTGTTACTACGTTAACAAAGATACCAAAAAGAACAAAATGTCGTATTTTGTGAACGCCTTCCGAGCAATGTCTAAATTCAAACCCGTTAATATGATTGTTACTATTGATGGCATTATTCATAACTATGATAAAGCTTATTTCTGTGCCGTTCAAAACGGAAAATATTTTGGCGGCGGCATGAAAGTGACCCCCAATGCCGATCCAACATCTGAAGAATATCAAATTTGCGTTGCTCACGGACTGTCCAGAAATCTCTTGTCTTTGCTTTTCATGACAATTTACTCGGGATTACATACCAAAATCAAAAAATATGTTGATATCTTTACTGGGAAAGACATCTCAATAAAGGTTAGCGAAAAATGTTATTTTCAAGCTGATGGCGAGGTCTTGGAAGACGTTAGTGAAGTGCACGTAATAAGAAGTGAAAGCCGTGAATTTACCGCTTTCGATCGGCCAACCGTCAAAAGAATCTTTAGCAATAAAATCTAAATTTGAGTTTAAAAAATGGATAATTGAGATTATCCGTTTTTTTTATTTTTTTAATTTTATTTCAAGTTCGTCCTTCAATGATTCATATCCAGGCTTTCCCAACAAAGCGAACATGTTTTTCTTGTAAGTTTCTACTCCCGGCTGATCAAACGGGTTAACCCCTAAGACATATCCGCTGATTCCACACGCCAATTCAAAGAAATATGTTAAATACCCAAAACTATAAGCACTAATCTCTGGAACAGAAAGAATAAGGTTGGGAACGCCGCCCGCTTCATGGGCAATCAATGTGCCTTCAAAAGCCCGCTTGTTAACGAAATCAACCGTTTTGCCAGCCAGATAATTGAGTCCATCAGTGTTTTGTTTTTCTGCCTCAATGACGAATTCTTGATTGGGAATTTCAATGTTCAATACCGTTTCAAACATAATTCTTTTTCCATCTTGAATATATTGACCAAGCGAATGAAGATCGGTGCTGAAAGAAGCACTCGCAACAAAAAGCCCTTGATGCTCTTTGCCTTCAGATTCACCAAAAAGCTGTTTCCACCATTCAGAGAAAAATGCAAGTTTTGGTTCGTAATTGATTAGCATTTCTACTGATTTGCCTTCACGATATAACAAATTCCTTATTGCCGCATACAGATAAGCGTCGTTCTTGTGAATGTCACTGGATTTATAGTTTTTTCTTGCCGCATTAGCTCCTTGCATCATCTTTTTAATATTGATTCCCGCCGCAGCAATCGGTAATAATCCAACTGCTGTCAGCACGCTAAAGCGACCTCCAATATCATCAGGAACGTTAAAGGTCTCATAATGTTGTTCATCGGCCAGTTTTCTGAGTGCGCCTTTCGTTTTATCGGTCGTTACGTAAATTCGCTCCGCGGCTTCTTTAATTCCATGTTTGTCTTCTAAAAGTTTTTTAAAGACCCGGAATGCAATTGCTGGTTCCGTCGTCGTTCCCGATTTGGAAATAATATTTATTGCAAATGATTTATCTTTGACGTATTCAACAAGCTCGTGCAAGTATGTCGAAGACATCTGCTGACCGGCGAAAATAATCTCGATTTTTTTCTTGATTTGAAAATATGGAGTTAACATCTCAATTGCAGCTTTAGCGCCGAGATAAGATCCCCCGATACCAATAACAATCAAAATCTTTGCTTGTTTTCGAATTTTTCTCGCCGCTTGCAAGATGCGCTTGAACTCATCCCGATCATACTGATTTGGCAAATCCATCCAACCTATATACTCGTAACCTTTACCGGTTTTATTATGGAGATTCTGACTGGCAAGGGTAATTTCTTTTTGCATATCGCTGATTTTTTTGTTATCAAAAAAATTTAGGGTATGAGTAATATCTAAATGTAAATATTTTTCCATATTCTTTCCTCCTGATCAACGCCATAATTATATCACGATTTTTACTGAATAAAAAGTCGCCAAGCTAAGACGATTTTCGTCATATACTTGGCGGCAGCACGTAAATGTTGATTTATCACCCAAAAAGACTCGAAACGCCCTGATCGTCGATGATATTTATAATGCCTTGACCTAACAATTTCGCAATCGATAATTGAACAAGTTTACTAAATTTTTTCTCTTCCGGAAGGAAAACCGTGTTGGTACAAATCATTTCCACGATTGGTGAATTCATGATCCGTTCTGGGGCTTGGCCAGACAGTAATGGGTGTGTACATGCGGCATAAATATCCTTCGCCCCGGCAGCCTTCAAGGCGACACTTGCGGCTGAAATTGACCCACCAGTGTCAATCATATCGTCAATGATGATACAATTCATCCCTTTGACTTGACCAATAATGTTCATTACTTCAGCGATGTTTGGTTCTGGTCGTGTTTTATCAATAATGGCAATTTGTGCTCCCAACACGTTAGCAAGCGATCTAGCTCTCGCGACACCGCCGTGATCTGGAGAAACAACACAAATGTTTTTAATGTTTTTTTGTTTCACGTATTCAGCAATAATCGGGAGTGCTCGAAAATTATCGATCGGGATATTGAAAAAGCCTTGAATCTGAGCGGCATGCAAATCCATACAGATAACTCTAGTGGCGCCAGCCGTCTGAATGAGATCAGCTATGAGTTTAGCTGAAATCGGTTGCCGGGCTTTAGCCTTTCGATCTTGTCTTGAATATCCATAATATGGCATTACAATATTGATTTCTCGTGCAGAAGCGCGTTTTAATGCGTCCATCATAATGAGTAATTCCATTACATTTTCATTGACCGGACTACAGGTGGATTGGATAACAAACACTTTGTGTCCGCGAACCGTTTCTCTGATGTCGATGTTGATTTCCCCATCGGCAAAGCGAAATACTTCGCAATCACTCAAAGGAATTCCGATATAGTCGGCAATTTCTTGAGCTAGCCTCACGTTGGAACTCAAAGCAAATATCTTGACTTTCGATCCATGAAAGATCGCCATCTTACCCCTCCGAAAATTCGTTATTAGTTTACCGTTAATATTATACACTAAACTAACCAAATAAAAAAGTGCCAACTCGCAAAAGTCGGCACTTTAGGGCTTAACTAAACAGATTCCGGTTTAACGATCGGTATTTTGTCGAAAGCTTCTAAAACCGCTTGTTCAATCATTGTTCGTGTCTCAGTATTGATTGGGTGGGCGACATCTTTGAATTCGCCGTTTGGCATTTTTCGGCTTGGCATGGCAACAAAGAGTCCGTCTTTCCCTTCAATGATTCTAAGCTCATGGACAACAAAACACCCATCGATTGTAATGGCTGCGATGCCTACTAGACGGTTTTCTCCGTTGACCCGTTTAGCGCGTACTTCAGTAACCAGCATATTTTCCCACCTCTTATTTTGATTATATCATGCAAAAAATCGTTTTAAAAGGTCTTTTATCGTGTTTTTTCGATAAAATTGTAAATATTTATTGAATATTTATCACTATACCGAGATAAATATTGCGAAATGTCCGCCGTGACTTCGGTTATTAGTTTGATGATTGTTGATCCGCTACCGGTCATCACAACCCCTTTTTGCCCGACATTATAAACTAACTCGGCTTTAATGTCACGAATTTTCGGATACTGTAAATATGTGATTTCTTCTAAACTGTTATGTAGTTGATCAACGATATCCATTGGTCGCTTTTGTTTGATGGCTTCAAGCAATGGCTTTATATCATAATTAATGAAGCCAATATCATCGCCACGGGAAAAAATTTCCTCAGTTGATACAAATATTTTTGGTTTGACAACAAGGACTTTATAGCATGATAAATCCACATCCAATTCCGTTACTTCATCGCCGATTCCTTTCACCAAAGCTACTGAATTTGATAAACAATAAGGGACATCGGCTCCGAAACGGACGGCAATCGCGGTCATGGTTGCCTTTGACAACCGCCATCCAAACAAATCATTGAGACCTTGGATTACCGCGGCTGCATCGGCAGAGTTTCCACCCAATCCGCCCCCGGGAGGAATGCGCTTATCGATTTTAATCGTAACTTTTTGCTTTGAATCGTAAGTATTAAGTAAATATCTAGCAGTTCTAATAAGTAAATTATCATTTGACAGAAAATAGGGGTCATTGGAATTAATTGTGATTTGTTGCGCCCCACCAATTTTAAAATAAAGATCGTCGGCCAAATCAATTCTGGCGTTGACCATTTCTAAATTATGATATCCATCCGCTCTTCGATTAACAACATTTAAAAACAAGTTGATTTTCGCGTATGCTTCGCGATGGATCTCTTTATCAATTATCGGCGTTTCTTTTATCATATTGCCCACTTATTTCACTTCCTTTTTCTTCACTTCTTATTTTGCCTTCATGTAATCAATCTGTCAATCAAGTTTTCATTCTTTTGCTTTACGAATTTCTTGATGAGCAATAAAGAAAACAACATTACTGAAAATTAATTTCAATAATGTCGTCGGCTTGAAACTTTTCCCATGTTGATAAAGTGATTTCTTTTTTCAAATAGTCAATTTTTTTGACTGATCCAAAGGTTTCTCGAATATAACCGTCTCGATAATAGCGAATTTCAATTTCGTTTTCCGTAACAATGGCTTCTTGTAATTTGTGATTCAAATCCTCATATGCATCATCACTTAAAGTTGGTCGATCTTTTTTTCCTAACCGATAACGCATTTCCTGTAGCATCGATGAATAACCGACAAGCGCATCATAGGCATTCCATTTTATGATGCCGCGATCATTATATAGTCTAGGCATGATGGCCACCAATCATTTCGTTACGCGCTTTGACCGTTGACGCCTTCATCTCCGACGATGTGCGTGTGACACTGTTACGCCCATATTTAAATTTAATTTCATCAATAGCCGAAAAAATTTGTTCTTCTTTAATAACTCGATTAATATCTTCAAAAAGATTTAATTGTCGTTCCGGCTGATCAGATAAATTTGTCACCGCCACATTAACCCGGCGTATCGGTTCGATTTCATATGATGTATTAAACAAATGCAAGCACGCTTTATAAATATCTGATTCATTAGCAGATGGCGTCGGCATTTTAATTTGCCGAGCAAACCCACCTCCAGAGTCTTTACTATATCCAATGGCTAAATAAACAGTCCCTGCACGTTTGCCGGCAAGACGTAGCCGACGACAGACATCATCAACTTGTTCTAAAATAATTTGATAAATATCCGGTTGATAATAATCTCGAAATAAGGTTTGACCAATGCCGTAACTTTTCGCTACTGGTTTAATTTTGTATTTATCTTTAATCATACTCATGTCGATGCCGTTGGCGTGATAAAACAACTCTTCGCCAATTATCCCGAAGCGCTTTTTGATTTTTTCAACATCGTAATTTGCTAAATCGCCAACTTTAAAGATCCCAAGTTTATTAAGTTTCGCTTCGGTATTGTGACCAATGCCCCACATTTCCGAAAGCGGGGTTACTTGCCAAAGTTTTTCTTTAAAATTGTCATACGTCCATTCCGCAATGAAATCGGGAGCTTTTTTTGATTCAATATC
>Ga0172377_10000938_pt1 | contig 28752 bp, 23 predicted proteins | sample Pumphouse3metaG_FD_119749 | JGI IMG/M metagenome (GOLD analysis project Ga0172377, IMG submission 119749) | Leachate microbial communities from a municipal landfill in Southern Ontario, Canada - Pumphouse #3 metaG | ecosystem: Engineered > Solid waste > Landfill > Unclassified | place: Canada... | reverse complement strand
CTAAAGGCTTTTGCCAATTTAATGAAGGGCAGAGAACGCATCAACATCGCACGCTGGGGTGGTGAGGAGTTTATTGTCTTCTGCGAGTCGGACACGCCAGAAGCGGCAGTAAAATGCGCCAATCGAATCAAACAAACCGTTGATGATAGCGACATTTTCCCTCAGATGAAAGTAACAATTAGCATTGGCGCCGCCGTTTATATGCCTGGCGATACGAGCGTCTCATTAATTAAACGCGCCGATAAGAGTTTATATATGGCCAAATCCCTGGGTAAAAACACAGTTTATTGCATTGATGCTGAAGATAACGTAGAAATTAAATAAAACATTAATTATTTTCTTTGAGATTTTTATAAACAGTATATTCTTTAAACCCAACTGGGTAGTCATAAATTTCCATAACTTTTTTGTATCCTCTTTTTTTATAAAAACCCAAAGCCTGGAACTCAAAAGTTGTTAAATATAAGTTAGTTATGCCTCGTTGGAAAGCGGCGTTTTCAATTAGATCCATCAAGGTGGTAGCTATATGGCGGCCGCGGTATTTTTCACCAACAAATAAAACATTAATAAAAAGATAATCGTATTTAAAGTTTCCGTATATTCCACCAACAAATTTTCCATTATCTAAAACAACAAACTGAACATCAACTGTTTCTGAAGAAAAATTTAGTGATTTTCTTAATTTGCGATTTTCTTGCTTTAAGATATTGTCATATTGTTCAATTCGTTCTTCAGTGGATTGAATATCGTATTCTTTGCTCGTTTCATACGGCATGAAGTCGGTGCTAAGTAAAAAAACGTTCTCTCCACCTTCAGGCATATCTTCTAAACGTCCTTTTTCGATATAACCAAGTGTTTTAAAATCTTCGACCAGGGTCGGTAAAACACTGCTGAATTGAATGCCCTCAACTTTGCCTTTGTAATACTCTTTTACGTCATTTAGTAAGTTCTTTAGAACATCGACATTTTTATAATAAATTCTTTTGATGTGGCACCAGTCAGATGCCATTTTGCTATGACAGGCCCCAATAACTTCATCACCATCACAAACATAAAAATTTTGTTTGTCCTTTTCGCGATATCCAGTCTGCGAGCGATTGTAAGCTTGTAGTCCTTTGATAATATCTTCATTATATTTAAATTCCTTATCATCTATAAATTCAAAACGTGCCAAAAAAATCACCTCTCTTAATAAAACTTAAATTTAATTTAAATTTCTATTTATTATACAATATTTAGACCGATTATGCAATTTTGCGGCTTGCCAGCGCATTGAAAAGCCCTATAAAGGGCTTATCTACTTATGATATGTTTCGTTGCGGTTAATTTTAAAAGCGCGATATATTTGTTCTAACAAAATGACGCGCGTCATTTGATGAGTGAAGGTAAGCTTGCTTAAAGTAACGACTTCGTTAGCTCGGGCTTGAACTTCCGGACTTAGGCCATGTGATCCGCCGATTACGAAAACGATTTCTGAATTTCCGCGGACAAAAAGACTGTCAATATATTTGGCAAACGTTTCGCTATCTCTTTGCGGTCCATTTAAATCAACGGCAACCACTAAGTCTTTGTCTTTAATCTTATGTAGGATTTTAGTCCCTTCTTTGAGTTTGACTTTTTCTTGCAAGACTTTCGACATATTCGCAGGAGCCGGTTCATCTTTGACTTCGATAATTTCTATCTTCGTGTACAAAGAAAGGCGGTTCTTATATTCTTCAAGTGCAACGCGCCAATAATCTTCTTTAATGTTTCCGACGGCAATGATTTTAATTTTCATGAGTCTGTCCTCCTTGAATTGTCATCCACTGCTTTGCGCAGTGAATATAAACTCTATCAACATCAATGAAACGTTTCCTTAATATTCTTAAATAAGTACTGAGGGCTATCTCACTGTTATTTGCTTCTTCAGAAATGTGGGCGAGAACAACTTCTTTGGTTTTATCGCCGATGAGTTCACTCATATAAAGGGCCGAATCCTCATTGGAGAGATGACCAAAATCGCTCAAGATTCTTTGTTTTAAATCAGCCGGCCGATTCGTTTGAAGGAGCATCTTGATGTTATGATTTGACTCAATTATATAGTAGTCGGCATTGCGCATTACTTCGAGATTTTTTTCGCTAATATAACCGGTGTCAGTCATGTAAACAAGTCTTTCAATCGTGTTTTCGAACAAAAAGCCGATTGGGGCAAAGGCATCATGAGAAGTCGCTAACGGGGTAACATCTAAGCCAATAATATTTATCTTTTCATATGGTTGAAGAATGTGGTGCTTCTTGCCTCCCAGTGTTCCTTCCGTGGCATACATAATTTCTTCATTAAAAAAACGTGCGCCGCTTGCGTGATCGCTATGCTCGTGAGTAAAAAGCACGGCCTCAATATCTTCGATATTATGGCCAATACTTTCTAATTCGTTTTTGAGTCTTGTCAAAGTAATACCCATATCGATTAAAAGAACACGACCATCGTGTTCTAATAATGTGGCATTGCCCTTGGAGCCACTGGCGATAATATAAAAGCGCATTAAGACCCTCCGCCATCCTCGAGTTCGATTCTGGCCAAGTCTTCTTCGTATTCGCGCGTCGGATTATCAAAGCGACCATAGCTTTTGAAGAAGTGAAGCGGAACGTTACCCACTTTGCCATTGCGGTTTTTGGCAATTGTAACTTCAACTAATGAGGCATCACCTGGAAGCTTGGCATCGAGTTCCCGGATTTTGTCTTCTTTGGTTTTTTCTTCTTGCTGACCATCAGGAACGAACCTTCGGCGGCGAGCTCCTAATTTAATGCCCATGCTTTCATAATAATCGCGGCGGAAGAGAAGTAAAACCAAGTCAGCGTCTTGTTCAATTGAACCGGATTCACGCAAGTCAGAAAGCTGAGGACGCTTATCATCACGCTTTTCAACTTCACGGGAAAGTTGTGAGACAGCAATAACCGGAACTTTCAGTTCGCGAGCTAAGTCTTTTAACGAACGAGAAATTTCACTGACCTCTTGTTGCCGGCTTTCAAATTTTTTGGATCCGCTTGTAATAAGACCAATATAGTCAACAATAATTAGTCCTAATTCGCCATGAGTGTTATGTAACTTTCTTGATTTGGAGATAATATCGTTTAATTTAATGCCTGGAGTGTCATCAATATATATTGTCGAACGCGAAATGACGTTGATTGCTTCTTCGATTGCAACCCGGGTTTTTTGAGTTAAAAATCCTCTAGAAATGTCTTCTAATGGCACGCAGGCGCGATTAGCGACCAATCTCTTCGCTAACGAATCGGACGACATTTCTAACGAGAAAATAGCGACCGGTAGATTGTTTTTAAGAGAAACGTTGAAGGCTACGTTTAAAGCAAAAGCGGTTTTACCCATACCAGGACGAGCAGCCACAATAATTAAGTTTTCTTTTTGAAAACCTTGTGTCAGACCGTTAAGTTTTGTATAGCCGGTATTCATACCGGTAACGCCGTCTTCAGTCGCTCTTTTGGCTTGGATATTAATACTTTCGCGTACCCGTTCAGCTAGTTCATCACTACCAATAAAATTCGATATACGACGCTTTTCCGTGACTTTGCGAACGCGAACTTCGGCATCGGAAACAAAGTCGGTAATGTCTTCAATTTGCTTTTCTAAATACTCCTCGTCAATTTTACGAATCGTCAAAAGAAGGTTACGAAGAACTGCTTGGTCTTTAATAATTTTGATATAGAATTCAAGGTTTGATAAGGAGATGGCGGACTGTGAAAGTTCAAGGAGATAGTCGGTTCCTCCGATTGAATCTAATTCTTTAGAATTAATTAACTCTTCAGTCACGGTTTGAACATCAATGGGAATATGTTTGTCTTGAAGTTGCCGCATCGCTTTAAAAACGGTGCGATTCGCATAGTTACCATCAAAAAATTCTTCAATCGTCAGCGAACCAAGACCATCGACCACCGCTTGCGGAGAATAAAGCATCGCGCCGAGAACGGCTTTTTCGGCTTCGTTGTTATTAGGTAGTGAATTTCGAGCTTTGGCCATAATTACTCCTTCTTGATGACGTTAACATTAACAAGTCCTTCAACGCCCTTAAATAGATCAATTCGGAGACGATTATAACCAAGGTTATTAATTGCCACCTTATCAATAAAACGACGCTTGTCGATGACGATATTATGTTTATTCTTTAATTCGGCTTCAATTTGTTTAGCGGATATCGAACCAAACATCTTTTGATCTGCTCCGACCTGAACGACAAATTCCAAAGTAATTTTATCTAGTTTCTTAGATATTTCTTGAGCTTTCGCTTTTTCATTAGCTTCAGCGTCTTTTTTGTCCTGAATTTGCTTATTTAAAACTTCGATTGATCTTGATGTTTCGATAACGGCAAGACGCTTGGGGAGCAAAAAATTGCTAGCAAAGCCATCGCTAACTTCGACTGACTGACCTTTTTTGCCAACATTTTTAACATCTGCAAGTAAAATAACACGCATTTTATGACCTCGCCTTCTGCTCTTGCGAACGAGCGTCGTTTAAATATTCATTGAGCACTTCGAGTAATTTCTCTTCAGCTTTTTTGATTGTTCCGTTTTTGAAAATCACGCCGGCGGAAGTAAAGTGTCCACCGCCAAACATTTTTTCAGCGAGCATTTGGACATTAATTGTTCCATCACTACGAGCGGAAAGTCGTGTTTCTTTTTCGTCGGTATTGCCAATGACAAAGGCGGCATTAACGCCTTTCATCTGCATACATTGATTGGCGACCTTGGCAAGCGTTGCTTGTTCAATGAGTTCACCCTCTTCAGCAACACAGTAAACAACGCCATAGTGTGGTGTTTTGAGGGTTGATATAATCTTGGTAACAAGTGAATATTCTTCGAATTCGTCTTTTAAATAGTCATCGGCAACCGAGTTGTCGGCCCCATATTCTTTTAACACCATCGAAGCTTCAAAAGTACGGATGCCGGTGTTTTTCGATTTGAAATAATTAGTGTCAAGAAAGATACCAGAAAGCATAATCGTGGCATATGTCGGCGTAATTTCAATGCGCGGGTTCGCGGAAGAGTAGCGAATTAATTCGGTGACCAATTCGGACGTTGAAGAGGCGCTTGGCTCAACATAACTAAAGACTGGTGATTCAATAAATTCTTCAGCCCGGCGATGATGGTCGATAACCATTACCTTGGTAGCTTTTTCTAATAATTTTGGCGCCATCGTCAAACTAGGGCGATGAACGTCGCAGACGATGACAAGAGTGTTTGAACGAACTTTATCAACGCTGTCGCTCGGAGAAATAGTAATGCGGGCCAATTCTTCACGGGAGAACGCTCCAGTTAAAGCGAACTTTGTTTTTCGTTCTAAAAGCTTTGGATCATAAACAATGTGAGATGACTTGTTGCAGTATTCGCATATCGCTCTCATACCAAGACATGCCCCAAGGGCATCCATGTCCATGGCGGTGTGACCCATGATGATGACGTTGCTTGAGTTTTTTATCAAAGATAAAACAGAGTCGGCCATAACACGGACTTTAACTTTATTGCGCTTTTCTTGAGCCTCACTTTTACCGCCGAAGAAAATGAGTTCATCGCCATATTTGGAAACGACAACTTGGTCGCCTCCTCGAGACATTGCAATATCAATCGCATTGCCGGCCATTTCGTTAAGTTTAATCACGTCAGGAAAATCGTGAGCAAGCCCAATCGACAAAGTCGGTGGCGTTTCTTCTTTGGCGCCTAATTCGCGAACTTTTTCTAAAAGCGAAAAACGATCCTTTTTCATTCGCATTAAAGATGTGTAATTGCAGAGGGCAAAATAGGCATCGTTGCGATAACGCCTTAATAAGACGCCATATTCTTTCGCATAATCGAAAATGAGGTTTTTAACCTTGGAAATAACATCGTTCGCGTCATCGAGATTACCGGCGACATCGGAATAATTATCAAGCATGATAATACCCAGAACTGGAGCTTGCTCGCGAGAATACTCAAAAATAGATTCGTATTCAGTCATATCTTTAAAGATATAAAGACCGGCATCACTTAAGTATTTAACATCATAGTTCCGGGAGTTGACTTCGATTTTTACCACCACATCGGGACTTGCATCATGCAAATCACGAAGGTTTGGCTGCCATTCCAATATATTTACATCAAGAATATCGATTTGTCTTTCCTGGAAAAGATCGTTGGTCCACAAAACAATGTCACTTTCATCAACGACAACAAGACCAATCATGCCAAACTTATAAGCTTCCTGAACATCGTTGCCAATTAATTCGGCAGCTTTGAGATCATTCTTTTTGCGAATTTTAGAAAGTCTAAGTAGCATCACCCAAATAAAGAGAACATTGATGACGACAAAACCCGCTAAAGTGGCGAAAAGATATTCGATAATAAAAATATCACCGAAACCAAAGAAATTATAAAAATAGAAAACGGCTAACGCAGTGGCACTTATTAATTCGAACGCTACAATAAACAAAGCGCGAATTTTCATTTTTTTAAGTTCTTTAGTCATGTTTCCCTCGGCTGTCTTTAATTATAACAAATATCTAATAGTAAAAAAGGAGAAAGTAATATTAGACATTTCTTGACTTGGCTTGCTATAAAGCCTCAACGCATAAATGCGGTAATGGCTTATTCACGTACAAGGGCATAAGAAAAGAGCCCCAGTGAGGAGCTCTGTTTTTCTTAGTCGATTACGTAAGGGAGAAGGGCCATGAAACGTGCGTTTTTGATGGCTTTGGCGAGTTCTCTTTGATATCTGGCCGCCGTGCCGGTTGAGCGGCGGGGCGAGATTTTGCCGTTAGGCGTGATAAATCTTTGGAGAAGTTCAACATCTTTATAATCGATGCGTGTGATTTTATTTTTCGTAAAATAGCAAACCTTTTTACGAGGTCTAACTTTTTTGTAACCCATTGTGTGTCCTTTCTAGAATGGTAAGTCGTCATCAACAATGTTGATGGCGTCTAAATTTTTGCTGTCTTCAACTGGCTGTTCGTCCGGAGTATATCCCGCCTCTTCAGGGCGTGGTTCGCCTTTTGGTTCGAGGAACTGGACAGAATCACAGACGACTTCAATAATAGAAGCTTTGGTACCATCGCGGCGATCATAATTTCTTTGATTAAGGCGGCCTTCGACACCGATTAATGAACCCTTGCGAGTATATTTGGCGGTATTATCAGCGGCGGCGCCCCAAACCGTGCAATTAATGAAGCTGGCGGTTTTTTGACCATCGGGTCCTTTGCCCCAATTGTCAACGGCAATAGTGAAGGATGCGACGGCAGTTTCGTTCGCTGTCCTCCGTAGTTCGGGATCGCGAGTTAAGCGACCGACTAAAACAACTCGATTAATCATTATTTAATCCTCCTTGCCTCAGTCTGCGTCAACTGTAATTAGATGACGAAGCACATTGGCATCAATTCTGGCTAAGCGACCGAATTCGTCTAGGGCTGGTTTATCAGCTGTCACTTTAATAACAACATAATAGCCTTTCGTTAAATCGTTGATCGGATAGGCAAAATCTCTTAATCCCCATTCCTTAACTTCGGTAACCTCTGCACCACTTTTAGTTAAAATGGCGTGAAGTTTGGAGATTTCATCTTGGCGGACGGCCTCATCGAGGTCAGCTTTCAAGATGTACATGATTTCGTACTTTTTCATTAGTACACCTCCCATTTGGTCATTCGGCTACTATCCACTAGTAGCAGAGAGCATGCGAGAAAATATCGCACAACAATCATAGTATATACTATAACTAAAGTAAAGTATTAATGCGCCCGGACGCTGGTGCGAGCGACTCAAAACGCAAGCGACTGGGTTAGATCGCTTTTTCGTTTGTCTCTCCTCCCTAGCAAATATATAAGTAAGGAAATTCAATTTTTGTTATTTATCCCTCATACAAGGGAAGAGAATTACTTCGCGAATCGAGGTTTGATTAGCCATCAACATAATAATGCGGTCAATACCCATGCCGATTCCACCGGCTGGCGGCATGCCATATTCAAGAGCTTCTAAGAAGTCTGTATCCATTTCGTTGGCCTCTTCATCACCGAGTTCTTTAGCCTTAAGTTGGGCCAAGAACCGCTCTTTTTGGTCAACCGGATCATTAAGTTCGGTGTAAGCATTGGCGAATTCCGTGCCATTAACAAATAGCTCAAAGCGTTCGACAAAACGAGGATCAGAACTTTTTTTAGTAAGTGGAGATATCTCGATTGGATATGAATGGACAAACGTTGGTTGAATCAAATCATCTTCACAATATTTGTCAAAGAATTCATTGATAATGTGACCGACTCCGGTCATGTGTTTTTCGACATGAATATCATGATTTTTGGCGATGACTTTAGCTTCTTCAAACGTCATCTCTTGATTAAAATCGATGCCGGTTTTTTCCTTGACGAGTTCAACCATTGAAACCCATCTAAAAGGTGAACCCAAATCAATGATTTTATCACCCCAAGGAATCTGAGTTGCATTTAGAACTTTTTGAGCGGCTTCTCTCAGGACGTTTTCGGCTAGATGTCTCATATCTTGGAGATCACCAAAGGCTTGATACAATTCGATGGTTGTAAACTCGGGGTTGTGACGTGTGTCCATGCCTTCATTGCGAAAAAGTCTTCCAATTTCATAAACGCGTTCGATGCCACCGACCATTAATTTCTTAAGTGGCAATTCCGTGGCAATACGAAGATAAAAATCTTTATCTAAGGCATTATGATGTGTGACGAACGGACGGGCGTTAGCACCACCAAGAATTGGTGAGAGAACGCTTGTTTCCACTTCGACAAAGCCTTGGCTATCAAAATAATTTTGTATCGCCCTTATAATGCGTGGTCTTAATAAAGCGATGCGCCGTGATTCATCATTAACAATTAAATCAACATAGCGACGGCGATATCTTTCTTCAACATCAGTCAAACCATGAAATTTTTCAGGGAGAGGACGAAGGGCTTTGGCCAAATGTGTATATTCTTCAACGCGAACCGTTATTTCTCCGGTACGAGTCAGCATAATGCGACCAGAAAGACCGACGATATCACCTAAATCAGCTAGGCGAAATACTTCGTATGTTTTTTCGCCAACAACATCAATGCCGATATAGCCCTGAATCGAGCCACTACGATCTTTAATATTGACAAAAGACGCCTTGCCCATTCGACGAATAGCCATAATTCGACCGGCTACTTTAACACGTAAATTTAAAACTTCTAATTCTTCATTATTTTTGCCTTTAACGAGTTCGATGATTTCTGAAACGTCATGGCTTTTTTCATATTTTTGACCAAAGGGATCCACTCCTAACTCGCGGTATTTTTCGAGTTTCTCACGGCGAACTTGTTCTTGATCTGTTAATGTCTCATCTATCATAGTGTTTCCTCTTTTGCTTATATAAGCATATCATTTACTCTTTCATTTTCAAAACGAACAATGGATTACTTAATTCCATTTAAAATATTGTCTAAGTCGGCTCTCATTGTTAGATTCGTGGAAAGAACGTTTTTAAGTCCCTTCATACCGGGGTAACCATTAAAAAAACGAGGAGCAATGCCTCTTAAAATCATCATTGCCTGATTTTCGCCCTTTTCTGCAATCAAAAGGTCAGCATACTTTTTCAAATACTCAATTTGCTCACTGAGTTTTGCGTCGGAAAGGCGAACACCAGTTTCTAGATAAGTGTTAATTTGCTCAATTAAGCGCGGCTTTCCAATTGCTCCGCGAGCGACCATAACGGCATCGGCATTAGTAATTTTGAGTGCCGAAATTGCGTCATCAAGAGTAAAAATGTCACCACTGATAATTAATGGAACCTTCATTATTTCTTTTAAGCCTTCCAAAATCTTCCAATCGGCTTTTCCGGTGTACATTTGTTTTGTCGTTCGAGCGTGAACCGTAATTGCCACGACGCCGGCATTTTGTAAACTCTCCACAACGCTTAAAAAATTAATGGATTTTTCATCCCAGCCTAAACGTATTTTTGCCGTCACCGGTTTTGGGGAAAAGACAACGATTTGTTTTACGTATTCTTCAAGCATTTGCGGCTTTTTAAGCCAAGACGAACCCGCTCCCGTCTTAGTGACTTTAGGAACAGGGCAGCCAAAATTTATATCGATAAAATCAAATGAAACATTGGCTTTTTGTATAATTTCGATGGCTTTTTGCGCATTTTCTATCTTACTGCCGAACAATTGAATTCCCACAGGACGGTCGGTATTATTAGTCGGCAAATAAGAGAAAGTATTTTCGTTCCCATAAAAGAGTCCACAGTCGCTCACCATCTCGGTGAAACTTAATCCGACCCCAAACGGTTTCATGAATATTCGATACGCCTCGGATGTGATTCCAGCCATGGGACCAAGAACGATTCTTGTTTTAATTTCTAAATCGGCAATCTTCCACATATGCAAAAAAGGAAGGTTACCCTTCCTATTTGTTTTCCCCTTCAGCAACTGGTTCTTGTACAACCGGGACAACTGTTTCCGGTTCTTGTTCAGGAAGTGAACGATGTTTCAAGAGGTGATCAATTTCTTCGGCTGTAATTGTTTCTCGTTCGAGCAGCGTTTCAGCAATCAAAATCACGTCATCCTTATGCTCGGTAATAATTGTTTTTGCGGTTTCGTGAGCATCAGCGATGATGCGACGAACTTCGGTATCAATTTCATAAGCAATTTGTGTCGAGAAGTTTTTCTGAGTCGAAGTATAATCGCGGCCCAAGAACACTGAGCCTGAATCCTTTTCATATTGAATTGGTCCAAGCGAGCTCATGCCATATTCAGTTACCATCAAGCGGGCGATGCGCGTCGCTACTTCGATGTCGTTATGAGCGCCAGTTGAGATGTCATCAAAGAAAATTTCTTCCGACGAACGTCCGCCTAAATAGCCGATAATTCGAGCTTCTAACTCTTTCTTGGTTAATAAGAAACGGTCCTCTTCAGGTGTCATCATAACGTGACCGCCCGTTCTTCCGCGAGGAATAATCGTAATTTTTTGAACTTTATCTGAGTGCTTTAATTTTAAACCGATAATTGCGTGTCCAGCTTCGTGGAAAGCAATCGCACGACGTTCATGAGGATTGAGAGCTCGTGAACTCTTCGCCGGTCCGGCGATGCGACGGTCAATCGCTTCGTCAATTTCCTTAATCGTAATTTTGTCTCTATTACCGCGAACAGCAAGTATTGCTGCTTCATTGAGAATATTGGCTATATCAGCTCCCGAGAAGCCGACTGTCCGGCGGGCGAGTTGCTCGAAATTAACTGTCTCATCAATCGTTTTGCCACGAGCATGGACTTTGAAGATTTCTTCGCGTCCTCTGCGATCAGGTAAATTAACCGTAATTTGACGATCGAAACGACCAGCGCGTAACAAGGCGGGGTCTAGAACGTCTTCGCGGTTCGTAGCAGCGATGACAATAATACCAGAGTTATCAGCGAAACCATCCATCTCAACTAAAAGTTGATTCAATGTTTGTTCGCGTTCGTCGTTGCCACCGCCAAGACCGGCGCCTCTTTGCCGTCCGACGGCATCGAGTTCATCAATAAAAACAAGGCAAGGTGCGGTTTGCTTGGCTTTACGAAACATGTCACGGACGCGGCCTGCACCAACGCCAACGAACATTTCGACAAAGTCGGAACCAGAAATTGAATAAAAAGGAACGCCAGCTTCACCAGCGACAGCTTTGGCTAACAATGTTTTACCGGTTCCAGGCGGGCCGACAAGCAGAACACCTTTAGGTAATTTTGCGCCAAACTTAGCAAACTTTCGTGGTTCTTTTAGGTACTGAACAATTTCAACCATTTCAGCTTTTTCTTCGTCGCATCCAGCAACATCGCTAAAGCGAATTTTGGTGCTATCTTCTCGACGAGCGCGTGAACGATTAAAGTCCATTGCTTTTGTGTTTGAACTATTAACAGAATTGTTAAGACGAGAGAAAAAGAACAAAGATACAATGACGACTCCTCCTAACAGCAAAAGCGTTGGACCCCAATTTTGCCACCAGCTAACCTCAAACGCATCAGTGTCAACAAAGTATGCATCATTGTGTTTAAACGTCGCTGTTTCAGGGATGGCAAGATATTCTTCAATCTCGGCCTTGAATTGCGCAGCATAGCTGAGACGAGTTTCTTCAACGCCGCCAACGAGAACAGTATGAGAATTCTTAAACAATTCGTTGGGAATCATTACTTCAAAAGAACCTTCGGTATTTTTGGTTTCATCGTAGTAAATACCAGATACTTTTGTCGATTGAACACCAGAGCTGCTTGTCGCAGTTCTAATGGCGTAACTATTTAGGTTTGTATCTAAATCATTGCCGGCACCAGGATTACCTGATAAATACCAAACTTCGGGTTTTCCCTGCATAGAAATGATGAGCCAGACAAAGGCAAAGATTGCAACTGCCATTAATAGGTAAGGCAGAATGTATCCAAATATTGATTTTCTAGGTTTTGCTTCTTTCATAAGACCTCCTGAGTTATATCATCCAGTTAATATATTAAATTGTTTGAACAACTATTAGACCACAAGTAGCATAAATTATAAACAAGGAACACTATAATTCATAACAAAATAAATAAATATTTTGAATGATTTGTTTATTCAAATTGCTCATATTCCAATTCAAGGTAGTTTTACTACCTTAATATCGAATTTGGATTTCTTGTCATCAATAAAATCTTTTCGATATCTTGGGACATATATAATAGTCCCATCCTTATTTACGACAAGAGGCCAACTATTACGCAACCTAGTCGGCATTTTCCAATCGATGAACAATCGTCTGACCTCGCACATATTTCCGCCAACTTCATAGTGGTCTTTCGGGAGTTGGGTTCGAATGGTGATTGGGTAATCTTTTGAGTTAATGTTTCGATCTTCGGCGCCATTACTAAAATCAAGGTCAAAAAAGTCCGTATTCAGTTTGCACGGCTTTTGTATAACAAACGAATAGACAGAAGTGTTTTGCTTTTTAGAAAGAACCAAAGAATCATATTCCTTTAAGAGCGATATTTCATTATCAAGTTTCAACTCGATATTCGGTGTTTTGGACATGCAGGCTTTACGAATTTCTGTAAATTGTGAGGCACTGATTGGAACAAAAATTTTGTTGTTTTCAAGAAGCTGGACAATTGCTTGGCTGAACTCACTTTCCGAAAGTTGAATGAGTGATTTGATTTGCAGTTCCTTCTTTCCTGAAACCTTGTCTTTTATTACCATTTTCTGAGCGAGAAGTGCGTCATTATTATCATGAATTTCCTTAAGAATTTGATAGCGTTCAATCTCGGTTAATTTGGCAACGACTTGCAGCCTAATTTTATTTCGTAAATATCTCGTCTCAAAATTGCTCATATCAATTGAAAAGGGGACGAGATTTTCATGACAATAATCAAGTAAATCTTGCTTGGAAAACGAGAGCAACGGACGAACAATTACCATGTTTTTCATGTGAATTACGGGTTCGATTCCGTAATAATTAACTCGATTATTCCGCTGCTTTTGAATTAAATATGTTTCAATTAGGTCGTCTTGCTGATGTGCGACAAATAGAGCTTTTGCCTCATATTTTTCGTATATTTCCGCAAAAAAACCATAGCGTAACTCACGGGCCCAGGATTGAAAATTTCCACGAGCGTTCTTGGACGCGTCAAACTTTTCAAAAACAAGATTATGTTGTAAGCAAAAAGCACGCAATGATTCTTCTTCAAAATCACTGATGTCTCGTTTGTGATAATTGACGTGACATACGACAATTTTTGCGGTTTTTTGCATAAGCAAATGAAGAAGAGCCATCGAGTCGGGACCATATGAACAAGCCACTAAATAGGTAGCTTTTTTCTCAAACGGATAGTTAATAATCATACTATGATCTCCTTTCCGATGTATGTTCCTGATAAAGGATTTCATACATGTCTTCAGCTTCCTGCAAATTTGCATGCTCGTTAAGCGTCAAAACTTTCACGCCAACGATATTACGACCCAAATGCATTTCGATTTCGTCGCCAATTTTTATTTCGCTTGAAGGCTTGGCTGTTTTGCCGTTTATTAAAATTCTGCCACCCTCAGCGACTTCCTTGGCAACCGAACGACGCTTAATCAGTCTTGATAACTTTAAATAACGATCTAATCTCATATTTCTATTTTACAACCCCTAGTGTTTTTTAACACTAACATTGTATAACTCATTTATGATGATCAAAAGGTCTTCCAAATCATTCATCCAATCACCGATCTTTCTCATACGTATTTTTAGAATTCTCTGAATGTAAGACACTTTAACTTTGGCAAGATAAGGTATGATTCTTTCAAAGAGAGCGTTTCCAATACCGTTGATTGATGAAAACTCCTGTGATAAATCAATGCTTATTTCATTGTCGTATTCAAGAATTTCTGCAAAGGCTTTTCCTGATGCTAACAAATCGATGCGCCTTTGTTTTAGAAGCGTCTCAACCTCACGAGGTATTCTTCCATACACGTCGCGCATTCGTTTACTAACATTAGTTAATGTTTCAATATTTTTAGCGGATTCAATTTCTTGATACAACTCGATCTTATCTTTTTTCTCAGCGTAATTTGCAGGAATATATGCTTCGACATTGAATAGATGGGCGGCTTTCGGTTCTTCGATTTGCTTTCCGGTTTTCCTCTCTTCAATCGCTTCGGCAAGCATTTTAAGATATAAATCGATACCGACCGAATCAATAAAACCTGCCTGTTCAGGTCCAAGAATGTCGCCCGCGCCACGAATCATCAAATCGCGTTGAGCAATTTTATATCCACTGCCGAGTTCAGTGAAATCTTGAATGGCCTTTAATCGTTTAACGGCTTTCTCGTTAATTGTTTTATATTCGCGATAAAAAAGATAAGCATATGCGATGCGACTACCGCGTCCGACACGTCCTTTGATTTGATAAAGCTGTGATAAACCAAAATGATCGGCATCTTCAATAATAATTAAATTTGCGTTCGCGATGTCGATACCATTTTCAATAATTGATGTCGCAACAAGAATATTTAAATTTCCCGCATAGAAATTCATCATGACGTCTTCGATTTCTTCTCGCCCCATCTGTCCGTGAACAACACCAATCTTTGCTTCGGTAATCTTTCGCTGAAGACGATTGGCTGTTTGATAGATAGAAGATACTTTGTTATGGACATAAAAAACTTGGCCGCTACGACTCAATTCGCGTTCAATTAGTTCTTTAATTACGTCTTCTCGATATTGCGTCACATAAGTTTGAATCGGCATACGGTTAATTGGGGCGGTGTTAATTTGCGATAGTTGGCGAATACCCAACAATGAAATTTGAAGTGTCCGCGGGATTGGCGTCGCACTTAAAGTAAGAACATCAACATTCGTTTTGATTTCCTTAATTCGTTCTTTTTGTTCAACACCAAATCTTTGTTCTTCATCAACAATTAATAAGCCGAGATCCTTGAAAACAATATCTTTCGACAATAGGCGGTGCGTTCCGATGATGAGGTTTACTTCTCCACTAGCGACTTGTTTTAAATACTTTCGCTGTTGTGCTTCGGAAATTAATCGCGAAAACACTGCAATTCTAACACCAAAGTTTGAAAAACGCTCGATTGCAACTTCATAATGCTGTCTCGCTAAAAGCGTTGTTGGACACAATATCGCCGCTTGTTTTCCGTTTGAAATCGCCTTAAAAACTGCTCTGAAAGCTACTTCGGTTTTGCCAAAACCAACATCGCCGCACAGCAAACGATCCATGGCCTCCGGCTTCTCCATGTCAGCTTTTATTTCTTCGAGTGCATCATTTTGATCAACAGTCAGTTCAAAGGGAAATTCGTCTTCAAACATCTTTTGCAATTCATCATCTTTTTTAAATGCATATCCAGGAATTAGAATTCTTTCTTTATAAAGCGCGACTAGTCTTTCAGCTAAATCGTTAACGCGATTCTTAATGAGAGTTTTTGTCTTTTCCCACTCATTACCGCCGAGACGATTAAGTTTCGGGGCCGCTCCTTCTTTACCGGCATATTTACGAATTAACCTAAACTGCGATAAAGGCACATAAAGGGCATCTGTACCAGCATAAGCAATATGTAGAAAGTCGCGTTTATTGCCGTCGATTTCCAATGTCACGATATCGATAAATTGACCAATGCCGTTATATTCATGAACAACATAATCACCACTTTCAAGTTCATCAAACGACTTCAAAATAGTGGATTCTTTAAAGCGATTCATAAAACGAGAACGATGTGTTTTGTAGCCTAGAAGTTCTTTGCTCGACAAATAACAAATTTTCTCATCCACTAGCTCGAAACCTTCATTAATGTCGAATATGGTAATGCCGAGTTTGCCTTTTGGAAGTTCTAGTTCATTCACTGTCTCATGTTTTACATCAGCGTCAGATAAAATGTTCTTAGCCGTGTCAAATTGTTGTTTGTTTGAAAGTGCTAAAACGATTTTTTCGTTCGTTCCTAAGTATGATTCAATGGTCGGTAGAATATTCATATATGAAGTGCTGGACGAAAGAATGGGGCGAACTTTAAATTCGATGTCGTCGTGCTTTTCGACGTATTTCTTGCTAAATAATGGCTTTGATAGCTTTCTAAAAACTTCGTCCCAATTCCGATAAATTTGGAGATGACTAATAATTTTCCCTTGGTCAGCAAGTTCATCTAAAAAACCTCGAGCCTCGTTTTGCGAAATTTCCTGAGCGGCCATTATCGCATCTTTATTCACAGCAAAAATTATTTCGAAATTACTATAATCAAGAATTGAATAATGTTCGCGCTGAGCGTACCCATAATATTTATAATTACGCGGATGTATCTGTCCGCTTTTTATTCTTTCAAAATCTTCTTTGCTGACACTCAATAGATTATCTTTTTCGTCGCTCGAAAGTAGTGAACCATCTTTAATAGCTTGCTGTTCAAGACTGATTTCCAAACGAGAAATTTCTTCTTCAGAAAATATAACGTCACTGGCAGGAGTAATCGAAATATCTTTGAGATTTTCATTTGAAGTTTGTGTGGCGATATCAAAAGTACGAATTGATTCAATCTCATCATCGAAAAACTCAATTCGAACGGGATTAGGGTTATTCACGCTAAAGATATCAAGAATGTCACCGCGAGAGGCAAACTGCATACTCTGATCAATTTTTCCAACGCGGGCATATCCGCCTCTTGCTAGTTTAACGCGGAGGTCCACTAAATTAATTCTTTGGCCGACGCATAGGTTAAAACTTAAACTTTCAAACAAAGAGGGTGACGGAAGAAATCTTGTAAGAGATGAGGTGTGTGCGACAAGAATTTTGTTGCTCTTACTCCTTAGTTCGCTCATGACATAAAGCCGTTGGGCCATTAGTTCTTTTGACGAAGTAATTGTTTCAGCGCGCAGTAAATCATCATTTGGAAAAAGTAAAATGTTATCGTCGCCAATTAATGCTCCAAGCATTTCATAGACACTTTGAGCGTTATATAAATTAGATGTAACAATTGCATAGTTTGCGGGTTTTTTGTGGAAAAGTGCCGCAAATAACAAAGATATTCCAATCGTATCGTCAACGACAAAAGACCCTCTTTTTTCAAGGAGGGAGGTGACGGCATTCGTTTTTGCGATTCGTTTTAGTAGTTCACTCAGATAATTGTCCTCTAGTTGTATTTTGCCATTGCGGATATAAATCCGTTTCGCAAATAATCTTTAATCGCTTCGCTTGCTTCACCGATGGCGATATCAATTAGCTTGGCTTGTTCTTTTGTTGGCTTTCCAAGAACGTAATCGATGCCAGTAATTTCTGGTTCACCTATGCCAATGCGCATACGCTTGATATCTTCGGTTTTAAAGATTTCGATAATGTTTTGAATTCCATTATGGCCTCCGCTAGAACCCGATGGACGCAAGCGGATACGGCCTGGTTCAAGCGCCATGTCGTCATATATGACGATAACATCGTCGAGATTGATTTTAAAAAATGAAACAATTTCTTGAATAGCCGTTCCTGATAAATTCATATAAGTGGTCGGCTTAAAGAGAATAACTTGTTCACCAAAAATATTTTCTTTCGCGTATAAACCATTAAACGCCTGCTTATTTATATCAAAACCGAGAGAGTCCGAAAGAAAATCAACAACGCGATAACCTAGGTTATGGCGTGTCTTCTCATATTTTTTACCTGGGTTACCAAGTCCAACAATTAATTTCATGTTTCTAATCCCACTCAAATTATTATATCAATACTTGATAGCCCTGACATGCAAAAATACTTTGTTTATACCTTCTTGGCATTTATTGTTGTAATATTTATTTTGAAATATGAAAAAATATGTCAAAGAAAAGGGGTAGATCTCATTAAAGGTTTAGTTATTGGCGTCGCCTTTATTATTCCCGGAGTAAGCGGAGGAACGATGGCAGTTCTTTTGAATCTTTACGACAAAATCATTAATTCAATTAATAATCTCACAAAAAAATTTGTTGCTTCATTAAAAATTTTATTGCCAATCATTCTCGGTGCCATTTTAGCCATTTTAATTTGCTGGTATCCTTTCAAACTCGCCTTTGAACACATCATGATTGTGATGGTCACTCTCTTTGCTGGCTTTATTCTTGGGGGGATGCCAGGAGTTTTTGATGAAATCAAAGGCAAAAAAGTAAAACCCATTTACATAATAGTAATGCTTATTGCTATTGTTTTTGCAGTTGCTCTAGGAGCTTTATCGGTCCTTTTCGAATTTAATATTCAATCGCTTTATGATTCTCGTCCTTGGTGGCTTTATATTTTAATTCTGCTCGCCGGTATCGTCTCTTCCCTTGCGCTTGTAGTGCCTGGCGTTTCGGGTTCGATGATAATGATTGTTTTGGGTTTTTACACCCCAACTCTAAACCTTATCGACAACTTCTTAGCATGGACCGATGTATGGGCTTCAATTTCAATTCTTGCCACATTAGCGATTGGCGTCATTTTAGGAATTATACTCGCATCAAAAGCGATGGCGGCATTGCTAAGGCGCTTCCGCACCGGAACTTTTTATGCAATTATTGGTATAATCATTGGCTCGCTAGTCGCAATTTACTATAACTATGAAATCTACGATTACTATTTAACGGTCGGTATCCGTTGGTGGGAAATTCTGATTGCTGGTGTCGCCCTTGTCGTTGGCGGCGCCATATCTTATATGATCGTTCGCTATAGTCGCAATACAAAGAAGCAAAAGGAGGATTCCGCATTATGAATTTATTACTGCTCACCGCAATCGAAGGTTTAGAAAATGTTGGCGTCTTTTGGGACATGGGAACATGGGAAATGACTTTTCTTCTCTGGCTCAATAGCCTCCACGGAACCTTCATCGATAAAGTTTTCCTCATCATCACTTTTTTAGGAGACAAAGGCATTGTCTGGATTACAGCCGGAATTGTTATGCTGTTTTTCAAAAAAACAAGACGAATTGGAATCTTCGTTATTTTGACGTATGGACTGATTGGTGGAATAAATAATTATATCATTAAGAAAATCGCTGTCCGCGCCCGTCCTTTTTACGCTAATACAATCGCCGTCTATCCAAGCGCACAAGTTTTGCAAGATTATGCTATCGCAACTTTTTTTGGGCATGGTATATTTCTTGGTTTTGCGAAAATTCCTGATGATTACTCGTTCTTTTCCGGTCACACGGTTGCCTCGATTGCTTGTGCAATAATGATGCTTCTTCATAGCCGCAAAATCGGCATTCCTGCCATAATTTTGGCCTCACTTATTGCTTTTTCAAGACTCTGGCTTGGCGTGCACTGGCCGACTGATGTTATTTTTGGCGTCATCTTTGCGGTCGGAGCGGCGACGGGCTTGTTCTTCTTACTTCGCTTCCTTGAACCAACAGTAATGTCTTTAATGTATAAAATATTTAAGAGAAAAGATAAAGAACAGGTCGAACAATAGTCTTATCACAAAAGAATAGAGCACTTAGTGCTCTTTTTTCTATTTAAAATTTTGTTGGCAATGCTATTGAAAAGTAAGAAATAGAAGACTATACTTTTTACGTTGACAAAAGTGTCAATCAAAATTGAGTATGCCTAAAACACCAGAACAAAATCAACAAATCAAAGACGAGAGAAAAGCGCGTATTCTTGATACTGCTTTGCGTCTTTTTGCCTTACGAGGATACGATTTAGTCGTCATCAACGACATTACCAAGGAAGCTGAGTGTTCACATGGTCTTTTTTATCATTATTTTAAAAATAAAGCCGATTTGTTTCTTGAACTAATTGATATTGCCGAGAAACGCGCTTTGCGAAAACGGAAAAATGAAAAGGGCCTAAATAAAGTAATTGCTATCGACGCTATCCGCACGATTGTCACTCATATGTTAGATGATATTTACCGCGATGATGATTCGCCTTACTTCTTATATATGTTTGTAAATATGCATTTGCAAAAAACACTTCCTCTTTCCCCAAAAAGTGACAATAAAGGGCCTAAAAAACCATTTTTCTATTTTCTTATCGACTTAATTGCTCGCGGCCAAAAAGAGGGCGATGTCTCAGGTGGGGATCCTAAAGAATTTGCAATTATCTACTATTCCATAATCAAAGGATTATGCTACACTCGATTAAACATGAATAAGAAATCGCCAGCCAAAGTTAGTCCGGATATCATCATGAATTTATTCACTAGAAAGGGAAGCTATTAATGTTCAAACTATTTCGTTTTCTTAAACCAAAAATTTGGCTCATCATTATTGTTTTCCTGTTGATTGGCGCTCAATCTTACTCACAATTGAGTCTCCCGCGTTTGATGGGCGAAATCGTCGCTAACATCACGAGTCCCGCTGGAGCCGATAACGCTTTTATTTTTCGCAAAGGCCTTGAAATGCTTGCGTATGCTGGGGCGACAATCGTTATTGCTCTGGCAACATCTTTAAGTGTTTCTTATGTCGGAGCGTATTTTGGTAAAAAAGTGCGGGCTGAAGTGTTTAAGAAAGTTTTAGCTTTTTCCCCTGGAGATTATGACAAAATCGGCACCGCTTCACTCATGACTCGTACCACAAATGACGTCGAGATGGTTCAAACAATCATCATCATGGGGCTAAGAATCATGGTTATGTCGCCAGTCATTATGGCCATCGCCATCGTCCAGGTATTAAGAACCGATCAACAGCTAGCACTCATTCTCGCTTTTTCAATTCCTTTAATCATTATCACAATCATAATTCTCTTCGCGATTGCCATGCCGCTATTTAAAAAACTGCAAATCGCGATTGATGAAGTTACAAAGGTCTTACGTGCTTCGTTGACTGGCGTTCGTGTTGTTCGTGCTTTTAATCAGGAAGAAAAAGAACAAAAGAGATTCGCAAAAGTTAATCGCCATCAAACAAACATTGTTGTAAAAGTTGGTCGAACGATGTCGTTTGCCAGCCCGATTATATCTATCTTCTTTGATTTAACATATTTTGCAATTTTCCTATTTGGATTTGCGATTATCGACGGTACGGCAAATACCGCACGCTTAGACAACATTCTTGTTACTTCGCAATATGCTATGCATATTATGATGTCGTTTTTGATGTTTTCCATGCTTTTGATTAACATTCCTCGCGCCGGAGTCAGCGCACGTCGTATCAATGAAGTTTTGGATACAGAAATCGTTATCAAAGATCCAGACAACCCAGCAGTAAATTTAAATGATGCTTTCGGCCATGTTCGCTTCGAGGATGTCACCTTTACTTTCCCAGACTCAAAGGTTCCAACATTACAAAATATAACTTTTGAAGCAAAACCGGGTCAGGTCACCGCAATTATCGGTTCAACTGGAAGCGGAAAATCTTCAATCATCAATCTCATACCACGTTTTTACGATATATCTGAAGGACATATTCTTGTCGATAATATCGATGTTCGTGATTATGCTCAAAAAGACCTGCGGGATAAAATCGGTTTCGTCCCTCAACAAGCTTTGCTTTTCTCGGGAACAATCCGCGATAATATGCGTTTTGGAAAACCCGACAGTACCGATGACGACATCAAAGTTGCTTTAGAAGTTGCGCAAGCCGCTCGTTTCGTGGCAAAAAAAGAAAATGGTTATGATGCGGAAGTATCACAAGGTGGCAAAAACTTTTCTGGTGGACAAAAACAGCGAATCGCGATCGCACGTGCTCTCATTAAAAAACCGGAAATATTTATTTTCGATGATTCGTTTTCCGCTCTTGATTTTAAAACTGATATTCGTCTGCGCACGGCGCTTAAAGAATATACCAAAAATGCATCGGTAATTATTGTTGCTCAACGTGTCTCATCCATCATGGATGCCGATAATATTCTCGTCTTAAACGAAGGAAGAATTGTCGGGCAAGGGAAACATCAAAGCTTATTGAAAAGTTGTAAAGTTTACCAAGAAATTGTTTTTTCTCAAATGGATGAAAGCGAAATAAAACGGACTCTTGAAATTAAGAAGCAAGTTCTTCTTGCGGAAGGAGGTGACGAATAATGCCTCGTTCAACTGATTCGATGATGGGTGCAAAACCCAGAAATATTAAGAAAGCAGCTTCGCGCATACTAGCTGATTTCCGTCCTCTTCTCGCTACCTTCATTTTCGTCATCATCATTCTTCTTGTTTCAGCAACTCTCTCCGTCTTAATGCCTGTCTTATTAGGTGATTTTGTCAACGACTTTGAAAACCTGGCGACGCAAGTTGAAGGCGTTTTTATGATTAATTGGCCGGAAGTTTTAAAACAAGTAATGATAATGCTCTCATTTTATGTCGGCTCGGCTTTATTAATGTGGCTCGCTGATTGGATTGTCGTCAAAATCTCAGCCGATTATGCTTATAATATCCGTGAAAAGATTAAGGCAAAACTCGACCGTTTACCGTTGAGCTATTTCGATAAAAACACTTATGGCGAGATTTTATCTCGAGGCACGAATGATGTCGATAATATTTCGCGCCACATGAGTAGTATAATTAACCAGACGATCTTAGGAGTTTCGATGTTTATTGGTGTGGTTATCGCCATGTTCGTCACTTCTTGGGAACTAGCCTTAGTTGCAATCGCAATCCTGCCATTTACTATACTCTTCACGGTTGTGATTGCTGTCAACGCTCAAAAAGAATTTAAAAAATACCGCACTCATTTAGGCAAGTTAAATTCTATTACCGAAGAAAACTACTCCGGTTTTAAAATTGTCAAACTTTTCAATAAAGAAAAAGACGTGGCTGCATCCTTCGAACAAGTTAACGAAACAATGATGAAGGCTGACTGGAAATCGCAATGGCTTTCGGGTTTCATTTTCCCGACTATGCGCTTTATTGGCAATCTCGGTTTTATTGGCGTCAGTGTCGTGGGCGGCATTTTGGAAAACCCTGGCAACATGGTTGCTTTCTTCTTGTTTTTACAAATGTTTCAACAACCTTTCCAACAAATCGGACAAATCTCAAGCATTATCCAATCAGTTTTAGCTTCTGGAGAACGTATTTATGATCTTCTTGACGAAGCTGAAATGGAACTTGAGCCAGACGATGCGATTAGCAGCGAAGGCGGCATTAAAGGCGAAATCGTTTTTGATAACGTCGAATTTTCATACACTGTTGATAAACCGCTTATTCGCAATTTTAACTTAAAAGTTAACACTGGGGATAGTATTGCCATTGTCGGCCCGACCGGCGCCGGTAAAACAACGATTGTTAATCTCATCATGCGCTTTTATGAAGTGAATAGTGGCCGGATTCTTCTTGATGGCATTGATATTCGTAATTATCGACGCGGAATTCTACGTGGCGCAGTCGGTATGGTTTTACAAGACACGTGGCTTTTCTCGGATACAATCCGTGAAAACATTCGTTATGGCCGTAGCGATGCCACCGACGAAGAAATAGAAGATGCTGCAAAGCAAGCTCACGCCGATCACTTCATTAAGACTTTACCCAGCGGTTATGATTTCATATTGAATGAAGACGGAACGAACATTTCACAAGGTCAAAGACAATTGATTACCATCGCCCGTGCAATTGTTTCTAAACCGAAAATATTAATTCTTGATGAAGCGACTTCTAGTGTTGATACTCGCACCGAACTCGCAATTCAAGACGCGATGAATAAAATGATGATTGGCAAGACTAGCTTCATTATCGCCCACCGCCTTTCAACCATTAAAAATGCTAAGGTAATTATCGTTATGCAAAAAGGACAGATTGTTGAAATTGGCAGCCACCACGAGTTGTTGGCAAACAGTGGCTTTTATGCCGAATTATATAACGCTCAATTCTCGGGACGTAATCCTCTCGCGGAACCAGAGCCAGACAACAACATCGACGAATTAGAAACTGCTAATTAATGCCACCAAACGTCTCACAATCAAGGTGAGGCGTTTTTATAAATAGTAAAAAGCACAAACAAGGATTTATGATAGAATTGCTTTACGAGCAACAATGAATAGTCAAATCGAAGTAAGTATTATTATTCCCGTCAGGAACTCCGAAAAGTTCCTTTCATCTTGCCTTTTCAGCGCTGTTTCGCAGGATTTTTCGCTGCCTTATGAGGTTATTATTATAAATAATGGTTCAACCGATAATAGTCGGGAAATAGTCGGGAAATACACGAAAAAACATAAGAACGTTCGCCACATTGTCACCGATGGATTGTCGGTCGGCTTCGCTCGCAAGCGTGGAATCGAAGAAGCGAAAGGTAAGTATATTTGCTTTCTCGATAGCGATGATATGTACAAACTTTCTTTTGTGAAAAAAATGTATGAAAAGATTACCCAGAATGACGCTGATATCGTCAATTGCTCATTTGTAAAAATTAATCCTAACGGACGCATCAGTCGCAACGTCCTCGCTAAAAAGAAAACTTTAAACCGCATTCAAGGCGTGCGCTCATTGCTTCGAGATTTTAACATACGCGGATACATGCCGATGAAAATGTATCGTTCAGAATTAATAAAGAACACCAAATTGCCGGTCTCAAGCAAATTAATTATGTTTGAAGATTTTCTAATCAATTTCGCTCTTTATGCAAAAGCTAATAAATCAATCACTTTAACCGAACCGCTTTATTTTTACCGACGGACCAACGAATCAGCGACAACAAACCTTTCAAGCGACCGCACTGACTTACACCTTAAATGTTTTGCCGCGGTTCGTTATCTCGCTGAACAAACAGGCGACGAATTAATTATCAAAGAATTTTTCCGGCGCGGTTTCCGTTACTGGCTTTCGATTTTCGCTGATGTCTTTTTTTCTGTCAAAGTTAACGAGAAACCCTTTCTGCTTGAACTTCATCGCGCTGAAAAAATCAAGCGGGTAATTCTAAACAAAAAAGTATTTCCGATTCAAGGCATGCCTTGGGAACAACTCATTTCGGAAATTCAATAATCCCTTTTATCGTTGATAAAAACGCTTACATGAGCATTTTTAGTTATTTTTGTCCAATATCTATGATATTCTTGTATCGGTGAGCTAAGACAGCTCATAAATATTTTAAAGGAGAACAAAATGGCAAAAAAATACGTCTACAATTTTAAAGAAGCCCATGGTCTCGGAAAAGAACTCCTTGGAGGAAAAGGCGCCGGTCTCGCAGAGATGACCCATATTGGCATCTCGATCCCCCAAGGTTTTACTGTCTCGACCGAAGCCTGCACGCTTTACTATGACAGCGGCAAAAAACTTCCTGACTACTTGATTAAGGAAATCTATGATGCAATTCACGGCATCGAAAAAGAAACTGGAAAGAATTTCGGTGGTTCACATAACCCCTTACTCGTATCCGTTCGTTCCGGCGCTCGCGCCAGCATGCCTGGTATGATGGACACCATCTTAAACCTCGGTTTAAACGATAAAACTGTTCAAGCTATGGCGAGTGAAACAGGTAATGAACGCTTTGCTTATGACTGCTATCGCCGCTTCATCGTCATGTTTACCAACATCGCGAAAGGCCACCCCCGGACCGAGATGGATAAAATGCTTGAAGAGTTAAAAGAAATAAGAGGCTATAAACTCGATACCGAGATTACGGCTGATGAACTCAAAGAACTCGTCAAAAAGCTAAAAGCTTATTACAAAAAGGTTTTTGGCGAAGATTTCCCTGCTGATCCATATCAACAGGCAATTGATTCCATCACCGCTGTCTTCCGTTCATGGGACAACCCACGCGCCAACGTTTATCGCAAGATGAACAACATTCCTTACGAATGGGGTACGGCAGTTAATGTCCAATCAATGGTTTTCGGTAACAAAAACGAAAATAGTGGCACTGGTGTTGCTTTCTCACGTTCGCCTTCAACCGGCGAAAGAAAAGTTTTTGCCGAATACTTACCAAATGCCCAAGGTGAAGACGTCGTTGCTGGACTTCGCACTCCTCTTCATATTGAAGAACTCAATACGAGAATGCCTGAAGTTTACAAAGAATTCACCACAACCATCGAGAGAATGGAAAAGCATTATCACGATATGCAAGATATGGAGTTCACCGTCGAAGACGGAAAACTTTATTTCTTACAAACACGAAGTGGCAAAAGAACTTCGCAAGCTGCTCTTAAAATCGCTTGTGATTTAGTCGATGAAGGCATTATCTCAATTGATGAAGCCGTCTTAAGGGTTGATCCCAACATTCTCGACACCCTTTTACACCCAAGTTTTGACAAAAAAGAACTCGCTAAAATCGAACCAATCGCCGTTGGCTTACCAGCCTCCCCAGGCGCCGGAACCGGAAAATTAGCGTTTACTGCCAAAGAAGCCAAAGAACGCCATGAAGCAGGAGAGAAGGTTATTCTCGTCCGTGTCGAAACATCTCCTGAAGACATTGAAGGCATGGTCGCTGCCGAAGGTATCCTCACCATGCGTGGTGGCATGACTTCACACGCTGCCGTCGTCGCTCGTGGAATGGGTAAAACCTGTGTCGCCGGAGCTTCCGGCATCGTCGTCAACGAAGAAAAGAAAACCGCTAAAATTGGCAATATAGTGTATGGCGTCAACGATGTCTTCTCACTTGATGGTTCAACCGGCAGCGTTTACGCTGGAGCAATTAAGACTGTTGAAGCGGAAATGACTGGTTATTTTGGCCGGATTATGAAATGGGCTGATGAACGCCGTACTCTCGATGTTCGCGCTAATGCCGAGACACCACGTGATGCACAAACCGCATTTAATTTTGGTGCTCAAGGCATCGGACTTGCTCGTACCGAACATATGTTCTTCGATAAGGACCGTATCTTCTACATGAGAAAAATGATTCTTGAAGACTCAGTTGAAGGACGTGAAGAGGCTCTTGCCCAACTTCTCCCTTATCAACGCGATGACTTCAATAAGTTGTTCTCGATTATGGGTAAACTGAACGTCACCATTCGTCTGCTTGATCCACCGCTTCACGAGTTCCTTCCCCAAGAAGAAGACAAAATTGAAGAGTTGGCCAAAGAATTGGAGAAATCAGTTGAAGAAATCAAAGCTCGCATCGATGATCTCCATGAATTTAACCCGATGATGGGTCACCGTGGCTGCCGTCTTGACGTTTCCTATCCAGAAATCGGCAGAATGCAAACTAGAGCTATTATTGAAGCCGCCCTTCAAGTTCAAAAGGACTCCGGCAAGAAGATTACTCCAGAAATCATGATTCCGTTAACCTTAGATGGTAAGGAATTTGACTATGTTAAAAAGATTATCACCGACACCGCTGACGAAATTATAGCCGCCTCAGGCCAAGAACTCGTCTACCATGTTGGTACGATGATTGAAATCCCACGCGCTGCTTTGCTCGCTGCTGATATCGCGAAAAATGCTGCCTTCTTCAGTTTTGGCACGAACGACTTAACACAGATGACCTATGGTTTTTCTCGTGATGATGCCGCCAAATTCTTAAATGATTACTACGCAAAGAAAATCTTCGAACAAGATCCATTCCGTACAGTTGATCAACGCGGCGTTGGTCAATTAATCAAAATGGCTGTTGAAAACGGTCGTAAAGCGAACCCTGACTTACATATCGGTGTTTGTGGCGAACACGGTGGAGACCCAGTCTCAATCGAATTCTTCCATAACGTTGGTCTTGATTATGTCAGTTGTTCACCATTCCGCGTTCCTGTCGCTCGCTTAGCCGCCGCTCAAGCAGCTATTAGAGCAAGAGCCGCCAAGAAATAATTCTTAACGGGTTTATAACAAAAATAAAAACGCCATTTCACTAAGTGATTGGCGTTTTTTAATCGCAGTTATTTTTTACTGTTCGCTAATTTTTTCTGAAGCGCTTTTTCTCTTACAACCTTACCATAACCAATCTTGTTTTCCTGACGGACACGAGCAATGGCCATATCATCTTTACCGACATTGCGATTAATTGTTGAACCAGCGGCAATAAAAGCATTGTCTTCAATGACAACCGGTGAAATGAGTGTGCTTCCTGAACCGACAAAGACATCTTTTCCGATAAATGTCTTAGTTTTGTTGTAGCCATCGTAATTAGCGACAATTGTACCACAACCGATATTTGTCTTTTCACCAATCTCAACATCGCCAAGATAAGTTAAATGGGCGGATTTTGCGCCGTCGTGGAGAACACAAGTCTTCAATTCAACGAAATTGCCCACGCGAGTGTGGTTTCCAACGACTGAATGACCGCGAAGGCGGGCATAAGGGCCTATTTCGTTGCCATTACCGATTGTTGAATCGGCTATGTGCGAAAAAATAATGTGGTTTTCATCGCCAACCACGACATTATCAAGATACGTGGATGGACCTACTACGTTTTGCTTTCCGACAACGGTTTTGCCATAAATGTGCGTACCAGCACGAATAATGGTGTCCGAACCAATAACAACTTCTGGACCAATATAGG
>Ga0172377_10000937_pt1 | contig 28763 bp, 25 predicted proteins | sample Pumphouse3metaG_FD_119749 | JGI IMG/M metagenome (GOLD analysis project Ga0172377, IMG submission 119749) | Leachate microbial communities from a municipal landfill in Southern Ontario, Canada - Pumphouse #3 metaG | ecosystem: Engineered > Solid waste > Landfill > Unclassified | place: Canada... | reverse complement strand
GATTTCATTACCACGGATGGAGGTGTTGAAGTAAACCAGTGTCTTTTGCAGTTTCATCAATTGCAGTAAGTCCTCATTACGAATGCTTTTTTCCATTCCATTTTCGGCCTCATTGATATTATTATTGATCTGTTTTAGGTATTTAAGAAACCAGAATGCCGAAGAATAAATGATTCGTAAAATGAAGTCGAGTTTGTTGCGTATAATGATATTTTTCCGCTGAGTGTGCTCAATGAAGTCCGGGATGAGATCGGTTTGCTGATAACATATCGATACGATAATTTCATCATTGGTAATAATACCTATAGGAATAGTTGTGAATGGATAATTACCATTTTGACTGCTGATTGGAATTCGTAGAATGGTAAGCAACCAATTACCTTCTTTTTCTGTACGTGGTCGCTCGTCTGTATCGGCTATGTCCGCCAAAAATGATTCCGGTACTTTAAGCTCATTAAGTAAAAAATCGAAATCGCTTTTTTCGGGGCAAACTACATTTACCCAACAGTTGGGAAGCCAATTATTCTTGACTACATAGCCTGCTTCGCAATAAAGATACGTTCTCATCTTATTGTCTCCTATCGTTAATTAATTTATGCGGACAGAGACATTATAAGATAATGGCTATGCTCGCTTTACTTCTTTAAACTGTACGGTCGTGGTAATGAATCGTCCATATTATTTGATATATTTTTTAATTCGCCACAAAAGTACTTAAAATCTTCGTATAAAAATTATACCGGGCGCAATCTTAACATATATTAAATATATATTACCTATCAACTTTTTTTGTATCTTTGTTGCTAAAATAGATATTGGGCAGTGAAATATTAATATTAATAATAAGATGAGTAAGAAAGCGCTATTAATGATTCTTGATGGTTGGGGAATAGGTGACCACAAGAAAGACGATGTGATTTACAGTACACCAACCCCATATTGGGATTATCTCTTAAATACTTATCCTCATTCGCATCTTCAGGCGAGTGGCGAGGATGTTGGCTTGCCCGATGGACAGATGGGTAATTCCGAAGTAGGGCACCTCAATATCGGTGCGGGAAGAGTAGTCTATCAGGATTTGGTGAAAATTAATCGTGCTTGTGCCGACAATAGTATATTGAAGAATCCTGAGATCGTATCAGCTTTCTCTTATGCACAGAAGACCGGTAAAAATGTTCATCTGATGGGACTTACCTCTACCGGTGGCGTTCATAGTTCTTTGGCTCATCTCTTCAAACTTTGCGATATCGCCAAGGAGTACAAGATAGAAAACACTTTCATCCATTGTTTTATGGATGGTCGTGATACTGATCCGAAGAGTGGAATAGGATTTATCAAACAATTGGAGGAACATTGCGAAAAGTCCGAAGGTAAAATAGCTTCTATCATCGGACGTTATTATGCCATGGATCGCGACAAACGTTGGGAACGCGTGAAGATTGCTTACAACCAGTTGGTTAACGGTTTAGGCAAAAAGGCTAAATGTATGGTTCAGGCTATGCAAGAGTCTTATGACGAAGGGGTAACAGATGAATTCATCAACCCGATTGTCAATGCTGATTTTGACGGAACGATTAAAGAAGGTGATGTGGTTATTTTCTTCAATTATCGTAATGATCGTGCCAAAGAGATTACTGCGGTGCTGACACAAGAAGATAAACCGGATGCAGGTATGCACACCATTCCAGGTTTGCAGTATTATTGCATGACTCCTTATGATGCATCTTTCAAGGGTGTTCATATCTTGTTTGATAAAGATAATGTGCTAAATACATTGGGCGAATTCGTCTCTTCTAAAGGATTGAATCAGTTGCATATTGCCGAAACGGAGAAATATGCACACGTTACATTCTTCTTCAATGGTGGTCGTGAAGTACCTTACAAGAATGAAGATCGTATCTTGGTTCCTTCTCCTAAGGTGGCAACTTATGATTTGCAACCGGAGATGAGTGCTTATGCCGTAAAAGACAAATTGGTAGCAGCTATCAAAGAAGACAAATATGATTTTATAGTTGTCAATTATGCCAATGGCGATATGGTGGGTCATACCGGCGTTTATGAAGCAATACAGAAAGCTGTGGTTACCATCGATGCTTGTACTAAAGAAACGGTTGAGGCTGCAAAAGCTACCGGTTATGAAGTAATTGTTATTGCCGATCATGGTAATGCCGATCATGCTGTTAATGAAGATGGTACACCAAATACCGCTCATTCATTGAATCCGGTTCCTTTTATTTATGTAACCGACAAGAAGAATGTAAAGATGGATAATGGTCGTCTTGCTGATGTGGCTCCTTCTATACTGAAGATTATGGGTCTAACACCTCCTGCAGAAATGACAGGTAAGGCTTTGATGAAGTAAAAAAATAGATTATATTCATAAAAAGGGCGGGGTGAGTCTCCGTCCTTTTTTTATTCAAATTAGATATGATGATTCAATTAGGTGACGTAGTGATTTCTCTAGATATATTTAAGGAGAAGTTCCTTTGCGACCTCAATGTCTGTAAGGGGATTTGCTGCGTTGAAGGTGATGCGGGTGCTCCCGTTACATTAGACGAAGTGGGGGAACTGGAAGATATGCTGCCTGTAATATGGGATGATCTTTCTGCCGGAGCGCAGAAGGTGATTAATGAGCAGGGGGTGGTTTATAGTGATTCGGAAGGTGATTTGGTCACTTCTATCGTCAATAATAAGGATTGCGTTTTTTCTTATTATAATGAAAATGGTTGTTGCAGTTGTGCTATAGAAAAGGCTTATCGCGAAGGGAAAACGAGCTTCTATAAGCCGATGTCTTGTCACCTTTATCCTATTCGCGTGAGTAAGCTGGGTGATTGTGTGGCATTAAACTATCACCAGTGGAGTGTCTGTAAACCGGCTGTTTTGTGTGGCAAATGTAATAATCTACCCGTTTATCGTTTTTTGAAGGAACCTCTTATTCGTCGATTTGGTGAAAAATGGTATAAAGACTTAGAAGATGCTGCGGAAGAATTAAAGCGCCGTGGAGTTATTTAATGTTGTACGGATCTTATTAATAAGGAAACAGCATCGGTTCATTTAATTGAGCCGATGCTGTTTTTATTAGGATTGTAATGCAATATTACGAATTAATTGATTAAGTATCAATATTAGCATATTTGGCATTCTCTTCTATAAAGGCGCGGCGCGGGCCGACATCTTCACCCATCAGCATTGAGAATACATAATCGGCTTGGGCTGCATTATCTATGTTTACTTGCTTAAGCATTCTATTCTCAGGGTCCATAGTCGTATCCCATAATTGTTGTTCGCTCATTTCACCCAAACCTTTGTATCTTTGTGTATGAACGGCGTTTTCAGAACCCTGTCCATAGGTATCAATAAATTTTTGGCGTTGGGTATCTGTCCAGCAATATTCTTCAGTTTTTCCTTTTTTGCAGAGATAGAGTGGAGGGGTTGCAATATAGAGATATCCGTCTTGAATAATTTCCGGCATATAGCGGAAGAAGAATGTCATAATCAATGTGTCGATATGAGATCCATCGACATCGGCATCGGTCATGATGATTATTCTGTGATAGCGAAGTTTACTTATGTTTGCTTCTTTGGTATCGTTTTCTGTGCCGATTGTTACGCCAAGTGCAGTATAGATATTGCGTATTTCTTCACTCTCCAATGCTTTATGATACATTGCTTTTTCTACATTCAAAATCTTTCCACGTAGAGGAAGTATAGCCTGATACATACGGTCACGACCTTGTTTAGCTGTACCGCCTGCGGAATCACCTTCGACTAGAAACAATTCGCATTTAACAGGATCTTTGCTTGTACAGTCGGCCAATTTACCAGGTAGTCCACCTCCCGATAACGGAGATTTGCGTTGAACCATTTCGCGAGCTTTGCGGGCAGCGTGTCTTGCGGTTGCAGCCAAAATAACTTTGTCTACAATGATTTTTGCATCTTTGGGATGTTCTTCCAGATAGTTGTTTAAAGCTTCGCCTACGGCTTGATCAACCGCACCCATCACTTCACTGTTACCTAATTTGGTTTTTGTTTGACCCTCGAATTGAGGTTCGGCTACTTTGATAGAAATAACGGCAGTCAAACCTTCACGAAAGTCATCTCCGGCAATTTCGATTTTTACTTTATCAAGCATCTTGTTATCTTCGGCATACTTTTTTAATGTACGAGTCAGTGCGCGACGAAAACCGGCCAAATGAGTACCGCCTTCTATTGTATTGATGTTGTTAACGTAAGAGTGAATGTTCTCTGAGTAGCCTGTGTTATACATGATGGCTACTTCGATGGGAGTGTTCTGCTTCTCTGTCTTTAGATAAATGACGTCGTTAAACAAATGCTCACGTGAGGATTCTATGTAACGGACAAATTCTCTTAATCCTTCTTCGGAATAGAATATTTCTTTTTTAAAACTACCGTCTTCTCCTTTTGTACGGCGATCAGTCAAGGATATTTTTAATCCTGCATTCAGGTAGGCTAGCTCGCGGAGGCGGGTAGCTAGGATGTTATAATCGAAGATTTTGTTTTTAAAAATGCTACCATCGGGCCAGAATTGTTGGCGTGTACCTTTTAAATCGGAGGTGCCTACCTCTTTGACAGGGTATAAAGGCTTGCCTATTTCGTATTCCTGCTGATAAATTTTACCATTTCTGAATACTTGTGTAGTCATGTGTATAGACAATGCGTTTACGCAAGACATACCTACACCATGCAAACCTCCGGAAACTTTGTATGTACCTTTATCGAATTTACCACCGGCGTGTAAAACAGTCATTGCTACCTCAAGTGCAGATTTATGCTCTTTTTTGTGCATGTCTACGGGTATTCCACGACCATTGTCTTGGACGATAACGGAATTGTCTTCGTCGATAGTGACCTCAATGTGAGTGCAATAACCTGCCATGGCCTCATCGATTGAGTTATCTACGATTTCATATACTAATTGGTGTAATCCTTTTATGCTGATATCACCAATGTACATGGCGGGACGTTTCCTTACAGCTTCAAGTCCTTCCAAGACTTGAATACTATTGGCTAAATAACTCCCGTTGTTGTTTTGCTCTTCGCTCATATTTGTCTTTATTATTTTAAGTAACAAAGGTACTTAAAAATATCGGGTTAGAAAAGAATATGAGGTAAAAATTGAGGCTGTAAAAGTTGAATTTTTATAAAAGACGAATACCCGTAAAAAATCATTCAGCCCACAAAAGGCCGAACTAAAAAGTTCGGCCTTAAACGTGTTATTTTAAACAATGACTTACTTAAGCCAAGCTATTGATATGCAAAGCTAATTTAGACTTTAAGTTGTTTGCCTTATTCTTATGAATAATATTTACTTTGGCCAACTTATCTACAGTCTTAACTACTTTAGGATACATAGCGATTGCTTCTGCCTTATCTGTAAGCTCGCGCAGTGCCTTAACAGCATTTCTCATGGTTTTACCATAATATCTGTTCTTGAGTCTTCTGCTCTTTTCTTGTCTGATTCTCTTCAGAGATGATTTGTGATTTGCCATTTCGACTAATCTTTTATTAAAAGTTAATTATTTCTTTGTAGCCCGAGGGGGAGTCGAACCCCCCTTTCAAGAATGAAAATCTTACGTCCTAACCGATAGACTATCGGGCCATTATTATTTGAATGCGGATGCAAAGGTATGCTAATTTTTTAAACTCGCAAAGAAATCAATAAAAAAATATTTGAAAAATCAATTTTGTTTGGTATAAATCTGTTTTTTGCCGAATGGGGTATTTGTATTCGTACTATAATTATAATAGATATTTCATTAATTATTTGTAATTTTGTCAATATATAAACGTAAACCAACAGATATGTTGCAGAAAACGAGCGGGATAGTTCTTCATTCATTAAAATATAGTGATACGACTATGATTGTGGAGATGTATACAAAGGCCTTAGGTCGGAGTTCTTTTCTGGTGCCAATTGGTCATTCAAAGAAATCTGCTGTTAAATCTGTCCTCTTTCAACCGCTTAGCCTGATGGATTTTGAGGCGGATTATCGTCCGAAACGTTCATTATTTGCTATTCGGAATGTCAAGCCTTATCTTTATTCTTCAATTCCTTATCATCCTGTTAAGTCGTCTATTGCTATTTTTCTTGCAGAATTCCTTTATAGAGTAGTGCGGGAGGATTTTGAAAATGACCAATTGTTTGATTTTCTAAAGAATTCTATTATTTGGTTGGATGAAAGTGTGTCCGACTTTACAAACTTCCATCTTGTTTTTTTACTTCGATTGACTAGTTTTTTGGGTTTGTATCCTAATCTTGATAATTATCATCGAGGTGATTCTTTTGATTTACTTAATTCTTGTTTTATTCCGTCAAGTTCATTTCAGCGTTCGTACTGTATCCGATTTGATGAGGCGGGTACTTTGTATCAATTGATGCGTTTGAATTATGCAACAATGAATCTTTTCAAGATGAACCGTATAGAAAGAAGAAGATGCATAACGGTAATCATTGAATATTACCGTATGCATCTTTCTGATTTCCCTGAAATGAAGTCGCTGGAAGTATTAAAAGAACTTTTTGATTAACTGAGCAATTCTTTTACTTTGGCCGAGATTTCACTTCCTTCAGCTTTTCCTGCTAGCTGTTTGGTTGCTTTGCCCATTACTTTTCCCATATCTTTCATGCTTGTTGCTCCAGCTTCAGCAATGATAGCTTTAATAGCATTTTCAAGTTCTGCGGCACTCATCTGTTTAGGCATATATTTCTCCATTACATTGACTTGTGCCTCTTCTTCTTCAGCTAAATCTTTGCGGTTTTGTTGGATATAAATTTCAGCAGAGTTTTTGCCTTGCTTTATGAGCTTTTGGATAATCTTCAGTGCATCCGCATCTGATAATGTATCGTTTGCTCCAGGAGCGGTTTTAGCTTCCAAAAAGTATTTCTTTATGTTTCTTAAAGTATCAAGAGCTACTTTATCTCTGGCTTTCATCGCTGTTTTTATGTCATTACTGACTTGTTCAAATAAATCCATGATGTATTAATTTATATTTTTTATATTAGAATTTAATTATACCGTCATCTTCTACAGTCTTTTCGGTTGTTGTGGTTTCTTCTTCTCCAATTATTTTTTTATTTTTAATTGTGAGCAATTCGGTTTTGTTCCTAAGATACATAGGCGAATCTTCAACAGCGGCGATAATATCATCATTGTCTAAATCTACCGGATCGAAGATATAGGGATGAAGTCGTTTAAAGGCTATCTTAGTACTAAAGATCTTGGCGCTTTCGCCATAAACGGTTTGTATGCGTGCAGCTGTTTTTTCTTTCTCTTTTTCTTTTTCAATCAGCTGTTCTTCTTGTTCTTGCTTATGCTTTAAATCCAGTTCTTTACCGTCGATTACGTCATCTACACCGAATCCGGTTGCCAGAAGTGTGACTTTGATTTTTTTGTCTAGAGTTTCATCTTGGGCAACACCCCATATAACCTCAACACTTTCGCTGAATTTCTGCATAAAGTTAGTGATGTCAGTCATTTCTTCCATCATTAATTCTGATTTTGAGCAGAAAGAGAGATTGAGCATTACCTTCTTTGAGTTGAAGATATTATTGTTATTCAAAAGGGGAGAACGCATGGCATCACTTATGGCTTCTGTCACCCGATTTGGACCTTCTCCATATCCGGTACTCATGATGGCCACTCCTCCATCCTTTAGTATGGTCTTTACATCTGCAAAGTCGAGGTTGACAATACCGGGTACTGTAATAATCTCGGCTATGCTCTTGGCTGCTATGGATAGTGTGTCATCTGCTTTGCCAAAAGCGTTGATTAAAGTGAGATCGGAATATATTTCGCGAAGACGTTCGTTATTGATGACCAGCAAAGCATCTACGTGATGAGACATTTCTTCTACACCGTCAAGAGCTTGAATGATTTTCTTTTCGCCTTCGAATAAAAAGGGGATGGTGACGATTCCAACAGTCAAGATGCCCATACTTTTGGCAATACTGGCGATAACAGGTGCTGCACCGGTACCTGTACCTCCTCCCATACCAGCGGTGATAAAGACCATCTTTGTTTCGTCGTTAAGCAGATTCTTAATGTCTTCGGTGCTTTCTTCAGCTGCTTTGCGTGCTCTTTCCGGCCTATTGCCTGCTCCAAGGCCTTCGGTAATGTTTTTGCCTAATTGAATTTTAACTTCAACTGGGGATTTAGTCAACACTTGGTTATCTGTATTGCAGAGAGCAAAAGTTACATCGTGAATACCTTCTTTAAACATATGGGTTACGGCATTACCGCCACCACCACCAACACCGATTACTTTGATTATTTTGGGAGAATCTGTTGGCAAATCGAATTTTACTATATTATTGTTCATAATTATCTCTCCTCAATATATTAATTTGAATTTGAAAATGTATCATCGTTATCAAAGAGGTCTTTGGAAATTTTATCAATTAGATTGGACCAGGGCTTTTTAGAGTTCTTAGGCTTTTCTTGCTGTTTATTATCGGGATTTGATTTTTTGTTCGCCTCTTTCTTATTCGGTTTGTTGGTAGAATGAACTTCAGCCTTTTCTTGTTCTATATTATTATCTATAGATTCTTCTTCTTGATTACCAAATATGTCTTTTTGAGGTTCATAATCTTTGATTTCGTTTTCTTTATCTTCAATGATTTGGCAACAATTCTGGTTACCTTTCAGCACAAGTCCGAATATTGTGTTTTGTGTGCAATCATTTTTAAGTATTTCGTTCGGACAAAGAATCGTTTTGCAAATAGAATTTGCCAAGCGGATTCTGTTGAGATTCGTATTTTTTCTGATTAGTTGTTCGAGATTCCTAAGATTGGCTCCACCACCAGTCATTATAAGTCCATCTTGTAATTTACCTTCATATCCTGAAAGTTGAATTTGATTCCATACGTTCTTAACAATTTCCTCTGCACGGGCTTCAATAATCTCGTTTAATTTTATAGGTGATATGTTATTAATGCCATCTTTTAGAATAATCTCGTTAGGCATTTCATTTTTTTCTATCTTATATAAAGCATCACCGTATTTAATCTTTAGTTCTTCGGCTTCCTGATCATCAATTTGTAACGTCGTAATATCTCGGGTAATACTATTGCCACCGAGGGGAATAACACTGATGAATCGAAGAATATTTTTTCTATAAATGGAAACGGTTGTTGTGTCAGCCCCGAAATCAACAAGAACGCAACCTTGGTTCTTTTCCGTTTCAGTCAGAACTGCATCGCCTGTTACAATTGGCGCTATCATTTGTTCTGCGATTTCCATATTGGCATGTTTGAAACAATATTCCATATTCTTTTTAACAGAAGGACGGGCTACAATATTGATGAAGTTGCCCTCCAGATGTTTGGTAGCTACACCAATAGGGTTAACTTGCAAATCATTTCCAATTATATATTCTTGTGGAACAACCTCTAGCACATCTATATCGTCCTGCGTTACTTCTGTGTTTTTATCCCAGATGGAATTGACAATGGTCTCAGTAATAATGCTTTCTTCCTCGAAATCCTGTTTAACGAAATTTGGTACAGAATGAATAGATTTGCCTCCAATACAGACAAACACTTTTTCGATAGAATGGTTGGTTTCATCTTCCAATTTACCAATAATAGATTTTAGACATTGAGTTGTTTTATCCAGATTGTAAATCACACCTTTGTGTATAAACTCGGAAGATTTTTCTTCCACGTATGACAGGATTTGTGTGTTACCATCTTTTTCTTTTTTCGCCATCACACCGATCGCTTTTGACGAGCCTAATTCAATTGCGGCAATTAAAATTGTTGTATCCATATTTTTTATATAAATTGTCAATAAGTTATGCAAATTTCATATTCTTCAATTACTTACTTTTTTATTTAGAGTCACATTATCAGAATCTCTCTTCGAACAAATAATTTGGTTGTCAAATTCTACGTTGATTCGTGAGTATTTGTTCCATCCGACTTTGCTGAGTGCTTTTTCATAAAAGGCTTTCAGACGTTCCAGCTTGTTTTCGTAATCGTCAATCTTACCCAAATAAATCAAATGATCTCCTACACGCGGTACAAGTTCTATGTTATTATCCGGTAGTACGTTGATTTGTTCTACTTGTGCATTCCAAAACTTATTGTTCTGCAAAAATACACCAAATTTATATAAATCCTTGGCTAAAAATGATTTTGTTATGTTGCCGGTTGCTATAACACAGTTGGCTATGCATCCTGATCTTTCAGGAATTATAGCACCTTTGTTGTCGATATAGTAATTGCTGCCGTTATTGTTGTAGACGTGAAGAATAGGAATACGCTGGTATAATTCAATATGAATTCTTCCACTCGGTGTCTTATAACATTCTGTATTTTCTATTAACGGATGCGCGATTAATGTTTTTTCTATTGTTCTTGTATTTATATCTTTCATCTTTTTACCAACAGGGTATAAATTTTTGTGTTTTAATATTGTTACTATTTCTCCCCTGGAAATAAAGTCTTTATTATTTGAGTCTTTGATAATCAATTCCATCCCGTTACAAGTCTGATTGTCAGGCTTGTTGTTGAATTTGGTTATCGCTATTATCAAATAAAGAATGACTAACAGCAAAAAGATAATTTGAAAGATTTTTTTTAGCATAACACTTATTTTCTTTCCAATATTTTATATAAAGAGGGAATGTAGTTATCTATATCGCCTGCACCCAGAACAATGAGTACTTCTATATGCTTTTTTTCTATAATATTGGGTACATCTTCTTTAGAACACATACATTTTTCTATGCCCGGACGTAGATTATCATAAATCAATTTGCTGGTAACACCGGGTATTGGTTTCTCGCGGGCAGGATAGATATCTGTCAGGATAACTTCGTCCAAGAGCGAAAGACTCTTTGCAAAATCTTTGTAAAAGTCTCTGGTGCGGGTATATAGATGTGGTTGAAAGATTGCTGTGATTTTCTTGTTCTTATAAAGTTCGCGTATGGATGTAATACTTTGTTTGATCTCTGCCGGATGATGTGCATAATCGCTTAAAAGAACAACTCTATCGTTTTTAATTTTAAAATCAAATCTGCGTTCTACTCCGCGGAAACTTGCTATGCCTTCTTTTATTTCTTCATTAGTTACTCCGTTGAGATGAGCCAAAGCCATAGCTGCGATGCTGTTTTCGATGTTGATACTAATGGGTACACCCAGTTGGATATCATTGATTCTTGTATCCGGGGCTACAAAATCGAAGAAAATATCACCATTGCCGATACGCTCATTTTCGGCGTGGAAATCGCCCTCGTTACGAGAATAATTGAAAACCCGGACTCCTTTTTGAACTTTAGGAATCATTTTCAATCCCTTGTGAATAATGAGTACACCTTCGGGACGGATGAGAGACGAATAGTGCTCAAAGCTTTCAATATATGCCTCCGGTGTGCCGTATATGTCCAAATGATCAGGATCGGTAGCTGTAATAACTGACATATAAGGTGAGAGCCAATGAAAAGAACGATCAAATTCATCAGCTTCAATTACTGTATACGAACTGTCTTTTGATAGAAGTAGGTTTGTGCCGTAGTTATTCGAAATTCCTCCCAAAAATGCTGTACAACCTACGTGAGATTGATGAAGTAAATGAGCAGCTATTGTTGAGGTTGTTGTTTTGCCGTGTGTGCCTGCTACGCAAAGGGCCTTAGTTGATTTTGTGACCTCGCCCAATACTTGTGAACGCTTCATGATTTCGAAGCCGTTCTTTTGGAAGTATAGTAGTTCTGTGTTGCTTTCCGGAATGGCGGGAGTATAAACCACTAAAGTACTTGTTTTATCCTTGCATGCTTCGGGTATCTTGTTCACATCATCTTCAAAATGAATAGGTATGCCAATGATTGTTAAACTGTGAATAAGATAGCTCGGCGTGCGGTCGTATCCGGCAACAATTTTTCCAAGTGAGAGGAAATAGCGCTCTAATGCACTCATACCAATGCCTCCGGCCCCGACAAAGTAAACTGATTTGATGTTATTTATATCCATATTATTTTTTCACCTTTAAAAGATGATTAATGATTTATTTTTTAATTAAACTTATAACTTCATTTGCGATGATTTTTGCAGAATTGGGCAAAGCTAGTTGGGCGATATGTTTGCCCAAATTGTCTAGTATATTGTGTTCGTTGACTGTTTTAATGGCTACATTTAATAATTTGTCAACAGCTTCGATATCTTTAACATATAAAGCTGCTTGTTTGTTTACTAGTGCCATCGCGTTTTTTGTCTGATGATCTTCGGCTACATTAGGAGAAGGGACGAGAATCACAGGCTTATGTAATAGGCAGAATTCTGAGATAGAGCTTGCTCCGGCTCGGGATATAACCAAATCGGCGGCCTTGTAGGCCACATTCATATCTTTAATAAAATCGATGACATGTAGGTTGGGCAGAGCTTTCTTTTGTGATAATAGGTCTGTTACTTTTTTAAAGTAATATTTGCCTGTTTGCCAAATGAATTGTATATCACTGTTTTTTTCAATGATAGAAAGGCCACTGATCAAGGTGCGATTGAATGTAAGTGCTCCCAAACTGCCGCCAACGACAAGAATCGTTTTCTTGCATGGATCGAGATTGAATGTTTTAATGGATTCTTCTTTATTCATTGTCTCTTGCAATAGATTTTGGCGCACTGGATTACCTGTTATCACGATTTTTTCTTCCGGAAAGAATTTCTCCATGCCTTCATAGGCTACACATATCTTGTCAGCATTCTTTGCCAGGAGTTTATTCGTTACTCCGGCATAAGAATTTTGTTCTTGTATCAGTGTTGGTATTCCTAACATTTGAGCAACTTTTAAAGTTGGTCCGCTGGCATATCCGCCTACACCAACGACCACTTGAGGACTGAAATGTTTAATAATACTTTTTGCTTTCCATTGACTGCGGATGATTTTTACAAGTACGATAATGTTTTTTAAAAGATGTTTGCGGTCGAATCCTGCAATGGGAAGTCCGATAATCTTATAACCGGCATCGGGTACGCGCTGCATTTCCATTCGGCCTTCGGCTCCGACAAAGAGGATCTCGGTTTCCGGATCAATCTCTTTAATGGCATTGGCTATGGATATGGCTGGAAAGATGTGCCCTCCTGTACCTCCGCCGCTTATGATTATTTTCTTTACTTTTTTCATGATCTTATTAGTTTATTCTTCAAAAGTCAAAATCTATCATCAAAAGCATTATCATTGTTGTACATTGGAGATGTTGGTTCAACGGCTGTTTGTGCATCTGAATCTTCTGGAGGATTTTCTATTTGGAATTTAATGTTTTCGTCGTGGATTCTGCGGTCCTTTAATTTTGCAGTGTAACGACTCACACTCAATATCATACCTATATATATGCAATTGACTAGTGTGCTGGTGCCTCCTTTGCTCACAAGTGGCAGCGGTTGACCGGTTACAGGAAACAATCCCACGGCAACCATCATATTCAGAAGAGCCTGTGCAACCAAAAGCAAAGAGATACCTATGACCAGAAAAGCGGGGAATGTTCTATCACACTCTTTGGCAATGCGCCCCACTCGTATAAGTAAACAGATGTAAAGGAAGACGACAAAGATTCCCCCTTCTATTCCTAGTTCCTCAATGATAATCGCATATATGAAATCGGAGTATGCTTGGCTTAAGAAGTCTCTCTGAATAGAATTTCCCGGACCTTTTCCTATCACGTTACAAGTAGCAATAGCGATATGGGCATGTGCAACTTGTGCATTATCTTCGATATTGAATTTGGCAGCCGACACTTTTTCTTTATTTGCAAATCCTTTGATTCGGTTTTGCCAAGTTGGTACACGATGTAGAACGGATCCCTTTTCTGTTAGGCTTTGGGGAATGAGCATTATTGTAGTGATGCCTAAAATAGCAATAAGAAGAAGGGTACCGATGAGTTTTAACATCCTTTTGAAAGCGATTCCGCCAATAAACATCATCATAATCACTACACCTAACAGTAGAAAGCCTGTTGACATATTCTCAGGTGCAATTAAAGCAAAAACGATAAAGGTAATGATCAAAATGTATTTAAAGGTTTTAGCATTATCTTCATCATTATCCTTTTTCTTGGAAAGTAAGTAAGCCACAGTAATAATTACGGCCATTTTTGCTATTTCGGATGGTTGAAACTGCAGACCCATGATTGATAACCATCGTGATGCGCCGTTAATTCTGCCACCTGAAAAAAGTCCTAAGAGAAAGACGATGGCCAGCATGACAATAGATATCGGGTATAGAAATACCGGAAATACCTGAAACCATTTATATGGAATATTATGCATGATGACTACTACAATCGCCCCAATCATCAAAAAAATGAAATGTTGTCTGATTGGTGCCCAATGGTCTCCTGTCTTGTAGGTCAATATTGAAGCTGCCGAGAAAACTTCAACAATTGAAATTAGACAGAGACAGAGAAAGATAATCCAAATTACCTTATCGCCTTTGAATATGTTTTTTATTAAATCCACTTTCTCTTTTATTTTAAAAAGGTCTTTATTCTCTTATGCAATATTTATTTTAAGATTAGAGATGCCGTACATAATTTTTGAATTGATCACCTCTATCTTCATAACTATTAAACAAGTCGAATGAAGCACAGCACGGGCTTAACAATACAGTTTCGCCTTTTTTTGCTAATTTATAACTAGCATCTACTGCATCTTTCATCCCTGTTTGTATGTCTGCTATCGGAAGTCCGAAATCGCCAAAAAACTGATGTAACTTTTCGTTATGTAAACCGAGAAAAACCAACGCCGAGCATTTTTGATGTACAAGGTCGGCAATTTCGGAATAATCGTTCCCTTTGTCTTTGCCTCCGAGAATTAGTACTGTTTTGGTCTTCATGCTTTGTAGCGCATACCAGCATGAGTTTACATTTGTGGCTTTGGAGTCATTGATGAAATCAATGCCGCGTACGCGAGCCACTTTCTCAAGCCGATGCTCTATTCCTTCGAAGTCCGATAATGCCTGACGGATATTTTCTTTTGTGATGCCTGAGACGTTGGCCGAGATTCCTGCTGCCAATGAGTCGTATAAGTTGTGCTGCCCTGTTAAAGCTAATTCTTCTTCTTCCATATTAAAAGCGGTAGGCTCGGTTATGTTAACTTCGTTATCTTCCACATAAGCGATGGCGTCATTTTCTTTAGCAGCTGCAAAAGGATACAATTTAGCTTTAATGCCATGCTTTTCCAATTCCTTTTTTATAATTGGATCGTCATTCCAAAAGATGAATGAATCATCCGGTGTCTGGTTTTGAGTAATACGGAATTTAGCGTTAATATAATTCTGGAAATTATTGTCATACCGATCTAAATGGTCGGGTGTGATATTCATCAATACAGCAATATTGGCGCGAAATTTATACATATTGTCCAATTGGAATGAACTAAGTTCGATGATGTAATAATCATGTTTATCCTCAGCTACTTGAAGGGCAAGACTCTTACCAATATTACCAGCTAGTCCTACGTTTTTTCCGGCACTTTTGAATATATGATAAATCAAAGAAGTTGTAGTTGTCTTGCCGTTTGATCCGGTGACACAAATCATTTTGGCCTTAGTATAGCGACCAGCAAATTCAATCTCTGAGATGATAGAGATATTCTTTGCTTTTAGTTTCATAATAATTGGCGCATTATTGGGAATTCCAGGACTTTTGATTACTTCATCAGCATTGAGAATAAACTCTTCCGTATGATTCCCTTCTTCCCAAGCAATGCGGTGTTGATTGAGTAGTTCTTTATATTTATCCTTAATAGTTGAACTGTCGGAGATGAAAGTGTCGAAGCCTTCTTTTTTTGCTAAAATAGCTGCTCCTGTGCCACTTTCTCCTGCTCCTAATATTACAATTCGTTTCATTATTTATAATGTTTATTTGACTTGTGATTTTTCTTTATTATCTAATTTTCAAAGTGATTATTGTTATAGCTGCCAATACGATGGAGACAATCCAGAACCGGATAACAATCTTCGGTTCGCTGACAAGCTTATTCGGTCTTAAAAATTTTACCGAACATCCCGATTCAACTAAATCCAAGGAAGTACGGAAATGATCATGTATTGGTGCTCGCTTGAATAATCGTTGTTTTATACCTCGCTTTTTACCCGCTTTATAATAAAAACGTTGCAAAATGACTGATAAACTCTCGACAAAGAAGACACCGCAAAGAATAGGGATCAGTAGTTCTTTGTGTATGGCGATAGCTAAAACGGCGATTATACCACCTATTGTCAGACTACCCGTATCTCCCATGAATACTTGGGCCGGATAAGCATTATACCAAAGGAAACCAATGAGAGCTCCGATAAAGGCGCAAATGAAAATTACCAATTCTTCTGATCCCGGAATATACATAATATTTAGGTATCTTGCATATTCTATGTGTGAGGATACATAAGCCAAAATACCGAGAGTGACACCGATAATGGCAGAATTTCCTGCGGCCATGCCATCCATTCCATCATTAAGGTTTGCTCCGTTTGACACGGCGGCAACGACGAAAATTGTGATAAAAACGAATAGAATCCAACCGGCTTTTTGTTTGTATTTGCCCATAAAAGCTACCAAGTCGGCATAATCGAGATTATTGCTTTTAAAAAATGGAATTGTAGTTTGTGTGGATTTCAGTTCATTCCTGCCATGTATTACGCGCATTTCTTGTCCGGGGTTTTTTATTTCAATGTTTTCGCGTATCACTACGTTTGGACTTAGATAAAGTGTCAATCCAACGATTAATCCCAGACCGACTTGCCCGATGATTTTAAATTTTCCATGCAGACCTTCTTTGTCTTTTTTGAATGTCTTGATATAATCGTCGGCAAACCCGAGAGAGCCCAACCAAATGGTTGTGATAAGCATCAATATCATATAGATATTGCCCAATCTTCCCAATAATAAACAAGGTATGAGGATAGAAAAAATGATGATGACACCTCCCATACTGGGTACGCCAATTTTTTTAATGCCAAATGGATCAATGGATGCGTCACGTTGGGTCTCTGAAATTTGTTTCCGTTTCATTAAATCAATAAACTTGTTACCCCAGATGCTTGAAATAAGCAGTGCCAAGATAACAGCCATTAAAGCACGAAATGAAACATAACCGAACATTCCTGCTCCCGGAAAACCTTGCTGATGTAGCCATTCAAATAGATAATATAGCATGTTTTTTTATCGTTTACAATTAAATTAAAGTGAATGAGATTTTTACAAGTGTTATTTATCTGTCTCTTGCGAGAAAATCTCTTTTAATATTTCTTTATCGTCAAAATGATGTTTCACACCCTTAATGTCTTGATAATTTTCATGTCCTTTACCTGCAATAAGAATTACATCGTTCTTTTTAGCAAACATGCAAGCTGTGCGAATAGCTTCTTTGCGATCGGTGATAGAAATCGTCTTTTTCATATCGTCAATGTTTAGTCCTGCAAGCATGTCGTTAATGATATCTTGAGGTTCTTCAAAGCGCGGATTATCAGAGGTAATGATTAAGCGGTCACTTCCCTTGGCTGCTTCTTTGGCCATTATCGGACGTTTGCCTTTGTCTCGGTTTCCACCTGCTCCAACTACGGTAATAATTTGACCCTTTCCCTCGTTTACTCCATGAATGGCGCTCAGTACATTGATCAAAGCATCAGGGGTGTGAGCATAGTCAACAATGGCGGTAAAACCTTCGGGAGAATGTAGCGCTTCAAAACGTCCGGCTACCGGATGCAGTGTGCTTAGAGCTATCAAGACTTCTTCTTCACCTTTTCCCAAAAGTACGGCGGCTCCGAAAACAGCCAGTAGATTGGAGGCATTGAATTTACCAATGAAAGGAACGGATACTTCGTGACCGTTGAAGTTGAGTAACATACCTTGGAAATGTGATTCGATGATTTTTCCTTTAAAGTCACATATATTTCTTAAAGAATAAGAATAAATTTTAGATCGTGTATTTTGCGTCATGACAAGTCCGTTCTTGTCATCCTGATTGGTCAGACTGAATGCGTTGGCAGGCATATCATCAAAGAATTTTTTCTTTGCTTTCAGATAATTCTCGAAAGTTTTATGATAATCCAAATGGTCACGTGTGATATTAGTAAATATTCCTCCGGCAAATTTTAATCCGTTGATTCTTCCTTGAGCGATAGAATGAGAACTGACTTCCATAAATGCATATTGACATTCGGCGTTGGACATTTGTCCCAATAGACTATTTAGTGTGATGGGGTCGGGTGTCGTGTGTTCGGTCGGTACTGCTTTATTGTCAATATAATTGCAGACCGTGGATATCAATCCGACTTTGTAGCCGAAGTAACGGAACATATTATATAGTAAGGTGGCGATGGTTGTTTTTCCATTTGTACCGGTAACGCCGATGAGTTTCATTTTTGAAGTCGGGTTCCCATAAAAAGTGGTTGCTACCATCCCGGCATCTTTTTCGCTGTCTTTTACTTGTATATAGGTAATATTGTCAACCAGAGATGTCGGTATTTCTTGGCAAAGAACAGCGATAGCTCCTTTTGTAATTGCTGCCTGGATATAATCGTGTCCGTCAGTTTGTGTACCATGGAAGGCAATAAATAGATACTTATCTTTCACCGTACGAGAATCTATACTGATTCCGACAATGTCAATATCTGAATCCCCGATGACCTTTATCGGATGAATTTTCTGAATTAATTCTTTTAGTTTCATATTTTCAAGTTTATCTTATATATCAATCAAAGTCCTAATGTCAATTCAATAGTTTGTCCTTTAATAAGTATCGATTTGGCAGCGAGTGATTGTTTCTTCACTTTGCCTACTCCAGTCGGGTTTACTTTTAAACCAATACTTTCTAAAAGGAATACAGCATCTTTTGCACCCATACCAATAACATTGGGTACAGTACCATTCTTTTCGGTTATGTTTTCAAATTTTATTGAAGTCGGAGTAGATAAAGCTTTTCCCCAAAGAGTTTTGTCATTGGTGGAAAAATCGTTTTCTTGCAAATTAATTTTCAATTCGTTTAATACCGTTCTTGCTTCGTTCAATTCTCCGGCTTTAACGGCTGGTATAATTATACTTGTGGAATCAGCGGCACTATCCAGGGGCAATCTTAAATCTTTTGCATAGACTCTTTCTGCTAATTTGCTGAAGACACTACCAGCCCTTAATCCACCTGATGCAGGTAGATGTTGTTTTTGAATGGAGACAATCAAACTGTATTTGGGATGTTCGGAAGGAAAGTATCCGCAAAAACTGACCAGATAATGGCGTCCGCCATTGATATACCCTTCGGAACCTTGTGAAATCTGAGCTGTTCCCGTTTTTCCGGAAACATGAAATTGTTTGCTACCCGCAGGTTTGGCGAGACCTTCGCCTACTACTTTCCGCAAAATTTCTTGTATATATTTAAGTGTCTTATCTGAGCAAATTTTTGGATTAATAACTTTTACCGGGTATTCTTTTACAACTTCCCCGTTTCTTACTGCTTCAGTAACAAATCGTGGGCGGACCATTACACCATTGTTGGCAATAGCGTTATAGAATGTAAGTAGATTGATTGGAGGAATTTGTGTTTCATATCCGATACTCATCCATGGCAAAGTGGTTTTTGCAAAATATCGTTCCTTCGGACCACGAATATTCGGAATACCTTCACCCGGTATTTGAAGGTGAAGCGGTTTGTTGAGGCTCATCCGTTTGAGTCCGTCAACAAATTTTCCCGGATTATGTTTGTAGAATTTATCAATAACCATTGATATACCGACGTTGGAAGAGACTTCCATCATGTGTGTAACTGTTTGATAACCGAATCCGCCTCTATACCAGTTCCAATCTTTCATGTTTCGTCCATACATATTATTGATACCATTTCCTGTTTGCATTCCGAAATCAGGAGTAATGTACCCGTCTTCTAATGCAACCATAACTGAAGCCGTTTTGAAAGTTGATCCGGGCTCAAGCATATCACTGATGGCGTTGTTGCGGATTTCATAGTAATTGCCATCCGGGCACTTTGTCATGTTTACTATAGCTTTTACATCGCCGGTTTGCACATCCATCAAAACAACAACACCTACTGTGGCATCCAATTCTTTTAATTTGTCCACCAAGGCCTTTTCGCAAATATCCTGCATATCTACATTGATAGTTGTGATGACATTACAGCCGTCAATTGGAGGAACATCAACAATACTCAGATATTTATTCATTACCTTTTGCCTATGTGTAATGCCGTCGTGTCCTTTCAATAAAGAATCAAAAGATAGTTCTATACCATTTCTGGCACCTAATGTCGGGTCGGCGTAGACAGAACCCAATGTCCGTCTGGCCAATGAGCCAAACAATTTTTTTCTTTGATTGAAAGCTTGGCAATGGAATCCACCTTTATATTGGTTTAAACGGAAAATAGGCAACTTCTTAACTTCTTTATATTGAATATAGGAAATTCGATCGGGATAAAGCAAGTAATTACGACTCTTCATGCGCCGGCCCTTTAAGATCTGTGCCTTAAAATCTGCCGTACTCTTGTTCTGGAAAATCAGATGTAATCCTTTGCTGATGGAATCTAGGTTTTGTTTAAGTAAAATATCTTTTTCCTTTTGAATCACCTTCCCCTTTTTCGGATCCTTTTCTCCTGTCATGAAATCCATATATATCTTGTATTCGGGTAGGGAGCTGGCCATCAGTTTGCCGTCGGAAGAGATTATATTACCCCGGTTCGGTTTTACGATGACATTCTCTCTGACAAAACGGTCGGCGACATCTTCCCAATATTGTCGCTCCGCAAACATCGTGATGCCTGCTTTTACAACAATAGCTACTCCGATCAGTCCAAATAAGAGGACTGCAAAAAAGTAGCGGTTCATGATGCTTTTTTTATTCACTGTCTTTTTCCTTTATAAGATATGGAGGTTTGGTAGACGTTTGTAAATCGCTTCCTTTGCTAGCTATATATTCTTCTATTCGGGATTGGCGGCTCTTTACCATTAACTCCGAACTTCTGTTTAAGGCATCATATTTGATGTCTGTCAGTTCTTTCTTTAATTGGTCGATTTTGATTTGTTCTTGTTGGCAGGCATAACGATTATGAACATAGAAAATAACAAGAATCATAATGAGCACAATCAATTTTGTCTGCCGACGGAAGAAGTCGGTAGCTAAGATATCACCTCCTAAGACACTTGTAACCTTGTTGTGGCGTCTTTTGGGTGGTTCTTGTTCTTTGTTATTATTTATATTCTCTATCATAAAATCCGTCCTTTTATTTATTACATTTCAGATTCTTGTTGTATCGGAGCTAATTTCTCTGCTACGCGCAATTTGCCGCTTCTTGAACGTGGATTTTTTGTGATTTCTTCTTCATCAGGAACAATGACTTTCTTGTTGACAATTAGGAAAGGAGTTAGTATGTTGCCGTAAAAATCTTTAGTTACCTTACCGTCTACCTTGCCGGTCTTCATAATATTTTTTACCATGCGATCTTCTAGTGACTGATAAGTAATAACAGCAAGACGCCCACCTGTTTTCAATGTATTTATTGAGGCGTAAAGCATTTCATGGAGTGCGTCCATTTCGTGATTTACTTCGATGCGAAGAGCCTGAAATACCTTAGCGAGTTCTTTTTTTTCTCTTTCTCGACCAAAGAGTGGTTTGATTACTTCAAGAAATTCTTCAATAGTTGTAATAGGCTTTTGAATTCTTGCCTTTATGATGGTTGAAGCCAGTTTGCGACTGTTTTTCAGTTCGCCATATAAGTAGAAAATGTTTGCTAGTTTTGGTTCTTCGTAGTTATTCAGAATATCAGCGGCAGTCATGCCGGCACGTTTGTTCATTCGCATATCCAATTGTCCGTTAAATCGAAACGAAAAGCCTCGTTCTTTATCATCGAAGTGATGAGAAGAAACGCCCAAGTCAGCTATAATGCCATCTACTTGTTTTACTCCATAGTAGTGTAGAAAGTTCTGTAAATAACGAAAATTGCTGCGGATAAATGTGAATCGTGGGTCACCTATAATGTTTTTTTCGGCGTCGGCATCTTGATCGAATCCATATAAATGTCCTTTCTCTCCAAGACGTGATAGTAGCTCGCGTGAGTGTCCTCCACCACCGAATGTAACATCTACGTATATACCGTCCGGCTGGATATTCATCGCGTCTATACTTTTTTTCAGTAGTACAGGAACATGATATATCGGTTCTTCGTTCATCATTCTTATTCCATTTTTCTCCGTCTTTACTTTATATGCTTCCGGAATATTAATATCCAGAGTGTATTTTATGAGTTTTGATTATCTTTCAGCTCTTTTTCATTGCCATTATTCCCCATAAGTTTTTCCATGGCTTCACCAAATTCTTTGGATGACATGAATGGCTGTTCGGCCTTTTCTTTTGACCAGATTTCAATTTTATTGTCAATGCCTATAAATTTCACTATGGCATGTATGTTGCAGAGTTGCAGATAACGTTTGGATATTAAAATTCTTCCATTTCCATCTGGTTCCAACACTTCTACATCACTAACAAATTGTCGAAATATAAGTTGGTGCTTGTTGTTCCACTTACTCAATTTTGAACGGAGTTCGTTCAATTCCTCATTCCATACGCTCTCGGGGTAGAGTACAAGGCAGTCTTGAAAGATATCTTTACGCATTATAAGCTTCTCTTCAGATGCGGATTGCAGCTGTTTTCTAAAGCAGGCAGGGATAAAAACTCTCCCTTTGACATCTACTTTTACTTCGATATTGCCTAAAAAACGTATCATTATTCTTTAATATAAAGTATATTGACTGTAAAAATACAATATTCCCCACAATTCCCCACATTTATTTGTAGAAATTTTCATATAAGTTTTCAACAGATTGTTTATTAGTTATTTTTTATTCATAGAAGTGCTCTATTAATAGGCCTATAAAATGGTTGGTATTGCTATAAATAAAAATATTTAATCGGATAGATATTATTTGCTTTTATATAAATTTAGTTATTATTGTGGTATATATTAAAAAAAAAAGAACATACCTTGTATGTACCTTTTTTTGAGGAGGCGTGGGTGTAAACGCACTCTAATGCCTATGGGTAAGTAGATTTTAGAGATTTGTATACCAATACTTTTTTGAATAAAATATTATATTGAATTTTCTTATTGTGCTTTTATCTTAAAAGCTTACTAATTAGATGTTTTTTTCTTTAATCAGATATTCGGCAATTTGAACGGCATTTAATGCTGCACCTTTTCTTATTTGGTCGCCCACAATCCAAAAAGTTATTCCGTTATCATTGGTCAGATCCTTGCGGATACGTCCTACAAATACAGGGTCCGTACCAGATAAGAATAGTGGCATCGGATATTCTTTTTCTTCAGGATTATCTTTCAAAACCAATCCTTCACCCTTACTGAATGCTTTGCGTGCTTCTTCTACGGAAATAGGACGTTCGGTTTCAATCCAGATGCTTTCGGAATGAGCACGTAAGGAAGGAACACGTACACAAGTGGCACTCACTTTAATATCGGAATGCATGATTTTACGTGTTTCATTGTACATCTTCATTTCTTCTTTTGTATATCCGTTATCTGTGAATATGTCAACTTGTGGAATAACATTAAAAGCCAATTGATAAGGAAATTTATTTACGGTTACCGGAACATGGTCTAATGTCTGGCGGGTTTGCTCGATCAACTCGTTCATAGCTACAGCTCCTGCACCGCTAGCAGCTTGGTAGGTGGAAACGTGTGCAACTTTAATATGTGAGATTTGCTCAATGACCTTTAATGCTACGACCATCTGAATCGTTGTACAATTAGGGTTGGCAATGATACAGCGTGGCCGTTTTTTAGCATCTTCCGGGTTAACTTCGGGTACAACTAACGGTACATCGTTATCCATGCGGAAAGCACTAGAGTTATCTATCATCACGGTACCGAATTTCGTAATTGTTTTCGCAAATTCTATTGAAGTACCGCCTCCGGCTGAAACAAATGCAATATCAATTCCTTTAAAGTCATCGTTATGTTGCAAAAGTTTGACTTCTATCTCTTTTTCGCGGAAAATATATTTTTTTCCGGCACTGCGTTTAGAGCCGAATAATATTAATTCATCAATAGGAAAATTTCTTTCGTCTAGTACACGCAGGAACTCTTGTCCTACTGCTCCGCTTACACCAACAATTGCGATTTTCATCTTTTTCTTTTGTTTTTATTGTATATTTATATCAAGAACTTCTATCTTTGCAAAGAGATAGTTGTAGACTACAAAATTATAACATTTTGTTGTAATAGGTGACCTTTTCAAAAAAAAATATCATTTTATGGCTTTTTTTATGTAATTTGTCATTTATTTTTTGATATAAAACCATTTTAATATTTAGATCCTTTCTCTAAAAAGAAACTTATGGAAGATTGGCAACAGAGAACTCAGCTTCTCTTCGGTGAAGAGAAAATGGAACATATTCGGAATGCACGAGTGCTTGTTGTCGGATTGGGGGGAGTAGGTGCCTATGCAGCTGAGTTGCTTTGCCGTGCGGGGGTCGGACATCTTATTCTTATTGATTCCGATACGGTTGAATCCACTAATATTAACAGGCAACTTCCCGCCTTGCATTCCACTTTGGGAGAAACGAAAGTTGAAGTATTGGCTTCACGCTATAAGGATATTAATCCACAATTGGATATAACTGTTTACCCTATTTATCTGAAAGAAGAAAATATTCCGTTATTGTTCGATTCTGCTCCGTTTGATTTTATTGTAGATGCTATTGATACGGTCAGTCCTAAGTGTTGTCTTATTATTGGAGCACTAGAACGCCATATTAAGATTATTTCGAGTATGGGAGCCGGTGCCAAAAGTGATATTACACAAGTTCGTTTTGCTGATATTTGGGAAACATATCATTGTGGCTTGAGCAAAGCGGTGCGCACGCGTCTTAAGAAGTTGGGTATAAGAAAGAAATTTCCTGTTGTTTTCAGTACCGAACAATCGGATCCGAAGGCGGTGCTATTGACGGATGGGGAAAGTAACAAAAAATCAACTTGCGGAACTATAAGTTATATGCCTGCGGTTTTTGGTTGTTATCTTGCAGAATACGTGATTAAAAGATTATAGAATTGTTTATAATAAATGATGAAAGAAAATGATAAAGTTAGAAGGAATAAATAAAAGTTTCGGTTCGTTGATGGTATTAAGAGGCATAGATATTGAGATCAATAAAGGTGAAATTGTGAGTATAGTTGGCCCGAGTGGTGCCGGTAAGACTACATTGTTGCAGATAATGGGGACTCTTGACGAACCGGATAGCGGTATAGTTTCTTATGATGGAGTTGTGGTGAATAAAATGAAAGAGAAGAGACTTTCTGCTTTCAGAAATAAGAATATTGGTTTTGTTTTTCAGTTTCATCAATTGTTGCCGGAATTTACGGCCATAGAGAATGTTATGATTCCTGCTTTGATTGCCGGATCTTCAACGAGTGATGCTTCGCATCGGGCGATGGAGATACTTGATATGATGGGACTTAAGGATCGTGCGACACATAAGCCCAATGAGTTGTCGGGTGGCGAAAAGCAGCGTATTGCTGTAGCTCGTGCATTAATCAATCATCCCGAAATTGTACTTGCTGATGAGCCATCAGGTAGTTTGGATACACAGAATAAGAAAGAACTTCATCAACTTTTTTTTGATTTGAGAGAGCGATTAGGTCAGACATTTGTGATTGTCACCCATGATGAATCCCTTTCGGCAATAACAGACAGAACAATTCATCTTATTGATGGAATGATTCAGAAAGATAACGTTGTAAAAGAATCAGAAACAGACATAGTGGGTTAATCGTTCAAAATCAATTGGCGTAAATTCTTCGTATAGTGCAAATTGCTTTAGGTTCTTGATGTTTCCTCTTTTCTTTCTGAATTCAACAAATGCTTTTGCTTGATAGAAATTGATATACGGATGTCTCATCATCTTTTGTAAGCTGCTTCTGTTAAGATTAATTTGTGGTGCTTTGTCTTCGCTTACAGAGAACCACGGTCTGAGTTTCTCGACTGATAAATTGATTTCTCCCAATTGGTTAATGTTATAGTAGTGCCCGAGTTTTTGTCTGTAGTTGACAATCATGATCGCAATGTTGCTTCCTATTCCCGGTATTTTTTTTAATTCGGTAGTATCTGCCTGATTTAAAGATATAACAGTACCATATGGATATTTATAAACACTTCTTTTTAGTTTCTCCGGATTTTTCGCAAATAGCTTAATCTCTTCTTTTATAGGTTTTTTTATGGTAGGAATAATAATATAAGGGAGCAATGTTTGATATTGTTTTTCAGTAAGTCCGTATATTTTTTTGAAATCCTCAGGCTTACGGAAAATTCCACCTTTATCGCGGTAATGGATAATATTCTTTGTTATCCATGAGGGAAGTCCAAGATTCGTGAGCATTAATGAATCTGCCTTATTGGGATCAAAGGGTATGAGTTGTATTTCCTTTTTTATTTTATTATTGTATCTGTTGTAGTTGTTTGTAGCATAGTTCTTTTCTTTCATTAGCTTAATGGAAGACATAAAACGGGCATATTCTTTCTCAAACCGCGCTCGGTGCTCAGATTTTGTGTTCTTTTCTTGTCGATTGGGTAGGAAAAAATTTAAGGTACAGATAGCAAGAATTAATATAATAAGTATAATGATTCCTTGTCTTTCAGTGCGAGTAAAATAGAAAAAATCTTTCCACATTTACTTCAATAATCCTAATTCGTTGATAAAAATAAAGAATATGGCTATGGGGGCAACAAATTTCAGTACAAAAATATATGTTTTATAAATTGGTACCTTAAAGGATCCATTATTGGTAATTTCTTCCCAGATGATTTTCTTGTCAAGGTACCAGCCCGTAAAGATCGCAATAAAAAAGCCACCTGCCGGTAACATGATTTTTGCTGTAACGAAGTCGAAAATGCTGAAAAGGTTTAAGCCGAAGATCGTGAAACCTTTTAACGGTCCGAGCGACAAGGAACAAAAAACGCCCAAAAAGATACAACCTCCTGTGACAATTTTGGCTGCTCTACCTCTTGTGAAACCGTATTCCTCACGGAGATAAGCTGTAGAAACTTCGTGAAGTGAGATCGTAGAAGTAATGGTAGCTAGAGCTAATAATATATAAAACATGATTGAAAATATGTAGGATAAAGCTGGTATTCCGGCAAATGCCTTTTGAAAAACATTGGGTAAAGTGATGAATATGAGGCTCGGGCCTGCGTTGGGATGAATGCCTACTGAAAAGGCTGCAGGAAATATGATGAATCCTGCCATGATAGCAACGAATGTATCGATAACACCTACACCAAAAGCTGTTTTTGTTAAATTTGTGTCTTTACTGAAATAGGAAGCATAAGTACAAAGGCAACCCATACCCAGACTTAGTGAAAAGAATGCTTGTCCCATAGCACTGAGAAGCATGTTCGCGTCAATCTTGCTAAAATCCGGTTTTAGTAAAAAAGAAATGCCGGCTTTTGCTCCAGGAAGAGAAACAGAACAAATGACCAATATTACGATAAGGATAAATAATACGGGCATTAATATTTTTGATGAGCGTTCTATTCCTTTTACTACACCTTTGACTATGATATAATGTGTAGCTAACAAAAAAAGAACAAGCCAGATAATCGGTCGCCAAGAACTACTTGAGAAATCTTGAAATGATTGAACGAATTCAGCAGGTGATTGTCCGGAAAAGCTGTTGGTTAATGCTTCGTAAATGTATTCTAATGTCCATCCGGCTACTACACTATAGTATCCGAGAATGAGAAAACCTGTTAATACGCTTAATCGTCCGATCCATTTCCATTGAGTATTTGGTGCTATTTTTTTATATGCTCTTGCTGTATTGGATCTTGAATGCCTTCCTATGAGGAATTCGGATATCATAATTGGCATCCCCAAGAAAATAACGCATCCAATATAGATGAGAATGAAAGCTGCACCGCCATGATTTCCTGTTTCATACGGAAATCTCCAAATATTACCCAGACCTACAGCCGAACCGGCTGAAGCTAATATGGCTCCTATTTTACTACCGAAGTTTGCTCTATCGTTTTTTGACATTTTTCTTTATATTTCTTTCAAAAAGTAGTATTATTCTCTTTTTTATTGTGCAAAGATAAAAATTCTTCCTTATTTTTGCATCAAATAAAATATTAATTTAGAATATGAGATATTATATAAGAAAATACCCGTTATCGTTATTGATCGTTGTAGCGATCATATATTTGTCCTTTTTTAAACCTCCAAAGACAGAATTGGATGAGGTTCCGGATATAGATAAAATGGTTCATTTCTGTATGTATTTGGGCCTTTCAGGAATGATTTGGTTGGAATTTTTTAAGGCGCACAAAGGTTTTAAGAGTCTTCCGATTAAGAGGGCTATTATTGGCAGCAGTCTTTTCCCATTACTCTTTGGCGGATGTATTGAACTTGCACAAAAGTATCTTACGACTTATCGTAGTGGTGAATGGCTAGATTTCTTTACGGATTTTTTGGGGGTATTTTTTGCTTCCCTTATTGCCTATTATCTTGTGCGTCCCTGGCTTTTGAAAAGAAAAGACAATAATGAATAAGAAAATGTTAGTTTACAAGGTTGTGTAGCAATTAAATAGACGCCCCCCCCCGGAAACAGGATAAGACAGCTACTAGAAGTTTTTTGATTTTATCCCACGCAAGCCATGCGCATCCCACGTGCCGATAACAATAAGAGTTATTTCACTAACAAGTGAAGATATTCGGATAACATTTGTTCTTATCCGAATAACTCT